>JACCDU010768277.1_pt1 | contig 44055 bp, 45 predicted proteins | sample 7446081 | NCBI WGS metagenome assembly JACCDU01 (sample SAMN15323447, study PRJNA562643) | freshwater metagenome | isolation source: river surface water | place: USA:Blue River Watershed | collected 2017-08-17
AGGAAAAATTGGGTTGACGACCGCCATTTAAATAAAAATGGTAGGTTAATAAGAACTACAAGTTTATATTTCAAATTAGAAAAAATAGATTCTCTCTATTTAAAATATTAGTATGGACCACACTAATTTGAAGGCATTTTTACTTTGATTATCAGTTATTTAGTTTATTTTGCGCACAAAAATGCGCACCAGATATACATAGAAAAATAATTCTTTTAATGCTTTATGACATGCTAATATCAATCTAATAACTTATTAATTAATACTTGGGAATAATTACATTCAAATCTTATAATCAAAGTACTAGTGTAGGGGTATATACATTATGCAAAATAGGCCCTTCCATTTCTGGATCGCCTAAATTGCATCGGAATAGTTAATTTAACGATATTTTACCTTACTGCACTCAATCGCTCTTATTAGCATATATGCTCTTAAATCTGCTTCAGAAGAGGCTTCGCACGTTCCATATTCATCTCTACCATGATAGAACTTTAAATCCTTAGGGAAAATATATACTTTGTAGCTGTCAACAATTTGAAGTAATACCTCCCCCAATTCTGCGACCGTAAAAGCAGGAACAACCTTATACTTTTCTTTTGCAAATTTTGATTTGTAATTAATCAACCTAGGCTTACTTTTAGGGGTTTGGGTTAGCCAATAAAAACATGGCTCGAAATCATAATTGTACTGATTTAGTTCTTTACTGAATTCGTAAGAACAAACTTGACTCTCAAACTTTTTCATCTTTTTAAATTTTAATTGATTATTATTTTAATTGTCTTTCTTTCCAAATCTTCTCTAGTTTGTCTGCAAATTGATCTCCTGATACTTTGATATAGCGCATAAAGGATTTGTGAGACTTATGTCCGCTGATTGCCATGATTATCATTGGATCTGTCCCTTTCAAATATTCGTTAGAGCAGAAGGAACGTCGAGCTGTATGGGTCTGTAAATAGGTGAATTTTAGGTCTACTAGTTCTTTCAATTCGCGACCATAAGTAATCTGTTTAGTAAATGGAGTATGGAGGCTCGGAAGCTTTTCTCCTACAAGTTTAATGATTCGGTTAAACTCGTTATTAGGTGGTACCTGAGGGAGTAAATAATTATACTTCTCTAGAATTTTAACTACCTCCGGATGAATAGGAATTGTCGCCTTATTCCCGGTCTTCTTTTGAACAATTTCTAAGCGATTATTCCTGATCGTTGTAGGATCTATTACACTGTAGTCAGAAAAACGCATGCCTGTAAAGCAGCCAATTACAAAAATATCACGTACGTGTTCATGAACAGGTGCAGCAAAATCTGTGATTTCTAGTAACTCTAAAATTTCTGCCTCAGTTAGGTAAATACTGTCAGTATCTTCTCTCCGCGTGTCAAATTCTAATTCCAACATCCTTGCCGGTGCGATTTTTTTTAATTTGACAGCGTACTTAAAGAATTGCATTAAATCCATCATAACCTTTGCATGGGTGTTCATCGCATATTCCTCGTCTATGATTAAAAAATCACTAAAACGATCTATATCTTTTTGACTAAATTCATTAAGATATAGATCCTTATTCCAACGTGATTGAAACTGATTTATAAGACTTTGCGTAGTTCTATAAGAAGAAATAGATGATGCTTTTAATTTTTGGCGTTTCGGAGATAATCTAACACCGGTCTCACAATCGGCAATAAATAGATCGGCGAACCCGCTAAGTTCATCTTGATTTACTACACCTAGAGTAACGTTTTTGTTATACTTCGTCAGTGGATTTTCTATTAGAGATTGTAACTTTTGATTGAGTTGCAAAAAGGAAAGTTTGGGCTTCCCGTTCTTGTATTCATCTACTGCATCAAGCATTGCTACCTCTAACTCCTTCAATCTTATTATTATTCGAGAAGTTGTTGTTCTTCCAACATAACTACGCACAAAACACTTTTTAGGGTCCCAATGACTGGTTTCAATACTGCAGCCAGTATACAAAAAGATACTAACACCGCTAACGGAAACTTTTGCTCGGATGCTACTTCTAATGGCTTTAGGCCTAGCTAAAGAAAATGATACTCCCATGATTGATTAGTTGCTACCTGTGTTTCTCAAAAATTTCATCACACTGCTCTTTAAAAAATGATATTTTCTTCCCGATTTCTGTGCTACCAATTTTTCTTCCAAGACTAATTTAATTAAAGTCTGTTCGCTAATACCGAGGAATTTCGCTGCATGACTTCGGTCCCAGAGCTCTTCTTTAAAATCATCCCCTATGTGAGGGTTAGAAATCAATGTTTCTAATTCTTTGCGTAAAACAGATGACATCATCGTTTGCAAATCATCAATCGAAACAGTTACCACCCTTGTTTGAATTGCTTCCATATTTATATTTGTTTATTACTTGTTTTCCAAGATTTACCATCTAGGATTCTACTGATTACTGATTTTGACACTCCAAACTCCCTTGCCAATTTAAGCTTCCCATACTCCATCGGCTTATACTTTTGACGTATAGTATCGGCTTGTTCGCTAGTTAACTTGCATTTTCGATTCTCTGGGTTATTAAACTTTTGCAATGCCTCTGGTTGCAATCCGTCGTATAGCGCCCGGTTATTATCAGACAATACCTGATATGCCCATAGTTGGCGATCTGTCTTTTTTGAATACGAAGAATTGAAAATGTGCTTCATTTCGGATTCAATATCAATTTCTTTCATGAGTTAATTTTTTAAAAAGTCAATTGCCCAAACATCCTCATAGTCTTCAGGATTTTCGATCAGCGCCACTGCAATTTTTTCGATAGATCTAATTGAACGCTCCTTTAAACGATCCCAATTATTCCAATTGAAATCTAAAATCTGCTTCCTCTCTTCATACGTTAAATTGAGCGACCCCAGGCATGGTGTATTCAAAACAACATCTGCAGCCCAACCCCATTTTTCAGCATCACTCAAATCAAAATCAGCACACTTAACACGCGAGCGAATGGCATTATGGTGTGACATTAACACCGCTTTTGAACGTCCTTTTTCCCTTGCTTCTTGTACCTCATCATCGCAGGCTAATTTGAAATTAGAAGTGAAGATGAAAACCAAGTTGTCCGTAGGAACAGAGTACCCCATTTTATCATCAGAGCTAAAATTCAGAATTGCTGATCGCTGAACTTCAGTCAGAGCAGGCAATAGCGAATTCATGGATTTCTCATACACAAATTTCTTCTCGCCAAACAATACATTTTTCATTATGTTGCAGTTGGATTCAGACTTTAAAATCTCATCGCAATCATCAACAAAAATATATCGCTTCGCCCTTTCTGGGTTAGCATATTGAAGTACCGCCAGAAAAACACCAAGCGTAAAAATTGAATTTGCCCCTGTCACCAGATTGTAATTAATACCCGATTCATCAAGTTGTTTTTTTACCAAAAACGTTTTGCCAATACCTGCTGGTCCGTATACATATAAGTGTTGATAATTATTTACTGGAGAATTATCACAAATCTTGGATATGACTGATGTCAATCTTTTTCGATATTTTTTTCCCATTTCCAAAGCCTCTTGTTGAGTACCTTGGATTCTTCTTTTAGTTTTTAACATCTTTATTCTTCTACTTTTTTGTTTGGTTCATTCTTTAATCCTTGTAGACTTAAACCTTCATCATTAGTACTACCTGGCTTACCATTAACAAGTTCATCCCACCTGTCGAAATCAATAAATCTGATTGTTGATGCTTCTGGATTTTCCTCATTTAAGAGCATACAACATCCTATTTTCTCCAATTCTTCATCCATTAATACTATGTTAACCTCTTCTGAACATGAGAGGAGCATTAGATGACAGCCATTTAACTCAACATCTATAGCGGACGGATCACTTACTTTTTTGAACAATTCAAGAAATGAAAGATACTTTACCCCATTTTTGTTGTCGAATGTAGACACTTGGTCATAATAGTACTGAAGCTCATCAAAAGAGTGGGCTGAAGGAATCAATAGATCTTGCCTTCCATCTTTGAATTGAAATCCAATTAGTATCCCTAATACCTTCTTCAGCTTTTCTGGATCACTAACATAATCACTGTTTTGAATATTTTTATTCATTTTATTGTTGTTCAGCGTTCCTGTCCCCGAGCCTATACGTGATTTATAATTTACTACTACTTATTATTTGAGAGCTTTCGCCGGATCATACATGCTCCGTTCTTTTACTTTATTTTATGAGATTCCAAAACAACTTCAATAATTTTAAGTACGAATTTTATGCTTAACCAAATTTTGGTCAAAAAAAATGTTATTAATCCCAATAAATTGATTGGTAAAGCTTCCATAATTCGAGCCTAGCAAAGGTATCAAAAATTCTTTTTTTGTCTTTTATTTTAACTTCGACTACCCATTTGCTGCCATTTTTCTCTACAATCAAATCAGCATTATAGCCATTATCAAGTGGGTAAGCCAACTGAGTTGTTATATAACCTAAGGATTCAAAAAGTTTCACTACCGATTCTTCTATTTCTACACCCTCAATACCCACATTCTTACTAAACGATCTAACTTTATTTCCATTTGAATCTATCCAAAATGCTTTAACTGTTTCATATTTCTTCTTAGACTTTTTTGAGTATCCAGTAGAAAGAGAATAATCTGGTTGTGAAACAAAAATTAGCCTCTTAGCTTTTATACAATGTTTCTCAATTAAATAAAATACATCTTTTGCAGACGGATCATTTAGTTCTTGTTTTATAACTTCACTCAATTTATTGGTATAGACATTTTTTAAGAGCGTACTTGTATTAGTTATTTCAAGGTTAATTAAATTAAACTCATCGATAAATGCATCGTAACTTTCAATGTTATTAGGATGAAATATTTTAGTAGCTTCGATTCGAGAAAGTTTAAGGAAATCAGCATACGGATATCGCAATATACCAGAGCATTCATTGACTTGAGATTTCAATAGTATATCTGTCAATGTAATAATCTCATCTTGAGTTGGCTCAAAATCAGGTAATTTCGCATCAGGTAATAGTAAAATCATATCGTGTTGCATTTCCGATACAAATGTAAAACAAATATCATAAAGTTCGACATATTTTTTGTACTTTATTTTTAAAATAATTATAACTAATTGATTTTCAGTCTTATAAATTTCTTATACGATTAGCAAAACTGTAAAACAATGAAATAACTAGAGGGGAGAGGGGGTATCCCCCCTCAATTCCCCCAAAATGTTCCATTTCCCCTAAATAGTGACTATCGCCTTCAAAAAATTTCTGGCAAAAATCACAAAATTATCGAAATTGATCTTACGATCGCGTGTCATTCCAACTCCTCTTCCTCCATATTACCATCAAGGTATTCACAGTAAGAAATTACCCTACACCTCTTAAAATAAGGTAATTCCAAAGACAATGTAGATTTGTTAGTCGAAAAGATTAAATTCTCATATTCCTTTAAATAGTAATTCAACCATATATCCGGAAAAGACTCTGTCAAACAATCAATGGCTATTAGTATACACGTTGATTCATGAATTAGAATTTTAGTATCATCAAGTCTTGCATTAACGTATGGGTTACCTAATGCCCTTTCGCATTCCAAATTTTCTTTTAAATCACCGTCATTCTTTTGTTTTAAAATCCTCATATACAGATCACTTTTACTTTCAGGATCTAAACTTATTTTACTTTGATAATAGAGAACATTATCATACAAATTTGATTTATACAATGCCCGAATGAATGTATAATCAATGCCACGTTCTGTATGGTTTATTATTTCGCGCTCACAAAATGTTTTAATATCAGATTCTGAACCTGTAACGTTGAGCAATTGAAAGGTTTGTTTTTTCATATAATATTTTTTAAAAATATAAGACCATTGTAGAAAAAAGTAAACCTTTAATCATTTCTCTGATATTTATTAGTAAAGAAATAACATGAGCGGAGCAGAAATTAAATATCAAATAACTATTGATCCACACACACAATTAACAAAACCGCCTAAAAGTGCGATGGGGAGAATTAGTAAAAATATTACTCTTAGAACCGGTGTAACCATAAACGAATTCTCTAACTTACTTGCTCCGCCACATTGCTTCACTTGGTTTGGTGGAACCCTAGGAGGTAATATTTCATCTGAAAATTGGCAGCAGCAATCCATTATTGCATTAGATTTTGATAATGGTCTGATAACTATTGATGAAGTCATAGAAAAATTACATATTCAGGAAGTACCGCCACAATTATGGTATTATAGTCTTAGTGATTCTCCTGCTTTAAGAAAATTTAGAGTGGTATTTCTATTGGATCAACCGATTACTTCAAAAGCACAATATGAAGTAATAATGCTTGGACTACTTAGTTTATTTCCGGAAGCTGATCAGTCATGTAAAAACCCAAGTCGATTCTTTTTAGGAGGTAAACACGTAACCATTTTAGATGACAAGCCCATATCAGCACAATCACTTATAGACAGAGCTAGCTTGATGCTAATTAATAGCGATGGAGGAAGAAGCCGTAAAATACCGGCGAATTTATTAAATCAAACCCAATCTGGTCAAAAACAACTATTTCTATCTTATAGTAATAGAAATATACAGTTTTTACCAAAAATGGGACCTACGAACACTACAACCATAGAAGGGCGTAAAAACATTGTCATTAATTGGGATGTTGCTAAAACTAAAATAAAAATATTGGATAGATTCCTATCCGGAGAATGGTTATATCATACACAGTTATTTGGACTAGCTACAAATATGATTAACATAAAAGGTGGAAGGAAGCTAATGTTAGAAACAATGGAATATTTTAACTCCTTAGGTACTACATCATATACTGAAAATAATTTTAATCTATTCTCGTATTTAAAGAAGGTTAACTACCCTGCAATTCCAATTTATCAATTTTCACCCTATGCAGAAGATACGGATTTACATGATATTGCCAGCGCAGTCATTGATCAGCGCGGATTAATTGAAATTACAGAACAAGAAGACAACATAGAATTAGAAGAAGCAGTAAAAATAATGAGGGAGAAATTTCAAATCTCTCTAGCTGACGAAAGAAAAGATAAGATCTACTTATTTGCATTACCGACAGCAATTGGAAAAACTGAATTACTGACAAATGTTACTGCAACAATTGCGGTGCCTACAAATAGATTAAAAAATGAAATTGAAAGTAGAATGAAAGTTGAATATGTCGCAGCACCGGATGCAATTGACTTTGAAACAACCTACTTAAACAACAAGTTGGCTTATTATTATACAATAGGCTTACCGAAGAAGGCGATGTCTGTTATATACGACGTATGCAGTGATAAAAATAAATATAAATATCCTTCACAGGATGTGGATAAGGCGCAGGCATATCTAACGCAACTTGCTAAAAGTAAAAATTCAACTAACACTGTATTAACAACACATGCCAGAGCGTTATATTCAGAATTTCAACATGATACCATTATTTTTGATGAAGATCCACTTGAAACGATCGTTGATATTAATAAATTTGAAATCACGGATCTAATTAAATTAGTTTATCAAACCTACACTCTTACTACGCCGTACAATGAACTTATCCGCACTTTAGAAAATGCGAAGGCAGGTATAATTCACAACACAAATGTAGGAATGCTCGACGTGGAGGCATTGATTGAAAACCTATCTCTCTTCCAATTAAGCAGTAACCTAGTTGGTTTCATTTCAAGTACCTTTTTTTATAAAGACCCCCACAATAACAATACCATTCATTATGTAACAAAGAAAGAGTTCCCAGAAAACAAAAAGATCATTATTCTATCAGCTACTTTACCTATTGAGCTATATAAAACCCTATATGGAGATAAAGTTGATGTGATTGATATCAGAAATGTAAATCAATGCGGAGAAATTGTACAATACACGAAGAGAAGTTGCTCTAGGACAGAGCTGAAGCGATACCATGAAAGTATCAGTGAGGAAGTGGGTGATCTTCCTGTTATTACGTTTATGAACTATAGGAAGTATTTTAAAAATGCAGTTCCCAATATGTATTTTGGTAACTGTGAAGGGTATGACATATTAAACGGGAAAGACCTAGCTGTAGTAGGTACCCCTCATAGAAATAATGTAGCTTATTATTTAACCGCTGCTATTATTGGCGTAACATTAAAGACGGAGGACATGGAGATGTCATTACAGAAAGTAGAATACAATGGATTTCGATTCAAATTCAATTGTTATTCCCATGAAATTTTGAGAAGAATTCAGCTATCCCTAATTGAAAGTGATTTAATTCAAGCTGTCGGAAGGGCTAGATCTCTTAGAACGAATGCTAAAGTTGTTTTATATTCAAACTTCCCGTTGAAAATTAGTACTACATTTGTCTATTAAAAGTTAATTGCCCCCTCAGGTACCACTAGAAAAAGGCATACTTTTGTCGTAAAATATTAAGTGGATGTCGGTAAGAAAAAACCATAAGATAATTCAAAAATTGACGTTCAAAGTATAATAAACCAACTATTTAGTTTCAAATTATGTCGTAGAATTATTAGTTGGTAATTGATACAAGTTCAAAATTAGACCGGATATTTAATTATAATTTAGCTCCAATCAATCTCCCACCCCGCATGCCCATATACACCTTCAAAATCGAATTGCTCCACTCGAAACACCTTGTGACCAGAGCCTTCCAGATTTCGTCGGAATCGTCGCTGTATCTACTGCATCAAATCATCCAGGTCGTTATGGGCTGGAAGAATACACATTTATATGAATTCTCTATCGACACCTTGCGGTTTATGGAAACGCGGTTAGTCGATGAAGATTTTGAGGATGAAACAGATGTAAAGTCGGTGATGGTGGATGATGTATTTCCGCGGGTGGGAGCGAAGGCCCACTATCTATATGATTTTGGAGATGGCAAGATGCATCAACTGGAGTTAATGGATATCAACCACTTGCCTCAGAATGAATTGCTGCCGTCTTAGTATTTCAGCCCAAAACGCCTGCTCCTCCGAAGATTGCGGAGGCATTCATCGCTACCTAGAGATGATAGAAATTGTAAAGGATCCTACAAATACGGAATATGCAAGTATTATAGAATTTTAAAGCCAAAGTTTAACCCCGCCAACTTTAAACCGCATTGCAATCTTTAAGGCTCTGGGAAATTTAAGGCTCATTATTAGGGAATGTGAACAGAGGTTTAGATGAGTTAAAGTGTCTTAATTAAGAAATATGAGGCTTTTTCTCTAGTCACTACATTTAAACATTTTATGATGGATTTTTAAAAATCATAATAAATTAATTATTATGTGATGATTTCAAAAAAATAATATTTCTTAAAAATACGTTTCAGGGTCCGGAATCATTTCTTTAGTTTCAATGTCAATCAAAGGACTGCAATGAATTCCATACAATATTTTCAAATAATGATCTTTTGAAATCTCTCCTGAATAACTTACCGAATCGGTGGAATACATACTACGAAATTCATCAACTGTATATGTGAAAAATGAATTGCAATTTACATAAGTGTCTTTTGAAAAAGGGTTTTTATCATCTGCTGGAGTTATCCAAACAAGTGTTTCAGGGGGCAAATCTCTAGTTTCTATTAAATTTTTAACTGTCTCGAATTGTGAGGTGCAGCATGTCATAATAAGAAGATCATTATCACTTCGCTTAATGCAAATAAAATAATGGGGATCAGTTGTGCTTATTTTTTTAGTTGAAAAGTAATAAACTTTCCTTTCATCAATTGATGAAAGGAATAATTCTATTGGCAATTTCATCGCAAGACCGACAGAAAAATCGACATTTCCTCAAAAATTTGTCTTGAAGCCATAAGAGATTCCGCCGGATCGTTAAATAAACCAGAAGCTTCGTAAATATTTGTAAAAAAATCAGATTGATTAATAGGGAATCGAGAGGATAACCTTTTATTTAAAGCTGATTCATGCTTCTTCCACTCAGGGAATAGGTGGGATAAATCTGATAATGCGAAATGGCTTAAATGGCCAAATTTTAAAAATATAGTTTTCAGAGTTTTTATATCAGTTTCTGAAAAAACTTTCAAATTGGGTTTGGTTAAAATTGTGAAGTTATATTTGTCAATAGCACTTAAATACTCAGATGCATAATCAGAGGCAGTATCATCCAAAAAATCACTATTCTCTAATACATCTCTTGTTCCAGATGGAACTGGGCCGTTTTGTAAAGCATAGTATTCATCTCCAGTAATTGAACGACCAAATTGTCTTAAGTGCAACCTGTCAGCTAACCAAATAAGCTTAATTGCCTTCATTTTATTTAAGGTACCACCATTTTCATTGGCAAGAAAGCTTAATGATTGTACAGCCTTTTTATAGTTGAATCCTCTCATGATAAATTATTGTTCTATTAAATTTAAGATGAATATTAAAGAACATTTATATAAAATTATACTTTATTCAAAAACGTCTCCTGACTATGATTAAAGCAAATATAATTATAAACAAAATGAATCGCCATCCAGCGAGCTCTCATTCTAAACTATACACCAAATCAATGTGCCACCCCTTTACTAAATAGTACAGAAGTAAATGTCTTTACCAATATCACCAAATCAAACCAAACTGATTTCCTCTCTAGGTACTCCTTCTCAAATGCTACCTTAGCCTCAATAGAGATCTCGTCGCGTCCATTAATCTGTGCCCAGCCTGTAATCCCTGGCTTCAAATGGTTTACCCCTACTGCGACCCTTAAGGCCATTAAATCGTATTGATTATACAGAGCTGGCCTTGGCCCCACGAATACCATTTCTCCTTTTATGATGTTGATAAGGTTAGGTAATTCGTCCAAACTTAATTTCCGCAGTACTCTCCCTATTCGTAACAAATAAGATGCAGGATTTTCTAATAAATGAGTCGCAACATTCGGCGTATTTTTCTTCATGCTTCTGAACTTGTAGATGTTGAAGAAGGAACAATTCACACCTACCCGTTTTTGTTCGAAAAATATGGGAGAACCATCTTCTATAAAAATAGAAATTGCAACTATCATAAATAATGGCAAGAGAATTAATAAAATAATTAGAGCAAAAAGTCTATTGAGCATTTTAATTAATTTTAAACCCATCCAAAACAGGAGTAGGATTCCATCCAAAAGCCTCTCTAGCCATACTATCATCAAAAGTAAGATCTGAGGTAATTTTCTTAAGTTTATTAGTATTTAGAGGTGCTTTATTGCCTAATAAATCTCCAAACTTTGCTATTATCCTTGCAAACCATAATGGCATATTTATAGGTTTTCCCTTACCTAATTGAATAGAAATATGATTAGAAAGTTCTGCGAATGAAGGATGATAGCCATCCGTTAAATTATAAATTCCACCAATCTCTGCAACTTTAAAAATGTTTTTGGCAACATCTTCTGCAAGTACCATACTCTTTTTAGCTGAGCCATCTGAAATGTTGAAATAATACCCTTTTTTAATACCATTAATAATTACACCCAAATTACCCGGGGGATTCTCCCCTACTAATAAAGGTAAACGCAAAATGGTGTAAAGTACATTATGTTCTTTACACCATTCGATTACTAGTTGTTCGGCTTGAATTTTACTCTGTCCATATGGATCTTTAGCATTTAATGATTGTCCTTCATTAATATTTATGCCCGTAGCTAATCCATAAACACTTACAGAACTGATTAAAATAAAATATTTTGGCAATTTATTTTTAGATAATCCTACTAACAAATTTTTTGTTCCATTAACATTTACATTAAAAAATTCAGACTTCTCAAATTCATTTTTAGGAATTGAATGTGCTTTGCCTGCAGAGTGGATAATGTATTCAAACGAATCCTTAAAATATGGGACATCCTTGGACAAGTCAACATTAAAAGAAGAAACTGTTCTGTTTAATGTAAATACACTTTTATTGTCCAAAATTTTTAAAATATGGTTTCCTAAAAACCCCCGGGAGCCAGTTAGTAAAATTCGCGATTTCAGAATATCAATATTTAAACATATACCTGAATGAAGTATTTATAACCCATTTAGCAAAATAAAAATGGGATTCAAAAAAATTCAAGCTTAAATTGTTTCTAAAAATATGGTAAACCCTTTTGGCTGACCTAAATTTATTGGCAGACAATGAATTGCCTGATAACCTGTAGTACAACAAATGCACATTCAAACCAAATGCATATGGTGTTTTTTTAAGCAAGTCAAGCCATAATACAAAATCATCATAATATACATTTCGCATTTCAAAGTAACCTAAAACATCTTTATTAAGCATAACTGTAGATGTAGCGATTACTGAATTACAAATAAGGTAATTATAAGAAACTTTATCAACTACATTAATAACTTTTTCAGTATCACTAGGTCTATAATCAAATCGTGAAAATGCACTATATGTAAAGGAATAATTATTTGCGAGCATAAATTCCAATTGCATTTCAAGTTTGTTTTGATGCCAAATATCATCGGAATCTAAAAATGCAATAAAGCTTCCTTTTGCATTTCTTAATGCAACATTTCTGGTCTCAAATGCTTTGGAATTAGTTTTATTTTTAAACAGCTTAATTCTAGGGTCTGAGTTGCCATAGTTACTTATTATTTCAAAACTGTTATCGCTTGAACAATCATCAACAAGAAGTAGCTCCCAATTTTGATACGTTTGATTTAAAACTGAATTAATTGTATCCTCAACATATTTCTCTGTATTAAATACAGGAGTAATTATGGATATTAATGGCGATGAATTCATCTTAATTATTTTGGTTATTAATTGAACCTGAATATCCTTGTTCACTTTTATTCAAAAACAAAGAAATAAACCCGTTTCCAAAAAACACCTCCATAAATGTTCTGATCATATAGAATAAAATACCGCACGGAACAAAATAAGACGGAAACATTCTTAAAACCATCATTATCCTGAAATAAGGATTTGAAGGGTTTTTAATTGATCTTAATGCAGATAATCTATTAAATAAAGTGGTTTTTTTATCAAAAACTGAAAAACCAGTATTTGACATATCCGCCTTTATTATAATCGTCGAATTAAGAAATGCTTTGCACCCCGATTTATTTAATCTATAACTAAACTCATAATCTGCGTGATAATGAGGTAAATTCTTTTCATCAATCAATCCAGCAATTCCCAAATATTTACTTGGGAAAATAAAACAGCGCCCGGGCAAAAAGTCTACTGGAACAACATTTTGAGGAATGTCATCTAATTCAAACCCGGCATAAGGATGTTTATTTAATGTTAGGGCCCAAGATTTAACCGAAACACCGCTTGAAATAGCTACACCATTTGAAAGGGCCATTGCCCCTACTTGGCAATCTCCAAAGGTTTTAGCACAATTTACAAGTTCTGTAACTATATCAGTTGAAAATTCAACATCTATGTTTATTAAAATCACCCAATCTTTATCTGACATTTTAGCTTTCACATAGCGCAAACCCCGATTCAAACTTGCACTCCAGTATTCTTCTTTACGACCCTCTAACTCTGTTATTTGGAAATTGAATTTATTCTGACATTTTATCAAATCAGAGGTTTCATCAGAAGCATTAGCGTTTATTATAATAATCTCCAACAAGGGATAACCTAAAAAATTTAAGGACTCTAAAAATAATTTCACTTTTTCAGGCTCCCTAAAAGTAGGTACACACATAAATACTTTATTCATGGATGTTTATTAATATATATATTATTTTCATGAAAAGTTTACTTGAAAAATACCTCTCAAATTATAAAAAAATAAACTTTATTATTATCCAATTAGCATTTGGAGTTGATTTTTAAGGTACGAACAGTAGCCCTCATCATTGTTGTAACTATTGTTAATAAGCTCTAAATTTTTCTTTGAATCCTCAGAATTATTAGGCGGAATTATCAACTTATTTTCAGGATAATATTCTTTATAAGAATTAATAAATACTTTGTTATAATCATTAATTTTTTTCTTTCTAGAAAGAATTGCACTTACAGTTAGGTAACTATCTTTAAATTCAGCAACTGGAAGTGTGCGATTTTCAGCATAATACGTAAGAAACTTGAAATAACTTTCACGATTGTCCCAGGAATGGGCAAAATCAAATTCTCTACTTTTGCAATATCTATATTTTAAAACCGGTATTTGAAGGTGCAATGCTTCATAAGTTATAGTCCCGTGATGTGTTAATGTAATAAAATCAAATTTATCTTTAATCGATTTAATACTAACTTTTGGATTCATAGCAAAAAGACCACTTATCTGTGATGATTGGTGAATCATTTTGTCGTAAGAATCAGTTGTTTTTCGGTAGTCAAGTCCCAAATCATCAAATAACCTTAAAACATAACGATCATCAATTTCAGATTTATCCGGATGCAGTGCGCTTTTAATACCCGGGTGAGGTTTTAAAATACATTGATAGCCAAGTGCCAAAACTGTTTTAATTGTATGCCTATGGAAATCGTCTATAGATATAAAGCAATCTAAGCCGCACCTAAATTGATCATCAGCAACAGCGTGCAAAAATAATATTGCTGTTGGTTTAGAATTATCGATCATTAAATGCGACTCTTCATCAAGTTTAAGTGTACAGTCAATATCAGTAACATTACCTGTCCATACAGCAATACCTTCAAAGATTCTCTTGTCAAGATTCGATCTGCATTCTTCTATTTCGTCTGGAGTGATATCATTCAGTTTAGGGGTATATTCAAATACTCTTCCTTCACAGCATGGCTGATATTCAAAGAGCAGGAATTTTCCTTGATATTTATCAAATTGATATTCAAAAAACATTCCCTTACTTATCATTAACCTCCTCAACATCTCATCTTTAAAAGACGTTTCTTGCAAACTGAATCTTATGTCTGTTGGTTTATACTTTTTCAGTAATACTTCAACTGACCGATCGAAATTTAGAAAAACAATTAAATATTTTATGGTCAAAACATAAAATCGAAAATCTACTTTCAAATTGCCATCACCTTTAGCCGGATTCCGAAGGTATTCAGCAGCCACTATATCTCCAATTTTGATGTTTCTAATTCTAAGTTTATCAAAGTCACGGGACTCAGTTAATTTTAATTTTATTAAAAAAACCAGAAATGTGCTTTGTAAAAAATATAAATAGAAATATCCGTTAGTCAATACCTTAGTTAAAATCTTAGTTATAGATCTTGATGCTGGCGTTGATTTATTACTTTTTTTATTCAGCCCCAAAATTGAAGTTCTATAAAATTCAGCCCCAGGGTTATTGGTAGAAATTTTTTCTTCTACTTCTGACATCAATAACTTAAAAGGAAGCCAAGTTATTGGGCTAGTAATTAGCACCTTGCAAGAATAGTTGTTATAATGCTTTTTTAAACAGTTAGAATACGTTAAATGCATGCTTTTTTAAAATTATTTATTTGTCGATTTTAACAACTTTTATTCGGGGGATCAAAGTATATATTTTCCTTTTGGCAAAAGTCCTAAAAACGGCACTAAATATGAAAATAAGTGTTTCTTTAAATTGACTGTAATTTAAAGATTTAGTTGAAGAATATGTTTCATCATTCATCCATTTTGAAAGCATTTTCAAATATGGGTAATAAATATCCTTATCAATTTCATCTGAAATTTTGTATCTGGAATGTAAAAGCACTCTGCCTTCGGTTAACAATCGTAAACCATGAAAATGCCATAATACCAAATCATTAGGCTTATATCTACCGGCGTTCCAAGGCGCCAATATGTAATTAAGATTTTGAAGTATATGCACTATTTCAGGGAATAAAATTGGCCATTGATCCAGATATTTTTGATCTCCAAATTTCCCGTCTTCCCATCTGTTATAACACCATTCAATACATCTATCCTCCCACCATTTACGAATCTCGGCGCTCCCTAGCCTGTTATATATTATGAACTGAACACAAAATTTTCCAAGTAACAATGATTGCTCATATTCTTTATCAAATGCGTGTTCAGTAATTAATACTTCTTTACCACTCTTTTCAAACTCATCAAATATTACAGACGGATCAGCTAAAAAACACATATCAGCGTCCAAATAGGTAACTCTGGTTACCTCAGGTTCTCTATCAAAAACCCATCCCGGAATAAATGGACTAAGTGTCCATATATATTCAGCTTTAGTTCTTGTTGATTTTACAGAAAGTAATCTTTCATTCTCCAGGTCTTCAATAAAAAGTGTACGCATCGTAGGATACGCACACTTTTGAAGATATTCAAATGATTTTTTATCAAGACATATTACCCAAAGTACAGATCCTTTGTAATGTTTTGAAAGGGATTCGTATAATGCGAGCCCTTGAGGCATGAAATAAGAATCAAAACATGTGACAAAATGTTCACCTCCTTCTTTCATTAATTATTTTTTTTTTGCTACAACTCTTAAGTGGCCGCTTTTAATAGATCTTGCAACAATTCCCTGAAGCACTTCTCTCTCGTCAGCTGCATTGGGGGCATCAGAAAGTATAATTGTATCAAGTAATTTGCTTCCTGTTGTAGTGATTTTGCCGCTAAGCATAGCATTGCGTACATTATCTACATCAAGATAACCAGGAGTTTCAATATCTGTAACTTCATATCCAATGTCAGTAAGAAGTTTTGGAAGGGTAGACGGCGAGAAGTGATTCAAATGACTTGGAGGACAAATGTTACTATGTTCCATACCTAGTGTTTCAAATTCAAAACCTTCAATGTTAGGAATAGTGATAACAATACTACCACCTTTGGCATTTGCTTTAAAACATGCTTCAAGTGTTTCTCTTGGATTGCTAAGATGTTCCAATACTTCAAAAAGTGATATCAAGTCATATTGATCTTGAATATCCAAAACCTCAATTGGTTTTGTTAACATCGGAACACCTTTCCCTTCGGCTGCTGCAATAGCGGTTTTTTCAAAGTCAAGGCCGGTAACTTGCCATCCGGTTTTTTTCGCCTCACTAATTAATGTTGCTGTAGAGCATCCAATATCTAGCCAAGTGCCTTTGTTAGGGAATTTATCGTTAATGTAATTAAGTCTGGGGGTTACAATAAGCCTAAGCCTGTTTCCTTCAGTAGGGCCAATAATATTAGTTTGAAAATATGCACTCGCTTTAGAATTGGCATAATAATTCTCCATTGCTGCCGGAGTAGGGCGAGGATTGATAAATACAAATCCACATCCATCACAAGTTACCAATTTGAAACTATATTTTTCTCCAAATAACTTAGACGTGTTAGATCGACATACCGGGCAATCAACTTGCTCAAGTCCATCAATTGAAAGCATAAAATCCTGAATATCCTTCTGAAGTAACTCATTATAGTGTTCAACTGCCCCAATAGGTTTCAGATCAACTCGTTTAATTACTAACTTTTCAGTAGAGGTCACATTTTCCATATATTATTTTAATTTTTATTTTGATAAGTAAATTTTTTATTAAATATTTTTTTTATAAATTTTTGTTTTTCAATGGTTTTTCTAAAATCAAATAAAGTGTTAAACATATCATTTTTGTAACAATTTGATCTTAGGCACATCATCTTGCCAAAATTAGTTTCTTATTATTTTTACTGATGAAACGTCCTAAATATAAAACGATCAAAACACCAAAATATATAAAAAATACATTGACCGGATAATAAAATCGCTGAAAATCACTAAAATAGCCAAACCCGAATATTGAAATGTGAGCAATAAAAGCGACATTGATTATAGTTAATTTTTTTCTTCTGAACCAATAATCTACACTATAAATTACAAAACCAACCCACAACGGGCAAATTACCACACCAACCCAGCCAAAATTCGCCCACATTTCTGTTATAAAAATTGATGTGAAATGACCGGCTACACCAGATTCTACACCTTCAGGAGTAAAATAATTCATTAGTATAAGCCCATAGTCTGGGGATATGGGAGCCCCAATTAACTTATTAAACCACAATGCAGTACTTGAAAACCCTAAGAATGGATGAGTATCTGGAAAAATTTGCAAGGCAAAATATAAACCCCTTGACTGATCGAAAAAAATACGATTTAATATGTGTGCAACAATTGCTCTTTTATCTACACCGTCTTCAGAGGTTTTAAAATATGTAAATGTTAAAAACAAAATACAAAATAATGCAATTAATTGTTTGACATTTAAAAATTTACCAGTGTAAATATAACGTACATAAATAACGATGAGAACATAAAACACGATAGGTCCGGTTGTACCAGCAAAAATAGAGGATAACATTATTATTAAAAACATAAAGAAAAACAAGTAACCCCATTTTCTTGCTTTTGTTTTTAAATACATTGAAAAAGCAATTAAACTAAAAATTATTAATGTATCACTTCTTATAATATGATCAATTAAATTTATTCCTGTACCTGTTGAATACTCGTTTCTAGCTATCAATATTTCAACCAAACTTCCACCCGATATGGTAATAAAAAGCGGGTTATTTGTACCCGCCGAAATAAAATTTAATCCTGTAAAGAATAAAGAAAATATCAAACAAGTCTTAAATAGAGAACTGTCAGTGAAACCTTTCCCAATTTCAATATTTTTAATAGTGCTAATTGAAAACCTATATGAATTAAATGTCCTAAATGGCCAAACAAATTTTGCAATTTGACAACCAATCGGTATTGCAATTAATACCCAATATTGAATTGCCCAGCCTATAACTTTGTTATTAAAATTTCCATATGTCACTTCTTCTTCAGAAAAACTACCAACAATAGACAAATCAATTACCAAAAGAAGACTTGGTATAAAACAAAGTGTGCCCAAAATCCAAAAGGAAAGTGATATCATATTTATATTAAACACTGACTTTCCAATTACAACTTTGTATAATAAAGCTGATAATAAAATCAATATAAAAGATACGAGAACAAAAAATGCTACGACCACAGATAAATTAAAATAATAAAATATTATACATTAAATTAACATAATTAATGTGATCGGAGAATTTCAATTAATGTATCAATTACATAACTCTGTTCATCAAATGTTAGTGTGGGATACATTGGTAAGGAAAATATTTCATTCGCCGCTTTTTCTGTTTCAGGAAGATCTCCAACCTTATATCCAAGGTGTTCATATCCTGTCATAGTATGAATAGGCCATGGATAGCTTATATTTAAAAAGATATCCTTCTCCTTTAATTTTTCCATTATCGTAGTACGATCAGGATGCCTTACAACGTATATATAATATGCATGTTTATTATCTGGTAATTCTGCAGGCAATTGAAGTGATGTGTTTTTTAGTTCCTCATCATAACGTTTAGCAATCCTTCTTCTATTTTTGATATAATCATCAAGGTGTAAAAGTTTTTTACGCAGAATTGCTGCATGCAACTCATCCAATCTAGAATTATATCCGTGCTCAATTGCATAATATGTTTTTTCCATTCCATAAAAGCGCAACCTTTTCATTTTATTTGCTAATTCCTCATCTGCTGTTACCATCATTCCTCCATCACCATAACCACCTAATATTTTTGTGGGATAAAATGAAAATGTTGAGATTTGTGACATAGAGCCAGCAATTCGGCCTTTGTTTTGTGCACCATGACTTTGAGCACAATCTTCAATTATAAACAAATTATTCTTTTCAGCGATCTCGGTCAATAAATCCATATCAACACATTGACCAAAAAGATGAACCGCAATAATTCCTTTTGTTTTTGGTGAAATTATAGCTTCAACATCTTCTACCTTCATTAAGTAAGAAACAGGATCAATATCTACGAACCTTGCAATAGCACCGGTAGCTGCTATCGCAGAAACTGTTGGCACCGCTGTATTAGATACCGTTATAATTTCATCTCCCGGCTCAATTCCCAATGCTTTTAAGGCAAAGAAAATCGCATCTGTGGCAGAGTTTACACCAATCCCAAATTTAGATTCACAATATGCAGAAAATTCATTCTCAAATTGTTTTACATTTTCACCAAGTATTAAAACCTCAGAATTCAATACTTGCTCTATCGCCTCATGAACTTCATCTTTTTCGTCTATGTACTCTTTTAAGTATGACCAAACTTTAACTTTCATATGGTTTATTTTAAATTACTTCTTAATAAGGTTAATAATGTTACATTTTTCAAGAAACGTAACTTGAATTTTTGAAAGTCATTATTTTTAATTCCTTCAATTACATCTATTAAATACTCTTTAAAAATATCAGACTGTCGTACTTTTTCTACTCTACTTTTATTTTTATGTCTAATATTAATTTCATTGTTAAAGTTAGCGGGTATAGTAAATATTCTTTCAAAGTTTACAAACATTTCTTTACTAAAAACAGAAACGGCGTTCATATATTCTGTCTCAAAACCAAAATACCCAATTAGCGTACGTCCTTCTGGATATTTCAAAAGTATATTGAATGATGTTTCAACATCTAATCCGTTTTTTGTGTGTTTTGTCCCTAGGCATGACAAGGGCTCAGCTCCAAAAAATTCAGATCCTAAACTCATGGCATATGGCCCCAAATCAAATATTGCACCACCATCAAATTCCTTTTTATATCTAAAATTATCCTTTGTAAACCCTGGCATTGTAAAATGAACAGTTATATGAGAAGGAACTTCATTATTATCTATGAAAATTTTTCTTACCAGATCCAATTGTGCGTGATAACCGTAAACTAACGCTTCAGAAATGCATTTATTTTTTTTATCTGCAAGGCGAACTATTTCTTCGGCATCCTCCATTTTTGTTACAGATGGTTTATCAACAATAACGTGTTTGTTATAGCCCAATGCTTTTTTCACTAAGCAAGCATGTTCATGATTTCTTACAGAAATATATACAATTTCAGCGTCAGAGTTGGCGAGAGCTGTTTCGTAATCTGAATAAAAATTCCGCGCTTTTATTGAAACGAAACTTTCCTTTGACTTAGAAAGACTTGCGCAATCAATATATTCTATGGTTGAAATATCTTCAACCGCGGGGATAATTCTATTCTTAATAATAGTAGACGATCCTATAAATAAAATATTCATCGTGTAGTAATATCAAGTGCGGATAGAAGACTTCTAGACTCAATGTTAAACAAACTCAATTTTGAAAGTGTCAAAATTTGATTTAAAGTCATCCAAATATAATTTTCAGGCAAACATAATTCATCTTGTGTTTCTACCATCATATTCCTATTCTGGAAATGATAAAATCTACCTCCTTCTTCAGATTGTAAATTATCAAATATTACATTTACCTTTTTATCACCTATAAAATATTCTGCAAAAGCAGTTTTGTGTCCACTAGCAACTCTTTCCTCGTAATTAGAAAACGAGACTGTTGGTGCTAGTTCAAATTTATCAATATTACCTGGCTCCATTTTAGCTTGTACCACAAAATGATCTACCCCATTAATTTTTTTTATTAGATAACCAATAAGTCCAATCTGCGTTTCTTTAATTAAAGGTTGATTCCAGCTGGCAACTTCTCTATTGCCGGCCTTAACATCAACAAGTATTGCACTAAATCTATTTTCAGTTTTGTGTCTGATCTCGTCTTCAGTGATTTCCCAATCAGCCAGATCATTTATACCAACACTTGACACAGTTAAATCATACTCAGCTTTAAGTCTTGCAAGCCATCCAATAATTTGATCAACATTATAATAAGAGTTATCGGTATCACACAAAGAATGAATAAATCTGAAATCGAAAGGATTAATATCCCCTTCAACTGATGAGGATGTTATAATATCAACTTCATTGATATAAGGTATACAAGCAATTACCGATCTAGAATCCATATTGACAAGATTGTCAATTTTCATCAATTGCTTAATTTGCCAAAGTGTTAGCCAATAATAATCCTCCTCTACTTTTATATCACCTGATACTTCTATAATTATATTCCTATTTCTTTTTTTCAAAAAACGGCCACATTGCTCTGTTTGTAATTGATCTACAACAACTTTACTATCCGGATGTTCAACAAAGTATTCTAAATAAGTAGGTACTTTCCCTTTATGAATCTGCTTATAATTACTGCGAGTAGCCTGTAAAGTAGGAGAAAGTTGTAATATATTAATATTACCCGGTTCCATTTTAGCTTGCATTAAAAAATGTCTGACACCTCCTATTATTTTAGATATGATACCTAAAATGCCAATTTCGGGTTGGTTTATAATAATTTGTTCCCATGTATTTACGACTCCGAAACTTGAGGTTACCCTAATGCCTTCAATACTAAAAAATTTACCAGTATAATGTCTTAAATACCCACATTTCTCATCATGAAACCATTGTTCAGACTGTGAAAAAGGAATCTGATCAACACTAAATTTGCCTGCAGCATTTCTACCTGAATACCAGTTTAAAAAATCATTGATATCACCAAATTCTCCTTTTTCAATAAATGAGGACTCTATATATGAGCCACACAATACTTTATTAGCTTTCATTTTCAATTGCAATATAATTTAAGTACTCCTGCCAGGTCCTGATAGATTTTTTAATATCATAATGGGTGTTTGCCAATACCAAACAAACTGCATCTGGGGAAAATTCAAACAGTTCAGTAAAGATCATTTTGGGAACAAATAATCCTTTTTCCGGATCATTAAACTCAAAAACTTGATTTTCGTTCCCATCGGAAAGAATTACTTTGAAACTACCATTTATAGCAATAATTACTTGGTCGGTATCTATATGTGCATGACCTCCGCGATCTTCAATTACTTTATTCATGTAAAAGATACGCTCGATAGAAAAAGGAATTGTTTGTTCTCCTTCAATTGCTATTAGATTTCCTCTAGGATCACGATTTACACCAAAATCTATCCAAGTAACTTTTTTTAATCTATTCATAACTATTTATTATACTTTAGAAGTACTATCTCTTGGGAATTCGAAAAATATTTCTCATCCTGATCATGTTAAAATATATTATTCTGCCCAAATGACGTTCAGTAATATTATTGAATTTATTGGGTGTTTGCGGAGGTGATACAACAACCTGAAAAATTAATCTGATAAAATTAGGTGTGGTAATATAACCTCCTGAATGAAATGCATTATAAGTATCAATAGCAGTAAGTACCTTCTCTTGCAAAACTTGAGTTTCTGGCTGCGCATTAACAATAAGCGGGTGAAGATCAAATCGTCTCTCTTTCATTTTACTTCTGTCATAACCTTTATTTGTAGGCCTTACATTTGCAGGAATTGAAGTAAGAGGAATAAATAAAAATGCACCATGATCAGAATCTGCTTTATAATTGTAAGCATAAAATATTTTAATACCTCTGTAAAATGAATGATAAATATCCCTATGAAAATTTTGCGAACCTTCTTTTCTTTCGGCCGATTTTTGGGAAGTTGTATTGCAAAGCAAAGTTAGTTCAAGAGATAATTGAGATATATCTAACCCAAGATATTCTCCAATTTCAGGATTGGAAAGCAATATTGATTTTGTAATCTTAGACAGGTTCTCGATCTCCTCTTTTGTGGCAAGGGACTCTAAACTTAAAGGCATATTTCCAACATTGGAAAGATTATGAGCAGATTTTCCATTATAAAAATCCACTGCAGCTTCTGCATTTTGATAAACTTTTTTTAATTGATCATCTAAAGCCTGTTTATCCTTTTCTAAAAATTTGAGTTCTTTGAAACCCTTTAGATCTAAATCATCACCATTACTTATTTCCAATTTTTTAAGTGATGCCCTATTCCAAAAAACATAAATCAATCGGAAAATTTTATCAAGAAAATTTCCATTATAACCGACTTTTTTTTCCATAATTATAATTGAATTAGTAAATTTTTGCCTGTAAAAGGCAAAAAATAAAGGATTAATGATGTTTTAAATCAGAATTTGCAACGATCTTTAACTTTTTGTGCTTTTCCAAACGGTATACAATATCGCAACGTTCAAGAGTTGTTAAGCGATGTGCTATAATAATAACAGTTATAGATTTACTTAATAGCGATTCAACAGATCTCATGATCTCTTTCTCTGTAAAGTTATCTAACGCACTTGTTGATTCATCAAGAACAAGAATTGAAGGGTTATTATACAAAGCTCGCGCAATTCCAATTCTTTGAAGCTGGCCTCCTGATATTTTTACTCCTCTTTCCCCAACATTTGTGTTTAAACCATCTGGTAATTGCTCAATGAATAAAGTTAATTGAGCCAGATTAATTACTTCATTAATTCGATTTAGGTCTACTTCTTTCGGAGTTACACCAAACGCAATATTACTTATAATTGTATCATCAATTAAATAAATAGATTGCGGGACATAACCAATGATATTCCTCCAACCTCTAAGATCATTTGCAATATTGATTCCATCAACTTTGACACTGCCATTATTGGGATGAAGCAATCCTAAAAATAGATTTACAAATGTTGATTTTCCCGATCCACTAGGACCAAGTATTCCAATACTTTGTCCTTTTTGAATTAATAAATTGAAATCAGATAAGGTTTCTTCTGATGCGGATGGATATTGAAAGTCTACATTTTCTATACTGATAGTATTTTGAAATTCAATTTTATTAACCTCATTTCCACCCTGTTGTTCTTGTCCTCGAATATTTTGTAATTCTTCAAATAATACATCAATTATAGGCTGTGAGAATCGAAAAGTTTGAACAGAAACAATAATTTTATTAAATGATGGCATTAATCTAAAAGCACTTGCAGCAAATACACCAATTATAGGCATAATAACCGCAGGAGACCTGCCTTGCAAGATCATTAAAAAAACCAGCCCCATTAATCCTACTACTGAAAGTATCTCTAAAAACACACGCGGATATTGTTTAACTGAGTGATATTTCATATTCAATTCATGATATTTAAAATTATTTTTAACATAGTGATCAATAAAATATTTTTCCTTATTCAAAACTTTTACATCTTTTATACCATTCAAACCTTCCACAAGATTCTTCATCATATTTAATTCGTAAAACTGACGTTTGGTTCCCCATGAAATAAGCTTCTTTTTAGAGCTATGCTGAAATAATGTTGTACTGATCACGAAAAATGAAATAATAATTAATGCACCAACTGGTTCACTATAAATAAGTAAGCTTGTAACCCCTACAATTATAGTCACTTCAACCATAAGTATCATTACTGCACGAACAAGATCTAGAAATTGTATTGTTTCTACTTGTATATTTTTAATTAATCTAGACGAATTATTGGCCAAATGAAAAATATATGGCTGCTTTATATAACCATTAAATAGTTCGCGGCTTAAATTCGCACATAGCCGTGAACCAAATTTAGATTGAACTTTTGTTAAATAAATTATAAATATCGATTTAATGACATAAACTGATATTAGAATTATTATACCGCCAAGAATTAGTTCCTTTTGAGTAGGATTATTCAAAAATTCGAGGAGTGGTTTCAATTGTGGATAGTCAACACTAATATCCGGAGTCAACATCAACCCAAGAATTGGAATAACAATTCCAAGTCCAAGAATTTCAAAAATCATTCCTATTACCATAAGAAACAATAGGAAAATAAAATTTCTTTTGAAATCATTTGGAACAATATATATTATTTTATTAAAAAAATTCATAATGGGTTATGCTTAAACAAAAATAATTTGAAGAGTTAGTGCTTGTAAGATGCCATTTTAGTCAATGACCTTGTTACATAGCTTGCCAGGTATTTTTCACATGACCACATTGCATCAAATGTTGCCCCTCCTAAGTGAGGAGTTATAATTATATTTTGAGATTTCTTATGCATTTTCAAAATAGCACTTTCTTTTATACCCTCCAATTCATCTGCTAAAACATCCGTAGCTATTCCCTTTATTTTACCAGAAATAAAAACATCCAACAAAGCATTCTCATCCCAAATATTACCACGTGAAGTGTTAATTATAAAACATCCGTCTTTTACATGATCTAGATTTGTTGAGTTTAATAAATGAAACGTTTCATCTGTCAAATGTACATGTATGGATATAATATCACTAACTTTCAAAAGTTCTTCAATAGATGAAAATTTTTGAAAAACCTTATTTTCTACATATGGGTCAAAATATCCAACAGACATATCAAATGCCGAAGCATAATTTGCAACTTTTTCCCCTACTCTACCCAGGCCTATAATTCCAATTCTTTTATCTTTTAATTGATAACCACGAAATTTATCACGATCCCATTCTTCACGTTTAACACTTTCGTTAGCGGCTGGAATATTGCGTACCAATGCACAAATTAGGGCCCAAGTATGTTCGGCTGTAGAAGGAATTGTATTTAGGAAATCAGTATGACCACGTAATGAAAAAACTTCAATATTTGCAGATTGAAGTGCTTGTAGGTCGAGATGATCCAAGCCTGTTGTTGCACTGATAATTAATTTAAGACCAGGAATTTTTTTTATTATTTGTAAATCAATTTTTCTATTGAGTCTTACAATTAAAATATCAACATTCTCTAATGATTCTTTCGCATCTATAGATTCCCAGGTTGATTCCAAATATGAATATCCATTATCTTCCCAAATAGCTTTAGCATCTTTACTATACAAATATGGTTCTGCATTTAGAACTACCATTAGATCATTTTTTTTATCCATGCTGGTATCAACGATTCTGCAATTAATATATCACGTGGCTCATCAATATTAAGCAGCCAGTTAAATGGCATTATATAGGGCATTATTGGCTTTGTAATAAAAGATTGGTCGGCCATGAATGCTTTTTTTCTTGTTAAATAAATTGATCCATTTCTGTAATACGCTGTAGGAATATCCTGGCGTCTTGATTTTTCAAACTCTGGCATTATCGGAACTAATGCAAAGTCTCTGTTCCAATACATCCTTGCAGGATGTATGTCGTTCATTTCGACTACTGAAATTACAGAATTAACAGTATCATGATCATTTAATTGTTGAATCGCTTCATCAATATTTTTTCCTGTTCGGATCGGAGCCGTAGGTTGAAGGATCATTACAGCATCTATATCATCACCTGCTATAATTGCATATACTGTTTCGCCAACAGGGCTTGTATCACTTGCCATAGATTCTTCCCTTTGATGTACTGCAACACCTTTGTATTGTTTAGCAATGTCAATTATTTCAGGATCATCAGAACTAACAACAATTTTTCCTAGAAAATTACTATTTAGAGCAGCTTCAATTGTGTATGCTATTAGAGGTTTTCCTCCTATCACTTTTTTATTCTTATTAGGTACACCTTTAGAACCTCCTCTTGCAGGAATTATGGCAGTTACATTTATCAAAACGTTATAGTTTTATGAAACTTTAGTTGTACTTCTGCCAAAAGAGCGGCAATTTTCTTTCCCGCATCTCCATTTCCATAAATTGAAGACGAAGGAATTTTAGATGGAAATTCAATCTGATTCACTGCATTAATTATGGCCGCTCTATTGTAATCAATGTCAATTACATTACTTCCTCTCTCCCTCATATTCTGACGACTCCCAATATTTACAACTGGGACACCAAGATAAGCACATTCACGGATCCCAACACTTGAATTACCTAATAGACAGATCGATCCTTTCAATAACTTTAGAAAATCCTGAGGTTCCATATTCTTAAAGAAGTGAACATTGGATAAACCTTTATTTTCCCTGTAGGCACGAATTCCATTTGATGTACCATCAGCACCGGCATCCACATTAGGCCAGAACCACAAAGTAGGTTTATTTAATTCTTCAATTGCATGAAGAGTTTCTTCTATATGCTGGCGTGCTTTACTATTTTCGTTGGTAACCGGATGTTGCATGACAACTATGTATCCATCCTTTAAATCTGGTTTATGACCTACACCCCCATATTTTTCATATGGATCAAAATCCATACTTGTAATATCTACTGCCAAATCAATAGAAGGACAACCAGTGTTATAAACAGAATCGGTAGACTCACCCATTTTTATAACTCTTTGAGCCGCACCCTCGCTTGCTACAAAATGATAGTCTGATAACTTAGTGATCGAGTGTCTTACTTTCTCATCAATATTACCTGTTACTTCCCCACCTTGAATATGTGCTAAAGGTATATTCATAAAGGCAGCAGTCACCGCAGTGGCAATTGTTTCAAAGCGATCCGCTACCGTAACTACAATATCAGGCTTCAAATTAAAAAACACAGTACTCAACTCCATAATTCCTAAGCCTGTAGTTTTGGCAGCCGAAGTCAAATTTTCTCCTTCAAGAACACTGTAAATTTTCGCAGCAATCGAAAATCCATCATTCTCGATATAATTGACCGTAGACCCATATCTATCAATTAAAGCAGAAGCCATTACAATCAATTGTAATTCAAGTTCTGGATGATCCTGAATTGCCTTTAAAACTGTCTTAACTCGACTGTAAGATGGCCTTGCTGTAATTACAACACAAATCTTTCTCATATTAATAAATTTCACTGCCAAGTAAATTGTATGGCCCTAATTTTTCCTCTTTCAGCTCAAATGTTGATCTATCAAATTCTTTGTCCCAAAAAAAGTCATAGTTTCTTTGAAAATTATTTTTAAGGAAACGTACGTTATTCGTTCTACCGTCAACTAAAATAAAAGTACCAGGCAGAAAAGTGCTCTCCATTAATAACAGATCGCCACTAATTACTGTTCGTTCAGGACACTTAAATGTTAGTCCATTAATATTTCCAGCTACATCTTTCGGATCAGGGGCATCCAAATAAATAAATTCGGCAACAACATCAGGTATTTGTTTGTATAAGGAACAAATCTGAAAATTTCCTAGCATTGTAATATATGTTTCGCTATAATTAAATTCAACAAAAGGAATCAATTCTGTTGGAAATTTTGATTTTGTATTATTTAACCAAAACTCATTAGTATCTACTACATAATGTTTAAACATTTTTGTATTACGTACTTTAGGTTTCACTTCCAATTCCTCAAACTCTGCTTTATTTAACATCAGCGCGTGAGCAATTGTAATTGTTGAAAAGCCTACACCGAATTCAAGGGTTGTAAATGGTTTTCTTTGACGTACTAGTTTATGTATATAACTGATGTCATTTTCATTATACATAACCTTTTGGTTAGGATCTCCTTTTTCAATAAACGCGTCAAGGATATCCTTCAAACCAGATTCCTTAATGTACTTTGTGCTTTCCATGGTGATAAAATTTAATCGTTTTTATGGTTTATATAAATAAAAATAATTCATTAGTTAGATAAAATCTTGTTGATCGCATTCAAATAAAACCTGCTAGATTCTTTTTTAAAATCTGGAGACACATGATCATTCCCATCACCAATATTTTTAATGCTCAAATGATAATTTTCTTTCACTAATTTAAAATGATTACCCTCAAAAAATGAAATCGCATCATCATATATTTGATTCTTTAAAATATCCGTAGACGGACCTATCAGAAACACATATTCCATTTTTTGTTCATTAAAATATTTAACCATTTCTTTAATACTTTCACGATTGCTCGGACTAATTGGAGATTTCAATATTTTAGGAATTATAATATCTGTTTTAGCATTTTGTTTTAAATAATCATTTTCAACAACAATTTTATTTTTAAACAGGCCGTCGAAACTACAATTTAAAATTCTTGTTAAAAAAACATACATTTCTTTTGTAAGGATTTCAAATTCGTCCGGTTCACTATTTATAAGTTTGTACATATTTGTTTCTCGGTTCAATACATCCAAAGTATGCATTATGTAAACTCTTTTTAATTCTGGATGATTATTTTTAACCAACTTGATCATCTCAAATGAACCACGATACGTATAATCTCCCACTAAACTAAAATTAGAAACACTATCGCCAAACACTTTGGAATCAATAGCATTTCCGCATGAACTATCACCAAAAAAAGCTGCCGTAACATTTTTATTTATCAATATTTTCTTTTTCTGATAATTTAAGATCACATCATCTGAATAGTTATGCGGAATAACTAATTTAAAAACAATTAATGTGGACAAAAACAGAAATAGGAATGACAGGAACTTTGAAAAAAAAGATTTCATGTATTAAAATTGAAAATAAATAAAACTCGAAGGGTTTAGCTGGAAATGAGCCAACACAAACCAAATAAGTATTAAATAACATGCCCACCGGATAGACTTATTTTTTATATGCAATACTTGTCTTTCATCTTTTCTTAAAAGCCAATCGCATACCATCAATATAATTACATATTTTATATTTGACCTATGTAAATTTGGCACATCAATTTTAAATATCATATTTTTTAAAAATTCAAATGCAGTGGATATAGATTCGCTTCTAAAAAAAACCCAGGATATCAGCACTAATAAAAAGGTGAAAACCATCTGACCACCACTTTTCAATCTAAAAAGTAATTTGTTACTTGAAAAAAATGAAAATTTGTTTTCGCTTTTTTTAAGAAAAAGATACGGAACATATAAGCAAGCGTGCCAAAATCCCCAAAAAATAAAAGTGAGATTTGCCCCATGCCATAAACCACTTACAATAAAAACTATAAATATATTTCTAAGAGAAAACAATGTAGATCCCCTTGATCCTCCTAAAGGGATGTACAAATATTCTCTAAACCAACTTGTCAAAGATATATGCCATTTCTGCCAAAATTCACCAATATTTTTAGAAAAATAAGGGTAATTAAAATTAGAAAGTAATTCAATTCCAAAAAGTTTGGAAGTGCCTATTGCAATATCAGAATAGCCACTAAAGTCACAGTAAATTTGAATGGTAAAATAAAGTGCTCCCAAAAATAACACCCCACCATTAAAATCAGTATAATTTGAAAATATGATATCAACAGAGGGTGACAGTGTATCGGCTATTACAACTTTTTTAAAAAATCCCCACAAAATTAATCTCAAGCCGGAAACGGCCTTTGGGTAGTCAAATATTCTTACGTGTTGAATTTGTGGTAAAAGATGATTAGCCCTTTCAATTGGTCCTGCTACCAATAATGGAAAATATGCTACAAATACACTATAATCAATAATGCTTTTAACAGGGGCCCTCTTTTTATTATAAATATCAAAAACATAAGACATGCCATGAAAAGTATAAAATGAAATACCAACCGGAAGTGCGATATTTAGCAATGGCAAAGAAAGAGAGATCCCTACAGCAGAAAATAACGCTTGAAACTCAGTAATAAAAAAATTGAAGTATTTTAATGTGGCTAAAAAACTAAGGTTAAGTACAACACTTATATATAAGAAAAATTTGGCCCGAACCCTATTCTCTGAAGCAACATAAAAACCACATAAATAGTCAAGTTGTGTTGAGAATGCTAATAAAATTAAAAATTCCCAACTCCACCAACCATAGAAAAAATAGCTGGCTACCAACAATAAACCATTTTGATATCTACTGTTTTTATTGAAAACAAACCAATAGAGTAAAAAAACTAATGGCAGGAATATTAAAAACTCTATTGAATTAAATAACATAACTAAAATAAATACTTCATAGAAATAAAATTGAAGGAATAGTGTATTTTATAATTACAACTACAAGTTTTATAATAGATCGCAGTAATTAAGAAAACTCCATTTGTCTAAATCACTTTTAAGCGATTTTCCAATTATATCTATATATAATGATGCATCAACGCCTTTGTTTCTAGGCTTTTTAGCTTCTAGATCTTCAAAACTAATTATGTGTCCGGCTTTTAGGTCTTTATTAACACATAATGACTTTCCAAAATTGTCCTTTAACTCTGTAAATTTTTGATTTTGATCTTTATTGACAATTTCATAAGTAGCTTCCTCAATTTGACGTATGCCTTTAACTAGTTGCACAACTTGGTCAATAGCTAATGACGATCTTGTATCAGGCCCAAACATTTCTTTATTAAACACCGCATGAAATTCAAGCAATTCTGCACCTAAAGTTGCTGCTGCTAGAGAAGCATAAATTTCGCCAGAGTGGTCAGAAAATCCAATCGGAAGTCGGTATCTGCTCTTCATTTCTTGTATTACATTCAATCCCCATTCTTCGGGTAATGTAGGATAATTTGTTGTACACTGAAAAACTGACAATTTATTTTGATGCAAATTTATCCAACTAATTGCTTCATCTAATTCTTTATATGAACTCATTCCAGATGAAAGAAATATCTCCTTTCCTGTTTTACAGATCTTATCTATAAGCAATCTATTGTTAACCTCTCCTGAACCTATCTTATATTTTTTTACGCCCACTTTTTCAAGCAGATTTACGGCTGAAGAGGAAAATGGTGATGAAATAAATTCTATTCCAACTTCATCACAATGCTTTTTTAAACCGATCCATTGATCAAGCGTAAATTCCATTCGCTTCCAATAATCAAAACGAGTATCATCTTCATAACTAAATTTAACTCTAAATTTTTCATACTCACTACTTTCAGCCTCAGCAATATGAGTTTGAAATTTGATGGCATCTACCCCTGTTTTAGACAATGCATCAATGTAACTATGCGCAATACCCAGGCTCCCCTCATGAGCCTGAGCAATTTCTGCAATTAAAAAAGTTTTTTTTTTGCTTTTCACTTAAAATCTTTGGTTATTCCTTCTGCCAAAATTGGCGCTCTATTGTAAAATGTGTGATCTAGCTCTACCCTCTTTTTTCCTGCTTCTGCTATGCGTAAAGCTACGGATGGGTTATTTAATAGAAACTTTGCTTTTTCAACAGCCTCTTCAATACAATTGTACGTAACAATTTCACTATCAATTTCAAAAAAAGAACTTAAATTTTCTTTACTATCAGTTAACAATAATGTACCTACCCCAGTAGCTTCAAATAATCGCATGTTAGACGCTTCATTCTTTGAAATTCCAGGGTGTACATTCAATGAAATAAGATGGTTTTGCATAGTTGAAAATAATCTATTACCGTAAATTGGTTTTTTTGCACTTTCAAATATTTTCTTGTTAAGTATTCCACCAGGCTTTGAATTTACCTTATTGAAAACTGAAAATTTATTTAAAAGCTCCTCTTTAAAATCAAGAATAGTTAAAAACTTTTTTACCGAATAGATTGAGGCTTTTATTGTATTATACAAATGTGATTTAAAGTAGTTATAGTTTGCAACCTCAGAATAAAAATCTAAAGGTAAATTTTCTTTTAAAAATTCAAGCAAAAGTCTTTCTCTTTCATCGTGCAGGTCACCTCCTTTTAAAACTCCTCCTGCAAAAAAAATTGTGTTACTTTTTGCAGTTTTTGAATTTGAAATTCTTTCAACTATCTTGTTATTAAAGCAATGAGGCATATATATTGACGGCATTCCATTCAACTTGAATGCTTCTTCAAACGCCTTTAAACAGGTATAAATTCCATCATACTGCGATATATCTTTTAAAGTAAAAAAAGGGGAACATAAGTGCGCATAAACTTTTTTAGCACTAGTTTCTTTCTTAATTCGCTTCACAAATTGACTATCCAATATATTTACATCTGTATTTAATACACAATCAACTTTATAATAATTAATTTGAGCTATTAATATATCATGAATAGAATTAATTGACTTATTAGCCTTTTCATTAACCCATTGGTTGTTTAAAATATCAAAATTCACGTATAACTCAATAACTTCTATATTATATTTTGACAAGACCCCCCCCCAACATCCATTCCAGGAAAATGAATCTTCCTGAAGTAATCTTAATGATTCATCATAATTTATTAAAAAGGCCTTATTATTCTGCTGAAAATCACTGATATAATTAAAGTAAAGATTTTGAATAATTGCCAATTTCATCTCGATAATTACTTTTTTGAATATATTTTAGAAATTATTTCAACAACTTTTAGCCCTTCAAGTGCGTTAGTATTAATTGGTGTTTTATTTAATAATACGTCAACGACATTTTCAATTACATAATTGTGATTTTGTGCTGACCCTTTATAAGAACCATAATCATTACCCGGATTAGTAGGGGGTAAAATTGGCATTTCATAATCTTTAATATGACAATATTCAACTTTATCCATATATTGGCCTCCGATTTTAACCGAACCGTTTTCAGCAATTATTGTCATACTACTTTCTAAATTTTGGTTCCAAATCGATGTTGAATAATTTATACTTCCCATCCCTCCTTCTACAAAATCAAAACTAATAAATCCAGAATCTTCAAATTCTGTTAACTCTTTGTGATTAAAATCGTTAAATCGAGCTTGAATATTTTGTATGTCTCCAAATAGCCAATACATTATATCAATAAAATGCGAAAATTGTGTAAATAATGTGCCTCCATCTAAATCAATCTTTCCATGCCAGGAGTCAACTTTATAATACCTATCGTCACGATTCCAATAACAATTTAGTTGAACCATATAAATTTTACCTAGAATTTTTTTATCTACTAAATCTTTAATCCATGATGATGGTGGAGAAAACCTATTTTGCATAACCGCAAATACATTTTTATGGACTTGGAGTGCCTTGAAAATAACTTTCTCGGCATCTTGAATGTTAAGTGCCATTGGTTTTTCAATTACAACATGTTTTTTTGCATCTAAACATTCTAATGCTTGACTAGCATGTAATCCATTTGGAGTTGCAATGTTTAACACATCAACTTCAATGCCAGATTTTAAAAAATCAGATATTGAAGAGAAAAAGGGCACATTATAATTATCTATACCAAGTACATTTTTTTCTTTAATATCTATTAAAGCTACTAATTCTGATTCAACATTACGTGAAATCATTTCTGCATGCCGTTTTCCTATATGTCCACAACCTACAACTGCAAACCGAATTCGATTATTCATATTAATTAATTTTATATCTAAACTGATACACTTATTATTAATTTATTCTTTTAACTGAGTTGTTTTCTAATTTATATTTTTGATTTGACTCTGGGCAGGTTGCAACCCCATTTGGATCAAATAATAAACGATGACCATACTCCCCTACCCAACCAACTTGTCTTGCTGGATTACCCAATACCAATGCATAAGGAGAAACTGATTTAGTAACTACTGAACCTGCTCCAATAAATGAATACATTCCTATATCATTGCCACATATAATAGTTGCATTTGCTCCAATACTTGCCCCCTTACCAACATTAGTTTTTGAATATTGATGTCGTCTATTAATTGACGATCTTGGATTTATAACATTTGTAAATACCATCGAAGGGCCTAAAAACACATCATCTTCACAAATTACTCCGGTGTAAATTGAAACGTTATTTTGAACCTTGACATTATTACCAATAATTACATCGGGTGAAATGACAACATTTTGGCCTATATTACAATTTTCTCCAATTTTGCAATTGGCCATAATATGACTAAAATGCCAAATTTTTGAACCATTACCAATTACACATGGTTTGTCAATTATAGCAGTTTCATGTATAAAATATCCCATAGTATTTATTATCCTTCAAAATTATGATTTAAAAAATTCTAAAATTGATTTTACAATAAAGTCCTGAATTTCAAAATTCATTTCTGAATGAATTGGTAAAGACAAAACCTCTTCGCATAGTTTTTCAGCAATTGGAAGCGATCCAATAGGAAATCTATCCGATTTATACGCATTTTGAAAATGAAGAGGAATTGGATAATAAATCATTGTAGGAATCCCCTTTTCTTGTAAAAATAATTTCAAATCATCACGTTTCTCATTTTTGATTTTTATAGTATATTGGTGAAAAACGTGAGAGGAATTAGATACTCTGGTTGGAATTTCTATCAATTCAATTCCTTTCAAATGTTTGTCATAATAATCTGCAGCTAAATTTCTAGCTTTATTATACTCCTCTAAATATTTTATTTTAATATTTAATACTGCAGCTTGTATTGTATCTAATCTTGAATTAACCCCAATTACCTCGTGTCTATATTTTTGTGACTGGCCATGATTGGCTATCATTTTAATTCGCTTAGCCAAATTTTCATTGTTGGTAAAAATTGCTCCGCCGTCTCCATAACACCCTAAATTTTTTGATGGGAAAAAGGATGTTGTCCCAATATCCCCAATTGTTCCTGCATATTTTGAACTACCATCTTTAAATGTATACCGCGCTCCTATAGCTTGTGCAGTATCTTCTACTACATAAATATTGTTCATTTTAGCGAAATCCAAAAGCTCTTCCATTCCAACACACTGACCAAACAAGTGAACAGGTACAATTGCTTTGGTTCTAGTGGTAATTACATTTTTAACTTGTTCTAAATTTATGCTAAAATCACCTGGCATAACATCCACCAAAATGGGTACTAAATTTAAGAGGCCTATAACCTCTGCAGTTGCAACATATGTAAATGCGGGTACAAGTACCTCATCCCCTGGTTTCAGATTTAGAGCCATTAATGAAATCTGAAGTGCATCTGTTCCATTTGCACAAGGAATTACGTATTTTACATCAAGGTACTTGCTTAAATTATTAGTAAAATCGGAAACAAGTTTTCCATTTATAAATTCTGAAGACTCAATACAAGAAATTATTGCTTCGTCAATTTCAGACTTAATTTTTTTATACTGACCGTATAGGTCCACCATCTCAATTTTCATAATTATAATCTACTATCTATTAGACTTCTATCCAAAAACGATTTTGTATCAAATATTACGGCACTATTTTCCCTAAATAAATCATAATTTATCGATAAAAACTCATCATGAGCAACTGCAATTATGACAGATTCATATTGCTTATTATTATTTAAATGTTGCAAAATATCAATCCCATATTCTTTTTTGACTTCAAATTGATCGGCCCAAGGATCATATACATCTACATTAATCCCAAATTGAGTTAATTCGCTGTAAATATCAACAACTTTGGTATTTCTTACATCTGGACAGTTTTCTTTAAATGTTATCCCTAAAATTAACGCAGAAGAGCCTTTTACAATATGCCCTTTTTCTATCATCAACTTCACGACCTTATTTGCCACATACATTCCCATGTTATCATTTACTCTTCTACCTGACAATATCACTTGGGGATAATACCCGAGTGATTCAGCCTTGTGCGCTAAATAATAAGGATCAACTCCAATGCAGTGACCTCCAACTAACCCAGGTTTATATTTTAAAAAATTCCACTTAGTTCCCGCTGCATCTAAAACATCCTGAGTATCAATACCAATTCTATCGAAAATCAATGCCAATTCATTTACAAATGAAATATTAATATCTCTCTGTGCATTTTCGATAGCTTTACTAGCTTCAGCAACTTTTATACTTGGTGCCAAATGCGTACCTGCAGTTATGATATTTAAATATAAATTATTTACTACTTGTGCAACCTCAATAGTTGAGCCAGAAGTAACCTTCTTTATTTTTGTTAAAGTATTTATTTTATCTCCAGGATTAATTCTCTCCGGCGAGTATCCACAGTAAAAGTCTAAATTAAACTTTAAATTAGATGCCCTTTCAAGTACAGGTACGCAGTCTTCCTCTGTACAACCTGGATAAACAGTTGATTCGTAAATCACAATATCTCCTTTCTTCAAAACACTGCCAATCATTTCAGATGCTCTGATTAATGGTGTCAAATCAGGTGATTTGAATTTTGTTATGGGAGTTGGAACTGTTACAATAAAAATATTACATAAAACTAAATCATCCACATTTGAAGAAAATTTAAGACCTTTTTCTCCTTGTAGATTCATGGCTAAGTTCATTCTTTCAATATCGGCTTCTTGAGTTCTGTCATAACCTTTGCTCAATTCTTCAACCCTTGACTTATCAATATCAAAACCTATCACCTTAAAAAAATTTCCAAACTCGATCGCCAAAGGCAATCCAACATAGCCTAAACCAATAATTGCAATTTTATTATTTTTTATCATTTTAACGTTTTTTATTTGAATTAGTTATTTTACAACACCATCTTTTCAAAGTATTAATTGAAATCATATGCCTTAAAAATAGCTAACTACAAATTCTAATTTATATTCAATTCTTTTTTTAATTTAATAAGATCGCTAGCTACCATTTCTTTAACTAATTCAGTTAAATTATACTTTGGCTTCCATCCTAAATTAGTCATTGCTTTTGTTGGATCCCCCAACAATAAATCAACTTCGGTGGGTCTAAAATATTTTGAATCAACTTTAACAACAATTCGTCCAAATTCAAGTTGAAATTCTCCAAAACATTTAATAACAAACCCTATTTCATTTACTCCCTCACCTTTGAATCCTAACTCTATTCCAACTTCAGCAAAAGCCATCCTTACAAATTCCCGGATGGTCGTCGTAATACCTGTTGCAAGTACAAAATCTTCAGGTTTTTCATGCTGTAAAATAAGCCACATCCCCTCAATATAATCTTTTGCATGCCCCCAATCACGTTCCGAATTTAAATTTCCCAGATACAAACATTCTTCTTGATTTAACACAATATTTGCAATTGCACGTGTAATTTTCCGCGTAACAAAAGTTTCCCCTCTCTGTGGGGATTCGTGATTAAATAAAATCCCATTACAAGCAAACATTTTATATGCTTCCCTATAGTTCACTGTTATCCAATATGCATAAAGCTTTGCCACAGCATAGGGAGAACGAGGATAAAACGGAGTAGTTTCAGACTGAGGAACAGCTTGTACCAAACCATATAACTCTGATGTAGATGCTTGATAAATTTTAGTTTTTTTAGTGAGGTCTAACAATCTTACAGCTTCTAAAATTCGCAAAGTACCTATTCCGTCTGCATTTGCAGTATATTCAGGCTCTTCAAAACTTACAGCTACGTGGCTCATTGCTGCCAAGTTATAAATTTCATCAGGTTGAACCTCTTGTATGATACGAATCAAGTTTGAACTATCGGTTAAATCTCCGTAATGTAGATGTAAATTCCGATCCGGTACATGTGGGTCTTGATACAAATGATCAATACGTTGTGTGTTAATTAATGAAGATCTTCGTTTAATACCGTGAACTTCATATCCTTTTTTTAATAAGAATTCGGCAAGATAAGCTCCATCCTGACCTGTTATTCCTGTTATTAACGCTTTTTTCAATTCTTAAAAAATTGCTTGTGAGTAATATTTAATTCTTTTTTAGAAAACTGTTTGAAATATTCATACGTAATCTTCAAACCTTCTGCACGTTTGACTTTGGGTTCCCAGCCAAGGATGCTGAGCGCCTTGGTAATGTCTGGTTTACGTTGTTTGGGATCATCAGTAGGTAGAGGAAGTGAGATCAGCTTTTGAGATGTGCCCGTTAATTTGATGATTTCCTCGCCAAATTCTTTTATCGTTATCTCATCTGGATTACCGATGTTTACTGGTTGCGCATAATCGCTTAATAAAAGGCGATAAATGCCTTCTACTAGATCATCTACATAACAGAACGAACGTGTCTGAGAACCATCTCCGAACATCGTTAAATCTTCACCTCTTAAAGCTTGACCGATGAAAGCAGGTAATACACGTCCATCATTTAGGCGCATGCGAGGGCCGTAAGTGTTGAAAATACGAACAATGCGAGTCTCCAGGCCGTGGTAGGTGTGATAGGCCATGGTCATGGCTTCTTGAAAACGTTTGGCCTCATCATAAACACCACGAGGTCCCACTGGGTTTACATTTCCCCAATACTCTTCTGGTTGTGGGTGTACGTTCGGGTCTCCGTAAACTTCAGAGGTAGAGACGATTAAAACGCGGGCGTTTTTTACGCGGGCTAAACCTAAGCAATTGTGAATCCCAAGAGAGCCAACTTTTAAGGTTTGGATCGGGATTTTTAAATAATCGATAGGAGAGGCCGGAGAGGCAAAATGTAAGATATAATCCAGCTCGCCAGGCACATGGATGAACTTAGAAACATCGTGGTGGTAAAACTCGAAGTTTTCCAATTTGAAGAGATGTTCGATGTTTTTCAGATCCCCCGTGATTAAATTATCCATGGCAATGACATGGTAACCCTCTTTGATAAAGCGATCACATAAATGAGACCCTAGAAATCCAGCGCCGCCGGTGATTAAAACTCTTTTCATCTAATTCCTACCGACAGAATAATACTCAAAACCCAACACTTTAATTTCAGAGATGGAGAACAAATTTCTGCCATCAAAAATTACTTTATTTTTTAAATACCTTTCAATTTGATCAAAATCAGGTGTTCTAAACTCTGACCATTCGGTGGCAATAATTAAAGCATCGGCACCTTTTAGGGCCTCATATGGGTTTATCGAATATTGAATAATATCGCCCATTTGACCTTTCACATTGTTAATTGCCTCTGGATCATATGCTGAGATTGTAGCCCCTGATTTAAGTAAAGATTCTATTACGTACAATGCGGGAGCCTCGCGTATATCATCAGTATTAGGTTTGAAGGCTAAACCCCAAAGCGCAAAGTGTTTGCCATTTAAATCGTTACCGAAATGCGCTTTAATTTTAGGAATAAGGTGCGTTTTTTGAATTTCATTTACACGCTCAACTGACTTCAGAATTTGAAAATCATAATTTACCTCTTCTGAAGATTTTATGAGTGCTTGAACATCCTTTGGAAAACAACTTCCTCCATATCCAATCCCAGGGAATAAGAATCTTTTCCCTATGCGATCATCACTCCCAATGCCTCTTCTTACCATATCCACATCGGCTCCTAGGCGCTCACATAACTGGGCAATCTCGTTCATGAAAGAGATCTTTGTCGCAAGGAATGAATTAGCTGCATATTTGGTTAATTCTGCACTTTTTTCATCCATAAAAATGACCGGATTCCCCTGGCGAACAAAAGGGGCATAAAGATCCGCCATTCTTTTCTTCGCTCGATCAGAACTAGTGCCAATAACAACACGATCCGGTTTCATGAAATCTTCAACTGCGACCCCTTCCCGCAAAAATTCAGGGTTACTAACTACATCAAATTCCATCTTGGCATACTGACCAATGGCTGCTCTAACTTTTTCAGCAGTACCCACGGGAACAGTACTCTTATCAACGATGACTTTGTAGTCATCCATTATTTTCCCTAATTCATTCGCAACACCCAAGACGTATTTTAAGTCTGCGCTACCATCTTCTCCAGGAGGAGTGGGAAGTGCTAAAAAAACAATCTGTGCACCTGCTATTCCTTGTTTTAAATCTGTGGTAAACTTCAATCGACCATCGCGAAGATTCTTGAGAAACATCTTCTCAAGGCCGGGCTCATAAATAGTGATTTCTCCTTTACATAAGCGATCAATTTTTGATTGATCAATATCTACACAAGTTACCGTATTGCCAGTTTCTGCAAAACAAGTTCCTGATACTAGCCCAACATAACCCGTACCTATTACTGCAATTTTCAATTGTTTAACAATTTTTTGATAACGTTAAATCCTAGTATCTGTAGTGCTCTGGCTTGTATGGCCCTGCTTGAGGAACGCCAATGTACTCAGCCTGCTCTTTATCTAGTTTCTCTAATTTAGCACCGATGTGAGCTAAGTGCAAGAACGCTACTTTCTCATCTAAATGCTTTGGTAAGATATATACTTTGTTCTCGTAGTTCGCTGCATTTGCCCAAAGCTCTAATTGAGCCAAGGTTTGGTTACAGAACGAGTTCGACATCACGAAAGACGGGTGACCCATCGCACAGCCTAAGTTCACTAAGCGACCTTCTGCTAAAACGATCACGTTTTTGCCATCGATTGTGTACATATCCACTTGTGGTTTGATTTGGTCTTTAGAAGCACCGTAGTTTTTGTTCAACCACTCCATATCAATCTCGTTGTCGAAGTGACCGATGTTACAAACGATCGCCTTGTCTTTCATCGCTTTGAAGTGACGGTCACGAATGATGTTCACGTTTCCAGTCGCAGTGACAAAGATGTTAGCGCGAGTTGCTGCTTCGTCCATAGGAACGACTTCGTAGCCATCCATCGCAGCTTGTAATGCACAAATTGGATCGATCTCCGTTACTAAAACGCGGCAACCAGCCCCACGCAAAGAATCTGCTGAACCTTTTCCTACATCACCATATCCTGCTACCACGGCTACTTTACCGGCTAACATTAAGTCAGTCGCGCGACGAATCGCATCTACTAATGACTCTTTGCAACCGTATTTATTGTCAAATTTCGACTTCGTTACCGAGTCATTCACGTTGATGGCAGGCAAGAATAACGTACCATTCTTCATACGCTCATACAAACGGTGAACACCCGTCGTTGTTTCTTCTGATAAGCCTTTGATTCCCTTGATTAATTCAGGATAGTCATCAAAAACCATATTAGTTAAATCACCACCATCATCTAAGATCATGTTCAAAGGTTGACGATCTTCTCCAAAGAATAATGTCTGCTCGATACACCAGTTGAATTCCTCTTCGTTCATGCCTTTCCAAGCATAAACGGGAATACCCGCTGCTGCGATAGCCGCTGCTGCGTGATCTTGGGTAGAGAAGATGTTACAAGATGACCAAGTAACGTCAGCTCCTAAAGCGGTTAATGTTTCAATTAATACGGCTGTTTGAATCGTCATGTGTAAACAACCTGCCACACGCGCCCCTTTTAAAGGTTGTGCTGCTCCAAATTCCTTACGCAAGGCCATCAAACCTGGCATTTCTGCTTCTGCTAATTGAATTTCTTTACGACCCCAGTCTGCTAAGGCAATGTCTTTTACTTTGAATGGTACATACGTACCCGATTGTGATGCCATTGTATGTATTTTATTTCTTAATTATAATTTAAATGCCGTTTTCACTGCATCTACGTAGTCTAATTTCTCCCAAGTGAATAATTCCACTTCTTTGCTAACTTTTTGGCCGTTTGGACCTGTAAATTCTTTCGTCACTACTTCATTCTTACGTCCCATGTGTCCGTATGCTGCTGTCTCAGAATAGATCGGGTTACGTAATTTCAAACGTTGCTCGATGAAGTAAGGACGCATATCGAAGATTGCTTCTACTTTACGCGCGATTTCGCCATCTGTTAAGTTTACTTTCGCAGTTCCGTACGTATCGATGAACAAACCGCAAGGCTTGGCTACACCGATCGCGTAAGAAACTTGGACTAATACTTGGTCACACAATCCTGCTGCTACTAAGTTTTTCGCGATGTGTCGTGTGGCGTAGGCAGCTGAACGGTCCACTTTGGACGGATCCTTACCTGAAAAAGCACCACCACCGTGAGCTCCTTTGCCACCGTAGGTATCTACGATGATCTTACGACCTGTTAAACCCGTATCTCCGTGTGGTCCACCGATCACGAATTTACCAGTTGGGTTGATGTGATAAGTAATCGCATCGTTGAATAAAGATTGCAATTCAGGCTTCAATTTTGCCTTCACGCGAGGGATAACGATCTCTACGATGTCCTTGTTGATCTTCGCTAGCATCTCTGCTTCCGTTGCGAAATCATCATGTTGAGTCGAAACAACGATCGTGTCGATGCGTTGTGGCACATGGTTATCGCTATATTCGATTGTTACCTGAGATTTTGCATCAGGACGAAGGTAGCCGATTAACGAAGGCTCGTTATTGCGGATAGATGAAAGTTCTTGTAATATTTTGTGGGCTAAGTCTAAGGCCAAAGGCATGTAGTTGTCCGTCTCTTTCGTAGCGAAACCGAACATCATTCCTTGGTCACCTGCTCCTTGCTCCTCTGGATTCTTGCGATCCACTCCTTGGTTGATGTCTGCCGATTGCTCGTGAATCGCAGATAAAATACCGCATGAGTTCGCCTCAAACATATATTCTGACTTCGTATAACCAATCTTGCGAATCACTTCACGCGTAATGGCTTGAACGTCTAAATACGTCGTTGTATTCACTTCTCCAGCTAAAACTACTTGACCGGTCGTTACCAGAGTCTCGCAAGCTACTTTTGAAGTGGGGTCAAAGGCCATAAAATGGTCAATTAACGCATCAGAAATTTGATCAGCTACTTTATCTGGGTGTCCTTCAGAAACCGACTCAGAGGTGAATAGATAAGCCATAAATTATATTAAATTAATTCTTGAAAATGCGCACCAATCTGCACACCAAAACCCAATATTTTGATAATTCTCGTTATCTCTAAGTTTTAAATAAAACTATTTAACGCCTGAAAATGAATCATTTATTGATTTATGAATAACCATGAATAGGATTTGGCTGAATGGACCACACTAATCTTATATTCTTTTCTTTCTCCAAGGCTTCGCCATCCTGAGTCACACAAAAAGGGTGTTCAGAAAAACAAATTCACGGTAACAAAGATACCCCCAA
>JACCDU010059556.1_pt1 | contig 44037 bp, 47 predicted proteins | sample 7446081 | NCBI WGS metagenome assembly JACCDU01 (sample SAMN15323447, study PRJNA562643) | freshwater metagenome | isolation source: river surface water | place: USA:Blue River Watershed | collected 2017-08-17
AATGCGGCGTATCGCAAACAGGCGGAATTCTTCAAGGCATCCATTCTCAAGCTCGCCGGCAAGACCGCTTCGATCAAGCCCGAAGTTTGCGACACGATTCTTGCGAAGATTGAAGATTCGGATTTGTCCACGGAATTCGGCGCGTTCGTCGTTAAGCGCCTGAATCAGATCAAGAATCGCGCAGTGGATGAGTTTGATCTGTCTGCGCTCTGATTCGCACCTTCCGCGCTTTGTAGACTTCTAAGTCTGGCGGGCTTTCATCGGCCCGCTTATTTAGCAGTTTGCTAGGGTTAGAACATAGAGCATAGAGCATTTTGCACCCCACCCCCTCCCCTCCAGTCCTTCGCTCGCTATCTAATAGTTTCTCCTTCCCTTCCATTAGTTTCTCCATTATCGTTTTATATATAGGGTATTGTTTAGTTGTAACCGTTTGTAAGTATTTTGTTTTTTAAAGATACCCCCTATATAGAGCAACGAATCTTCTAACAGCCTATTTCTGCCACTGGACTTCTACGCAAGAGATGGAAGTTAGAAGGCTGACAGGTCCGGGTCCGGGGGCGTCCTAGGCTCAATATGTTCTATGTTCCATGTTCTAACCCCCTCCTCCTCCGAATCCACCAAACCCCTAGAATCTGGTCTAGATATATTGTAGAGAGCGGGGCTTGACATCCTCGCCCATGCGCTATACTGGACCCGAACCCCACAAAGGCAGGGGGATAGTTCCTAACTATCAATGCCTTCACACCCATAACCTTCCTTCTTTCACGGAGAATTTCCAAATGACTTCCAAGACCTTCTTTCGCATCGTCATCCTGTCTGTGATTGCTGCGGCATGCACGATCCAGATTCAGGATGCCCAAGCGGCCACGCCGCAGGAACTCAAGGCACTGCGCGCAGAAAAGAAAGCAGCGTGCAAGGCGAACCCCTCATGCGCTGCTGACCTCGAAAAGAAGGCAGATGCACGGCGGGAGAAAGCGGCCGCAAAGCTGCGCAACGAGATTCAGGCACTCCGCACGCCGCAACAGTAAGTCCATCGCCTGATCCAGCGAGGCCCGCCTAGTGCGGGCTTTCTGCTTTCTGGTCTTCTTTCTTCTTTCCAGTTCAAGGAGTTTTCCAAATGTCCAGTCAAATCCTCCCTTCGCAAACTCTCCCTCAGAATCCTGTCGCAATCCTCGTTGCCACCTATTGGCCTGATTCATATTTCTACACTCCCTGGTCCAATGGCCTTTGTGACGACTTCGGAAACCATATCGGCCAACATTTTTCCTCGAATAACTGGAAACTTTACGTACAGTGGCTGTTTTCCACGGCCACCTATGGTGGAGACACTGGAAACCATCTTCCCTCTGAACTGGACATCTAATCTGTCCAGAATCTGACCCTCCTTCCCTGCCTTTCCACCTCACCTGCGGAGTCTTGAAAATGTACACTTTCTTCAAAGTCATTTCCATTCTGTCTGTCCTGATCCAGTTCACTGTCCTCTGCTTCATTGCAGGTGTCTTGGATTCTGAGCGCCAGCCGCCAGCCGCCCGCGAAACGCCAGCCGTTCGCTGCCCGCATGGAAGTCTGGACACTGGCACGGCTTGCCAGATTCAACGGGAAGACATTCCTTTCAAGTTCACTGCCTGATTCTGGAGAATCCACATGTCTGACACCTCCGAATCCACAAGCTACTTCACGCCCACCTTCTCCTTCACTCGTGGCGAGAAGCCTGAACGAGTTGGAGTCTACTGTGTCCTCGTTCACATGCTGGATTTGCAGGACCTAGATTCTGACATCCTCACCACGCGCTGGCTGTGGTCCTACTGGAATGGCAAGTGGTGGGGACCGACAGCAGGAAACAAGTGGGACGCAGCAAAGAATGCAAGCCAGGAAGACACCTTCCCGACACGGCGACGCTTGATTGGATGGTTCGGACTGACGCACCGAGGCTACGAAATAGAGGCACAAATCATCCGAGACCAGATGAAGCCCTGACTCTGCTAGATTCCAGCCACACTGCCTCCATCTTGGGGGCATTAGGCTGCAATTTCGCAGCGCTCTTTCAGTCGCTTGGAGTCTACCGTGAACACAATCCATCCCGCACCGTGCGCAGACATTCAACGACTCTACATGGAGCGTCCTGGAAATCTGGCGCATCTCTCCCTGGGTCAGTGGTTTGCACACGCTCATGAATCTGTGATCCCGTATCCGCAGCGTGTGATTCTCTGCCACAGTGTCACGGTGGATCGCGCACTTCAACAGATCACAGACATGAAGCTGGACAATCTCAGCCTCGAATCCCTCAGTGTCTTCAATCTCAGGAATTCTGCCTATTGAATCTTCCCGCTGCCTTCCTTCCACCAGCCCATTCAGGTTTCTAACCTCTACTCTGAAAGTCTCAACATGTCAGACTCTACACTCCAGAAGACACTCTACTGCAATCGCAGCGGAGTTCCACTCGCACAGATCTCTCTGTGCATCCATGAAGGTGCGACTCCCTACATGGAAGGCTTCTCTTCTTCTCTCCTTCTCCATCCGTTCTACAACCTCTCCTCGGTAGTCTTGAGTCGCAAGCTGACAGATGCACTCGTGGCAGGGGAAGAGAAAGAATGGGAACTGTCTCCTTTGGAATCCACACGCATCTGCCTTCTCACAAGTGCAATCATGTGGAATCTGGATGCAATCAAGCAAGACAGGCCGACTCTTCCCGCGCTCGAAGTCGCAGTTGGAAGCTCTGCTAGACTGCTCGCACTTGCGAAGTGGTACTGGTTTGTCTCTTCTCAGCGACTCGCCTTCCCTGTCTACTCTGTCAGTGGCAAGAATTCCAATCTCCAGTGGGAGAACTACAAACACTGGCTGGATTCTGCATTCGAGATTCGGGAAGCTTGGGCCAACAAGTCTCGTGAACTCAAGCGAGAAGAAGAACTCAAGGCGACTGAAGAGACTCTGGACATGCTACGGCACCGAGTCTACAAGCGCCTTGATCTGAAGAAAGTCTGGCGCTGGATTGAACTCCAAGCATCACCTCATGTTTCTGCGGGCCGTCTCGAAACTCTCAAGGAACTCTTCCTGGAAGGAGACATGCAGGCGCACGAATGGCTTGTCGATGACGTGGATGATCTGCGGGAAGTCCTGTGTGACTACTGCGATCTGGGAAATGAAATCGTCCACTTCATCCAGGAGCGCCTGAATGCAATTGCGGCCCTGATTCGAGACTACTATGGTGGATTCACGCTTCTCAGCAGCGGAAGTCAAGACTCCTTTGGAAACTCCACCGAAGGGCACACGCCTCAAGAATTGGAGTTCCTTGCAGAATACGACACCAAGGTGGCAGAACTCCAAGAACTTCCCCAGGAACCGAAGAGGAAAGACTTCGCAACCACTGGCCTGTTCCTGAAAGCTCAAGCTTCCTGGTCCATTCTCAAGCGTCGCTGGGAAGCAAGCCAGAAACGACAGGCCGCCCAATCCGCCAACGATTCCACCAATTCCTGAGGTCTCATCATGTCTGCCACTTCTGCAATCTCGCAAATCTTCTCTGACAGCCGCCTGTTCCACGAGTCGGACGACTTGCGAAACACCACGCTGTCTTACGAAGCAACCTTCTTTCCTCTGTCTTCGCTGGACAATCTCAAGCACAAGCTGGCGTGGCGATGGAGTCGGGAAGTTTCCAAGGCACAACTTCTCCAGCTTCTTTCTGAGGACCACACTCACCTGGTCCTGCCTGTCAAGGGCCTGCAAGTCTTCCCGATCAAGTGGGCCTACAATTCCATTCCCAGCGAAGAAGAATGGAATCGTCTTCTGCCGCAATCTCGCTTCCTGATCGACGCCCGAATCAGCGGCTTGATTCCAACGGAAGGTCGCAGCGCTGTCCTGGTTCCGATCTTCCGAATCTACGCGCAAGCTCAGAAGAACTGACACCCCTTGACAGGCCTAGCAGAGTATGCTAGGCTCTTCTCTTTCCAGTCTTTTCATCTTCCATCACAGGATTCAAAATGGCACTGTCTCCCAAACTTCAGCAGCTTGTCGAACAAGCTCGCAAGAATCATGCTGCACGCGCTGCACAAGCTCTCCAAGCTGGCACGCCCAATCAGGCGACGCGAAGCGAAGCCGTCCGTGGAGTCTCTGCCCCGCAGACTCCTGCGCCTATTCAGAGTCAAGAAGTTCCTTCCCATCTGCACATCAAGCCCACCAACATCCAGACTTCCCATGTTGGCTCCGTCCTGACTGCTACTTCTTCCTATCAGAGTGTGACTGGCGTCCCTCTGAATGAGCAGCAGAATCAAGCCGTGGAACTGGCCATGCGCGCCAAGTCCTTCAATCTTTGCGGGGCTGCAGGAACTGGCAAGACCACGACGACTCGTGAAATCATCGGCCAGCTTGTGCGCCTGCCGCATGTTTCTCCGCTCTCCTCCTCCACCAAGTATCTGACTCGTGGCGAACCGGGTGTTGTAATCATCAGCTTCACGAACAAGGCTGTGAACAACATCAAGAAGTTCCTGCCGGAAGACTTGAAGCGCCACTGCCTGACCTATCACAAGCTGCTGGAATACAAGCCTGTGAATGCCTTCGATCCGCTCGAACTCCAGGCTCTTGGATTCGGTCCTTCTGTGACAGGCGAAGAGAAGAAGTCGGGCATGTTTCTGCCCTCTTTCAATCGCATCTGCAAACTTCCGCACATCAGCACGATCATCGTGGAAGAGTCTTCGATGGTGGATACTGAACTGCATGGCAAGCTGTTGGAGGCGCTCCCGAATCCTGAACTCACGCAGTTCATCTTCCTGGGTGACTTGAATCAGCTTCCTCCGATCTTCGGTCCTTCCATCCTCGGATTCAAGCTGACTGAGCTTCCGACTGTCGAACTCACGCACGTCTACCGTCAGGCGCTCCAGTCTCCGATCATCACGCTGGCACACCAGATTCGAGAAGGTCGCGGCTTTCCTGGCAGACTGGAGGAGTCTGGATTCATCGACGATCGTGCAGAACATGGCAAGGTCACGATTCGTCCCTGGAAGAAGAAGATCGACGGTGTGCCTGCTGCTCGTGTCTGCCTCGTGAATTTCCTGATCCCGCTGGTCACGAGTCCTGATTACGACTTCGAGAACAGCGTGATTCTGTGCCCATATAATAAGTCATTCGGCACGATCGAACTGAATGCAGGCATCGCGCACGCACTTTCTCAGAAGCGTGGCGAGTGGACTTATGAAGTCATTGCCCGCTATCACAAGTCCTATTGGGCGGTGGGTGATCGTGTCCTGGTTGATCGTCGTGAAGCAATCATCACCAAGATTGAACCGACTCCTGGATACAATGGCCCAATCCCTGAACTGCCTTCTCCCACGATGGACAGATTTGGGCGCGACCCGAAAGCGGCAGCACGGCCAGATGAAACTGCCAACGAGGAAGATCGTGCTGCAAAAGTGGACGACATCTTCGACAGTCTCGTAATTGGTGAGGATGGAGTCGAGGCCAAGAATGCAGCAAGTCACACGATCACTGTGGAGTTCTTCGATACTGGAACCAAGCAGATTCTGAACACTGCTGGCCAGATCAACTCCATGCTGTTCTCTTACGTGCTGACTGTTCACAAGTCGCAAGGCTCTGAATGGAAGAAGGTCTACCTTCTCCTGCATTGCAGCCACAACACGATGCTGTCTCGTGAACTTCTCTACACTGCTGTGACTCGTGCGCGGCAAGAACTCTACGTGATTTGCGAGCCTGATCGCGGCACCAAGGACAGCCACATTCCGAACAGCGTGACTCGCGCTGCCAAGAATGCAGAAATCAAGGGTATTACCCTTGAGCAGAAGGCTGAGTATTTCCAGGCCAAGAAGCGCAGCATGAGTCGCCAGTCCTGACATCTCAGGAGCCCACAACTTTCCTCAACAGGCCGCCTAGTGCGGCCACTTTTCTGAAAGTTCGAGAATCGCCATGAACATCTTCATCCTCTCCGACTCCACCAACTACCAGGAACACATCAGCCTGCAAGCGCAATATCATTGCGACCGCCATGTCGTCAAGATGATTGCAGAATCCACGCAGATGATCGTGACTGCGCTCCAGCCTGCTCGCCGATTCTATGCGATCCAGGATCTGGATCTGGGCAACCTGCCTTGCAAGCCGCTCTCTGCTGGCCATGCCAGTCATCCCTGCGCAGTCTGGACGCGTGAATCCCTCAGCAACTTCCAATATCTGGTCGACCTCGCAACGGAACTCTGCTATGAACATCAGGCACGTTATCCTCTGTCTCCTCGTCACCAATATATGGCTTGGCTGGAGTCTGTGGCAGCTCAACTGAACGAAGTCCTTGCCTACTCCAAGCGAGAAGTTCCAAGCCATTTCGCAGTGGCAATTGCAGACATGCCCACTCTGCGATCCACTGGCACGCCACACCAAGAAGCTGTCGGTCTGTACCGCTCCTACTACTGGAGACAGAAGCGCTTCTTTGCAACCTGGAAGCGTCGTGGAATTCCGACCTGGTTCCTTCGTGAGCAGGAACTGGCACAAGATTCGTGAAGAAGGCACCCCCTTGACAAGCTCTTGGGGGCTGATACAGTGCAATCTCTCCCCCGCAAACAGCTACTCCCACTGTTTGTATTTCTCGCCCGCAAGGGTTCCCTGCACGCAAGTGCTTTCCGTAGCGGCCGCTACACTGCCAACCAAGAAGGCAACATCATGACCATCCAAGTCGAAACCAAGTTCAACTTCAAGACCCGTTCCATCAAGGACGAGAACGGCGCCGTCGTCAAGACGCTGAAGAAGCAACCGTCCATCACCGTCGGTCTTCCTTTCCTGACTGCCGATGAAGTCATCGTCGCTCTGCAAGGCGAAGATGCCAAGGTCAGCGAACTGATCCTGGACTACGTCAACAGCGCGATCAAGGACCAGGCGAAGGCGCAGTTCGATGAAGTCATCGAATCTTTCGGTGATGACGACTCGCGCCAGGTCACGCCGGAAGCGCTGGACTTCGACAAGCTGACGCTGGCTTACATCGCGAATCTGCCGCCGGCGCAGCGCGGTGGCCGTGCTCTGACCGAGGAAGATTTCGAGACGTTCTTCAAGGACTACCTCGCGATCATGCCGATCAAGACCGGCAAGGAAGAGAAGCGCGTCAAGACCCACATCGACCTGTTCAAGAAGCCGACGCGCGTCAAGAACAACAAGGAAGTGCTGGCCGTGCTCATCGAGCAACTCGACGTCTACCTGGTCTCCAGCCCGAATCTGGAAGAGACCGGCGAAGTCGCCCAGCGCATCCGCGGCAAGTTCGACAAGTGGGTGAAGGAGGACCAGAAGTTCGACCTGTCGGCTCTCTGATCTACGGCGGCGCCTCCAGTGGCTACAAACTAGAGGCTGTCTAGAAACCGCAACCCCGCAGCGGTATACAAAAGAGCGGGACTTCTTTCCAAGACGTTTCACTGCAAGCCTCTTGGAAAGCAGAGTCTCCCAGAAGACAAGGCCCACAACATGGCATCCCTGCAATCCATCTTCGACCGTGTTCTGGAAGGTGAGACTGTAGTGATTGAGCATTTCGACAAGCGAGATTACGACTCCACTGTCGTCTCGATTCGTCGCAAGTTCAGACTCTACTGCCGTCTCTTTTCTGACATCGGTGCGCCCAACCCCTACGAAGGCCAGTACGTGAAGATTCTTTTCGATCGTGAGAATGTGCGAGGAACCTACTCCCTTGCACCTGTCGAAGACAGAGCCAATGCTCGTAAAGAGTACAAGGCACTGGAACTCTGACGCAAGATGGCCTGGATGTACGCTCCCATTTGGGAGGAACTCAAGCGTACTGGACGCGCTGACGTAACAGTCAGTGAGGCGAATCTCGCCACTGTCAAACAGGCCATCAAGAAAGTCAAAGCTCACGAGAATGTCACGCGGCGCCCGATGGGACTGGCTCCTTTCGGCAAGCTAGAATTCTCACAGACTTGCCTCTCCAAAGATCGCAAGCTCTGGAAACTCTCAGTCGTTCTGACTGTCAACCCCAAACTCCTCTGAGGATTCAAGATGGGAAAAGCATCCACACGCAAGCAAACCAGGCGCGACAAGATCGCAAACTCCCAGACTGAAGGCACCATCACGGTGTCTTTTGTCTTTGATGGGAAGCACTACGAGCGCCAGCATCAGATGCGTGCCGGTGAGATTGCTCACATGAAAGAACTCTGCCGTGAACACGGCGATGCTGCTGCGGATCAAGTCATCTGGAAGATGGCCGTTCGCTACAGCGGGTTCTTCGCAGAGAATGTGGTGGCACTAGCTGGCAAGGAGTACTGCGATCGCAACTACCTGGGCCCGAAGGGCGCTGCCTGGAATGTTTTCAGCGAGGCGGCTGCCCCTGTCAGCTACCAGGATCTGGTTGCCCTTGAATCTTCTGAGCAATCCAACGGCGAAGCCGAGGAGCCCAAGCAATGAAGCCAATTTTGGACGACAGTCCTGCCCCTCTGAAGGCGATTCCGCCCGAACAACTGGAGCGTCTGCAAGTGGCGCTCTCCAATTTGGAAGCTGCGCTGCTCGCGCACGATCCGCAGATGCCGCATCATCTGGCTGCCTCACACCGCGTCCTGGTCGGCTATCCTGAGACGGTGCATCTGCTGGATGATGAGGAAATCAAGCGACTCATCGCTGCTGCCCAAGAGCACACGCGCACGCAGATCGTGAGCGAAGCTGCCAAGGGCAAGGGCGGCACCAAGAAGAAGGTCTCGGTGGATGATCTGTGAGGCGTGCCTCTGATTGCTAAGATTCTCGGAGTTCGTTGTGGATCAGTCTCCTGTTGTGGGTGTCTCTGCTGAAAAGCAGGGTTTTGTGGGCTCGTATCGAAAGATGCGGGCCCACTTTCTTTGCAGGCAGATCGCCTATGCGATGTCCAATCTTGGAGACTTCCACGCACAGTGGGCCACACCGCAGTTCTACGCGAACTACTACAACTACTGCCATCGGCAGAACTTCGTAGTCGATAGGTCGCTGCATCGCAGGCTGTCTCTAGCCGCGCTGGCCTTCGCAGATCCCGAGCACCTTATGAACTTCCACACACGAACTCTGTGGTTCATGCTGGAATCCATCCCACAAGATGAGCAGCTGCTGCTTGTCGAAACATTCGAGACCTACTATGGCAAACCTCTTCAACGGATTTGACCCTGTCATGCAGAGTCTGCTGGACTCTCCTGTTCTCGCAGGCGGGAGCGGCAAGGCAGCAGCGCAGGCTGTCAGCAAGAAGAACTACAACCAGCTTCTCGCATTCCAGAATGTGACGAGCTACTCCATGCAGGGGATCCTGCACACTTGCCCGCGCAAGTTCCAGATCACCAAGATGCGTGCGGCCACTGCGCCTGAAGAAACTGAGCGCGAAGGCAATACGACTTTCGCTTTCGGTCACGCAGTCGGTGCAGGCGTTGCAGTCTACGATCAGACTCGCGATCTGGACGAGGCGATCTTCGCAGCGTTTCTCGCATGGGACATCGACCTACTGCAAGAGCCGGAAGTTCGGGAACGTGGGCCGCGAAAGTTGGAAGCATTCCACCATGCAGTGTGGGCGCTCATGTCCTATCCCACTTTCGTGGAAGAAGAGACTGACCTGGACGACTACGAAGTCATCAAGCTGGAAGCTGTGGTGGCTGTCGATCTGGAGAATGGCTTCTTCTACACTGGTCACGTGGATGAACTCCTGCGCAGCCGTTCGACTGGCCGCTTCAAGATCAAGGAGAACAAGACCAGCGGGTTCGGTGCCATTGATCCTGCACTCTACAGCAACAGCGATCAGGCATTGTCCTACTCTGTTGTCGTTGGGGCGCACGGTGCCTCGGAATACGATGTGCTCTACACGATCTATTCCAAGCCCGAGCAGCGCTGGATCGCGATGCCGTTCGTGAAGTCGCAACTTGCGAAGATCGAGTGGCTACAAGGTCAGGCCCTGACTGCCACGGAAATCGAGAACTACAGCGCCATCAACTTCTTTCCGAAGCGTGGCGCCAACTGTCTCCAGTTCCAGCGGCGTTGCCACCTGTACGAAGAATGCGACCTCGATCCTCGCACGGTCTTCGGTTGCGAGTACAAAGAACTCCCTCGCTGTGAGAGCTTCGAGGATCTTGAGGCAGTCGAACACATCGACTACCGTGTCACCTGGTCGCAGATCGTGGCCAATCAAAAGACTGGAGAAACACTGTGACCACTCCTTCCACTCCTCCCTTCAATCTGCAAGCTGCGCAGGTCGGCAGTCTGCGAGAACTCCTCGAACTGGTGGATGTTCTGGGGACGGAAGTCTCCTATCAGAATGAGGCGCCCAGTCTCAGCAGTCTGCCAATATGCCATGCCTTTGGATGGCGTCGTCGAGATGGCGCTCCTGAGAACGCGAATCGCTGCATCGCGCAGGTCTCCTGGAGCGGGTTCACTTTCCTCCAGACCTCTCCTGAAGTCTGCCGACTCTGGACCAATCGTGGTCTGCCGTGGCGTGGTGTTCTCGGATTCGGCACATTCCTGCTCCGTCCTGAACTTCTCCAGCACTACGCACGTGGAGCCTACACGCTGTTCGAGAAAGTCCTGGAAGATGATGCGGTGGCTGCCTGCCTGTTCATCGAGCAGGCCATTCGCAAGATGGCAGATGTTCCTGACAGCAGCGGTTTCACGATCGTGCCAGATGCCAGCTTCCATCGCGATGGCGATGCTGCTGATGCGCCTGCCTACCTGCAATTCAGCGTGGCTGTTCCGTGCTCGGAAGAAATCTGGGATCGCGGGATGCTGCTGCTGCGTGAATGCCACAAGGCGGCCAGCCTGCTGGAAACTGCGATGTCTGCGGATGACATCCTGAAACAGATGAAGGACATCCAGGAGCGGAGCAAGAGCAATCCGCCGTCGTCTGGTTCGATTCACTGACTAGCTGACCGCCTCTGCGGTCCAACTTCCTGCAACTTCTGGAGAATCCATATGGATCTGTCTGAATACGACAGCGTCAAACGCTGCAAGGTTCTGGTCTACGGGCCGCCCAAGTCTGGCAAGACTGCCATCGTCGGCAAGCTGGCTGAGGCTGGCTTCAAACTCTGGTGGTTCGATCTGGAGAACGGCATCAAGACGCTGCTGAATCCCGAAATCGTGAAGCCCGAGTTCCGCAAGAATATCAGCGTGTTCACGGTGCCGGATCACCGTGCGATGCCCATTGCAATCGACGTCCTGCGTCGGCTGTTCAAGGGCGGTCCCATGAAACTCTGCCATGCGCACGGCACGCACAACTGCCCGATCTGCGTCAAGACTCCTGGTGCCAAGTGGTCTGAGGAAATCGACCTGGCCAAGTTCGGCGACAAGGACATCCTGGTCATCGACAGCCAGACGCAGCTTGCGAACTCGGCTGCCAACAAGGTCACTCTCAAGTCCTGGCAGAAGGATGACGAGTACAAGATGACCTTCGATGACTACCGAATGCAGGGCATGTACATGGATGAGATCCTGTCCAAGATGCAGGTCGCCAACATCCACGTCTGCGTCATCAGCCACGATGTCGACGTCGAGAAATCTGAAACCAAGGAGAAGGTTGTCCCTGTCGGTGGTACGCGCAACTTTTCCAAGACTGTGGCCAAGTACTACGATGAAGTCGTGTACATGCAGGTGCAGAACAAGAAGCATGGTGCCTACTCTGCAACCACCTGGAGCAATTCGCACTTGACAGGGGGCCGCAGCGGTGTTAAGCTGGAAGATCCCAGCGGCCAAGTTCAACTGGCTGATGTTTTCAAGCCTCGTGCATAAGGAGCCTGACATGGACATGCCGCAAGAAGTCCCACGGATCAAGGAAGATCCGCTCAAGGTCCAAGTGGGCGGCAACCACTACAAGTCGCTGAAGATCCAGCCTGTCGAGTACATCATGGCCAACAACATTGGCTACATGGAAGGCTCTGTCGTCAAGTACGTCACTCGATGGAAAGACAAGGGCGGCCTCGATGATCTTCGCAAGGCGCGCCACTTCCTCGACATGCTGATTGACGCTGAAATCAAGAAGCTGCCTGTCGTCAAGGTCTGATTGCTGAAGAATTCAGCACTGGCAACTAGCTGAGGATTACCTCCGAAATAGCTGCCACTTCCTTTGGCTAACTGCCTATCTTCAACTGTGTCAACTGACTGAAAGACTGCCATGAGCAACACTGAACTCGACCTGACGAACATGGATGCACTGCTGAACGCGGTGATGGACGACCTGGAGGACTTGCCCCCGATGGGCACGCCTCCCAGCGGCCACTACAACTTCACGGTCTCGATGGAAGTCACCACGATCGGCGATCAGAACAAGCAGGTCATCGCTGCCAAGTACGTGATCGACGCGATCAACGAACTGAAGAACGAAGACGAGGCCAGCGAGGTCGCCGTCGGCATGCAGTTCACGGAGTTCTTCCACACCACGAAGAAGGACGGCAGCGCCAACACGTTCGGCATCGGCAAGCTGAAGCAACGGCTCTCGCCGTTCGCATCGCTGGCTTCCGAGAACACCGTCGGCGGCATCATCAACGCGGTCAACCAGATCGCTGCGGCTGGCACCATCGTGCGCAAGGCCAGCAAGAGGGACCCGGACCAGTACAACCTGGACATCAAGGACATCATCGTCCTCTAAGTCTACCCGACTGAGTAGATAAATCATGCCCCTCGGTCACAAGCCGCAGGGGCATTCTTATCTGCTTAGTTTCCTCTCCATCACAGTCTCCATCGCAGCTCCAACAAAGGAGAAGTCCATGAGCCCCAAAGAAGCCGAGCGCCGTAGCTCCAAGAGGAAAGTTTCTCAACTCATTGCAGGACTAATGCGAGGTCCTTGCTCTGTTCAACAGCTTGCCCTGCTCACTGGCTACAGCTATTCCAACGTGCAGACCTGGGTGGAATCCTTCCACGATCTGGGGCTGGTATTCATTGCTCGCTGGGAAATTACGACTTCGCACAAGCAATACAACCTCAAGCACTACTCCCGCATCTTCCAATGGTGTGATGGTGAGCCTTTCTCTCGGCACGATGCTGAGCGCCCCATATCAGAATGGCTGCCCAAGGGCGTCAAGCCTTCCACGCAAGCACGCTACAATCGCATAATTGATTACATGGTTGCGAATCCTGGAGCGACACAGATCGAAGTGGCTAAGGCGTGCGCAGTCTGTCATGCTACTGTATCGCGGGCGTCAAGCTGGAAGAAGATGAAGCAGCTAGATGCAGCGAAAGCAGCCGCGCGTGAAGCAATCTCCAAGCGAGGAAAAACAGCATGAACATCGGATTCTTTGGAGTCGAGCAGACGTTCGAGGGTGGTCAGAAGGATCGCCCGTATCTGCGCAAGCTGGCTGAGTTGGTGGGGCCTCATGCCATCAAACTCTCGATCGGCAACGGGACTTCGGAAGACCTGTACTTTGCCGCAGTTGCAGGAAAGGTGCGCGCTGCGAATCTGGATGCTGCCATCGTCACGGATCAAGCCGTGATGACTCTCATGCTCAATGCTCTGCCCGATTTCAAGCCGAGCTACATGAAGAATGGGCAACTGAAGAAGCTGTCTCTGAACGACTACCATGGAAGTCTGATTGAGCTGCCCGCGCACCTGCTTGGGCGCGACCGCCCCCTGGAAGTCTTGTTCCTGAATCCGCTGGAGCATCTGCGCACGGTCCCGGAAGCTCCGTACATCTTCAAGCGCTTCATCAGCAAGCTGACGCAGCCGGAGAAGTGGTTCCCGCAGACTGACTTCACCTGGGAGATTTGCCGTGAAGACACTGTTGATTCGTTGCTGGCAACTTTCTCCACTGCTCTGCTTATTGCTGTCGACATTGAAACCGACATGGATTCACCCCATCGGTCAATCAATTGTAGCGGCTATTGCGCTCTGTTCCCTGATGGTCACACCCATAGCGTTGTCATTCCGACGACGGAGTGGTGGGGCGTCCAAGCAATGAGGCGGTTCAACCAGCTTCCTGCTCCTAAGATTTTCCAGAACGGCCTGTATGACAACCTGTACTTCCTTCGCTACGGCAGCCCTGTCCACAATTGGCTCTACGATACACAGCATCTATTCCACTCTTGGTACAGCGAGCTCCCAAAGCGACTGGATTATATTACTGCTTTCGCCATTCGTCGCGTACGCTATTGGAAGGATGATGGCAAGTCCGGTGGGACTCACGGTCATTATGAGTACAATGCTCGCGATTGCTGGGCTACTCTTAACTCTTGGTGCAGCCTGTTGACGGAATGCCCTGAGTGGGCCAAGAAGAACTATCTGCAAGAATTCCCCCTCGTCTTCCCCTGTCTGCATGTCGAGGCAGATGGGATGACTGTGGATGAGGCAGAGTTCAAGGCCAGCAAGTCAGACGTCGAAGCGATCCTGGAAAAGCACGAAGCCAAGCTCGCTGCCTGGATCAGTCCGAAGTTCAATCCTGGCTCTTCGCAGCAGTGCAAGAATCTGCTCAAGGTTCTGGGATGCGCTGACCGCCAGGGCGAAGTCAAGTCCGCAGACGACAAGGCGCTCACTGCCGCGATGGCTGCACATCCGCTCAACAACCTGGTGCTTGGAGAAATCCAGAAGGTTCGCGAGTATCGTAAGCTCCTCTCTACCTACCTTGTTTGGGAGAAATTCTGGAATGGACGCCTCTACTACAAACTCAATCCTGCTGGAACTGACACCGGAAGACTCGCAAGCACTGAGTCAAGCTTTTGGTGCGGACTGCAGATTCAAAATATGCCTAGAGGACCTGAAGTCAAACGCTTCCTACGAAGTGATCCTGGATGGCTCCTCGGTGAGAATGACTTTGCACAGTCAGAAGCCCGATGCGTGGGCTACCTCTCTGGATGCACTGCTCTTATTGAGCTTGTCGAAGGACCTCACGATTACCACTCGTGGAACGCACAGGCTTTCTTTGGCGTCCCTTATGAGCAGATTTATGACGAGTCCAAGGGCAAAACCCTGAACAAGCCTTTGCGCGATCTGTCCAAGCGGACCAACCACGGCGCCAACTACAACATGGGTGCGACTGTGATGCTGGAGACGATGGGACCGCAAGCTGTCGCAAGTGCGAAGGCTGTGCTCAAACTCCCCAACAACATGCCGCTGCTGCAAGTTTGCCAGTATCTTCTCGACCAGTACGCACGCACGTACCCGGAAGTGAAGGTGGACTTGCAAGCCTGGATCAAGCGCACGATTGCCCTGACCAAGAAGATGACCAGCGCGCTTGGCTGGACTCGCTACTTCTTCAGCGACCCGTCTGCAAGCAAGCCTGCGCTGAATGCAGCAGTCGCTCATGGTCCGCAGAATCTCTCAGTCGGCATCATCAACCGAGTCTTCTACAAGATTTGGCGTGAGACGGTCTACGGAAGTCTGCAAGGCAAGGTGCGTCTCAAGGCCCAGATCCACGACTCGATCCTCTACTGCTACAAGGGTGAGGACACTCCACAGGAAGTCAACAGCATGATGAGGCTGCCTGTGGATGTAGTCGACATCAAGGGCGTGAAGCGTACGATGGTGATTCCGCCAGACATCAGCGCAGGCAAGACCCACTGGAGCATGTTGAAGTGACGCCATCCACAAGCACATCCACACCTGATCTGTTCGATCTGTACTTCGACTACGTGAAGGACACGGAGCCGCCACTGATCCTGCATCGGTGGTCGCTCCTGTCCTGTCTCGGTGCAGTGCTTGGTCGGCAGGTGTGGATTCCGTTCGGATCTTTCAGAATCTTTCCGAACCAGTACGTCATGCTGATTGCCGAGCCTGGCGCGCGCAAGTCCACTGCCATCAAGATGGCACGCAAGCTCATTGCCAAGGCGGGCTACGCTAGTTTTGCTGCGGAGAAGACCAGCAAGGAGAAGTTCCTGCTTGACCTGGAAGGTGTCGAAGATGCTGGCGATGCCCAGGTCAGCAGCGAACTGGTGATGGAGAATCTCCTCGGCTCCACGATTGGCAGTGAGCCTCGTGAGACGTTCATCGTAGCAGACGAGTTCAACGACTTCATGCGCTGCGGTGATCTGGAATTCCATTCTATGCTCGGTGCGCTGTGGGATTGGGATGACGAGACGACTCCGTACAAACAGCGACTCAAGAACTCCCGTAGCGTGAGCATCTTCCAGCCCACGATCAGCCTGCTAGGTGGCAACACGCACACGGGCTTTGCTGAGATGTTCCCGCCGCAAGCCATTGGCCAAGGCTTCCTCTCACGGATGCTCTTGGTTTTCAGTGAGCCCAGCGGCCGCAAGATTGCGTTTCCTGAGCCGCCATCTGTGGAGCGGGAGCAGACGCTGATCCGTGCAATTCAGACACTTCGCGCAAGATGCAATGGGCCGATGCGCATGAGCGGCAAAGCGAAGGAAGTCCTGACCACAATCTACAACAGCTACCAAGGCTTCGACGATGCACGGTTCACGAGCTATCAGAACCGCCGCTACACGCACCTGCTCAAGCTCTGCATGCTGTGCGCCTGTATGCGTCTGAGCATGGAGATTGAACTAGCTGATGTGGTCAAGGCAAATACGATCCTCAGCTACACTGAGCACTTCATGCCCAAGGCGCTCGGTGAGTTCGGCAAGGCGAAGAATGCAGACGTGCAGCAGAAGATCCTATCCATTCTGACTACTGAGTCTGCAAAGGGGCCTGTCGATATTCCAGAACTGTGGAAGCAAGTCAACAGCGACTTAGATAGGCAGGAGGATCTGGCAAGAATGCTGGCTGGCTTGCAAACTGCGGGCAAGATCCAGTATGTGAAGGGCGGCGCAACGAGCGCCAAGGGCTATCTGATTGTGCGGAAAGTGATTTCCAATCAACAGCTTTATGTGAACTTTGACCTGATGAAGGAGTATGAGAATGCAAAAGTCTGAGAACGAAGTCAACAAGCGCTTATATACTGATGGCACAGAGGCTACAGGCCCAGGCTCACTGCCGCCTCTATCTCCCAAGCAACAGGCGCATCACTGCGTAGTTCTGAAGTGGTATGAGCGCTATCTTGCGGATAGCGAGATTCAGAGCAACCGCAGCCGAAAAATTCAAGAGGCGATTCGCTGGGTGCTGAGCGTTCTGCCTCATGTAGCTGCACCTGACAAGGCCGCCCCCGCTCCGGTGGCGCAGCCTGATGCCCTGCGCGATGCCGCCATGTACGAGGCCGGTCAGTCCGACGCACTGACGTGTCATCTGCCGCCGCACGGCTGGCGATGCACGCGCACTGCTGGGCACGACGGCCCGTGCGCAGCAGTCGAATGCCCCGAGGACATGGAGCTTGTGGCTCGTGGCATGGATCGGTTGCGTGACACCCCCGTCGCCCCCGCTCCGGTGGCGCTGACCGCCGCGCAGCAACACGCGGACGAGCTGTTGTCTGTGGTCGAGGATTTTTCAAGCGAGCTTGGCCCGTGCCGGATGACAGACGCCGCACGCGCCGTCCTCGCCAAGATCGAGGCCACGGGCCAGGAAGGCGGTGCAGCATGACGTCTCACAAATCATACTTCCAACTCTACACGGAATTCGCAGACGCCATGTCGATTCCGCGTGGAAGCATCAACCACGGAGTCAACCCGCCTGCTCTCAAGCTCGCCATCCGCCTGGTGACTGAAGAGTACGAGGAAACTGTGGATGCGTTGGCTGCGCAGATGGCCTCTCCGTCTCTGGAGAATCTGACTGAACTGGCAGATGGAATCGCTGACACGATATACGTGCTCTGCCAACTCGCTCGGGCGGCCGACATCCCGTTGGATGCCGTGTTTGCAGAAGTCCATCGCAGCAACATGGCCAAGCTCCAGCCTGATGGCACGGTGAAACGCCGTGAAGATGGTAAGGTCCTCAAGCCTGACGGCTGGACTCCGCCGCAAATCTGGGAAGTTCTGAAGTCCTACAGTGACTCGGAAGCTTCGAAGGCTGGAACGCACGGAGCGGCCAACTGGTCCTAACTAGCCGGAGCGGCTAGGCAAAGAAAAGCCCCCAAGGTCTCACGACCGAGGGGGTATTTTTTCGTCTGGAGTTTTTAGTTCCAGCTTAGTCTCGCATGGCGAGCCCGGCGGGATTGTGCTCCTGTATGGGTGTACAGGTCAAACAGGTCTCGTTGCTTGGGTTGCCGGCACCAAGTTGCGCTGGTAGCTCGCACGGAACTCGGGCACGAGGCCCGAGGTATAGATGCCGTTCAGGATGCTGAGTTGGGTCAATGCGTCACCTTGCGGGGTTCGGCTTGTGTAGATGCGTGGGCGGGAGGGTCAAGCGTCACGAAGACATGCGCGCCAAAACTCGGGCGAATAGTTCACCCTGCTTGCTATATCCAGAGGCCGACATATGAAGGTTGTTGTAGAAATATCCTTGCGCGTTCGCAGCTGCCCAACTTCCGAACTCGTTGTGCATCGACACAAACGGAGCGCCATACAAAGCGCCGGCCTTGATGGCTTCGCGCTCAAGCGTGCGCCACGTGCTGTTTGCCGTCCAGTTTGATGCGTTGCAAGGTGCGCCAGTCGCCACGACAACATCCCCCCACAGCGCGGGAACAGCGAGAACCGTTGCAAGGTTCGTCCCGTAGGTCGCAGTCGCCGTGCCCGCGTTGATGTCGTTGATGGTCAAGGCGACGATTGTGCAGTCCGGCTGGATGCGGGACATATGGCCCAAGCCGGTCCACGGGTTCGTTGTCGCGGCATAGGTCGCAGCAGTTGCGGCAGACCACGTGCCCTGACAAACAATGATCGCCTTCTCGGTACTGAGCCACGAGATAACGCCAGAAATCAGCGCCAGCGCAGCGCCATCGTTCTTGAACTTGACGATGCCGTCAGCGAACTTGAAACTAGTGAACTGCTGCGAGGAAATGCCTAACGCGCCGGATTGGTTGATCGTACCGATCAGGGTGTCGTCACTGGCGTACACCCCCAGCGCAGCCGAAAGCGTGGTGTTAGTGGGGAAATGGACTTCGACAGTATCAAGCGGTGAACCAAAGTTCACAGTCAGGAATCCGGAACCGATCTGACCGTCAATGAACCGGCCACCAATCGGGCCGGTGGATCCGTCACGATCCCAGCCACTGCCAAGCGTAATGCGTGGGTCATACAGGCCAACAGGGATTGCATTGTTGCCGCTGTTGCCTTCACCGAAGAACGCCGTGTTCCGAAGGGGCAGGCCCCCCAAGCGCGGGGCGTGCGCAAGGATCTTCTGCATTGGGCTTGCAGCAAAACCGCCATTCAGCAGCGCGGTTCCGCCAGTGCCGCCGCCTTCGCCGGTGAAGTTGGAATCACCGATGCCCATGATGATGGGCGGGCGCGTGCGGAGTCCAGCCTTATAGGCCGCGATCGCGGACCCCAACCGCCATTTCATGGCGTCAGCCCCAAGATGCGCCCCAGATAGATCGAGTGGAACGCCGCCCGCCGTCACCCCCGCCACCCCCGTCGCCCCGGCTGCGATCTGGGCGGCCGTCAGCTCTCCGCCAACAGTTCCACCGCCGCTCATGGATGGCGGGAGCACAACTCCCTCTTGCGGATACTCAGCGAAGACGTAGGTACGATTCGGCATGATTTACTCCAAACAGTATTAACTAACTCGTTACTCTGCACTGTCAGGCTCTTGCCCGCTCAGCGTCCGATAATCTTCCAGGGGCTCGCCGCCCATGAGACTTTGCATCTTGCGACCGCTGCTGCTGTTCAGCTTATCTGCCATCTGGTTCACGACAGACTGGTTTGCGTCACGCATCCAGCGCTGCAGACTCCCTGAGAAGTTCTCGATGCGTCCACCCGCCTTGACGTAGCTGGCCATGAACTCATCCATCTCTTCCGAATCTGGCATCTGATTCGCATACAGCTTGGTTTTGACAGTCGAGCCAAGCGCTTCAAGCCGCGCACGGTCCACAGCTTCGTAGGCTTTGTTGCGGTAGAGATTGTTCAAAGCAACCGCCTCATCCATCGGCTTGGCGCCCATCAGTCGCGCAACTCCGCCGAACTCCACCAGACGCTCAGGGATTCGAGCCAGCATCGTGGTCGTCTCCATGTCGTTCGCAGCGCTGATAAGACTTCCACGACTCGTGGTGGCCTTGCCGTTCAGAAGCTGAGCGAAACCTGCCAAGGGGCGATTCAGGCCATGGTGCTCAAGCGCCTGCAACATGCTCTCGGAAACATCTGCTCCGCTCGCCACCTTCTTGCCGAAGCCCCGCATCGTGTCCACCAGTTTGATGCTGGCAGAGACTGCTGGGATGTCCAGCGGATTGATCGGGACGATCGAGATATGGCGCGGATTGATATCTCCACGAGAATATAGGGCGGGAGCGTTGTCACCGAGAAGGGGGAACGCAGATGCGGTGCCGTACAGAAGCCAGTTGCCAAGCTCCTTGTTTGCAGCCGGGAGAACGCTATAGGCGTCCAAGTGTCCCGTGTTTCCTGACGCATTGCCAACCAGGTGCTGGTTGATCGCATCGAAGAACGGGAGGCCGTTCATGCCGTAGATGCTGGTCTGCAGTCCTGCGAACGTGAGCAGCGTGCGGGTGTCACGATTCTCCATATGGCGGAAAAGTTGTTGCAGGACGTTGAAGCCGTAAGTCTGGAAGAGACCGATGGCTGCACCAGTCGTCCCCTGAAAGAGAACAGGACGCTGCGAGGAGATATAGTTTCCCTGCACACGATTCACGAACGTGGAGATGTAGGCGTTCTGCTCCTTGATCGTCATCTTGCGAGCTTCGACCAGAGGCTCAGTCAGTTGCCGCATCACGTCAGCAGAAATGAAGCGCGTGAATTGCTCAGAGAAGTTGTTCCCTGTGATCGTAGCACCTTTCTCGACAGCGCGCTCCACCTTGGAAACCCACTCCGCAGGTGCCCGATTCGGCATGTAGGAGAGGTCTTCCAGAACATCGTGATAGAGCGTGAGCACGTCCTTGATGTCCCCGTTCTCGGAGTAGCGGCGCAGGAGTTGCTGCTTCTGAGGGCTGAAGAAGTTGTTGATGGCACCGCCAATCAGCTTGCCCATGCCAGGTACAGACGCATCCTGACCAGGCACCTTGATGCGAGTCAACTCAGCGAGTTTGCCAGCAGTTTCCGGATCTTTCGCAATGAGACTGCGAATCGAGCGAAGCTCCGTGCCCAGCATGATCGGCGTGCTGATGATGTTCACCAGCGAGTTCGCAAAGTCCAGCCGCAGGACTGCAGTGGCCAGGAACAGGTTGGCCTTTTGGAATGCGATCTTGATGGCATTCTTGGGAACACGCTCGTTAGCAGTCAGATACTCCTCCATAGTCTTGTAGGGAGTACCGAGGCCTGCATCTTCCATCAGCTTGTTGGCCTGCTCCAGAGACACCAGGTCCTTGCCACGGCTGCCGCGAATCTCATCCTGGAAGCGATCCAGGTTCTTGTAGAGGCTCGTGCCGACCTTGTCAACGAACTCGTTCAGGGAGTCCAGCAGCGGATACTCGCTGCGCTTGGAGACGTTCAGAGCAGTCTTGATGTAGTCTCCGAACGGATCAGCCACTTGCTTGCGCAGAGTGAAGCCGCGACCGCTGAAGGTAGATTCCGTGGCATCGCGATAGCGGTCAGACAGCCACTGGAGTTCAGAGAAGAACTGGCGATTCTTGACCTGCACAGCGGTGCGCACGACGTGGTCGCTGCTGTTGGCATGCCAGCGCACGTAGTCTTCAAGCACATTTTCCGCACGAGTCTCAGGGAAGAAGTCACTCAGCACGCCACGACGCTGGAGTTGGGAGTTGACCTTGCTCTCGTTGATCGTCATGTCGTAGTCGTACTGACCCTTCGCCTTGTAGAAGCGTTCAGTGTCCGACTTGTAGATGACTTCGTACTCATCACCGACACGGGCTGCCAAGTCGCGCAACTGGTCTGCAGACTGCGCGGTGATCATGGACACATCAGTTGCCGCGCCGATCTTGGCCTTTGCAACCACGAATGCGAAGTGGTTGAACTTGGCAGTGTCCACAGGCGGAACATAGACCGTGTCCAGGTTCTTGGTGAACTGCTGGCCTGCTGCGTTGCTCAGCGTGGTGAGCTTGCTCAGGCGCTCCCGATTCAGCTTGGTGCTGACATCCAGGAAATCACCAACCGATCGATTCTTGATGGCATACTCGCCACGGATGGGATTCTCTTTGGTGGAGCGTTGAGTAAGAACTGCAATCGCCTCGTCGATGTCGCCACCGAACTCATCCGACTGAGCCATCACGTAGGCTTCTTCATCCACGAGACGGTACGTGGACTCTAGTCCTTCATCTGCGTCAGCCACTTCTTGCACGAGTCGGTACTTGCGAGGATCACGCCGCAGAGCAGTCGTCAGGACTCCCAACTCCGCAGCAGCTTCCTTGGAGTCACGCACTGCGTTGATGGCCGGAGCGAGCGTGCCGATCGTCTCATCCTTCCACTTCTGCTGAACGAGTGCGACCTGCTTGCCAGTGTCTTGCACGGCCAGTTCCGCGCGCCGTCCGTAATCTGCATTGGAGGCGCCAAATGTCGTAGCACCAGCGCCCTGGCTGGTTGCTTGGCGTGCGAGGTCAGTGTCCAGATCCAGGAAACGCGCAGAGTCTTCACCCAGCACGGAGTCGGCCGCATTGGCATTCACACGCGCACGCGTCATCAGAGCGTACTGGTGGCCCAGAATCACCGAAGCCTGGATGCCAGGGCCGTAGGGGCCAACTTGCTGCACCGCCTGGATGGCAGCAGTGTCCCACTCCATCTGAACAGTTTGCGGCTTGAAGTACTCTTCCAACTGGCGAGCCTCGCCAAGCAGCTTGCGACTGGAGGCGTAGTTCGAGGCCACAGCTTCCTCAAACCAGGACCGCGAGACGTTCAGTGCATTGGTGATCTGGCGAACATCGAAGCCTTTGACTTCCTTGCCGAGCGTATCTGCCAGCCATTCCAGCTTGAGGCGGTTCACGAACGCGACAGGATCGACGATATCGTTGTAGCTCACAGTGGAGCCGTCAGCCATCTTGATCTTGGGGGCCTTCTCCCCTAGTAGCGACGTGCCATCAATGCTGCGCAGACGATCAAGCAGAGCAAAATCGTTGTGAGCAATTTCCAGCCCCTTCAGCTTGTTGACAGGCAGCTGGGATGCCCACATGAATCGTGCGCTGGTCTTGACAGAATCAGCAGTCAGGTCGGCCGCTTCCGAGGCAGCCTGCTTGAAAGTCTTGCCCGCGATGCGAACTTCATCAGGCAGGTGGATGAAGTCACTGCCCTTGCGCAGCAGATCCGCACCAGTCTTGACCACGTCAGGAGAAAGCTGTCCAGTCTCAAGATCTAGGAAGAATTTGCTGTTCAGCGCATCGTCCACCTTGGACTTGATCACCTGGGACTTGGGATTCACAGAGACTTTGCCAGCCTTCGTGAAGACCGCATCGTAGCCAGCATCGAACGCCTCTTGGGCATTCTCGAATCCCATGCGCGCGCTTGCGAACTTGATCGCAGCAGGATCAGTCGTCGTCAGGTAGTACGCCTGCTTGCCCGTATCTGCGCCACGGACAGGCACGAACAGATCGTTAAGGCCAGTCGGCTTGTTGTTGACGAAGAACTGTGCAGGCTGCTCAGCAGCTTCAGCCGCATCATCAGTCAGTGCGTCGATTCGCTTGGTGCCCTGCAGGTAGCCACGCACTTCTTCTGCGATATCTTCTGCCTTCTTGCCGGCAGCACGGCCATTCTGTACGAGCTTGTAGATGAAACCGTGGAACGCCTGGCCGGTCACCTCTCCGCCACCTGCGAGTTCGTTGAACTTGGAAGCCAGCGTATCGAATGCAACTTTCTGGCTGCGATCACGCGCAGACTTGAAGGCCGCAGTCGTGTCCAGAACCAGCGTGACCTTCTCACCTGCCTTGCCCCCAGGCTTCATGTAGGTGAACGGGACGTCGTAGAAGTCATCACCCTGCAGGACGATGTTGTCCACGAAGTTGGTGATTTCTTCAGCCTTCTTCATGCCCAGGCCGCCAGCATCGAAGATGGTGTCGAAGTCACGACGCGCACCTTCCACCTTGAGCTGAGCCTGCTTGACGACACCGCGGGCAGCAGCATGCTCAAACACGCCACCCACCACGCCACCGAACGCAGCGCCGATTGCCATGTTCTTGGCGAAATCCCAGAAGTCATCCCCCTCGAAAATAGGGGAGTCGTTCATGGTCAGGGCGATTGCAGCTTCACCAGCAGCACTCGTGAGCACGTTGTCTGCAACTGCCCAGCCGAGTTGCGCCCGCTTGGCAGCCGTGATGTCTGCGGTGATGGTGCCGCCCTGGCGGCCCAATTCCTGGAGAGCGCGGGTCAGTGCCTCATCACGGCGCGACGAGAAGAAGCCAGTGGCACGAGCCATCGCACCCTCTGCCTTGCCAGCCTGGAGCAGCTTCATCCCCTTGACACCGAGCGTACCAGGGACAAGGCTGGTTCCGATGAACCCAGCAATGTCGATGGTCTGCTTGTTGTCGAGGTAGTAGTCTCCCCACGAGGAATCGTAGGTGCGAATCGTCTCGGCCGTATCCGCAGCTTCCTTCCCGGTGTAGTCCAGGAAAGTGTTGTAGATGCTCAGAGCCCCGGAGATTGCAGCGGTGCCAACGCCCTTGGTGAGCGCATCTTCCAGCCGGCTACCAAAGCCAGCCTGCATGTCCGTGGTATCTGCCGCCAGAACGACGGGCGGAACGTAACCGAGCTCGTCAGCCATCTTATTTCCTTCTTGGGTGCGCTACTTAGCGGAAGCCGCCGATCGGGGAGAAGCCCATCGGATCCTTCATGGAAGTGATTTGGCGCATCAGCGTGCGCTCTACTTCCACAGGATTCATCAGGTCCACCTTGTCAGCACGATCGCCGCCACGCAGCGAGAATTGGTAGGCACCTTGCTGCGGCAGACCGAACAGCGAGTAGCCAGTCTGGTCAGCATTCCATTGGCTGGCTGCCTTCATGAAGTCGCTGATCTGAGCAGCCGCTTGCTGCGGAGAGAGTTGGCGCAGACGCACCTTCTCACGAATCACAGCGAGGGCTTGCTGCGTCTGGTCTGCGTTGAGGTTGCCAGTTGCATTGGACGAGGCCGCAATGGCATCCACTGCCTTCTTCAGTTCGTTGTCCTTCAGTCGTGCGAACTTCGGATCTTGCGTGCCGAGTTGGCTGAAGGTCAGGAATGGTGCCTTGTAGGGGTTGTACTGCTGGTCCCACTTGGCGCTGGACAGGTCGACAGGAGCAGTACGATCCAGAGCAGACTTCTCCACCGTGTCCTGGTAGATGCGGAAACCTTCAGCCAGAGCTTGTGCTTCCGGCAGCGGCTTGCCAGTGGGGTTCTTCGCCAGATGCTGCCGATTGGCTTCATCCTTGAATTGAACTCCAGCAGTCTCCAGCTTCTTGCTGGCTTCGTAGAGGCCGCTGGCACCTTGCTGCTCCAGGCCGAGGCGAACTGCTTGCGGGCGGAAGAAGCGGATGGAATCGAACAGGTCCTCGCCGAACTGGCCAGTTGCGGCTGCCTTGAGCCAGGCCTCTTCCATCTTGGGATTGCCGAGCTTCTTGAGCATGTCGACGGTCATCGGCTCTTGCAGACCCAGCGAGTCGCTGACGATGCGGAAGCGTGCATTCCAGCGGTCCGTCTCTTCCTGCTTCTCCTTCTTCTGCTGCATGATTTCCGCACGTTGCTCTGCAACCAGCTGCCGCTGTTCATTGCGGAACTTGCGCTGCTCTTCAGCATCACGCAGAGACACGACAGTGGTGATCGCACCCTTGGCATTGTCACCCTGCATGTTGATGATCTGCGCAGTCTGCATGGCAGTCTGAGCTGCCTGGCTGCGAGTGGCAGCCTCAGCGCTCTTGACATTCGCCTCTGCGATCATCGCATCCACGCGAGCAGCTTTGAGTTGAGCGCTGCGAGTTGCATCAGCAGTGTTGGCCAGGGCAGTGCTGCGTGCAGCGCCCAGGCGAGCTTGCCGCTCTGCGGTGTCCTGATCTGCAATCTGGATCTGCGTGCTCAGGCCGCGAACTTTCTCTTCCAGCGAGGGAAGCTTCAGTTGCGCGAAAATGAATCCCAGGGGATTGGAGAGCAGATCGGTGGAAGCCGCCTTCGTGTACTCCTGCTGCGCTGCCATGAGCTCCGGCTGCAAGGCATCACGCACCGCGATGTTCTTCGCAATGGCGTTGCCTTCCGCTGTCGGATCGAGATTCAGAGACTTCTGAATTTCCTGCAGCAATGCATTCTGCTGGTACTCGATGTCAGCCTTCGCTGCTGCCACCTCACCGCGCTGCTGGATGGCTTCACGCTGACCGACCGCTGCTTGGCCTGCAAGCTGATCAGCAGCTGCCTGGTTCTCCAGCCGCTGCTGATTCGCCAGACTGATGCCAGCATTCTGCTGCTGCACGATTCCGAGAATCTGCTGCACCAGGTCGCCACCAGTGAACATGCCACCACCGAAAGTCGCAGGACCTTGGGAAGTGGTAGTCGTGGTCTGGGAGTTGGAGGAGCCGCTGCGGCTCGAAGTCTGGTCAGCCATGCTCAGTCTCCCTTCTTTTCGCCAGGCTCTTCCTGCTCGACATCTTCCACGTAGCTGGGTTCATGGAAGCGATCCTTGAGGCTGTCGAAGAACGCAACACCGATGCGCTCCACCACATCCGCAGGGATCACGTACTCTCCATCAGAGAGCCGTGCAGGGATGCTGTCGCTGGTGCCAGTTCCTGGGCCCTTGACTTCTCCACCGCGCGCGTAGGCTTGCGTGGCAGCAGCAGGCGTGGAGGCTGCGGTAGCTTCGCCAGTGGTGAAGTTGAACGAGGGCTGACCAAATCCCGTGGGGCTGGAATTCTGCGTACCGAATGCGCCACCGTTGAAACCAGAAGGACCGCGAGACTGGTAGTAAGTCTGGCCACCTTGCTGCACAGCAGTTCCGCCTGCACCAGCAGATGCGCCCGCTGACGTTCCGCCAGTCTGCGTTGATTGCTTCGGCGGCGCCATCAACGCATTGGCGCCCTTGAGCAGTGCGACTGCCTTGTTGATCGGATTCGCTGCCTCGTTCGCCAGCGTCAGCGCGTCACGCAGACCGAAGCCGGAAGTGTTCACGCCAGCGCGCTTCATTTCCATGTCACCGACCGTGGCACCGAATGCCAGCGGACCTCCGAGTGCCGACATCAGCATCCGTGCCAGATCGCGACCCTCCGGCATCTGGAGTTGCGTGCCCGGTGCGACACCGTTGCCAGTTCCGCCAGTCGCCTGAGAAGCGGGCGCGGCAGCAGCTTTCGGAGCCGGCAGCTCTTCAGTCGGCGCGTTGATTGCAGTGGCCTGCTGGATCTGGTTGGTTTCGTAGCTGGGAGCCGCCGAACGACGAGCGCCGCCTGCACGCGCCACCGTGGGCTTGTTGCCATCGCGACCGACCAGGCCGCCATCAGCGAATTCCAGCACGTAGTCCCAAGCATCCGAGTTGCCAGCGTCGACTGCGCCATCAGCGGAGCCGCCGAAATCGAAGCCACTGCCGAAATCGAAGCCGCCACCGAAGTCCACAACACCTTGGCTGATGTTGTCGAAGCCCAGATCCTGTTGCGGTGCGAACGACATGCCACCGTCAGGCAGCGACGCAGTGTCCACAGTACCAGAATCCGTGCCCAGCGAGTCGAAGAAGCCGCCGATCTTGTCAGTGGCCTTGCGCCCCATCGGGGAGTTGTACAGCTGGGAGCCGAGTTGCAGCGCTCCAAGCACACCACCTGCGCGTTGCAGGTTCGTGCCCTGCTGCGTGGTGACGTTGCGAGTTGCCTGCGCCAGATTGGCAGCCGCGTTGGCAGCAGCGCTCTGACGCGACAGATCCTGCTGAGCGACCTGAGCCTGGCCCTTGATCACAGTGTCTTGCAGCAGCTTGTCCAGCGAAGTCTGAACCGCTGCGTTGCCGCCAGTGCGCGCACCGACTGCGTTGCTGTAGCGTGCTTGCAGCTGCGGCATGGCACCGAGAGCCTGCTGAAAGATGCTGGTCAGCTGGGCCGCAGGATCTTGCTGCTGACTCAGCGCTGCCACCGCTTGTTCGAGCGGCCCAGTATTGGCAGACACGCGCTGAGTGGTGCGCTGGCCGCCCAGGAGGTTTGCGATTTCCGTGAGATTGGAGATGCCGGCGGAAGCTGCCATGATGGCTCCTTGCTGAATTCTGGAAATTATGAAGGCCAGCCGTTAGTTGGCTGGCCGGGGAATCAGGTTGTCTCTTCTCGCCAATTGACCTCAACAGCGAGTTGCCAGGTTCCTGCCGCATCCATGGCAGCTGGATTGCGAATCGCAATCAGTTGACCTGCATTGAGTTCCAGGGGATGGTTGCGCACATCAAACTCGTAGACGTACTCGACGAAACCGCCAGCAGCCCCAACATGCACGAGAGGCATCACTGCAAACGGAGCGGCTTCGAACGTGATGCCAGTCACAGTGAGCGCGCCGGTGGATGCGATTCTGATGTCACCACCACTTGCCGTATCGAACTCGCTGGCAGGATAGACAGTATCCTTTGGAGTTGCCACTGTGACTGCCGTGCCACCAGAGGCTGCAGCACCAGATCCACGGAAGAGGGCCAGACGGCGGCCAGCAGTCACGGGCGTCGTGAAGGCGACGATGGTCGTGAACCGCACTCGGATCGACTCAATGACTGCCTTGACTGCACCTGCGCCAGGATCTAGCCGCATGGCGAAGACCGAAGAGTTCGCAGCCAGCGCTGCAGCGATCGTGCCTGTGATTTCTGCGATGGCATACTCGCCGGCCGAGTGGTCGTGCTCTGCGACATAGAGCGCGCCATTCGAGTAGACCTTCGCCTGGCTGACACCGTCAGACCCCAGAAGTTTCATGAGCCAGCTCATTGCCATCTCCACTTGATGTTGAAAGTACCAGTCGCCCCACCAATGAGCGACGTGGCATAGATTGTGAATCCGGTACCGGCAATCACATTGCCAGCAACCAGCCGAAGTGAGACACCTGCGAAAAGGTGGTCGGTTGTCGTGTTGTCGACAGTCGAACTCTCTTGGACGAAGGCATCAATTGCAGACGTCGTCAGAATGCCAGCCTGACCTGTCACAACTACCGAGGCTTCGAGAGTTGGCGTGGCACCGAAGTCCAAGACTGCCGTGCCTACCGTAGCTCCACCGCCTCCGCCGCCACTCGCTGCGATCGTGAGCGTGTTCGCAACATCATTATAGGTGAGCGTGATGTTCGCACCTGCGACCAGCAGGGCAGCCACACGGTCATCAACCGACTCGCTGAAGTCGCTGATGGTTGCCGCTAGCTGCGTGCCTGTGTGATTCGCGCGGTCTAGCAGCGCTGCATCAGAGGAGTTGACTGTTGCACCGGCTGCGATTCCTGCAAGTTTCGTGACCTGCGCAGGCGCCATCAGGCCCGCGTTCGTACCATCGGCCAAAGGCAGCGTGGCATCTGTGCCACTGGAACTGACAACAGTGCCATCAGTCGGTGATGCTGTGTAGCTCAGGTTCGCAGGACTGCCTCCACCAGCTCCGCTGGGGGATTCGATGTGCAGGTAGAAGCCAGCAGACCCGAGGCCCCAACCGACAGGTTGAACTGCGCCAACTCCAGGGGCTACAGCCTGGACATCCCCATTGGTAGAAAGCCAGTACTGCGCGCCAAGAACTGAGCCTGCGATTCCATTGGAGAAACCTTCGATCAGGATGACTTCTGCGTAATCACCAGCGGCTGCGCCAGTCTGCTGGTTGACAATGCCATGCGCCAGCGTATTCGTGGATGCGTCTGCCAACTGAGCAGCAAGCTTGCCACCGCTCACGTACAGGTTCACCAGCTTTCCGTAGCCGATCGCCGCAGGGAAGAGCGGATAGATGCGCCGATGGTTCTGGCTGCGGATGGAGCCAAGTTGATTTCGCTCAGCCAGCTCCACCTGGGAGAACGTGACGCGCCCATCTGCCTCGGAAAGATTCCGAGCCAGCGTGTTCATCGCCTGGTACAAGGGCAGCAGGCGGTTGAAGTCTGCATCTGGAACACCAGATGGAGTCTGCGGCAGCCCCGTACTGATGTTGTAGTTCGGCATCAGATCGCCCCATCATTCGTGGCGTGGAGCACGATCGTGGACAGGTAGAACTGGCCCTTCACGTAGAGCGTGAAGTTCTTGCCAGTCACCATATCGAATCCATACTCTGCGTACTGCTGCGTCTGCTCTCGCAGGTAGCCAGTCTCGCTGGAGTAGAAGTTCATTCCGTCGATCGAGCGAATCACAGACACGCTGCCACCGCTGACCAGCCCTTCCACTTCTGCCTCATGGACAGTGGAAAGACGTGCACGAGACAACTGATGGCGACCCAGGAGAACGAACGCCTCGCTCGTATCATCCGGATCTTGCTCGCGCATGTCCATCACAGCCAGTTTCACTTCGCCCGTATTCAGCAGGAAGGCGACCGCCTGGCGTGGATAGGTGAGCGCACCACCTTCGATGATCGCACCTTCGTACGTGGTCGTGCCCATTTCCTCGTAGCTCACATCGCCCAACATGGCATACGTGAGCGGAGCATCGAGAGTGCCGTAGGAGTACGGAAAGCAGTCACGATGCACGATTCGCAGCTTGCCCCAGCGACGAAGCTCAGCATCGTAGACCAGCGCGAACGAATAGATTCCAGGGAAGGTGCCGTAGCTGACAACCAGGAAGCGCTGCCCGCAGAACGTGGTCTTGACGAAGAACTCCGTCGTAACGGCGCCTCGCTCGAACGTGAGACTGCCTGTGTTGAAGCGCTCCAGATAGCGAAGACCCAGGAAGTCCGTCACATCTGGGAAGCTGGACTCTGCGCTGTTCAGCGTGATCTTCTGCAAACCACCAGTCGTGTAGGCATAGATCGAACCTAGGTTCGAGTCATCAGTGGTCTGCTCAAAGGAAGACACACCGCCTGCATTGGCGATCGGCTTGAAGATCCAGGGGGATGCGAAGTTGTTCGCATTGTAGAACGCAGCGACTGCATTCTTCGTGGTGAAGATGATGAAGCCACCAGACACAGGCACCAGGGCAGTGATTGGGCCCTTGATGTCTTCCGGAATCTGATTGCCTGCACCAGTCACTTCCCCGTTGGCGTAGAGGCTGTAGTCGAAGGCCGTACCATTGAACGGAGCCCAGTAGACCGTGAGGCCGCTCCACATCAGCAGGTAGCCGTTGCTGGAGGAGACTCCGTCAATCTCGCCAACGGGGATGGGAAGATTCGTGACCAGCGCACCTGCTACTGCATCCAGGAGCGAAACCAACTCCTTAGTTGCAGGATCCCAAAAGAACAGCGATCCATCGTGAGTCGGAGCGCCAGTCGGGGATGCAGAGACACGGCAGCCCAGGCGTGAATAGCAGACGAAAGTCTTGCCATCCACGTAGGCACGAGTGACTGCTGCGGATCCAGGAGTATGCGTTGACAAGCTTGCAACCACATATCCCTCCGCGGCGAGAAGCGCTGCAGTCGTGTCAGTAGCCCAAGCACCAACTCCGCTATCATATACGTAGTTATTGCCACCAGCAGGAGAGTATAGAACCGTATTCTCGTCAGCGTCCCGTAGTGGAAAGATTTGGTCGAAGTCGGTCGCCACCGTAGGAGCAATTTGCCGAACATAACTCACCGATTTCAGTCCGTTGGAGACCGGCACAAAGTTCTCGCCATAGAGAACCTGTGCCACGTTGAAGTCGATGTTCTCGTCGCTGCCCTGGTACTGGCGAGGAGTCTTGCCCGCAGAGTCGTTCGACGGAGTCACGACTGCACGCTCGCCCCAGGTAGATACCAAGGGAAAGCGTGCGTTGTTGAGTGCGATGCGATAGCGGGCCACAGCCATTTCAGTCTCCCAGGCCGCCGTGATCCGTGCGGATGGATTCCATGCGCTTCAGGAGTTTGCGAACAGCTTCCCGCTCAGCGGACTCGCGACGGAAGAACTGCCACAGCTTGAGCAGACCCAGGATGATTGCGATGAGACTCGCAACAGCCGTGAGGTAGGGATTGATGTCTGCCACGGCGATTCCAGTTCCTGCAAATACACCTGTCAGCGCCGGTGCGGTCAGAATCGAAGTCTGTTCATGATTCATGAGAGGCTCCTCAGACTTGCCGCTCGAAGTGCGGGGCATCAACGAAGCGAGACTTTCCTGCGTCAACCAGGCCGCGCCAGTTTCCGCCCCAGCGGTTCTTTTCGTGGAGAGCTTCCCAGAATTCGCCGAGCGGTCGGATTTCATCGCGGGTGCACAACCTTCCGTTGCGGAAAAGATTGAGGTCGATTGCACACTTCTTCAGGTGCATCGAATTCATGGTCTTGCTGCGACCAGCTTGGACGTACATCTGCTGCATTTCGACAGCGCGCTGCACCTCACCGAGGGTCACTTCGTAGCCAAGGACTTCTGCCTGAATCAGCAGTTTGACGACGTCCTTCGCGAACGCCATTTGCTCGTCACGGAGTCCCATTTTCAGCCCTTCCGATCGGCGAACCGAGCGATGATGGTGTCCTTGTTGCCGCTATTCTTGGTCGTACCGTAGTAGTACGCCAGGACGGTGGCGATTTGGGCGATGATCGCGTAGGTCAGTTCCGTGCTCTTGATGGTGACGATGATCCAGGAGCCGCCGATCACAACCACGAGGGTAAGAACGTCCAGGAAACTCGGAACCCACCACGGACGCTTGGAGAGCTTCTCCAGTTCCATCTCACGCTTGCGTGCATCACCGCGATCTGCGACCTCTGCCTTGAACTCTTCCAGATCGAGCTTGCGATTCTGGATGGCGTTCTCCAGCAGGAACTCCTCGTGATCAATCTCAAACTGCTTCAGCTTGAGCGCGACCTCAGGATTGGAGAGTTCGGCGATCGAGGGCAGCTTGACACCGAGTTTGGACTCGATGACTTCTGCACCTTTGCTGGTGACTGCGCTGGCGAGCAGGGGAAGTCCTGCTTTGACCAGGGCTGCGATGAGAGGGGCCATGAGAACTCCTAGAATTACTGCGTGGTGACAGTGGCCGTGCTTGCGCTGATGCCAAGCGAGGCAGAGCAGATCACGTCAGCACTGAACCACGTAGCAGTGCCTGTTGCAGAGGTTCCGCTCAAGTTGGCGAGCACTTGAACTTGGAAAGATGCCTGACCCGAAAGCAGGGTCGTGATCGTGGGCGCTGCGATGTCGAGCGATGCGATCGCAGTCTTCACAGAAGAGCTAAACGAGGACCGCGTGATCGTAGCAGCCAGGCCACTGGTTGCAGCAGTACGAGTCCAAGAGACGTCGAACTCACCAGTGATCAGTGCGATCTGGGGACCACTGTTCAAGTAGCCGGCAGTCATCACCACATTGCGAAACTGCAGAGTGCCAGCGGACATGCCAGTCACAGGCAGCACGCACGTAGCGACAGTCGTTGCAACAGTGTGCGGCAGATCCTTGGCGGCCTGCAAGATGCTCTTGTAGCGCAGCGGCTTGTCGAGAACCACAGGCACAGTTGCATTGACTGGTGACAGGTGGATTCGCGAGCCGCTCATGTTGTAGAGCAGCGGCTGTGGAATCGTGGAGAGGCTGGCAGTCGTGCTGATGCGGTAGGTGCAGTTCTCCGTCTTGATGCTCGTGCCTGTTGCGTTCGAGAAGCCGAACGGGTACTGGCCAGCGAAGCTGTTCAACCGGAACTTCATGTCGCAGTTGCGATGCAGGCCCCCAGTGGCATCTTCGATGTAGATGACAGGAACCAGATTCAGCGTCGCGCTGTTGGCAGTTCCTGCATTCGCGCTGATCGTCCAGTTTTCGATGCTGCCACCTAGGAGCACTGCGCCCACGTCCGTCAGCGGATCGTCCACGCCGCGCTCACCGGTGCCAAACCATTGTAGGTTCCAGACGTTCTCAGCGTCGATGGCATAGGGGCACTTCTTGACGTCCTTGGCCGGGTTCAGGCCGCCGCCACGGATCTGCAGGAAGCTGCTGCCAAGGTCTACACCAGATGCAGAACGCAGCACGACAGGCGGCGAATCAGGCTGCCACGCCACCATTCTACAGCCGCCGGTGAAGTGAAAGATGGTGTTGCTGAGCAGCGTGCCGAGAATAGGAGTGTAGGTCGGCGTCCAGGTGATGGACCGATCAGCTGTCAGCACGCCAGCGGTCGTGAACGTGCGCACGTTGATCTGGTTCGGCGGGCCGATGAAGACAGGCAGATTGGCCCAGAACTCGCAGTTGTGGTAAGTGGACTCTTCAGGCTCCAGGCCGAGGAGCGCGATCGACCCAATGCCGCCGTTGAGCGCCATGTTGTCCGGCATGATGATGCGGACACGCTCATAGACGTGATTTCCGTTCCACTGGCGAACCGTGGCACGACCGCCTGCAATGCCGACAGGGCAGTCACCAGCCACCTGGAAGTCGCGAAGTTGCAGAGCATCCACACCTTGAACTTCGATGCACGCACCGCTGGTATTTCGCCAGTAGGGCTTCGACATCAGCATGCCTGCGCCGAAAATCTGCAGACCGTCCTTGCTCGTGTCGTTCGCAGTCAGATCCCAGGTATTGCTGAAGTACTTGATGACAGGATTGCAGCCCAGATAGATGGGCTTCTTGGACGCAAGCGCAGCCGTCAGCGCCGCACTGAAGGCAGCGTCCCAGCGCTGTTCAGCACCGACCAGCGTGGTCAGGTGCGAGTAGCGTTCCAGTTGGACAGCGTAGGCACGCAGCGCGATTTCAGCCAGAACTGCATCGACGTTCGTACCCTGGAAGTTGTCAGCTGCATCAGGCACGCCAACCAGTGCGCCACCTTGACCGACAGCGGTGCTTCCGAGAGCCGCAGCCAGTGCCGTGGAGTCAGTTCCTGCTGCGATGCCAGTGAGTTGAGTCTCGACGACGTCGATACGGGATTCGTGATCCAGCAGTTCAGCCTCAGCCAGATCCATCCGACCTTCCACGGCGACCGTGTAAGTCTTGAGGACACGAAACTCCTCGGCAGCCGTGCCCACTTCACGAGAAGCGGTCGGTTCCGAGGTAGTTGCAGCATTTGGAACGTACGTGGCCATGACAGATCCTTAAACTTTGCTCGACAGATGGGAGGTCACGAGCAGATCCTTGAAGCCCTGCACTTGGAGTTGCGCCTGCTGTGCAATCTCCTGGAAGCCGCTGCGAGCCCACACGATGCCTGCAGCCCAATAGGCGAGCTCATCTTTGTAGAGGTCAGCGATCCAGCTGGAATAGCCTGCGGAGCTCACATCAGGATTCTGCCAGTAGAAGAGTCGGGCGCGGCCAGTTGCTCCAGCAAAGCTGCAACGGAGAGTGGAACCGATCTGCGTGAAGACTGAGGTGCGGCGCACATTGTCATGGTCCCAGAAATCCTTGAACGATCCGACATACTCGAGATTCTCCGAAGGTTGGAGAGTCAGCGTGTCTTCGGATTGCAGGAAGTCTGGGGTGCGCAGGAGCGGGATGCTCGTGTGAATTCCTGTGAGGTCGGTAAAGACTTCAGAGGGATTCACCGTGTACGTGAACACGAAAGAAGCTTGATCCCGAGGAAAGAAATCGACTTGGTGAGCACGAAGAGTTGCCGTGCGGATTGCCAGATCAGTCAGGGCCGTGAGCTCCGGACGCTTGGTCAGAGCTTGCACAGCAGTCTGCATTTCGGCAAAAGTGGTCACAACAACTCTCCGTTCGGTAGGTTAGACGGCCTTCTGCGGCGTCTTCAGGGCGGTGGCGACTTGCGCAGTGCGGTCGGCGTCAGCCTGCTTGCCCAGATTCGAGGCGTCCGACGCCTTGTTGGCAGCATCTTCGGCGACGTTGGCCAGTTCCTGCACCAGTGCGCTGTTCGACTTGGTGTAGATGATACTGCCGCGCTTGTCAGAAATCTTGTCGAGGAATGCCTTGATGTCCGCGTTGGCAGTCGCGAACTGGCCGCCGCGGAAGATGATTTCCGCGCCATCGGGCATGTGCGTACGGCTGTTGGGCACCAGCGCGTAGTAAATCTTGACGTTGGGATCCTTCAGATCCATCTCCGGCGCGATTTCTTCGCCAGAATTGAGGACACCTTCTTCACGAACGTAGTTGGCAGAGGACAGCATTTTGGGAGTTTCCAGGTTGGAGGGAGGGAAAGTAGGTGGCGAAAAAAGAGGGAGACCGAAGTCCCCCTCAAGTCCATCACCCAGAGGAGAAATGGTAGCTGGTTTGAGACCAGCTTAGCCGGCGGCAGCGGCGGTGAAGTTGTACAGGATGCCGAACGCAGCCGGGTTCTTGATCAGGCTGGTCAGCTCCGTGGTCAGCGTGCCACCGCGAGCGTCGATGCCGTTGTCGACGGGCGTGCCGTTGTCGTTGTACTGGAGGTCTTCCGTCTTGCGCAGGTAGGCGATCGAGAAGGCGTTCAGATCGACGATCACGGCCATCTTCGCCCAGGTGGCAGCGTTGCCGTAGGCGTTGAAGAGCGGATGCTCGATCATCTCGAACGTACCGCGCGGGGTCTTGATCGTGTCGATCTGCATGCCCCACGAAGTCTCCACGCCAGTCACCTGGTAGCTGGAGTTCAGCCGGGCGATGTTGTGGATGACACGACGGGCCACGCCACCGACGAACATCGTGCGGATGTTGCTGCTGGTGGCATCGGTGACGGTCTGCAACGTCGGATCCAGCGCGGCTTCGAGCTGCGTCCAGTTGGTGGTGGCACCGAGCGTGGTCACATTGCCAGGAGCGGTCAGCGTGACACGAGCGATGATGCCTTCCATCGTCTGGAACGGCATGCCGTTGCGAGTGCCCTGGAACTTCTGGCCGAAGAACAGAGCCTTCTCGATGGCGAGCGCGTGGAAACTGGCGCAGTCGCGACGCGATTCGGCCACGGCACCGTCGCCAGCGATCAGCGGCAGCGCAGCGAGCGTCTTCGTGACGGCCCACGAGTTGCGGAAGATCTGCGTGTAGTTCACGTAGCGCGTCGCAACCAGCGCGGAAGCCGACGGACGCACCGAACCTTGCTCGAACGCGTTGCCGATGTGGTACAGAACCACGCCGTTGGCGATCGCAGCAGCAGCGGTGGTGCCGACGCCGCGAGTCACGGTGACGCTGGTGCCGCTGGGCACGGTGTTCACGATGATGATCTCACCGGTCGAGTCGGCGCGGAAGGTGTCACCGGGCACGACATCGGCAGTGGAACCCACGGTGAACGTGGTTGCCACGCCGTCAGCGACGCCAGCGGTCAGCGTCATCGACGGGAAGATCATCGTCTTCGTGTAGTAGCCGTGCTCGATGGCAGTCGCAGTCTCGTCCTTGAGCAGCGACGTCAGACCGAACAGAGGCGCGGTGCCGTTCGGCATCAGCCGAGTCAGCATCGCTGCGAAGGACTTGGCGGCCAGATCGGTCGGCAAGTTGGCGGAAGAGAGGAGGCCCACAGCCATGATGAAATCTCCGAGAAGTTGAAGAAACGAGGAAGAGGAAGGAACTTATTCGAGGTACTGCAGCCAGTCGGTTTGCGGCTTCTGCTGCTGACCTTGGGAATCGGGTTGCTGTTGAGGGGCAAGCATCTTGGCGAATTCGAGGAAGTTCTGCTCAGCAGCCTTCGCGACTTCGGCAGCGCTCATCTGCGGGTTGGCATTGGCGATCTGCTGGCTGATCGAGCCCAGGAAGGCCTTGCCAACAGGATGCTGGAGCGCAGCGTTGTCAGTGGTAGGAGTTTGCTGCTTGAGCTGGTAGTTTCGGAAATGGGAATCCAGCGAGCCTTCCAGGCGCTTGGTGCCGGTGGTCACACCGTGTTCCACCATGCCTCGCGTCAGGTTCATGTTGGCAGCGAAGGCGTTCTGCGCCACACTGTTCAGAACTTCCATGAACGCGTTCGCATCTCCGCTGAGGGCCGACTGCACCTTGGCTTGATCGAGGCCATTGACGAAGTTGGCCTGCTTGATCTGCGCCTGGAGTTGATCGGCAGGCACGTCACCAAAGATGCCTTGCGGAGTCTGCTGTTGCTGGTTTCCCTGCTGCTTCGGGGTCAGCAGATTCATGAAGTTGTCGAGCGGGTTCTGCTGCTGGGCGCCCTGCGCACCCTGCTGGCCGTTCGGCTGCGTGAACTGCGAGTTGGCAGGGCCGGTCTGCGCCTGCGTGCTGGCAGGGCCGCCGGTGCCAGGAGCAGCTTGCGGATTCTGCTGTTGTTGCGGACGCTGCATCTGCTGAGACTGCTGTTGCGGCTGCTGCTGCTGTTGGCCGCCGTTGCCGAAGATGCCAGAGAGAAAAGCCATGATGAACTCCGTTGGAAGAGGAAGGAACGAGGTGGATGCGGTCAACCCGCGGTGGAAACGTACTCACTGGGAGGGGTGAGTTCGCTCATGAGTTCCTCAAGAATTTCAACTTGAGCCTTGAGTCTCTCATGTTTGATGATCGCAGTCTTCTCAGGCTCCGTCGGCTTGTAGGTGTGCTCGACGACAGCATCTGCGTACTCTGCGATCTTGGTCTGTAGATATGCGAAGAAGAGAGGAGAGACCTTGGTGGCCTCGGCCAGCTCTTCTTGCGTGAATTCGAACTTCTGAAAACGGTTGGTGGTTGCAAGGCGCATGATGGCTCCACTTAGGCGGCAGGAGGTGCAGGTTCCGGAGGCGTGGCATTCTGTGCCATGCTCGTTTGCTGCAGGGTTTGGATGAATTGCTGCTGCTGTTCCGGATTGCGCTTGAAATCTTCCAGCCAGTAAGCGCCCTTGAGCTTGGCCCAATAGAGGAACATGCCCATGACGTCATATTCGCTCATCACGGTGGGCATCGCTTGGGCAGTCTGCAGGAAGACCATGAGCAGTTCGGGATTCAGCAACTTGTCGGCGGGAAGCAGACCATCGGTGAGCTTGAACTCCAGCATCTGCTTCCGCATCGCAACAGGGTCGATCTGGACTTCTTCGCGGGAGTCACGATTCATCATCTTCTCAGGAGACTGATTGAGAAGAATGTTCGTCTTGATCTGCTCCTTGAGCGGAGTCATGAAGCTGGCTTCGATCGACTGGCTCGTGAGCTGTTGACGGGCATTGCTGCCTGCCATCGTGGTCTCGAACTCCGTCTTGGTCTTGTTGCCTTTCTGGAACTGACCACGATCGACCTTGTTCTGGCCTGCTGCAACATCTGCCATCTGAGAGATCATCTCAGACATCTGGATGTTGCTGCTGGAGTTGTCCTCACGGTACGGGATCTGGTAGACAGCCTTGCCGATGTCCTCTCCCTTGAACTGCGAAGCGTTTCTTAGCGGAATGCGTGCAACAGAGCTTGCGGGGTCGATATCCGCTTTGTTGATATACCGTTCGTTGTAAATGAGCCGATCAAAAACCAGTCGTCGCTTGGATTCCAAGCTAATATTCCAGAGGGCACTCGACATGTCCTGGAACGGAAGCGCCGTGTCCAGCATGGATTGAGTCTGGTAGCCGAGACCATCTTCATTCGGCTGCAGGATAAAGACAGGCAGATAGTCATCTGCAGAAACAACCTCTTCCACATAGATGACGTGTTTCCAGTTGACGATGATGCCGTAGAAGATGGTGGGAGTGTTGCCCTGGCGACCGAAGTCTGACGGGAGAGCGCGACAGATGAAATGCGTGACGAGATAGCGGTCCCGGTAATTGATCCGATTGGCGCCCTGCTGGTTCTGGAGCCCGACGTACTGCAGCCAGTTTGTGCCGTTGACGAGGGCAGACTGGTTGAAGGCGACGTTGACAGTCGGGATGAAGTAGTGGAATGGGGATTGGTTATCACCGACGCTCCCATCGAATCCGCACTCGAACGCTTCCTTGAGATTGGTGGTGCGCAGCGGATCCAGTGTGTTGACGAAACGCTTGAACTGCATGCGGTTGTGGAGTTCGTTCCAGCCGAATGCAGTGCCTTCCTCATGGTGGCGAGCAGGCTCAACCATCATGTCCATGAAGCAGTTGTAGGGATCGAGCGACTTGAGCACGTTGCCTTGCTGAGTCTGCTGCTGCAGGACGCCCATGCCAGCAGTTGCTTGCTCAGTGCTCGTGGCAACGGTCAGACCCTTCTGCTTCTGCCAACGAACCAGGGTCGGCCCAAAGTTGTACTTGAAGCCGTTGCGGAAAGACTTGATCAGTTCACGAGTCCAGCCATACTTGATGGCATGGGCTGCGATCACAGTCTCGAACTGCATGGCCGCATCCATGTTCTGTGGATTCGAGACCACGCCGAAGATTGGATAGCTGGTCAGATAGACCCCAGCCTGGTAGGCCACAGCGGACTCGATCTGCGGCATCACGATGGGCACATTCAGGTCTGCCACTTTCCGGCGCGCACTGCTCGGATTCTGGAGAGCCTGCTTCACCTGGCGCACATGTTCTGCAGTCTGATCCAGCTGCATCTGGTAAGCGCGGTCGCGATGCTCCAGGAGTTGGCGAAACGTACCGAGCTCGGTGCAGGACTCTGCGAACCGCTTGGCGTAACGGAGAAACTCCGTGCGCTGCGTGATGTTCAGAGATTGGATCAGAGGGGAAGAGGTGGCCATGATTGGTCTCAGAAAGGAAGTTGCAATTCAGTGGTGTGGGCTGCACTCGCAACTGCATCCTGGGCTAGTTGCCAGAAGTCATTGCGGATGATTGCATCCTGATGGTCCCGCAGAAGCTCCTCGACATATCCGATAGGATCGATGATGTCGTCGGTGTTGTTCGTTTTCGCGGGGTTCCAGTCGATAATCTGAGAGATTACCAGCGAGCGGATGTTTGGGTGAAGGAGAATCTCGCCTGCAAGCAGCTTGACAAGGCCTCGCTTGATGCGGCTGTTCTTGTTCTGGCCCTTCGGAGAGAGTTCGATGAATTCGAAGCCGCTGATGCCTTCGTTGTCGCAGTAGTCTTCGAACCAGAAGAGGAGAGTGGACTGGTAGGCAACACCTTCAACTGCAATGCAGCGCGTGTTCCGTCGGAGTCCAATTTCGATCGCTTGTTTGATGGTTTCTTTGGGCGTGAACGTGCCTGCGAGGAGTTCATCCAGGATCGGGATGCCATCGCGGAGCTCGTAATGGGAGATTGTGCAATCGTCTCCTTGCTTCTTGCCAGAGGACGGATCGATGATGATGAATCCACCCTCACCCATCTCAGTCTCTGAGAGTCCTACGTAGTATGAAGGCAAGAGCGGGATCTTGCTGACGTCGATGCCGCTGGCAAGCGCAATCTCGGTGGAGTTCAGGATTTCCGAGACGAAGACCTCAGGATGGCCCATCAGGCTGTCTGATTCGTACTCGTCGATGAGTTCAGCTGCTGGTTTCAGTTCTTCCCACAGCGAGGTGCCATCAGCCAAGAGACCGCCAACGATGAACGAAGTCCATTGCGGATTGTTCTTGAGCTTCTCCAGGATGGAGTTCTGCGGGTACATGTTGCCCACGAAGATGTAGGTGCAACCGAAAGGGCTGCGCGCCTTCATCAGAGTGGAAAGCATCCAGGCAGTGAGGGAGTCTGCAAGCTCCTTGTTCTTGGAGTCTTCTCGCTCCTGGATGTCATCCATGATCATTACGTCAGGGCGCTTGTTCTTACGGTTGATACCGCGCACAGAAGTGCCAGCACCGGCAGCCCACAGGATGATTTCCCGACCGCGGAAATGGAAGACCTTGGAAACCTGCGTGTTCGTTTCAATGTGTGCGTCCCAGTGGCCGAACAGTCGGCGGATGTTGGGACTGGAGAGCATGTCGCAGATGTCACTGATGATGTTGACAGCCTTGGCTTCGGAGGCTCCAACGATCAGGATGAAATGCTTGGAAGAGAAGAGCACGTACCAGACGCAAAGGACCTTGATGAAGGTAGTCTTTGCAAAGCCCCGTGGGATGCCAATTGCGAACCGCTGAATGCGCTCGACAGAGCTGGTAAGGAGAGCGAAAAGAGTGAGGAAGAATGCAGGGAAGGCGAAGAGAAACTCGGAGGGCATGGCAAGAGCTGCCAGGAAGTTGAAGTCCTGACGAGCTGCTACCTGCGCCTCCGAGGAGGAGACTGAGAGTTCTGTGACAGGTGAGCTAGTTTCGTTGCTCATACCAAGTCAATCAGATTCGGACGCGGGACGCGCTTCACAGTCGCTTTCGCAGGCGTTGGCGTCACAAGTTCCAGGGTCTGCGCAGCACGCTCCACTTTCGTAACCCCGATGGCTGCAACTTTGTGCGCGCCACCATTCCGTGCCACGAGAATCTCCTCCATGCGAGTGGGCGAAGCAGACACCATGGTCTTGCCTTCCACTTCGATGATCTCATTCTTGGGATTCGTGACGTACTGCGGAACGATCGCGGTCGGGAGCGTGATGTTGACAACGACACCGCCACCAGTTTGCTGGGCCGCGACACGCGACTCCTTGCGCCGGCGTGCAGTGTTCAGAATCTTGAAGGCTTGGAGCGACTGCTGCATGTTTGCGAAGCGCAACTTGCCTTCGATGTTTGCGAGTGCGTCAGACTCCGCGGTGTCAAGCCGCTCATCGTAGCGAAGGTCTTCCGCAGTCGCTGCAACTCGCACAGATTCCAGCTCCGCGGAGAAGTCCTCCTGGGAGAGCAGCTGAGAGATGGCAGACTCGGTGACGCCCAGAGCAGCCGCAACTTGCGACGGCGCTACGTTCTGTGCGAGGAGTTGCAGAGCTTGATTGCGAGTCGTGGAAGTTTGGGACATGGTGGCGGCTCCTGGTCTGCTGACTGGTGCGCGGCTTCAATAGAGGAGATTCTCTCCATTCTGTGCAAACTGCGGTGGTAGGGAACTTTGTCGCGCTCAGATCTAGCGGAGTCAAGGGGTAGATTTAAAAATTTAGAAAAATTTGGGGGATGTCATGTAGGATATGAGACACCACGCGCGCAAAAGGCCCCCACCCCCACCTTCGGTTAGTGAGTGCTCGCTTCGCGGAAGGTGAGAATGGAAGGGAGAATCAGAGTACGAATGAGAATGATTCGTGTTGCGGATAGTCGGGCAGGGAGTCTGAATGGAATCTGGCAGGGATGAACGAGAATGGCTGGCTGGCATGGAACGTGACAGGACAAGATCTGTCAGATGGAAAGTGACGCATAGTGTCAGGGAAAGTGACAGGAACGGTCAGAATGGGGACTGGAGGGAGAGATATTTCATATGGTGGAAAATATGGGTGTTTTGGTGGATTCTAGAGGCTGGCACGGAGGATGCATATATAGAAGGGCAGGGGCAGTCATTGTGAGTGTCTCAGAATCAAGGAGTTAGAAGCATGGCCAAGAGACTGATTCAAACTGTTCAGGTGGAAGGCAATCCGCGGGTTGTCAAGATTTATCGGGACACGGAGTGGAACGAATGGCAGTGTGTCATGGTCTGTGACGGTGTGGAACTGTCGCGTGCTTATGAGGATTCCAAGGCCGATGCGATTCAGACTGCCACGGCCATGCTGAGTGGCTTTATCCGCTTGGTCTAATCCTTCGCAATCAACCCCAATCAAAGGAGTATATAGAATGTCAAAGCGAGTCGTTGATCCCCTGGCCCATTATGTCCCTAGGGGCAAGCTGTTTCAGGATGCACGCAAGTATCAAGCAGCCGCGCGTGTGTATGCTGCTAACCACTTGGCACGCTGGAAGGAGGCAAAGGAGAAGCTGGGCGCGGATAGCTGGCAGGCACGCAACGCCATGCGGACGCGCATGTTCTACCTGTCGGTTATCTCTTGGTATGAGGCCAAACTGCGGCGATTCGCTGCTAAGGGCATGATGTAAGGGCAGGCGATTCCATCCACCTAGGGGAGCTGGCCTCCCTTATAGGATGCAATCCCGCATCACCCCCCCCCACTTCTAGAAGGCACTATCATGTCCGCAATCCTGAATCTGCACACTTCCGTCACTTCCGCCGTTGCACTCGCTGGCATCGGTCAGCGTGTCATCACCAAGAACTGGAAGCAAACGGCCAATCAAACTTCCAAGGAGCGTAGCGTCATTGTGCCTGCGGAGTGCGTGACGGCCCCTGAAGTCCCTGAAACCTTCCGCGCCCTCGTTGAATCCGCGCTGCTTTCCGCTGCTGAGACGGTCCTGCGCGATCATGTCAATTCGGAAGGCGATTCATGTTTCGAGATTCCGTCGGAATTGTTCCATCGGCCGAATCTCATTGAGACTTTCATGGGTCGTGAGTCTTGGATGAGCAAAGAGGCGCTTGATGTTGCGTTCACGGGTTCCGCGACTTGGAAGCGGATTGCCACGCGGCCCGAATTTGCCAGTAATGCGGCGTATCGCAAACAGGCGGAATTCTTCAAGGCATCCATTCTCAAGCTCGCCGGCAAGACCGCTTCGATCAAGCCCGAAGTTTGCGACACGATTCTTGCGAAGATTGAAGATTCGGATTTGT
>JACCDU011082850.1_pt1 | contig 43979 bp, 49 predicted proteins | sample 7446081 | NCBI WGS metagenome assembly JACCDU01 (sample SAMN15323447, study PRJNA562643) | freshwater metagenome | isolation source: river surface water | place: USA:Blue River Watershed | collected 2017-08-17
AGCCGTGAGCAAGCAGTTCGGCGAGGGGCTGATGGCCACCGACTTCACCGCCGAACCGCGGGACGTGTTCAAGAGCAAGGTCAATGTGCGCCTGATGAAGATCGCCTTGCCCGCGAACTACAGCCAGGTGCGCAACGCGCTCGAGCCCACGCGCGTGGGTTCGGGCCTGCTGCTGCAAAGCGCCGACAACCACGAGCTGGCACTGGCCGAACTCAAGGTGGTGACCGTCAAGCAACCCACGCCCGAAGAACTGAACGACCTGTTGTTTGCCTGGAAAGTGGCCAAGTTCGTCAAGTCCAATGCCATCGTGTTCTGCAAGAACGGCATGACCATGGGCGTGGGCGCCGGCCAGATGAGCCGACTGGACTCGGCCCGCATCGCCAGCATCAAGGCCGAAGCCGCGAAGTTGAGCCTGCAAAACACCGTGGTGGCCAGCGACGCCTTCTTCCCCTTCCGCGACGGTCTGGATGTGGTGGTGGACGCAGGCGCCACCTGCGTGGCCCAGCCAGGCGGTTCCATGCGCGACCAGGAAGTCATCGACGCTGCCAACGAGCGGGGCGTGGCGATGGTGTTCACCGGCGTGCGCCATTTCCGCCATTGATCGCTCCCATTGAACTTTGAAACACTCGGCCTGACCCCGGCGCTGCAACGCGCCGTGGGTGACATGGGGTTGGCCATCCCCACGCCCATCCAGGTCGAAGCCATTCCTGCCGTTCTGCAGGGCCGTGACGTGTGGGCCACCGCGCCCACCGGTTCGGGCAAGACCTTGGCTTTTTCACTGCCGCTGGTGCAGCAGCACCTGCTGCAACCCCGCCAGACCAACTTTCGCCGCCCCATCCGCACGCTGGTGCTGGTGCCCACGCGCGAGCTGGCGGTGCAGGTGGGCGATGTGCTCACGCACCTGGCTTACCCGTTCCAGCTGAAGGTTTCGGTCGTCTACGGTGGTGTGTCCATCAACCCGCAGATGATGGGTTTGCGCGGCGGCGCCGACATCGTGGTGGCCACGCCGGGTCGTCTGCTGGACCTGATCGACCACAACGCTGTGCGTCTGCAGGACGTGCAGCATCTGGTGCTGGACGAAGCCGACCGCCTGCTTGATCTGGGCTTTGCAGACGAGCTCCAGCGCGTGTTGGCGCTGCTGCCCGCGCAGCGGCAAACGCTGTTGTTCTCGGCCACGTTCGATGGCGCTGTGCAGGCATTGGCCGAGGGCCTTCTGCGCGATCCGGTGCGCGTCACTGTCGAGGCGGTGGAGACACAAGCCCCTGACATTCGCCAACGCGCTGTGTGCGTGGATGAGAAAAAACGCACGGCCTTGCTGCGTCACCTGATGCTTGAGAACGGCTGGAAGCGTGTGCTGGTTTTCGTGGCCACGCGCTACGCCTGCGAGCATGTGGCCAACAAGCTCTACAAGGCTGGTATCTTTGCCACCGCCTTCCATGGCGAGATGAGCCAGGGCGCCCGTCAGGACGTGCTCGCCGAGTTCAAGGCGGGGCGCTGGGATGTGGTGGTGACCACCGACCTGGCCTCTCGCGGCATCGACATTGCCCTTTTGCCTGTGGTCGTCAATTACGACCTGCCGCGCTCGGCCACCGACTACACCCACCGGATCGGCCGCACGGGCCGTGCGGGCGCGCATGGCGAGGCGGTGAGCTTTGTGACGGCCCAGACGCAGGCCCATTGGCAGCTGATCCGCAAACGCGAAAAACTCGATCTGCCGCTGGAGGTGGTGCCCGGCTTCGAGCCGGTGGATGTGCCACCAGCACCTGCACCGGGCAACGGTGGCATCAAGGGCAAGCGTCCGAGCAAAAAAGATAAATTGCGGGCGGCGCAGGCCCAAGCCGAGGCACCGTCCGCGAAGAAACCGGATTAAGCCTCGCTGGCGTCAGTCGTCTCGTCTGGCGCGTCGGTGGCTTCGGGCTTGGCCGGTGCCGGCACGCGCACGCCGTGTTTGCTCAAAATTTCCACATACACCGCTGCAGCGCCTGTCTTGGCCAGGGCATCCACCGCTTCGATGACCGCACCCACGCGCACCGCTTCGGCGCTGTCGGCACCGGTGCCCACCTTGCAGTCAAAGTCCCAGAAATCGGCGTCTGCCGGCACCGGGCGGTTGCGCTCGCGCTTGAAGTATTTGCGGATGTCGTGCTTGACGGCTTCAAGCACGCGGTCGGGGTGTTTGCCCTCGGCGCTGAGGGGGTAGGTTTTTTTCATGGTGGTCCTTGCGGGATCAAGGGGCGCCCGGTCAGGACGAAAGAAGGGGATTATGGCGCGAGGCGGAACTTCAGCTGAAAACTCACTGCGCCATACAGCCGGTCCTGCAGTGGTGGCACCAGCGCCACGTTCAGGCCGAAGCGCTGACCTTCCCAGCTGGCCACCGGGATGACCGCCGGGAACCAGCCGCCGTTGAAGGCTTTGGGGTAGCCGTTGAAGGCGCCGGCCACGACACCCCAACGGGCGCCGGCAAAAGTCCAGGGCTGCCAGTAGGCGCCTGCGTAGTTCGAGTGCGCGTTGTCGCTGTTGATGAAACGGCCCGCGGTGGCGCTCCAGGTGTCGTCGATCTTGTATTCCAGGCCCAGGCCCGGGTTGGCGTTGCGCAGGTCTTTTCCGCTGTCAAAGTGGGCCGAATAGAAGCCGGCATTGAGCCACAGCCGGCTCGCGTCGAAGTCGGCATGTGCCCAGCCTGTGCACAGCAGCAGGGCCAGCGCGAGCAGGGGGCGCGTCACAGGGTGGCGAAGATGTCGCTGGCCGCTTGCACTGTGGCCGCGATGTCGGCATCGGTGTGGGCAGCGCTCACAAAGCCGGCTTCGTACAGCGCGGGGGCGATGTAGACACCGCGCTCCAGCAGGCCATGGAACAGCCTGTTGAATTTGGGACTGTCGCTGGTCATGACCTTGGCGTAGTTTTGCGGCAGCTCGGGCAGCAAAAAAAAGCCGAACATGCCGCCCTGGCAGTCGGCCGCAAACGGCACACCGGCCTGCGCCGCGGCACCCTTGAGGCCATCGACCAAGCTTTGGGTGCGGGCGCTGAGCGCGTCCCAGAAGCCGGGTTTGGAAATCTCTTTCAAAGTGGCCAGGCCACAGGCGGTGGCCACCGGGTTGCCGCTCAGGGTGCCGGCCTGGTAGACCGGGCCGGTGGGGGCCAGCTGGGACATGATCTCGCGCGGGCCGCCAAAAGCCGCCAACGGCATGCCGCCGCCAATCACCTTGCCCAGCACCGTCATGTCGGGCTTGAAGCCAGGAATGGCCTGGGCATAGACGCTTTGCGCGCTGCCCAGGGCCACGCGGAAACCGGTCATCACTTCGTCGAACACGAACAGCGCGCCGTACTGGGTGCACAGCTCGCGGCAGCGCTTCATGAAGGGCACGCTGGCGCGCACGAAGTTCATGTTGCCCGCGATCGGCTCGATCATCACGCAGGCCAGGTCTTTGCCATGCAGTCGGAAGGCTTCTTCGAGCTGCTCGATGTTGTTGTATTCGAGCACCAGGGTGTGCTGCACCACTTCGGGCGGTACACCCGCGCTGGTGGGGTTGCCAAAGGTGGCCAGGCCCGAGCCGGCCTTGACCAGCAGGGCGTCGGCGTGGCCGTGGTAGCAGCCTTCGAACTTGATGATCTTGCTGCGGCCGGTGGCGCCGCGGGCCAGGCGCAGCGCGCTCATGCCGGCTTCGGTGCCCGAGCTGACCAGGCGCACCATCTCCATGGACGGCACGTGTTTGAGGATTTCTTCGGCCAGCTCGATCTCGCGCTCGGTCGGGGCGCCGAACGAGAAGCCGTCGAGGGCGGCTTTCTGCACGGCTTCGAGCACGGCGGGGTGGCCGTGGCCCAGGATCATCGGGCCCCAGGAGCCGATGTAGTCGATGTATTTCTGGCCGTTGGCATCCCAGAAGTACGCGCCTTGGGCGCGCTGCACAAAGCGGGGTGTGCCGCCCACGGCGCGGAAGGCGCGCACGGGAGAGTTGACGCCACCGGGGATCACCCGGGCGGCGCGGTCAAACAGTTGCTGGTTGCGGTCGGTCATGGTTATTCAAGGGGCGCAAGGCCGGGGGAAATCAGTGCTTGGTTTCGTTGAACGGGACTTCGAAGTAGTCGGCGCCCGGGGACTGGCTGTCGTCTTCGGCGGATTCGCCTTCTTCGTTTTCGTCGTCGGGCTGCGCCCAGAACAGGCGGTCGGGAATGACCTGACCCATGCCGGGGCTGAAGCCTTCATCCAGACAACGGTCCAGATAGCTCAGGGCCTCGCGCGTGGCTTCCGGCAGGTCCATGCCGGTGGCTAGCAAGGCGGCCAGGGTGGCCGAGAGGGTGTCGCCGGCACCGGCGAACACGGCTTCGATCCGTTCGAATTTTTCGTGCACCACCACCGCTTCGGGCGTGGCCAGCACGTTGTCGATATGCTGCTCGGGCAGCGGCACGCCCGTCACCAGGGTGTAGGGGACGCCCAGTTCGCTGGCGGCACGGGCAATGTCGCGCGGGCTGGGGTTGCGCTCACCGTCCCATTCGGGCAGCAGCCAGCGGCGCAGTGTGCTGTGGTGGCCCAGCAGCACGCTCGTCTGTGGCAGCAGCAGTTCACGAAACGCGTCCAGGTAGTCGTCGATCTTGTTGTCTTCCCACCAGGACAGGTTGGGCATGTAGGCCACCACCGGCACGCCGTCGTAGTCGTCGGCGATGGCTGCAATCGCCGCCAGGTTTTCCGGGCTGCCGGCAAAACCGACCTTGATGACCTGCACCGGCACGTCTTCGGCAATGGTGCGTGCCTGTTCGCTGACGGCTTCTTCGTCAAAGGCAAAGAAGTCGTGGATGCCGCTGGTGTCGCGTGCGTAGCTGCCGGTCACTACGGGCAGGGTGTGCGCACCCACCGAACCCATGGCCAGCACGTCGCCCGTGAGGCCCCCGGCACCGCTGGGGTCGTTGGCATTGAAAGCCAGCACGCAGGCCAGCCCCTGGGATTCGCTGTCGTGGTCGTCCGCGGTGGGCGTGTCGTTGGGGGCTTCGTCTGTCATGAGGGGTGTGCACCATGTGCTGTGGCGGGGCTTGCAAGGTCGCCCGATACAATCGAGTTCATTCTATTCGACACTTTTTTCACTCAAGATGGAACACAAAACCTGGATGTGCCTGATTTGCGGCTGGATTTACGACGAGGCGCTGGGTGACCCAGAGCACGGTATTGCCCCTGGCACCAAGTGGGAGGATGTGCCCATGAACTGGACTTGCCCGGAGTGCGCGGCGCGCAAGGAAGACTTCGAGATGGTGGCCATCTGACAGGTCTTCCCTTCTGGAATCCGCGCGAGCGGCGGGCCTTGCATCCGGCTCGTCATGCTGCGGGTACGCAGAAATCCTCACCGAACGCAATGCCCACCACTCGCGCTGCCTTGCTGGTGAGTCAAATCCGGTAAGCCGTCTGGTCAGGCGGCTTTTTTCTTGACCACGGCGTAACGTTCCAGCGTTTTCTCGCGCGCCTGCGCATGGTTGACGATGGGGCGAGGGTAGGTCTTGCCCAGTGCCACGCCGGCCGCCTGCAGCTCCAGCTCGCCCGCCAGCCAGGGCGCGTGGATGGCCTTGCCTGAGAGTCCAGCCAGCTCGGGCACATAGCGACGGATGAACTTGCCTTCGCTGTCGAATTTCTCGCTCTGGCTGACCGGGTTGAAGATGCGGAAGTAGGGTTGCGCGTCGCAGCCGCTTGAACTTGCCCATTGCCAGCCGCCGTTGTTGGCCGCGAGGTCAAAGTCGTTGAGGTGCGTGGCAAAGTACTTTTCGCCCCAGCGCCAGTCCACCCCCAGGTCCTTGCACAGAAAGCTGGCCACCACCATGCGCAGGCGGTTGTGCATGTAGCCGGTCTGATTCAGTTGTCGCATGGCGGCGTCCACCAGCGGGTAGCCGGTCTGACCGGCGCACCAGGCATCGAAAAGCTTGTGGCCATGCGGGCCGTGGTCCCAATGGATGGCGTCGTAGTCGCGCTTGAAGCTCTCGCCAGCGCCCACATGCACAAAGTTGGCGAGCACCTGGGCATAAAAGTCGCGCCAGACCAGTTCGGACAGCCACACACCGGCGCCCTCGCTGCCGGCCACCATGCGGCTGTGTGCTTCGCGGGCGAGCTGCCGGATCGACACGGTGCCAAAGCGCAGGTGCACGCTCAGGTAGCTTGGCCCTTTGACAGCAGGGAAGTCGCGCCGCTGGCCGTAGGCGTCGATGCGCTGCAGAAAGTCGGTCAGCAGGGCCTGTGCGCCCGATTCGCCGGCCGGGATGTGCAGGTCTTTCAGGTTGGTGGGCTCGAAGTCAAGGTCTGACAGGCGCGGCACCGGTTGGCGCAGGGCTTCAGGACGTGGCGCGAGGTGCTGCGCGTGGCGCTCGACCGGGTAGGCCTTGAGGTAAAAGTCGTTGACCTTGCGCAGCCAGGCGTTCTTGTAGGGGGTGAAGACCGAAAACGCCGTGCCCGACTGTGTCATGACTTCCTGGCGCTCGAACACCACATGGTCCTTGCAAGTGTGCAAGGCGATGCCGTGGTCGGCCAGGTGACCGCGCACCTTGCCGTCGCGCAGGCGGGCGTAAGGCTCGTCGTCGTGGCTGGCAAAGACCGCCAGCACACCCAGTTGCCGAGCCAGTTGCGGGATCTCTTGCTCGGCCACACCGTGGCGCACGATGAGGCCGCTGTGCTCGCCGCCCAGTTCGCGCAGTCGCGTGTCGAGCTCCACCAGCGACTCGCGGATGAACTCGATCCGGCGGTCTGCACGCGGCAGCGCGTCCAGGATGGCCGTATCGAACACAAAGGCCACATGTACCTGGCGGCAATGCTGGAGGGCGTGGTAGAGCGCGGCGTTGTCGTGCACGCGCAGGTCGCGGCGCAGCCAGACCAGACCGCTTGGAAAAGGGGTGTCCATGGACCAAATACCTGTCTGACCGACCCGGCCCTCGGGGGTGGGGCCGTTAAAATCGGTGCATGTCTGTAGATTCTGCCTGCTTGAAGCTCACGCATCATTTCCTGATTGCAATGCCTGGTCTGGAGGATGATGTTTTTTCGCGCAGCGTGGTCTACATGTGCGAACACAGTGAACGCGGCGCCATGGGTCTGATCATCAACAAGCCCAGCGACCTGTCGATGCGCCAGCTTTTTGACAAGGTCGATCTGCCTTTGCGGCGCGACGACCTGACCCAGACCCCGGTGATGCTCGGCGGACCGGTGCACACCGAACGTGGTTTTGTGCTGCACGACCCCATCCACATGCCCGAACCGGAACAGGACGGCGGCTCGATCTACGGCTCGACCCTCAAGGTCGACGGCGGGCTGGAGATGACCACTTCGCGCGACGTGCTCGAAGCCCTGTCTTCGGGAGCCGGTCCGCGCCGAGTGCTGGTCACGCTGGGCTACGCGTCCTGGGGTGAGGGGCAGCTCGAGTCCGAACTGGCCGAAAACGCCTGGCTGACGGTGCCGGCCAGCACCGACATCGTTTTCGAAACGCCGCTTGAGCAGCGCTACGACAAGGCGCTGGATCTGCTGGGGCTCAAGCCCTGGATGCTCTCGCCGGAAGCGGGCCACGCATGAGCGAATCGTTGAACGTTCCGGCCACCCAGCAGACCTTTCTCGCGCTGGACTACGGTCTCAAGCGTACCGGTGTGGCGGTGGGCAATCGCCTGCTCAAAACTGCCACGCCGCAAGGCACGATCGCTGCCGAAGGTGATGCGCGGTTCGCCAAAATCGCCGAGCGCATTAAAGAATGGCAGCCCGACGCACTGGTGATCGGTGTGCCCACGCACCCGGACGGCGGCGAACACGAAAATACCTTGCGCGCGCGCAAGTTCGGGCGCCAGCTGCGTGGCCGCTTTGGCCTGACGGTGTACGAAGTCGACGAGCGCTACACCACCACGGAAGCGCACGCGATGGGTGCCAAAGACGCCGATGCCGCGGCGGCCGCGATCATTCTTGAACAGTTTTTAAGGAATATCCCATGAGTGCACTGGCTCTGGACGCAGAGGCCCTGTACAAGGAACTGCTGCGCGGTGTGCGTGGTCTGTGCAAGGCCGATACCCGGCTGGTGGGCATCACCTCGGGCGGTGCCTGGCTGGCCGAGCGCCTGCAGCGCGACCTGGGTCTGGCAGGCGAGGCCGGGCAGGTGTCTTCGGTGATGCACCGCGACGATTACGCCCAGCGCGGTCTGTCGTCTGGCGGGCAGACCCAGCTGCCGTTCGAGGTCGAAGGCGCCGACGTGCTGGTGCTCGACGATGTGCTCTACACCGGCCGCACCATCCGTGCCGTGCTCAACGAACTCTTTGACTACGGGCGCCCGGCGCGCGTGCAGCTGGCTGTGCTGGTGGACCGCGGTGGTCGCCAGTTGCCGGTGCAGGCCGACTTTGCCGCAGCCCGTGTGGCGCTGCCCGAGAGCCAGTCGCTGGCGCTGGCGCGCGACGGTGCCGGCACCTTCAGCTTCCAGGTAGAGGACAAGGCCTGAACATGCTCTACAAACGCAACAACCCGCAACTCAACAAGAACGGCGAGCTGATCCACCTGCTCTCCACCGAGGGCCTGTCCCGCGACATCCTCACCCACATCCTGGACACCGCCCAGGGTTTTGTCAGCGTCAGTGACCGTGAGGTCAAGAAGGTCCCGCTGCTGCGTGGCAAAAGCGTGTTCAACCTGTTCTTCGAGAACAGCACGCGAACGCGCACCACCTTCGACATCGCGGCCACCCGCCTGTCTGCTGACGTGTACACACTGGACATTGCCCGCTCTTCGGCGAGCAAAGGCGAGTCGCTGCTCGACACCATCGCCAACCTGAGTGCCATGGCCGCCGACATCTTTGTCGTGCGCCACAGCGAATCGGGCGCGCCGTATCTGATCGCGCAGCATGTGGCGCCGCATGTGCACGTGGTCAACGCCGGTGACGGCCGCCATGCCCACCCGACGCAGGCCTTGTTGGACATGTTCACCATCCGCCACTACAAGAAGGACTTTGCCAACCTCACGGTGGCCATCGTGGGCGACGTGCTGCACTCGCGTGTGGCGCGCTCCGACATCCACGCGCTCACCACACTGGGCTGTGCTGAAGTGCGTGTGGTCGGCCCGAAAACCCTGGTGCCATCGGACATGGCGCAGATGGGTGTCAAGGTCTTTCACAAGCTCGAAGAGGGCATCCAGGGTTGCGACGTGGTCATCATGCTGCGCCTGCAAAACGAGCGCATGAGCGGCGCGCTGCTGCCCTCCAGCCAGGAATACTTCGAGAGCTTCGGTCTGACGCCTGAAAAGCTGCAACTGGCCAAACCAGACGCCATCGTCATGCACCCCGGTCCGATCAACCGGGGCGTCGAGATCGACTCTGCCGTGGTCGATGGCCGGCAAAGCGTGATCCTGCCGCAGGTGACATTTGGCATCGCGGTGCGCATGGCGGTGATGAGCATCGTGGCCGGCAACGAGGCGTAAGGAAAACAAGACATGAAAATCCTGATCCAGAACGGCCGCATCATCGACCCCGCCAGTGGCTTTGACCAAATCGCCGATCTGTGCATTGCTGCCGGGCGCATCGTGGCCATGGGCCGGGCGCCAGCCGACTTCACGCCGAACCGCGTGATCGATGCCAAGGGCTGCATCGTGGCCCCAGGCCTCGTTGACCTCGCCGCGCGCCTGCGCGAGCCCGGCCAGGAACATGCAGGCATGCTCGAGAGCGAAATGGCCGCGGCCGTGGCTGGTGGCATCACCAGCCTGGTCTGTCCGCCCGACACCGATCCGGTGCTCGACGAGCCCGGTCTGGTGGAGATGCTGCGCTACCGCGCCGAAAAACTGCACCAGACCCGCGTGCTGCCGCTGGGCGCACTCACGGTGGGTCTGAAGGGCGATGTGCTGACCGAAATGGGTCAACTCACCGCCGCCGGTTGCGTGGGCTTCAGCCAGGCCGAAGTGCCGATCCCCAGCACACAGGTGTTGCAACGCGCCCTTCAATACGCCAGCACCTTTGGCTACACCGTCTGGCTGCGTCCGCAGGAGTTGCATCTTGGCAAGGGCGTGGCTGCCAGTGGTCCTTTGGCCACGCGGATGGGCCTGTCGGGCGTGTCGGTGGCGGCCGAGACCATCGCCTTGCACACCATTTTCGAGTTGATGCGCTCGACACAAGCGCGTGTGCACCTGTGCCGCATCAGCAGCGCGGCCGGTGTGGCGCTGGTGCGCCAGGCCAAGGCCGAGGGCCTGCCGGTCACGGCCGATGTGAGCATCAATTCGCTGCACCTGACCGACGCCGACATGGGCTATTTCGACAGCCGCGCACGCCTGGTGCCGGTACTTCGCCAGCAGCGTGATCGCGATGCCCTGCGCGCCGCGCTGGCTGACGGCACGCTGGATGCGCTGGTGTCCGACCACACGCCGGTCGATGCCGATGCCAAGGCGCTGCCCTTTGCCGAAGCTGAACCCGGCGCTACCGGGCTGGAACTGCTGTGGAGCCTGGCGCTCAAGTGGGGGCAGGAATCGGGTGTCGACGTGGCCACCGTGCTGTCGCGCATCACGGCGCGTCCGGCGCAAGTGCTGGGCGCTGCCTTGTCCACGTTGCAGGGTTCGATTGGCCAGCTGGTTGTGGGCGGTGCTGCCGATGTGGTGCTGCTCTCGGTCGACGGCCACTGGCCTGTGACCGACGATGGCTTGCGCAGCCAGGGCAAGAGCACGCCTTTTTCGGGCTACGAGCTGCCCGGCCGCGTGCTGGCCACGCTGGTGGGTGGGCACATCGCATTCGAGGCGACCTGATCCAGCGCATGAGCACCCTGGGTGCCCTCTGGAAAATCCTGCGCGGCCTGTGGCACATGCTCATGGGCTTGTGGACCATCCATGTCCGCTTTCCCGGTTTGGGTGCCGAGCAGCGCGAGATGCGGGTGCAGGCCTGGGCCCTGCAGCTGCTGGCATTGTGGGGCATTCACCTCAAGGTGATTGGCCAGCCGGTGCGCAGCGGCCCGGCCCTGCTTGTGTCCAACCACATTTCCTGGCTGGACATCCTGGTCATCCATGCAGCGCGGTACTGCCGCTTTGTTTCCAAGTCCGACATCCGCGCTTGGCCGGTGGTGGGGGCACTGGCCACCGGTGCCGGGACGCTCTACATCGAGCGCACCAGCCGCAGGGATGCGCTGCGCATGGTGCACGACATGGCCGATGCCATGAAAGAGGGCGATGTGGTTGCCGTCTTCCCTGAAGGCACCACCAGCGACGGTCTTCAACTGCTGCCTTTTCATGCCAATCTGATCCAGTCGGCCATCGCGGCCCAGGTGCCGGTGCAGCCCATGTCCCTCAAGTTTGTCGACGCCCGCAGTGGACAGATGACGCTGGCACCGTGCTACATCGGCGACGACACGCTGGTGGGGTCGGTCTGGCGCACGCTCACGGCGCCGCCTGTCACGGCGGTGGTGCATTTCGGTGAACCACAGGTGGCCGGGGGACGCGACCGCCGCCAGTGGGCCAGCGACTTGCGCGACACCGTGATCGCGCTGCGCGATCAGGACTGAACGAAGCGCACTGGCTGAACGTCGGTGTGATTGCAGTGCTCGGGGCCGTTGCTGGCGCAGGGCATTTGGCATAACTCGCGCTGGCGCACCGGGCAGGCGCGGTTGAAAGTCACCACATGGTCCACTTCGGCGCGGATGCCGATCCATTCGCCAATCTTGTGGTCGTGGTGGCTGGGCACATGGGCCATCAGGGTGTGGCCGCTTTCCAGGCGCAGGGTGTAGAGAAATTCCGAGCCGCGGAAGGATTTGCGGATGATCTCGGCTTTCACCGTGGCCGCGTCGTCGTGCACGATGTCATCGGCGCGCAGCAGCACATCGCATTCCCCACCTTCAAACGCGCAGGGCAGAGGGCATTCGGCTACATCGGTCAAGGTGCCGACCGGGGTGTCCACCACCACCTGGTTGTCGACTTCGCGCAGCGTGGCAGGCGTGAACACGCCATGCCCGATGAAGTCCGCCACAAAACGCGTGGAAGGGCGGTGGTAGAGGCTGTAGGCGTCGTCCCACTGGTGCAACTGGCCTTCGTGCATGACGCCGATCACATCACCGATGGCGAAAGCTTCGAGCTGGTCATGCGTGACCAGAAGTGCCGTCGCATTGGCGGCCTTGAGGATGTTGCGCACTTCGTGGGCCAGCCGCTCGCGCAGGTCCACGTCGAGGTTGGAAAACGGCTCGTCGAGCAGCAGCAGGTCGGGTTTGGGTGCCAGTGCACGGGCCAGTGCCACGCGCTGTTGCTGGCCGCCTGACAGCTCATGCGGGTAGCGTCGGGCCGCCCCTTCCAGTCCCACAAGCTGCAGCACTTCGGCCACGCGCGCCTCGCGCTCGGCCTTGGCCAGCCGCTGCAGGCCAAAGCCCACGTTGCGGCCTACATCCAGGTGGGGGAACAGGGCGTAGTCCTGGAACACCATGCCGATGCGGCGGCGCTCGGCCGGCTCGGTGTGGCCGGGTTCGCTGACCACGCGCTGGGCCACCAGAATGCGGCCGCCCGAGACTGGCTCCAGCCCGGCCACAGCCCGCAGCAGCGTGGTCTTGCCGCAACCAGACGGACCGATCAGCACGCCGATGTCGCCCGCGCGCAGGCCCAGGGTCACACCACGCACCGAGGGCGTGTCGCGGCCAGGGTATTGCACGTCGAGCTGACTGATTTCGAGGAACATGGGGCTTATTGTAGGAGCCCGTCCCGGGGCAGCCTCCTACAATTCCAGCATGTTTCGTTTTGTCTGTGCCAGTCTGTCCCGGCTGGGTTCCCCCCTGTTTGCCCTGCTTGCGCTGGTGCTGGCCTTGCCGGTGCTGGCGGTGCTGGCGTCCTGGCTGCAGTGGACGCCACAGACCATGGGCCTGCTGCGCGAGATGGCGACCACGGTGCTGCCCGATTACGCCTGGACATCGGCGGCCCTGTGCCTGATGGTGGCTGTGGGCGTGACCGTGGTGGGGTTGGGAACGGCAGCTGCAGTCACGCTGTTTGATTTTCGGGGGCGGGCTGTACTGGAGTGGTTGCTGCTGCTGCCCCTGGCCATGCCGGCTTATGTGGTGGCGTATGCCTACACCGATTTCTTGCAGTTCAGCGGTCCGCTGCAGTTGGCGTTGCGTGAGGCCTTTGGCTGGCGTGGTGCCTTGTGGCCCGATGTGCGCAGTGTGTGGGGTGCGGCGCTGGTCTTCACTGTTTCGCTTTACCCGTATGTTTACCTGCTGGCACGCACCGCCTTGCTGGAGCGGGTGGCCAGCCTGATGGAAGCGGCCCGTCTGCTCGGGGCATCGCTGCCACGCCGCATCCGTGAGGTGGCCTTGCCCCTGTCGCGTCCGGCGGTGGCGGCGGGCGTGGCGCTGGCACTCATGGAAACGCTGGCTGACTTTGGCGTGTCGAGCTACTTCGGCATCCAGACTTTCACCGCAGGCATTTACAAGGCTTGGCTGGCGATGGACAACCGCATTGCTGCAGCGCAGTTGGCGACTGTGCTCTTGGCCGTGGTGCTGGTCCTCTTGCAACTGGAGCAGCGGGCCGAGCGGCGCATGCGCTTTGCGCAGGGTCGCGTCTCGCGTCAGGGGACGGCCGAGTCCCAGCCAGTGCGCCTGCAGGGCCTGTCTCAGGTGCTTGCCTGGAGCGTGTGCGGCGTGCCTGTGCTGCTGGGCTTTGTCTTGCCCGTGTTGATCCTGCTGCGCGCCTTGATGGGCAGCGAGGTCGAGCTGCCCTGGACGCGTTTTGGTGACTGGGCCTGGAACAGCCTGCGCCTTGGCGGCATCACCGCCGTGCTGGCGGTGGCCGTGGCCTTGTTGCTGGCTTTTGCAGTGCGGCAACGGTCCACCGCATGGAACCACGCAGTCACGCAGGTGGTCGGGATCGGCTACGCCATTCCTGGTGCTGTGGTGGTGGTGGGCTTGCTGCTGCCGCTGGGCTGGATACAGCAGACCTGGCCGCAGTTTTCGGCGGGGGCATGGATCACGGCCACATCGCTGGGGCTGGTCTGGGCGTATCTGGTGCGTTTTTGCGCCGTGGCCCTTCAGTCTGTGCAAAGTGGCTATGCCCGCATTCCGGTCAGTCTGGACGATTCATCGCGCATGCTGGGTGTGACAGGCTGGGGTCTGCTGCGTCAGGTGCATGCGCCCCTGCTGCAGCGGACCACTGTGGCCGCGTTGCTGCTGGTGTTTGTGGATGTGATGAAGGAACTCCCGGCCACCATGGTGCTGCGGCCCTTTAACAGCGATACATTGGCTGTGGTGGCCTACCAGCTTGCACGCGACGAGCGCCTGGGCGAAGCAGCCCTGCCCTCTCTGGCGTTGGTGCTGGTCGGGTTGATCCCGGTGATTTTGCTCAGCCGCACCTTGGGGAAAAAGCAGGGCTGAGACCCGATCAGAAGCCTTCCACCAGCACCACTGTGCGGCGGGCTGACTCCTGGCTGATTGCCAGAATTTTCTGGTACTCGGGCGAGTTGTAGAAAGCCTGTGCCTTTTCGGTCGACGGGAATCGGACCACCACCATGCGCGCGGGGGCCCACAGGTCGTTTTCCTTAACATCCATGGCACCGCCACGCACCAGGTATTCACCGCCGTATTGCTCGGCCAGCGGTTTGGCCTGGCGTTTGTAGTCTTCGTAACGCTCGGGCTGGGTCAGTTCGGTGTCAACGATGAGGAAGGCGGCCATTTTTGTCTCCTGTAAGGTGGTCAATGACTGCAAACTTTAGCAGTTCACCGGCAGGCTTTTGGTTCACAATGCCGATTCTGTATTCACCAACCCTGACGGACGCACCCATGGTCAAGAAGACCAAACCTCTGGTGGACGAATCGGACGAGCAATCCGAAGAAGTCTTTGAAAAAGCCGCGGAAGTCTTTCGCGTGATGTCTGCGCCCATGCGTTTGCGCATCATCAGCGCTCTGTGCAATGGTGAAAAAAATGTCGGGGAATTGCTGGCCGAGATCCACACCACCCAGCCCAACATGTCGCAGCACCTGAACACCCTGTACCTTGCAGGAGTGCTTGGCAAGCGCCGTGAGGGTGTGCAGATTTACTACCGCATCGTCAATGACAGGGTGGTGTCGCTGTGCCGGGCGATGTGTGTGCAGATTGCCAGCGAAAGCCCCGCGTCAGCCTGAAGCCGGGTTTCCACTGTGCCGTACGCACCGGCACAACGCGTACATTAATTAATAAGGAGTGACTGATGAAGAAACTTGTTGCACTTGGCCTGGGACTGCTGTTGTCCGGGTTGGCGCTGGCCCAGATCAAGGTGGTGTACCACCTGAGCGAAGGCGTTCCCCAGGCTTCGCGTGCCATTGGCAATATCCGCAACCACCTTGCGGCAGATCCGACGGCCAAAATTGTTGTGGTCACGCACGGTCTGGGCATCGACTTCCTGATCGACGGTGCCACCAACCAGCTCGACCAGCCATTTGCCGGTGGCGTGAGTGATCTGGCCAACAAGGGGGTGGAGTTCCGCGTTTGCAACAACACCCTCGTCTCGCGCAAGATTTCGGCCGACAAGCTGGTCATGGAGGCCAAAGTGGTGCCTTCGGGTGTGGCTGAAGTGGCCCGCCTGCAGGCCAAAGAAGGTTTTGTCTATCTGCGTCCCTGACCGGACGCGGTTGTTCACGAAGGAGATTCCCATGAAGATTCGACATGGCTTGACGATGCTGGCGCTGCTGGCCATTGCAGGCGCGGTGCAGGCCCAGGATGCCCTGCAGGTGCGCAGCTGGGCTGCATCGTGCGCCAATTGCCATGGCACCGATGGCCGTGCCCAGCCGGGCATGGAGTCGCTGGCCGGCGCCAACAAGGACGACATCGTGAAAAAGATGCTGGACTTCAAGGCCGGCCGCAAGCCCGCCACCATCATGCACCAGCTGGCCAAGGGCTACAGCGACGAGCAGATCGTGGCGATTGCCGGCTACTTTGCCGCCCAGAAGAAGTAAGGAGCCCACCATGATGCAACGTCGACATTTCCTGCAGACCGGCACCGCCCTGAGCGCGGCCGGACTCATGTCCGGCTGTGCCACCGTGGGTGGTGGCAGTGGCCCCAAGGTGGTGGTCATTGGCGGCGGCTACGCCGGCGCCACGGCAGCCAAGTACATCCGCATGTGGTCCGAGCAGAAGATCCAGGTCACGCTGGTCGAGCCCAACCCGGCTTTTGTCTCTTGCCCGATCTCCAACCTGGTGATTGGCGGCAGCAAGACCCTGGCCGACATCACCACGCCCTACGACAACCTGGTCAAGCGCCATGGTGTGCAGATGGTCAAGGACCGCGTGGTCAGCATCGACGCCGACAAGCGGCTGGTCAAGCTGGCGGGCGGCACCGAGCTGGGCTATGACCGCCTGATCGTCTCGCCCGGCGTCGACTTCATGTGGGAAACCTTGCCTGGCATGAGCAAGGCTGGCGCCAAAGAGCAGGTCATGCACGCCTGGAAGGCCGGCGAGCAGACGCAGACGCTGCGCAAGCAGCTCGAAGCCATGCGCGACGGCGGCGTGTTCGCCATGTCGATCCCGCTGGCGCCCTACCGCTGCCCCCCCGGACCCTACGAGCGCGCCTGCCAGGTGGCAGACTACTTCAGCAAGCACAAGCCCAAGAGCAAGGTGCTGATCCTGGACGCGAACGAAGACGTGACGTCCAAGGGGCCTTTGTTCAAGAAAGCCTGGGCCGATCGCTACAAGGGCATCGTCGAATACCGCGGCAAGCACAACGTGACCGATGTGGATGTGGCCGGCAAGACGCTCAAGTTCGAGTTCAACGACGACCTCAAGGCGGATGTGCTCAACGTCATCCCGACCATGCGTGCCGGTGACATCGCCGTCAACGCCGGTCTGGCCACCGCCAACAAGCGCTGGTGCGATGTGGACTTCCTGACCTTCGAGTCCAAGGCTGCCAGGAACGTGCATGTGCTGGGCGATGCCATCCAGATCGCGCCGGCCATGCCCAAGTCGGGCCACATGGCCAACCAGCACGGCAAGACCTGTGCGGCCGCTGTGGTGGCGCTGCTGACCGGCAAGGAAGTCAATCCGCTGCCGATCTACAACAACACCTGCTACAGCTTTGTGTCCAGCGAAGACGTGGTCCATGTGGCCAGCGTGCACCGTTACGACGCCGATAAGAAGACCATGCTGACCGTGCCCGGCTCGGGCGGTGTGTCGTCTGCAGCCAATGAGCTCGAAGGCCGCTACGCGCTGGCCTGGGCGCGCAACATCTGGGCCGACACGCTGGCCTGAAGCCAGACGCCAGAGCACGCCGCGGTCGCAAGACCTGCGGCGTTTTTTTCGGCGCATTCATCAGGACATGAGCATGAAAAGATTGCAACGGATGGCAAAAGCCGCAGCGCTGCTGGGCGTTGCCTGCGTTTCCCTCACGGCCTGGGCGCAGGCTGATGAGGCTCGCGCCAAGAAGATCGTGGGCGGCGTGTGCTTCGTCTGCCACGGCATGGAGGGCGAGTCCTCCAGCGAGGTCTTCCCGCGTCTGGCGGGCCAGCACTGGGAATACACCGCCAAGCAGCTCGAAAACTTCAAGAGCGGCAAGCGCAAGAGCACCGCCATGGCCGACATGGTGGCCAAGCTCACGCCCGATGAAATGGTGGCGCTGGGCAAGTTCTTCGAGAAACAGAAGGTCGAGGTCGAGCCTCCCAAAGACGCTGATCTGGCGGGCATGGGCAAGTACATCTACCTCCATGGCAACAGGTACAGTGGTCTGGCTGCCTGTGCCAGCTGCCATGGGCCCGAGGCCAAAGGCACGTCTTCGCTGCCGCGTCTGGCCGGTCAGCACGCCGCCTACACCGAGACCCAGCTCAAGCAGTTCAGTCAGCGTGAGCGGACCAACGACAACGCGGTGATGCACGCCATCGTCAGCAAGATGACGCCGCTGGAGATGGCCGCCGTGGCCGAGTACCTCAGCGGCAAGTGACCTGTTGCGGCCAGAGCGTCAGACGGCCCAGTCCATCGCCTTGTGCAGGCGCCAGGCGCCTGCAGCACCCAGCCAGATGCTGATCAGGGTCAGCCAGGCCGTGAGGGCAAATATGGCACCGCCGGTCATGCCGGCGCCCACAGTGCATCCACCGGCCAGCACCGCGCCAAAGCCCATCAGGATGGCCCCGGTCAGGTAGTGCCCGAGCTTGTTTTCGGTTTTGAAGCCCTCGAACTTGAAGTCCCCTCCGATGAGTGCGCCGAGCAGCGAACCGGCAAAGGTGGCAGGCAGCAGACCCGCATCGAAGCCGAAACCTGGCACTGTGCTGCTGGACAGCACGCGCATCAGCCATTCGGCAGAAGGGCCGCTGAAGCTCAGGCTGGTGATCGCGACCGGCTCGAAGGACTGGCTGGCCACGGCCTGGGTGAAACCCCAGCCTGCAGCGATGGTCAGGCCGGTAACGACGGCACCGATGGCCAGCCAGGGGCGCCCGCTGTGTTGACGCCAGAAGAAGTAGATACCGGTGGTCAGTGCCAGGACTGACAGCAGCAGACCGCCCCAGGGGCCTGAGCCCGACAGTGCCACCAGGTCGCGACCGGGACCGCCATCGATGGGCCACAGGCTGTAGATGAATTGGCGAGCCGGTGCCAGCCAGCCCGCCATGGTGGCTTGTACGGTCACAGCAAACACCAGGCCTGACAGCAGTGCCCGCAAATTGCCGTTGGCCGAGAGGATCAGCAGGCGGCTGGCACATCCGCGGGTGAGGATCATGCCCGCCCCAAAGCAAAGACCGCCCAGGACAGCGCCGGAGATGCTGCCGGGGTTCGCCACAAAACGGGATGTTGCGGGCAGAAGCAAGCCGCCCAGCACCAGCAACTGGGTCGCGACAAACGCTGCCCCCAGAGCCAGCCACCACACGCTGAAGCGATCACCGGGCCGGCCCTCGCAGCACTCGAGCACTGCGGCACGCGCACAAAATCGGCTGCGTTGGGCCATGAACCCGAACATCAGGCCGATCAGGGCACCGCCAGCAGCCAACACGTGTGCATCACCCCATGTTTCCAGGAAATGGGTAAGGTTCACCGGAAGCTCCAATAGTTCATTGAATTCTTATATAAAACGCAGCAGATCCGCGCGACAATCGAACACGGTATTTTCCCCGTATTTTTCTGTCGCCATCCCCTGATTTGAGAAGCTCGAAATGACCTGGTCGATTTCTCGTCGCCGTTGCCTGCCCTCGCTGCTGGCAGTTGCATGCACGCCTTGGCTCGCCCATGCCCAGCCTGCCACTGCGCTGGTGACGGCGCGTTCCTTGCCAGACGAGCTCTCGGCAGCCTTGAGGCAGGGGCAGCCCTTGGTGGTCATGGTCAGCCTGGAGGGGTGCATCTTTTGCCGCGTGGCACGTCAGAGTCATCTGTTGCCGATGCACCGTGAGGGTTTGCCCATCGTTCAGGTAGACATGCGCAGCCAGCAAGCACTGCGTGATTTCGATGGCCGCATGACCACCCATGACGAGATGGTGCGGCGCTGGCGTGTTTCGATCACGCCCACACTGTTGTTTTTCGGTGCCCACGGCCGCGAGGTGGCCGAGCGCATGGAAGGGGCCTATCAGCCCGATTTTTATGGCCCTTACCTGGACGATCGTCTGGCCCGTGCCCGTGCTGCTTTGCGTGCTTGACCCCACCGGTTGCAGCCATCAGGCTTGCCACCAGCGAACCTTGCTGTCTGGCGGAGCGGGGCATTGGGTGAAATCCCCAATCCGCTGCGCACCATCTGAAGGTTGTGTCGCCCTGTTTTTCCGTTAAATTGGCGCTTGTTTATATTTAAGCCCCAACCGGAGTCCTCATGAAAACGCTCAGCACCGCCGTTGTTTTACTCGCCTTTTTTGCTTCCCCTGCCTTTGCCAGCCTTGATCTGGCCAAGAAAAACGCCTGCATGGCTTGCCATGCAGTCGACAAGAAACTGGTGGGTCCGGCTTACCAGGACGTGGCCAAAAAATACGCCGGCAAGAGTGCAGATGAACTGGCCAAAAGCATCAAGGCGGGCGGCTCCGGCAAATGGGGTCCAGTGCCCATGCCTGCCCAGGCCGCGCTCAGCGATGCCGATGCCAAGACTTTGGCTGTCTGGATTCTGGGTGGCGCCAAATGATCCACCGCTTGTTGCGGGATTGAGCTGACCCGATGCCGGGCAGACCTGCACGCCAGCCGCTGCACCTGTGACCGGTCAGCGGCTTTTTTGTTTCTCTGAATTGGAGGGCGTCATGCGCAAAGTCCTGTTCATGCCTGCATGGATGTTTGTTGCTGCCATCGTTCAGGCAAAGCCTCCCATTTTCAGGGGCGCAGACTTGGCCCTGGGTGAGAGGCTTATCGCAGAACACCAATGTGTGCAGTGCCATACCCGCAGGGTCGGTGGTGACGGCAGTGCGATCTACAAGCCCCAAGGGCGCATCAACACACCAGGGTTCCTGCGTGGCATGGTTGAACAGTGCAACACCGAACTTAACCTGGGCCTGTTTCCTGAGGAGGTGGATGCTGTCGCGGCCGTGCTCAACCGCGACCATTACAAGTTCAAATGACAGTGATCTGGCGCACTGCAAAGAGAACCCCTAGGGGTATACCCTGAAGATGCGCTGATTCACTGTCATTCCGGATTCAGATTTATCTTTTACCGTTTATATTCGCCAAATCGAATATAGAGATCGTGGTCGGTGTCAATCAGCCCGTCAAGCCGTTCAACACACCAGACGATGACCCCTCAAGACCAGGAGCCTGTGTGAAAGAAGACAGCATCAATTCGGGGAGGGTGCGCAAAGCGCCAGAAAATTTTCTGTCGCAAGAGGGCATCCGCACTGTTCATGCCGAAGGCAGACAGGCTCGCCGGGATTTCATTCGAAACGCCTTTGCCGCAGCTGCGGCTGGTGCAGCAGTGCCGGTGGCCATGGCACAGGGCAACCCGGTTCCCACCGAGGGTGGTGATCCCAACATCCTGAATCTGCCTGAACACGCGACGGGCCTGGGGCAGGGGGTCGCGACAGAAGGTTATGGCAAACCCTCCCGGTTTGAGTCAAATGTTCAGCGTCGCCAGAGCCCAGGGCTGACGCAGACCACGCAGGCCTCGGTCTCGTTTGCGCCGCTGCAGTCCCTGTTTGGCATTGTGACCCCCAGTGGCCTGCACTTCGAGCGTCACCACCAGGGCTGGTGGGACATTGATCCGTCCAAGCAACGTTTGATGCTCAATGGCATGGTCAAAAAACCCATGGTTTTCACCATGGACGAGATCATGCGTTTGCCATCCGTGTCGCGTTTCCACTTCATCGAGTGCGGTGCCAACACCGCTGTGGACTGGGGCAACGTCGCGGTTCCCACGGTGCAATACACGCACGGCATGATTTCCTGCAGTGAGTTCACCGGTGTGCCCCTGATCACCTTGCTCGAACTCGCGGGTGCAGATCTCAAGAGAGGCCAGTTCGTGCTCGCCGAGGGCGGGGATGGCTCGGCCATGACGCGCACCATACCGATGGGGCTGATCACTTCGGGAGAAGTGTTGGTGGCTTACGGCCAGAACGGGGAAATGCTGCGCCCGGAAAACGGCTATCCCTTGCGTCTGGTGGTGCCTGGCGTGCAGGGGGTGAGCTGGATCAAGTACCTGCGCCGCATTGAAGTCGGGGACCAACCTTATGCAACCAAAGATGAGGCCATTCACTACATCGACCTGCAGCCCGACGGCCTGCACAGGCAGTACACCAGCATCCAGGAATGCAAGAGTGTTGTGACCACGCCCTCGGGTGGTCAGGTTCTGCTCGACAAAGGTTTTTACAACATCACGGGTCTGGCCTGGTCGGGCAAAGGCAAGGTCAAACGTGTGGATGTGTCCGTCGACGGTGGGCGCAACTGGCGACGGGCCCGATTGGAAACGCCGGTGCTGTCCAAGTGTCTGACGCGCTTCAATCTCGATTGGGTCTGGGATGGCAAACCCGCCATCATCCAGAGCCGCGCGCAGGATGAAACGGGTTATGTGCAACCGACCTACCAGCAATTGCGCGCCGTGCGCGGGACGCGTTCCATCTACCACAACAATGCGATCCAGTCGTGGTTGGTGCAGGAGAACGGCGAGGTGAAAAATGTCCAACTTTCGTAAAGCCATTCTGACCATGGCCTTGCTGGCCATGGCCGGTATGGCCTTGGCGCAAAGCGAAAAATACCCCGGCCTTGGGCGCGAGGCGACGCCCAAAGAGCTCGCCAGGTGGGACATCGATGTGCGTCCCGACTTCAAGGGCTTGCCACCCGGATCCGGTTCCGTGGCCAAGGGACAGGAAGTGTGGGAGGGCAAGTGCGCCCAGTGTCATGGCATCTTTGGCGAGTCCAACGAAGTGTTCAGTCCGCTGGTGGGGGGCACCACGGCGCAGGACATCCAGAGCGGCCGTGTGGCCAATCTCATGCGCGCGGACTTTCCTGGACGCACCACATTGATGAAGGTGGCCACGGTCTCTACCCTGTGGGATTACATCAACCGGGCCATGCCCTGGACCAACCCCAAGACCCTGAGTACCGAAGAGGTCTACGCTGTCACTGCATTCCTGCTCAATCTCGCAGGGGTGGTGCCAGACGATTTCACCCTGTCTGACAAGAACATCGCCGAAGTGCAAAAACGCATGCCCAACCGCAATGGCATGACCACCCGCCATGCCATGTGGCCGGGCAAGGAGTTCGGAGGCGAGGCGCGGGCCGACACGGCCAACACGGTCTGCATGAAAGACTGCATGCCCGAGCCCAAGCTGGCGTCGGTGTTGCCGGATTTCGCTCGCAATGCCCACGGCAACCTGGCTCAGCAGAACCGTCTGGTGGGGCAGCAGCACGGTGCAGACACCAGCCAGCCTGAGGGCAAGCGCTCAGCAGCGCCTGCCGCTGCAGCAACGGTGCCCAAGGTGGACAACAGCGAAAACAAGGCGGCGATGGCATTGCTCAACAAGCACAGCTGCACAGCTTGCCATGGTGTGGACAAGAAGATTGTCGGACCCGGCTTCAGCGAAATTGCCAGAAAACACACTGGCAAGGTCGACTACCTCGCAGGCAAAATCAAGTCAGGGGGGGCAGGTGCATGGGGCCCTGTGCCCATGCCGCCGCAGGCTTTGCCAGAGGCCGACGCCAGAGCCATTGCCGTCTGGATCGCCAAAGGTGCCAGCAAATAACCCGTTACTGGTGCCAGCCAGTCGAACCTGTTTCAATCGCATCACTGACCGTAAAGGAGATTTCAGATGCAAACCCGTCGCGAGACACTCAAACAAAGCGCTGTGGTCGCAGGTCTGCTGGCCTCGGCTGGCTTTCCTCAATACGCCCATGCAGCCTTCAACAAAGCTGCCTTTGACGCCAAATCCGTTCAGGACGCCGTCAAGGCTGCGGGTGGTGGCGCCATTGCCGAGAGCAAGGATGTGACCATCACCGGTCCGGACATCGCCGAAAACGGCGCTGTCGTGCCGCTGGGCGTGAGCACCGGCCTTGCCGGCGTCAAGCAGCTGCTGATCCTGGTCGAAAAGAACCCGTCTGCGCTGGTGGCCCTTTTCCATGTGAGCGATGCGGTGGACGCCAACTTTTCCACCCGTGCCAAGATGGGCCAATCTTCCGATGTGTACGCGGTGGCCATCATGGCCGATGGCAAGGCGCTCTTCGCCAAGAAAGAAGTGAAAGTGACCCTCGGCGGCTGCGGCGGCTGATCGACTTTTCATTCAACAGGTACTCGATTTTTCAAAGATTCAGGAGAAAACCATGGCAGATCCGATGCGTATCCGCGCCCAGGCTTCCGGCGACAAGGCCACTGTGCGCGTGCTCATGAGCCACGAAATGGAATCCGGTCAGCGACGTGACGCGGCTGGCAAGCTGGTGCCGGCCTGGCACATCCAGGAAGTCACCGCTTCCCTCAATGGCAAGCCGGTGCTGTCCGCCGAATGGGGTGCCGCTGTATCCAAAAACCCTTTTCTGCAATTCGCCATCAAGGGCGCAAAGGCCGGCGACAAGGTGGCCATCACCTGGAAAGACAACAAGGGCGACTCGCGTACCGACGAAGCCACAGTGTCTTGAGCGTGTGTTCTTGCAGAGGGTGAGGTCCGAACATCTTGGCCCTCTTCTTGTTTCAGATTAACGGTGAGGTGACCATGAAACGATCGCGCCTGTTCCTGTGGGCTGCAGCATTGGCTGTGAGCGCCGCGCCTGCACTGGCCCAGAAGACTGCCAGTCAGGGCATTGACGAATACCGGGCCATGCTGCAGGACGGCAATCCTGCCGAGCTGTTTGAAGCGAAGGGCGAGGACCTGTGGGCGAAAAAGCGTGGGCCGAAAAACGCTTCCCTTGAGAAGTGCGATCTGGGCAAGGGACCGGGTGTGGTCAAGGGAGCTTTTGTCGAGTTGCCCCGTTATTTTCCGGACACTGGCAGGATGCAGGATCTGGAATCGAGGTTGTTGACCTGCATGGAAAACCTGCAGGGCTTCAGTGGCGCTGAAATCGCCAAGACGCCATTTGGTCGTGGAGAGATGGCCAATGTGACCGCGTTGGCGACCTGGATCGCTGCCGAGTCCAGGGGGCAGAAATTCAACCTGCCCAACAGCCACCCCCAAGAGAAAACCTTTTACGAAGTGGGCAAGCGGCTGTTCTTCCAGCGAGGTGGCTCACACGATTTTTCATGCGCCTCCTGCCACGGCGAGGAAGGCAAACGCATTCGTCTGCAGGACCTCCCGATCCTGACCAGAAACCCCGGTGACGGTGTCGGCTTTGCAGCCTGGCCGGCGTACCGCGTCTCCAACGGCCAGATGTGGGGGATGCAATTGCGCTTGAACGACTGCTACCGCCAGCAGCGATTTCCTTACCCGGGTTTTGGCAGCGATGCCACCATCGCCCTGGGCACTTACCTGGGTGTGAATGCCCAGGGTGCCAAGTCGGTGGCACCAGCCATCAAGCGTTGATCGGAGACGTTGCATGAAACCGCAAAACCTACTCGTGTCGGCAGGCCTGGTGTCTGCCCTTGTGCTCGTCGGATGCGCCACTGGCCCTTCGGTGGCTGAACTCAATACGCTGACCGACCAGATCGTCAAGGCTTCTTTCCGTGACCAGGGCATCGCCAAGGTCGATCGTGTGTTGAGCACCGATGAGACCAATCGTCTGTGCAGCGAGGCTGATGTGGCAGGTAAGCCACTCGATGAAAAAACCGCCAGGCGCATCGAAGAAACCAACCTCCGTGCCATCCAGTGGCCTTCGGATGGGAAGTTCCTGGGTGACTGGAAAGAGGGCGAGAAAATCGCTCAGAGTGGTCGCGGCCTGACCTGGACCGATGACGCCAAAACGGTCAATGGCGGCAACTGCTACAACTGCCACCAGATCACCAAGGAAGAAGTTTCCTTTGGCACCATCGGCCCGAGCCTCTACAAATACGGCAAGATCCGTGGCGTGAGCAACCCTGACAGCCCGGAGTCCCGGCCCATCGTGGAATACACCTGGGGCAAGATCTGGAATTCCAAGGCCTACAACGCCTGCTCCAACATGCCGCGTGCCGGACACATGGGCATCCTGTCGTCCGAGCAGATCCGTCATGTGGTGGCATTGCTGCTCGATCCCAGGTCGCCGGTCAACCAGTGACCGTGTCCTGAACCCGGCCCGGCCGGGTTTTTTAGCCTTGTATATATCAGCCACGGGCAATTCATGAACCTCTCCAAACGCGAATTCCTCCAGGTCATTGGCGCCGGCTCTGTGGCTGGCATGGGGCTGGGGGCTTATGCCGAAGCCGATGCGGCCACGGCGGCCAACGGGCTCTACGACATTCCCAAATTCGGCCATGTGTCTTTTCTGCACATGACCGACTGCCATGCGCAGCTCAAGCCCATCCATTTCCGTGAGCCCAGCATCAACCTGGGTCTTGGCTCGATGAGGGGCCATCTGCCGCATCTGGTGGGCGAGCACCTGCTCAAGGTGGCCAAGATCCGCCCCGGCACGGCTGAAGCCCATGCGCTGACTCACCTCGATTACGAGAAGGCCGCCAGGCGCTATGGCAAGGTCGGTGGCTTTGCCCACCTGGCCACGCTGGTCAAACGCATGAAAGCCAGCCGCCCCGGCGCCTTGTTGCTCGACGGGGGCGACACCTGGCAAGGCTCGGGCACCAGCCTGTGGACCAATGGCCAGGACATGGTCGATGCCTGCAAGCTGCTGGGCGTGGACGTGATGACTGGCCACTGGGAGTTCACGCTGGGCATGGAGCGCGTGAAAGAGATTGTCGAAAAGGACTTTGCCGGCAAGATCGACTTTGTAGCGCAGAACATCAAGACCGCCGACTTCGGCGATCCGGTGTTCAAGCCCTATGTGATCCGCGAGATCAACGGTGTGCCTTGCGCCATCATCGGGCAGGCCTTCCCGTACACACCCATCGCCAACCCCCGCTACATGGTGGCCGACTGGGAGTTCGGCATCCAGGACCAGAACATGCAGGCCATGGTGGACGAGGTCCGCGGCAAAGGGGCGCAGGTGGTGGTGGTGCTCAGCCACAACGGCATGGATGTGGACCTCAAGATGGCCAGCCGTGTCAGCGGCATCGACGCCATTCTGGGTGGCCACACGCACGACGGCATGCCCGTGGCCACGCTGGTTTCCAACAAGGGCGGCAAGACCATCGTCACCAACGCCGGCTCCAACAGCAAGTTCCTGGGTGTGCTCGATTTCGAGGTCAAGGACAAGCGGGTCACCGACTTCCGCTACAAGCTGCTGCCCGTGTTTGCCAACATGCTGCCGGCTGACAAAGAGATGGACGCGCTGATCACCAAAATTCGCGCGCCCTATGAAGCCAAACTCGGCGAAGTGCTGGGTGTGAGCGAGGGCTTGCTGTACCGCCGCGGCAATTTCAATGGCACAGGCGACCAGCTGCTGGTGGATGCGCTCATGGATGTGCAGGGCGCCGACATCGCGTTCTCGCCGGGTTTTCGCTGGGGCACCACGCTGCTGCCGGGCCAGGCTATCACCCGTGAATGGCTGCTCGACATGACGGCCACCACCTATTCGTATGCCACCGTCACCGAGATGAGCGGAGAGACCATCAAGACCGTGCTCGAAGATGTCTGCGACAACCTGTTCAACCCCGACCCGTATTACCAGCAGGGCGGCGACATGGTGCGCGTGGGCGGTCTGAGCTATGCCTGCGACCCGACCGCGAAGATGGGCAGCCGCATCAGCGAGATGCGTCTGAAGGGTCAGCTGATTGAGGCAGGCAAGAAATACAGGGTGGCCGGCTGGGCGCCGGTGGCCGAGGAAGCACGCCACCAGGGCAACAGGCAGGTCTGGGAAGTGGTGGAGCAGTGGCTCAAGGCGCAGGGTGGCAAGATCGCTCTCCGCAAGCTCAACGCACCGAAGATCATCGGTGGCCTGCCCAATCCGGGCTATGCGGGCTGAGCCATGAAGCGCCGTCATCTGCTCACGGGCAGCGCCGCCATCGGTGCCGCCGCCCTCTGGCCCGAAGCACGCCTGCTGGCCCAGCAGGTACAGGATTTCGTCGAAGGTCCGCCCATGAGGGACATTCCTGCGAAGCAGCTGTCCAGGCGGGTCTGGATGATTTACTCACCCGATGGATTTCCGACCCCCGAGAACCGCGGCATGATGTCCAACGTGACCTTCGTGGTGACCTCTGCAGGTGTGGTGATTCTCGATTCGGGCAGTTCGCTGCAGATCGGTGAAATGGCGATCCGCATGATCCGCCGGGTCACCGACAAGCCTGTGGTGGCGGTCTTCAACAGCCACTACCACGGCGACCACTGGCTGGGCAACCACGCCTTCGCCAAGACCTGGGGCGACAAGCTGCCCATCTACGCCTTGCCGCACACCATCGAGCAGATCAAGGGTGCCGAAGGCAGCCTCTGGCGCAGCCTGATGGAGCGCTGGACCAACCAGTCCACCGCTGGTACGAAAGTGGTGGCGCCCAACACGCCGGTGCAGCACGGCCAGACTTTGCGTTTCGGTGATACCACGCTGCGCATGCACCACTACGGTAAGGCGCACACGCCCTCGGACCTGTGCATGGAGGTTGTGGAGGACAAGGTGACCATGGTGGGTGACATCGCCATGAGCAACCGCATTGCCAACATCGACGACGGCTCCTACCCGGGGACCTTCAAGTACTACGAAGCGTTGCAGAAAGCCGCAGGCGATCAGCTGTGGGTACCCGGTCACGGCGAAGCCCGCAAGGACCTGCTCAAAACCTACGGCGACTTCATGGCCGGCATCTGGGAAAACTGCCTGCAGGCGGTCAAGGATGGCCAAAGCGAAGCCGAAGCCAAGGCCATGGTGCTCAGGGATCCGCGCGTGGCTTCCCGGGCCAAGACCATGCAGGGCTTTGACAGCAACATTGGCAAATACACCAGCCTGGCCTACCTCGAAGCCGAAAAAGAAGCCTTCTGAGACCGCTTGTCACGAATGGCGCCTTTGATCTGGCTATAGTGCCGGCCATGCTCCGACGTGATTTCCTGATGGCCAGCCTGGGGGCCGCAACGCTGCCCTTGGCGGCGCAAAGCCCGCGCGCGGCGCGACTCGTGGTCGTGGGTGGTGCCGAAGATCGCCTGCAGGACCGTGTGATCCTGCGAAAGTTCATTGACTACTCGGGTGGTCCGCACGCGCGCATTCGTTTGATCACGGCAGCCAGTGGTGTACCCGAGGCGGTGGCAGAAAGCTACACCCGGGCATTTGCTGAAATGGGCGCCCAGGACTTTTCCGTGTTGCCGCTGAGTGACCGGACAAGCGCGTTTTCTTCCCAGGTGCTGGACGGCATCCTCCAGGCCGATGGCGTTTTCATGAGTGGAGGTGACCAGTCGCGCCTCATGGCCGCGGTCTGGGAGACGCCCGTGTTGGGAGCCTTGCACCAGGCCTTTCATTTTCGTGGCTGCTGCATTGGTGGTACCAGCGCTGGCGCGGCAGTGATGTCTCGCCACATGATTTCTCAGGGACCGGCCTTGCTGCGACCGCGCAAGGATGCCATCGACACCGACATCGGCCTGGGGCTCTTGCCAGCAGCGGTGGTGGACCAGCATTTCTCGGAACGCCGTCGCCTGGCTCGCCTGCTGTCGGCTTTGGCACAGCGCCCGGACTTGCTGGGCGTCGGTATCGACGAGGACACGGCCTTGGTGGTCGAGCGCGGGCAGGCTATTGAGGTCATCGGGCAGGGCGTGGTCACCCTGGTGGACCCATCGCAGGCGCGTACCAATGTGGAAGCATTGGAGACGGACGAACAGATCGAAATGCTCGGCCTTCAGCTCCATACGCTGCCATCCGGTCACCGCTATCCGGTGCACGACCGCATGGTGCCGGGGCACTGGCCTGCGGGCTTGCTGCAGACCTTGCAGCGTCTGGTTCAGCCCGGTCCGGTGCGCTGGTGATTGACCCGCACGATCCAGGGTATTTTTTCAGATTGCATTCATTGGCAAGCCGGCCTAGCATGAAGGCGTGTTCAACCCGCTTTTGGAGGGCGTTCCATGAAAACCATCGCGCAAATCCTGGACAGCAAACCCCATGAAATCATCACCATCCGTCCTGGCGATTCGGTGCTGGTCGCGTTGGAGGTGCTGGCGGCCTACAACATCGGTGCGCTGCCTGTTGTCAGCGATGGCCAGGTGGTGGGCATTTTTTCCGAGCGCGACTACGCCCGCAAGGTGGCGCTCAAAGGCCTCACATCTGCAGTGACCGAAATCGGCGACATCATGACGGCCAAGGTCTTCTGCGCAGACATCAAGGACTCTGTACTCGATTGCATGGGCCTCATGACCGACAAACGCATTCGCCACTTGCCTGTTCTTGACAAAGGCGAACTGGTGGGGATGCTGTCCATCGGCGATCTGGTCAAGACCATCATCGAAGACCAGCAGTTCCAGATTCAGCAGCTGGAGTCCTACATCAATCCGGCGTTGTCGCTGCATTGAATGGTTTCGAGCCGCAGGGGTTCCCTGTGGCGCACTGATCTGGATGCCCAGCGCGGTGGATAAATGACAGCTGAGACGGCTTCTTGCCGAGGCTGTGCGGATCTTTTTTCAAGTTCGCAAGCCCATGAAAGGCGCAGTATGCGCGCTTTCATGGAGTCATTTGCGCGACATGCATGAGGGGTTCAGTCCCACAAACTGATCTGACCGATTCGTCAAAGAGTGGTCATGAATTCCTTGGCATCCCGATTTCGTCGTCTCCTGTTGTTTGTTGCACCGTTGCTGGCATTGGTGTTGATCTGGGAACTTCTGGTGCGGGTTTTTCATGTGGATGCCCGCATTTTTCCGCCTGTGCAGTCTGTGGCGCTGGCCGGCTGGGAGTCTATTGAGGACGGCAGTCTGTGGCGACATGTGCTGGCCAGCATGGGGCGGGTTCTGGCCGGAACCTCATTGGCCATCCTTGTGGGCGTGCCGCTAGGCGTGGCCATGGGATTGGTTCCTTGGGTGTCCGATTTCCTTACGCCACTGTTCCGGTTCTTCTCGGTATTGGCAGGGATTGCCTGGATTCCCATTGCCACGCTCTGGTTCGGTTACGGCTTTGGGGCCATCACGTTTGTGATCTTCAACGCTGTTTTCTTTGTGGTCGCCTACAACACACTGCTGGGCGTGTCCACGATTCCGTTGAACCTTCGCCATGCAGGCGCTTCACTGGGGGCCAGCGGCCTTCAGATGCTGTGGCAAATCATTTTGCCTGGGGCCTTGCCCAATATCGTGACAGGCATACGGACTGGCTTGGGATTTGCCTGGCGAGGCCTGATTGCCGCCGAGATGATCGCCACCAATGTGGGCCTGGGCTACATGCTTTTTCTGGCCCGTGACTTTTACCGAACCGAAGTGATTGTTTTCGGCATGATCGTCATTGGGGTGATCTGGCTGTGCATTGATCGCTGGATGCTGGCGCCCCTGGAGCGGGCCACCATCGAGCGATGGGGGCTGGTGAGGGCCGCATGAACATCCTGCTCTACATCTGGTCCGGGCTGGTTCGCCTTTTTGCGCGGTTGCCATTCTTGAAGACCTTGCTGCCCTTCGTGCTGCTGGTTCTGGTCTGGCAATGGGTCACGCAGGCAGAGTTTTTCCCCAGGGCCTTTTTGCCGGGTCCCTGGGATGTGGCGCAGGCCTTTGCAAGGCTGACGTACCGGGGGGTTCTGCCGGAGTACCTGGAGGACAGTCTTTTGCGGCTGGTGCTGGGGGCCGCCGCCGGCATTGTGATCGCGATTCCTCTGGGGCTGTGGATAGGACTCAACGAAAAGGTGCGCCAGACGCTGTGGCCTGTGGTGCTTTTCTTCCAGGCCATCGGCGACATCGCCTGGCTGCCCATTTTGCTTATCTGGTTCGGCTTCAGCCTGACCACCATGACCGTGGTCATCGTCTACACGGTGATCTTTCCCATCGTTTTCAACACGGTGCTGGGTGTGCGCTCCATTCCCACTGACCTGCACCGCGCCGCCCAGACGCTGGGTGCATCGCGTGTGCAGACCATCTGGCAGGTGGTGCTGCCTGGAGCCTTGCCCAACATCATGACCGGACTGCGCAACGGTCTGGGCTATGGCTGGCGCGCTTTGATCGCGACCGAGATCATCGTCGGGACCAGCGGCATCGGCTTCATGATGTTCGACGCCCGAAGGGCGGGCTCTGTGGTTGAAATCTTGCTGGGCATGGTGATTCTGGGAGCCCTGTGGTACGTGGTGGACGGCTTCATTCTGGCGCCGATTGAGCGCGCGACGGGCAAACGTTGGGGACTGGTGAGCAAATGAAATCATTGCAAGTTCGGGATCTCAAAAAGACCTATTTCGACCCTTATGCAGCACAGCACGTGACCGCGCTACACGGCTTGAATCTGGACGTTCGTGCGGGCGAATTTGTGTGCGTGGTTGGTCCCTCTGGCTGTGGCAAGACCACGCTGCTCAACATGATTGCCGGGTTCATTTCGCCATCCTCCGGACAGATCGAAGTCGAAGGGAAAGCGGTGAAAGGACCTGGGCCTGACCGTGGCGTTGTGTTCCAGTCGTTTGCGCTGTTTCCCTGGAAAACCGTGCTGGAGAACGTGGGTTTCGGGCCCCGCATGCGCGGTCTGCCCAAGGACGAGTGCGACCGCATTGCACAAGAATTTCTCGGCATCGCCGGCTTGGGCCATGCCGCACATCGCTATCCCAACGAATTGTCCGGTGGCATGCAGCAACGGGTTGGCGTGGTTCGTGCGCTGGCCAACAATCCGGACGTGCTCCTCATGGACGAGCCTTTTGCCAGTGTCGATGCCCAGACCCGCATGACACTGCAGGAGGAACTCACCCGCATATGGCAGGAGCGGCGAACCACCATCCTGTTCATCACGCACGATGTTTCCGAAGCGGTCTTTCTGGCCGACCGCGTGATCGTCCTGGGCAAAGGACACTTGAAGGACGAGATCGTGGTAGATCTGCAGCGGCCGCGGCAGTGGGACGCATTGATCGAGGACCAACGGTTCAAGGCGCTCAGCGCTCAGGTGCTGCAGCAGGTGAGGTCGGCATGAGCTTGTGGCGCACTGTTCTGCGTTCAACACAGGCGCGCGCGGCGCTGGCCGTCTTGCTGGTGTACTTGGGCTGGCAGGCTTATCTGGTGTGGATGGCGCCGCAGAAGCTGGCGCCAGAGCTGTCGCAGGGTGAAGGCAAGGTGCACGTGCTGGTGACCCTGCCTTTTGAGCCCGATCGTTTCCATGTATTGGCCATGCAGCGCTTTGGCCGTGTCTCGGGTACTACCGAGAACGGCATCGAGGTGCGTGGCGTGCCCAAGGCAATGCTCACCCGCTTGGCACGTCCTTATTGGGTGGGCCGTGTTGAACCTTTCAAAGGAGACTGACCATGTGGAAAAGATCGCTTGTGCTCTGCCTGTGCCTTTTGGCATCGGGTTGGGCAGCAGCACAGAACCTGGTGAAACTCAAGGCCGGAATGGTGTCCGGCGTGGACCAGTTGGGGCTGGCCATTGCACTTGACCGAGGCTACTTCGAGAAATGGGGGCTCGATGTGACGATTGCCCGCCCCTATGCAACCGGGGTGGACGCGCTCAACGCGCTGCAGGCCGGCGAGATCGACACGGTCCAGGTGGGCGTGCCGATGATTGGCGCCGTTCAGCGCGGCATGGATCTGGTGGCCTTGGCCAACTACAGCGGCAATGCGACCAAGCTGGGATCCGATGCCACCATGGCCCTGATTGCGTCATCGACTTCGGGCATTGCCAAGGGCGACCTCAAGAGCCTCAAGGGCAAGAAAATCGCTGCCTCCTTTGGCACCATCAACCACCTGTATGCATTGGCACTGATTGAGAAGGCGGGACTGACGCCCAATGATGTGACCTTGGTCAACACGCCGCCGCCCGATATGACGGTGGCCTTGCTGGCCAAGGGCATTGACGCCTTCGTCTGCTGGGATCCCTGGCCAATCGTCGCGACAAAGGACGTGCCTGGAGCCATCGAAGTGATTCGCGGCGGTGACGTGATCGCCTATGTTGGATTCAACGTGGCCATGCGGCCATGGGTCGAGAAGAACGGCGCCACGATCGAAAAATTTCTTGCTGCCCTGTCCGAGGCCGACCAGTGGATGCGAGCCAATCCCAAGCAGGCAGCACAGGTGGTCACCCGCTGGATTCCTGGCATCAAGGTCGACGTGGCCGAAACGGCCATGCAGTACAACATCCAGCAAGCCGATCGGCGGCTTTCAGCGAACAATTACCGCGCACTGTGGAGCGCTCAGGACCGCTTGAATCGGTTGGGTTTCCTGAAGTCGACCTTCGATGTCAACAAACACATCGAGCCCAAGCACATGCTCAATGTGATGCGGCAGAACCCGAAACTGTTCTCTGATCTACCAGCCATTCCCGCGGATGTCAGCATTGGTGCAGGCTACACCTTCAAGCCATAAAGCAGAAACGCCCGGGGCAATGGAAGACCCCGGGCGATGTGAGTGTGGCGCCCCCAGCAGGAATCGAACCTGCATCTAGCGCTTAGGAGGCGCTCGTTCTATCCATTGAACTATGGCGGCGTTGCCCGATTGTAAGCCGCCGTACCTGGGCAGCCCTGCCCTCAGTCGTAGCGGATGCTGTAGATCAGGTCCAGCGCATTGATCTCGCCAGTCTGTGCACGCAGTGACAGTTTGCGAGATAGATCGTAGAAGATGAACAGGCTGCCGAAGGCACCGCTGACGCTGCTTTCGTAGACCATGTAAAAGTCTTTTGACAAGCGCTTGCTCAGCATCACGGCCGTACCGCTGGCGGTGGTGCCAGCTGCCGTGGTGGTGCTGCGGCTGGCCAGGGAAATTTCGTCGAAACCCAGTGCGTTGGCCAGTTCGCCGCCCAGGCCTTTGCCACTGCCGCCGAGCAGGGCCAGGGCGGCCTGTTGCAGCACGGCAGATTCGGCGCCTCCGGCGGCCGGCGAGCGGCCCAGCACCAACCAGGCCAGCTTGTCTGCATCGGGCATGTCCGGATCGGCGTACAGCCGGATGCGAGGCACCTGTGCGGTGCCAGTCACGCGCACGCCTACACGCTGGCCGAGGTTGGGGCGCAAGGCCAAGATGTCGAGCGCGGGGTTGTCGTAGGGACCGCCAAAACGCAGCAAGCCTTGCTCTATGTCGAGCTGCTGGCCGTAGGCGCGGTACATGCCGCCCTCGGTACGCACCTGACCCACCAGGCGCGGCTGACCGCCGGTGGCGGCGCTGCTGCTCAGTTGCACCTCGCCCGTCAGGCGGGTGGTGATGCCCTGGCCGTGCAGCAGAAAGTCTGGTCCCAGGTTCAGCTGTACCTGCACATCGGGCGTGGGCATGACCGACACCGGCTGGCCGGGTGCAGCGATCGCGGCAGGTGTTGCGCTGCCCAGCACGCGCACGTCCCTGCCCAGGGTTGGGGTGCTGTCCTCGCTCAGGATGAACTGCGCCGAGTCGGCCTGCAGCTGGCCGCGCAGCTGCATCTGCCCCCTGTCCATCCGGGCGCGCACTTGCCCTGACACGCTCAGTCGCCGGTCGACCCGGCTGCTCACGCGCAGGCTTTTGGCCTGGATGTCCAGGTCCATCTGCACGGTCTGCAGGCCGGCGCCCGTTTCAGGTAGCCACCGCAACCGGCCTTGCGCTGACACTTCACCGCCCTGGGCGCCGACGCCCAGCAGCCGCAATTCCTCGAGCACCACCTCTTGCTGTTGCAACCGTGCGCGCAGCCGACCTTGCCCGAATGCGATGCCCTCGACCGCCGAGCGAGCCGCCAGCTGGTCGGCCTGTACCTCACCCGTCCACAGCGGTTGTGCGCGCGTGCCCGAGATCTGCGCGTGGGCGTCGAGCGTGCCCTGCACCCGCCAGCCCGGTGGCGCCAGCCAGGACCAAGCGCCAACGCTGGGCAGCCGCGCGTTCACCTGCCCGGCCAAGGGCGCCTGGGCTGGCCACAGGCCGGCGAGACCCTCTTTCGGATTCAGGTCGAGGCGGCTTTGCAGCTGGGCGTTCAGTTGACCGGCCTGTGCGCTGTCCCAGTCGAGGTCGAGGCGGGCCTGAGGTCCGTCCACCAGCAATCGGGCGCGTGCGGTGCGCAAGTTGGCGCTCAGGCGCCGTGTGCTGCCTGGCAGCATGTCGGTTCCCAATTGCAGATCGCCCCGTTGACGCCCCAGCCAGACTTGCGCCTGTGGACGTTCATCCAGGGCGAGGTTCAGGCCGCCTTGCAGCAGCAGATCGCCCTGCATTGCGGGCAGGCCCAGCCAAGTTGCCCAGCGCAGAGGCAGCTCGCTGAGCTGCGCGCGGGCATGCAGCCGTGGCAAGGCCCCAGCACGCAAGGGCGCTTGCCAGTCACCGTCTTCCACAAGCAGGTTGGCCTGTCCCGCCGGGTCTGTCAGGGTCCAGCGGTGGGCCAGCCATTGCAGGCGCTGGCCTTGCCACAACCAGCGTGCCGGCGTTTCCAGAGCCAGCGCTGCAGGGGCTGCGCCAGCCGGCAAGCCTGGCCAATGGATTTGCAGCCGATCGAGTTGTCCACGCCAGTCTTTGTTGACCGCCATGTGCTGCAGGGTGCTGCTGGCCTGTGCCTCGAATTGGGCGGTGCTGAGGCGACCCTGCACTTGCAGGCCCTCGGCGGCCCAGCCACCTTGCCATTGGCCACTGGCCTGCAGCGCACCGGGGGCGGACCAGCGTTGCAACGACGTACGCAGTGCCGGCCAGCGTTGCAGCCAGCGCCACAGGCGCGGCGTGTCCTGACCCTCCAGCTGCCATTGGCCCTGGCCCTGGCGTGGCGACAAGGCCCCTGCGAGTTGGGCTGACAGGCCGGGCAGCTGCCATCGGGTCTGCAACTTCAGCTGTTGTTCAGCAGTGCTCCAGCGGCCTTGGGCCTCAATGTGGGCCTCGGCCCAGTTCAGGTTCAGCTGCGAGACGGTCCATGTGCCGTCCTGCCAGCTGGCCTGCATGTTCAGTCCGGGTGCGGAACCGTCTGTTGCAGGCGCACCCTTGTGCGTCTGCAGGCGGACCTGCCATTGCAGCGCGCCAGCTTCATTGCCCTGCAGCGTGATGGGCCCGCTCAAGTCCGGGCCTTGCAGCGTCGACAGCCACTGCCCGGGCTGCAGGCGATCGATCTGCCATTGCCCTTGCCAAGTCCCGTTCTGCTGCATCGCCTGGCCTTGCAGGCCGCCGCCGGGCCATCGCACCTGCAGGGCGGGCGCCATCCAGCCAGTGGTCTTGTGCCGCAATTGCCCGCGCAGTTGTTCCAGCGGAACACGGCCCCGGTCCCAGGGGCCAGTGATGCCGTTGTCCAGTGCCACCTGCAGCTGCCAGCCTTCGGTTTGCAGTTTGGCCTGCACGCTGCCGTCCAGCCGTGTTTGCGGCGCACCCGGCCACAGGGTGGCCAGATCGATGCGCTGCAGTCGTGCCTGCAGGGCGCTGATCGGGCGCTCTGCCTGCGGCTGGATGTCTCCTTGAACGGTGAGGCGCGGGGCCTCGGCGCTGGCCTCGCTCGGCGAGAGGCTGGCGTTCAGGGTCAGGCTGGCTTGCGGTCCGCCCAAGGGGCCTGCAAGCGAGGCCTTGGCCTGAAGGGACTGAACTGTGCCACCTGATTTGGGCAAGCGCAGCTGGCCTTCGAGTTGGGCGTCCAGCGCCATGGGTGCGCTGCCTTGCAGAATCAATTGCCCCTGGTAGTGGCCATCAGCCAAGCGCAGGCTGTCCAGTTGCAGGGCGTGTTGCTGGCCGTTGAAGTCGTAAGTGCCCTGCAGGTCATGGGCTTCGATCGGCGCCGTAGCCTGCCAGCGCAGCGTGTCGATGCGCCAGGCCAGCTGCGCACGCAGCGGCCACAGCAGCTGTGTCACGGGCGGGCTGGTCTGGCGCGCAGGCAGCGGGCTGGCTTCTATCAGGGCCACACGCAGTTCATGCAGTGGCAGCAGGCCTTGCTGCAGCCGCGTTGCATCCAGCTTCAACTGCACTTGTGCCAGCTGCAGCCGAAGGCCGTCCTGCTGCCATTGCAGGACGTCGATCTGTCCGCCATGGCGCAGGCTGCCGCGCACACCGCTGCTGTGCAGCGACAGGCCTGCTGGCAGCAATGCGCTGGTCAGGCGCAGCCCCATGGCCAGCGAGCCTTCGCTGCCACTCCACCACCAGCCGCCAGCAACCAGCACCGCGCCGAGACCCACCACCGCGGTGGCTGCGGACCACCACCGGCGCTGGGGCCTGTGCGGGGCAGCGGGCCTTGCCGCTTCGCCAGATGGGGTATGGGGTGTGCGCATCAGAAACGAAAGCCTATGCTCATGTGAAGGCGCCAGCGCTGGGTGTCGAGCGCGCGGGCGAGATCGATTTCCAGGGGGCCGACCGGGCTGCGCCAACGTGTGCCCACACCAACGCCAACGACCGGGTTCCAGCTGGACGAGCTGTTGCTGACGGCGCCGCTGTCGACGAACAGCACGCTGTCCCAGTCGCTGCGGCGCTGGTTCATTCGGATCGGTATCAGCCACTCGGCGCTGCCTGTGAGCAGGTAGCGTCCGGCGGTGACCAGACCGCTGGGGCTGGTGATGCCGATGCTGCCAGGAGCGTAGCCGCGCACACTGTATTCACCGCCTGCGACAAACAGCTGCGTGACGGGAATGTTGTCTGCGTTGCGTGTGCTGACCGCACCGGCCACGCCGCGCAGCGCCAGGCGGTGCCCCTGCTCGCCCACTGGCAGCAACCACAGCGATTTGGCCAAGCTGCGCGTGTACGGGATGCGCGGCTCGCCCAGCGTGATGCCCGCGCCCAGCTCCAGGCCCAGGCCCCAGCCGCGAGAAGGAAAGGGCATGCTGTCAAAACGGCGCCAGGTCCAGGCGTAGTGCGCGCTGGCGGCGTGGCGTGTGTCGCTCAGCGAGCCCGTGGTCTGCGCATTGTCGTACTGGGCGTAGTAGCTTCGGTCTATGCGTTCGCCCAGCTGGTTGCGTCCTGCGCGCAGGCGCTGGCTGTTGACGTCGTAGCCCTCGAATTTCTGTTGCTCTGCTCTGGCCGATATGGCCCAGCGCCACAAGCTGCCGTCAGGGGGCGAGAGCAGGTCAAGGCTGGCGCTTTGCAACACGCGGTCGACAGAGAGTTTGGTCACGGCTCGCCAGTCCAGGCCCGGCACGCGGTGCTGGGTGTGCTCTGCCGTCAGACGCGGGCCCGTGTCGCTGCGCACACCAACGCCCAGTTGCCAGCGCTGACGCAGGGTTTCCTTGAGCTCGATGCGCACAGGCATGGCTTCGGGCGGACCTTCCGTGTCAAGCGAGACGAACACCGCGTCGTAAAAACCGCTGAGTACCAGCCGCTGCTGGGCTTCGAGCAGGTCGCTCTGGCGGTAGCTGCGTCCTGTGGGCAGGTTGGCCAGGCGCTGGGCTTGTTCCAGGCTGTAGCGCTCCTGCCCAGTGATGGTGGCAGTGCCAACAAAGACTTCGGGGCCCGAGTCGAGCGTGAGTTCCAACGCCACGCTGTGCTGCTGCGCATCGACGAGGGCTTCTGTCTGTGCCCAGCGCCCCAGCGGGTAATGTTCCGCGGTGAGCTGGCGCAGAGCATTCGTTTTGGCCTCCTCCCAGCTTTCCTGTGAAAAGCGCCGGCCGGCGGGCAAGAGCCACTGGCGCTCGATGGTCTGACGCTGCGCTGTGTGCTTGACGTTGTCTTGAATGTGCCCATGAAAGGTCCAGCGCACCTGGCTGATGCGCGCCACGGGGCCAGGGTCGACCTGCATTCGCACCTGCCAGTTTGCGTTGCCAGCGGTGCCGGCTTGTATCTGCCAGTCCAGTTGCGGGCCGAAATGCCCTTGTGTGGCCAGAAGTTCGCGCGCCTGCACATCGGCCGTGGCCACGAGGCGCTGCAGCTCGGTGATGTCCAGGTCGTTCAGGCCCTTGTAGTGCTGCAACTCCAGGTGGCGCAGCAGCAGTGCGGTGAGCGCTTCATCGGGGGTCTGCACATCCAGTGTGAAAGCGACCGTTTCGTTGCTGATGACCGGCTCGGTGTCCTGAGCCATCACTGGCAGAGCCTGCAGGATGCACAACAAGCATCCCCAAGCCAGGCGCCAGACTTGCGGAAAAAAAAAGAGGGGGCGTGGATCTTTGCAGGGGCTCACTTGCTCAGCAATCTCATCGCATCCTCCAGTCCCTTGAGCGTGAGCGGGAACATGCGCTGGCTCATGAGTTGCTGCACGATGGCGATGCTTTGCCGATACTGCCACACGCCTTGTGGTTCGGGGTTGATCCACGCGTATTTGGGGAAAGTGTGTGTGAGCCGTTGTAACCACTCGGCGCCGGCTTCTTCGTTGTTGTATTCCACGCTGCCGCCTTTTTGCAGGATCTCGTAGGGACTCATGGTGGCGTCCCCAATGAAGATCAGCTTGTAGTCCTTGTTGTATTTGCGAAGGACGTCCCAGGTGGCGAATTTCTCTGAAAAACGGCGCTTGTTGTTCTTCCACATGAAGTCGTAGACGCAGTTGTGGAAGTAGTAGTACTCGAGGTGCTTGAACTCGGCTTTCACGGCCGAGAACATCTCTTCGACCCGTGCAATGTGCTCGTCCATGGTGCCGCCCACATCCATGAGCAGCAGCACCTTGACGTTGTTGTGCCGCTCGGGCCGCATCAGGATGTCCAGATAACCCGCGTTGGCTGCCGTCTTGCGGATGGTGCCGTCCAGATCCAGTTCGTCGGGAGAGCCTTCACGTGCAAAGCGGCGCAAGCGGCGCAGCGCGACCTTGATGTTGCGCGTGCCCAGCTCCTGGCTGTCGTCGTAATCCTTGTAGGCGCGCTGGTCCCAGACCTTGACGGCGCTCTTGTTGCCGCCTTTGCCGCCGATGCGGATGCCTTGTGGGTTGTAGCCGCCGTTGCCAAACGGCGAGGTGCCGCCGGTGCCGATCCACTTGTTGCCGCCTTCGTGGCGTTCTTTCTGTTCTTCAAGGCGCTTTTTCAGCGTCTCCATCAGCTCGTCCCAGCCCATCTTTTCGATGGCGGCTTTCTGTTCCGGCGTGAGTTCTTTCTGCAGGATTTTTTCGAGCCAGTCCAGCGGGACTTCTTTGGTGAAGTCGGTCAGCATCTCGACACCCTTGAAGTAGGCGCCGAAAGCCTTGTCGAACTTGTCGAAGTGCTTTTCGTCCTTGACCAGCACCGTGCGCGACAAGTGGTAGAAATCGTCCATGCTGCAGGCGTCGGACGCGGGGCCGACCACATTGGCCTGCAGGGCTTCGAGCAGCGTCAAGTATTCGCGCACCGACACCGGGAGCTTGGCCGCGCGCAGGGTGTAAAAAAAATCGATCAGCATGGCCGGCTCCTTCAGGTCCTGGGGCGCGAGAGCTGGTGGTCCAAGTGTGCTTTCACATTGGGCCATTCACTGGCAATGATGCTGTAGACACAGGTGTCCCTCAGTGCGCCAGACGCCAAAGGGTGCGGGTTGATCTGGTGGCTGCGCAGCACACCGTCGAGCTTGGCGCCCAGGCGCTCGATGGCGCGGCGACTCTGGTGGTTGAAGAAGTGCGTGCGCAACTCCACGGCGATGCAGTCGAGCTGCTCAAACGCATGTGCCAGCAACAGACGCTTGGCTTCGGTGTTGAGCAGGGTGCGTTGCACGCTTTGGCGGTACCAGGTCGAGCCGATTTCGACGCGGCGGTGGGTGGCGTCAACGTTCATGTAGGTGGTCATGCCCACGGCCTGGCCAGTGACAGGGTCCATGACGGCAAACGGGCACATGCTGCCCTTGGTCTGCAGGTCCAGTCGACGCCTGATTTCTGCACCCATGCTCTCGGGCGTGGGTATGGCTGTGTACCAGTGATTCCAGAGCTCGCCATCGCGTACGGCGTTCACCAGATCGTCGTGGTGTTTGGCTGCGAGTGGCTCCAGCCGGACATGGCGACCGGTCAGTGTGAGCGGGTGGACAAAGACACTCATTCGCTTTCGGTGCTTTTTTGTCTGGCGCGGCGCCATGCGCGCGCCAGTTGCAGGCCGCCGCCACCGCCCAGGCCGACCAGTGCGATCGCGCCGATGCTGCCCCCGCTGTAGCCCTCGCTGAAGATGTCCCAGCCCAGGAACTGCCCGATCCAGTAGCCGGCCAGGGCACCACCAATGAAACCCACCGCGTCCGAGACGCCTTCGAGCAGCAATTGTTGAGCGGTTGACATGGCGATCTTAGCGGTTGCGCTGGTTCATGAAGACCAGTTTTTCGAACAGGGTCACGTCCTGTTCGTTCTTGAGCAGCGCGCCCACCAGTGGCGGCACGGAGACCTTCTGGTCGGCGCTTTGCAGGGCTTCGAGCGGGATGTCCTCGGCCACCAGCAGTTTCAGCCAGTCCAGCAATTCGCTGGTGGAGGGTTTCTTTTTCAGCCCGGGCAGGTTGCGCACATCGAAGAAGGTCTTGAGCGCAACGGCCAGCAGGTCCTTCTTGAGCGTGGGGAAGTGCACATCCACGATCTGCGTCATCGTGTCCGCATCGGGGAACTTGATGTAGTGAAAGAAGCAGCGGCGCAGGAAGGCGTCGGGCAGCTCCTTTTCGTTGTTCGAGGTGATGAACACCAGCGGCCGGGTCTTGGCCTTGATCAGCTGGCGCGTCTCATAGCAATAGAACTCCATGCGGTCGAGTTCGCGCAGCAGGTCGTTGGGGAATTCGATGTCGGCCTTATCGATCTCGTCGATCAGGATGGCCACCGGGGTGTCGGACATGAAGGCTTGCCAGAGCACGCCCTTGACGATGTAGTTCTCGATGTCCTTGACCCGCTCGTCGCCCAGCTGGCTGTCGCGCAGGCGGCTCACCGCGTCGTATTCGTACAGGCCCTGCTGGGCCTTGGTGGTGGACTTGATGTGCCACTGCAGCAGCGGCAGATTCAGGGCCTGGGCCACTTCTTCGGCCAGCATGGTCTTGCCTGTGCCGGGCTCGCCCTTGACCAGCAGGGGGCGCTTGAGGGTGATGGCAGCGTTGACGGCCAGCATCAGGTCTTGCGTGGCAACGTAATTCTCGGAACCGGTGAATTTCATGCGAACCTTTACTGCAATGGAGCTTGTCAGGATTATGCGGGGCGGGTCGATATAATGGTCAGTTGATTTTTATCAATCATTCAAGATTGTCCAAGCAAAATGACCAAGCTGCTGACCTCGATCATCACCCTCGCTGTCTCTTGTGTGACGGCTTTTTCCGTTCAGGCCCAGGAAATCAAGGGTGACGCCAAAGCCGCCGAACAAAAGATTGCCATGTGCATCGGCTGCCACGGCATCAAGGGCTACCAGGCCAGCTTTCCCGAGGTGTACAAGGTGCCCATGATTTCGGGCCAGAACGCCAAGTACATCGTGGCCGCACTGAACGCCTACAAGAAAGGCGAGCGCAAGCACCCGACCATGCGTGGCATCGCCGACAGCCTGAGCGAACAGGACATGGCCGATGTGGCCGCGTATTACGAACAACATGGCAAGACCGATGCAGCTGTGCCTGCGCCAGCTGCGGCCGATGCCAAAGTGGCAGCCCTACTGCAAAAAGGCGCCTGCGTGTCCTGCCACGGTGACAACTTCAGCAAACCGGTGGACCCCAGCTATCCCAAACTCGCTGGCCAGTACAAGGACTATCTGTTTGTGACCTTGAAGTCCTACAAGGTCGAAAACCAGGCCACCTGGGGCCGCAGCAATGGCGTGATGGGCGGCATCGCCAAGCAGTTCTCCAACGCAGAGCTCAAAGCCCTGGCCAATTACATTGGCAGCCAGTCTGGCGAATTGCAGACCATTCCCCAGTCCAAGTTCCGCTGATCCGGAATTGACTTCCCTGACAGAGCCCGCTTTGGCGGGCTTTGTTGTTTCTGGGCGCTGTTGGCCGAATCTGGACCCGGCCTGCTGTCATCTCAATCCCGCGTCGCGTGCCGCTGAACGCAGTCGATGTAGGCGCCGCCATCGGGCATGCGGCCCGCACGCTGGCTCTCATGCACCATGCGGCCCAGGCATTCCATCGTCCGGTGGTGCGCCTCGTGCAACGAATTGAGTTTGTGCGTCAGCAGCTCCACCGCCTGGCGGATGCCGCGAGGCTGGTCGATGCTGCACTGCTCGCTGATGGACAGGTGCATCGACAGGTGCAAAAAAGGGTTTTCGGCGTTCGGGTCCGCTGTCGCCATCTCGCGCAGGGCCGCTTCCACGTCTGACAAGGTGGCGTGGTACTCGGGGTGCTCGTCGATCCACTGGCTGACCAGCATTTCCATGGGTTCGAGCGGGGCACCGGTGCGGGCCTTGGCATAGACGCCACAAAAGAAGCGGCGCACATCGGCTTGAGAGGGTTGGATCAACATGCTGCGATTGTCGCGCACCGGCTGAGACCGGCAGAAAGTTGCTCCACAATGGAGCGGATAAGCCGCAAGGCATGCAGGATAATGCATCATCCATTTTTATTTTCATGCATTCCACGACAGGAGACCTTCCATGACCCAAGCCTTCATCGTTGACGCCATCCGCACCCCCTTCGGCCGCTACGGCGGCGCGCTCAGTTCGGTGCGCACCGACGACCTGGGCGCCATCCCGCTCAAGGCGCTGATGGCCCGCAACCCCAATGTGGACTGGGCCGCCGTGACCGACGTGCTGTATGGCTGCGCCAACCAGGCCGGCGAGGACAACCGCAACGTGGCCCACATGGCCAGCCTGCTGGCCGGTCTGCCCATCGACGTGCCCGGCGCCACCATCAACCGACTGTGCGGCTCGGGTCTGGACGCCGTGGGCACGGCCGCGCGTGCCATCAAGGCCG
>JACCDU010381368.1_pt1 | contig 43912 bp, 52 predicted proteins | sample 7446081 | NCBI WGS metagenome assembly JACCDU01 (sample SAMN15323447, study PRJNA562643) | freshwater metagenome | isolation source: river surface water | place: USA:Blue River Watershed | collected 2017-08-17
CGACCCCAGCCTGGATGCCAGAGTACGGGGTATTGGGCACCCCGAAGTTCGACGTGTGTGCAGCGATGCCGCGCAGCACCCGAACCTCGTCAACGAAGTAACCATCGCCCGGGGGCGCGTACGCGAAGACGTAGGCAGACGTGAGCGCCGTCCAGTCAGTCTGGGTGGTCGGATTGACCACACCATCGACGAACAGTCGCCAGACGCCGTTGTGCCGTGTGACCTCGTAGTGATGCCAGACGCCCTTGGTGATGCCAGTCGTCAGAATAGACCACTCGGCCATCTGATCGCCGGGCACTGCCTCGGGGTCGGTGTCCTGCACGAACTTCGTCAGCACGGCAGCGCCCTGGCCGACCTGCAACGAGAACGCGGCTGCGTCCCCGCTGCTGATTGCAAGCTCTGCGTTCTGGAAGGTGTCAGGGACGGGCATGTACACCCACATATCAAAGGTCAGGGCAGCAGCCCAGGAACCAGTGACGTTCGCGCGTACGGTGCCGCCGTTCAGGGCACCAGTGTCCCACTTGACCTGATCCCCGGACAGAGTGTGCCCAAAGCTCTCGGTGGGCCATGCCTCGCTGGCGTAGTTGTTGATGCCCGAGTTCGGGTAGCCGATGCCAAAGTGCAGCAGCACAGCCCCCACGATCTCGGTAAGGGCCGGCAGGCCCGGGGGCGGCGCTGCCGGGATGCGGCGGATCGGGAACAGCGTGTGCTGTGCAGGCATGTCTGCTCCTTACAGGACGAAGCCGCTGATGAACCACCGGGTCGCTGCGACCTTGGTGATCGTCAGGACTTGGTAGGGCTGAAGGGCGAAGGTAACGCCGGACGCAGTGCCGCCCTGGACGTACGCCGTCTCGCCGGTGAAGCTGACAGTCATGGCGGCAGCGTTGTCGTTGATGATGCTGGTGATGAAGCCGACCGGGAGGGTATCCGGTACGACGACGCCAGTGCCATCGGACTTGTAGTGCGCCTTGCCGTTATCGTCCACCAGGATGGTACTGGCAGTCGTGTAATCGTTGTGGTTCAGTGAGCGGAAGCCCACGTCGTCACCAGCGAAGTCGACCCGGGCACCGTCCAGCACTTCGGCCGCGATGTGGGTTGCTTGCTTGGCAATGAGGTCCAGGCTGATCTCGTCAACCCGGGCACCGCCGGCGAAGTCAACGAGTCGGGCGTTCTTCGGGGTGTCGCGGTAGACCACCAGACGGTAGCCGTCCTCTACAGCCGGGCTGATGCGAAGCTGGAAGGGACCGATGAACATGCCAGAGGTCACGGTGATCTCTGTCCGGGTTCCGCTCGGACTCACCTTGTACGCCTTCACGTAGGCGGTACTGATGTACCCGTCCGCGAAGGTAAAGTTCCAGTCGATTGTCGCCCCGTCGGCCAGCCAGTGTTGCTGACTGTACAAGGACAGTAGGGTAGTTGCCATTCTGGCTCCAAGAAGGAACCCACCCAGGCGTAAACCTGAGTGGGCTGGTTAGTGCATTATGGGCGCTTAATCCAGGCCGTTGATTGCTTGCTGCAACACGGGGAGCTTGCTGAACGGGAGGTTCTTGGCAAGCTCGTGGATGTCCGTTCCCTCCTTTGTGTTCTGCATCGCACGCCACAGGTCGTCAGCCAAGCCGGCAGACGGGGCGATCACGTTACCGACGAACTGCGAGGCAGCGCCGGAGCGTCCGCCCGTAGCAGCACCCGTGCCGCTGATCGCGGTGAGTGCATCGAGCAGGTCGCCCGACAGACCAGACATCGCAACGTAGTTCAGCGAGGCGCGGGCGATCTGTGCGGCCGTGAGCTGACGCTCCAGGTACTCCGCTTGATCCTCACGCCCGATGCTGTTCGCGTACGTACGCGCCATGTAGATCGGGGCAGCGAACGCCATGCTTCCCAGCAACATACCCAGGGCCTTGGCGGCCCCGTAGTTGCCGCGTTGCCGCGCCCACTGCTTCTCGATGCTGGTGATGCTGAAGGTGCGGAACTGAGTCAGCACGCGCAGCAGGCTGTCGTGCGCCCACTTGCCCGTTTCGCCAATGAACACGCCCTGGATGATCTGGCTGGTGCCACGGTGGACAGCCTGGACGAACTCGTTGGCAGCTTGCGGGTCGCGGAACTTGGTGATGTCGAACTCCCGCAGTTGCCCGTTCTCCCAGATGGCAGCCTCGTCGATGTCGTTGCGCAGCCGTGCCACCAGGCTCGCGTCGATACCCATGTCAGCAAGGGCGATGTCGTCCGTGCCTTCCTTGATGTACCGGGCGGCCTTCGCCACGATCTGCTCCGCCATACCGCGCTGTTGCGCAGCGTGGATGCTACGCCACAGGGACAGCTTACCTTGCAGGTGGGTTGCCCCACGCAGCGCACGGTCAGCCATCGTCACGGTATCCTTGCCGTACGTCATGTACTCCAGGCTACCGTTGTCGAAGGGGAACTTGATCTTGTAGCTGTCCGTGCCGAAGTCCACGCCCGCGAACCGCTCGATACTTCCGAGCAGCGGGTTGCTTACCTTCTCACCACGGGCCAGCGCCTTGATCTCCCCGCGCAGGCGGATCATCGACGGGATGGTTCCCAGCGCCCGGGCAGCGCCCAGGTGCCAGATACCGTTCAGGGCCTCAGCGAACTGAGTGAACCCCATGCCACCCAGCCGGGACAGCGCCGTGACCTGAATGGCCCGGTCCATCCATTTGCTGCCGGCAGCGCCGAACGGCTGACCCAGGAACTCGGCAGCCACCTGATCGAAGGCTTCCAGCTCCTTGGCCTGTGCCTTGGTGGCATCCCCGCCGTGCGTCATGGCTTGGCGCAGCAGCTTCAGCCCAGGCTGACCCATGACCCCGAAGTCGGCCAGCGCAACCTCGCCAGCAACCCGTTGCGCCTGAGAGCGCACAAGGTTCATGACGTTGGTGTCGAACAGGTCGAGCAGACGGAATCCGTTCTCGTCAGTCTGGAGCAGGTCCAGCTTCAGTCGGCCCTTGGTGTGGCCCGCACCGCCGCGCATGTAACGCTTCATCATGGCGAGCACTTCTTCGCGCTGCATACCCATTGCAGTCAGGGCGTCCTCGACAACCTCGGCAGCACCGACTTGGTGGATGCCGATGGGAGCGTCGAAGCCACCCGCCGCCCGGGTGTTAACTCGGTCGATGTACTGGCTGGCGAGCTGCGCGGAGAAGCTGACATCGAAGCCCTCGATCTGGACGAACTGATCCACGAGCGCCGCGTGCAGAGTCTGCCGTTGCGCCTGGGTCATGTTGCGGATCTTCTCGGGAGACATCCGGTGCGGCAGGTAGCCCTTGCTCGTTGTGGGCAGGCCACCCCAGCCAATCGTCTTGCGCTCGACCTGGGCCTTGCGCATACGCTCGAAGGCAGCCTCCACGGAGTTGGCAGCCGCGATGACTGCCGGGTGCGCAGAGCCAGAGTGCTGCGGGTTAGCGCGACGCTCGATCTCTTGGGCGACCTCCAGGTTGAACTGTTCCCACTTCTTGCCGCCGAACGCATCTTCCATGACGTTGCCGCCATGCTGCGAGCGCCAGACGCGGTAGCTGTCTTGCAGCTCGTTGACGATGTTGCCAGTGTAGGCACGCTGGTTCATGTACGCTGCGATGGCCGCCGTGCTGCGCCGGCCAGCAGCGCCAGCCGGGTTCTCCAGCAGCTCTGCGGCCACCATGCGGACCACGGGGTTGTCGGACTTCAGCATCAGCAGCGACGTGCTGGCGACGTTGAAGACACCGTTGTCCGTCAGCGACTTGATGCGTTCCGGGTCAACCTTGTTCCACGGGGCAGCGGGATCGTCGGCGCGCTTGTACAGGTTCAGGATCGCCTTTGCCTCAGCAGCCTGCGACGGCGTGTTGTCCGGCAGCAGGTCGATGCCGTACTTGCGGGCAATGGGGTCGCCACGCCAGCCAGCCTCTGCGAGCTGATCGGCCGACGCTGCGGTCGGAGCATCCATCGAGTGAACCGACGAGCCGCCTTCCTTCTTCGGGCCGAAGTTGCGGTCGACCCCGACGCCAGCGTCCGCACGCGCAGCCTTGGTGGCACGCGCACGGTTGACGGCACGGATGGACTCAAAGAAGTCCACGACGCGGGTGTCCGGTGCAATCCAGCCGTTCTTCTTCGCTGCGTTGAACAGGTTGACGACCTTGGACCAGACAGTCTTGAAGAAGTCCATCAGCTCCTTGGGGATAGAGCTGGGCTTCCAGCCGATCTCCTGGGCCGCAGCAGCTTCCACGTACTTCAGGAACTGTTCCGCCGAGAACTCTTCCACGCTGGGGATGTAGCCGCTAGCGAACTTGAAGTCCCCGTGCGTCTTCTGAAGCTCCCCGGTGCGGGACACCATGCCAAGCACAATGTCGAACATCGAGGCCACGAAGCCTTCCGGGTTCGGGCGGCCGATGAAGTCCTTGGTGTAGGTCGAGCTGATCGCGCCGCGCTTGAGGGCAACCTGGGTCGCACCCGTGGCGCCGTCCTTGGTGGGCAGGGCCTGGGTGTACAGCTTGAGCCAGTCTGCGTGCGCAGCCCGGAAGCCGTCCGTGATGCCACCCTTCATGATCTTGCGCCACTGGGTCATCACAACCGCGTGACCCAGCTCGTGAACCATCGTTGCCTTCATGCCGGGGCGGATGCTGATGACCACCATGTCGTTACCGACCAGTGACGCCTCGCCGTTGGTTCCCATCTGGAGGCCGCTGCCGTCTCGCACGAACAGCTTCACGTCGTTCATGAAGTGCTTGTGGACCCAGCGGGCGATGTTCATCGCTTCCTTGTCGGGCATGGTGCTACCGACGGGGATGTCGTGAACACCAACCGGGAACTTCTTGGCGTCCTCGTACCCGAAGCCAAAGGTCTTCTCGAACAGCCCGGGCTGGGCCTCGTAGTATTGACCTGGGATCACTTCCTCGGCGATCAGGCGATTGACCTGTCGCTTGTTGGCTTCGATCTGGTGCTCACCCTCGCGGACGATGGGCAGGCCCTGGTCCGACTCGTTGACGAACACAGAGCGCATACCCGTTGCCGATGCCACCTGATCCAGCGACTTGGCCTGGGCGGTCGGGGCTTCCAGGGGAGCGCCAACCTCGTCAGCCTCGTCAACGATCAGCTTGCGGTCAATGCGGCTACCCAGGGTAGTCTGCACTTCCGCTGCCGCCATGCGGTCCATTTCAGCAGCGATCTGCTCCGGGGTGGCGGCGGGGCCAAGGTTCTTCAGGGCAGCGTCGCGGCGGGCCACGATCTTCCCAGCAGCCTCGGCGGCGATCTTGTCTGCGGCCTGCTGGGCGAAGATGCCCTCGGCCTCGGACAGCGCACCGCGAGCGACCAGCGGGGTCACGGCAGCACCGAAGGCCACGCCCAGGGCGTAGTCCTCGATACCGTAGTGCTGGCCCAGCATGTCGCCGGCAGCAGTAGCCGCAACGTTGCCACCGATGTTCTCGGCAGCAGCGGATGCCCAGGCAGCGCCAGCCCGGCCTTCCAGCGCGAGCTGGGTGCTACCGATGCGGGCAACCTGGAATCCCTTGAACGCGCCCAGGCCCAGGAGGTAGCCCTCGGGCAGGCCAGCCATGATGCCGCCAACCAGACCGATGCCCTCACCGCGCAGACCGGCGATGCGGGCCTGCTCGATGCGGTCAGCCTGATCGAACAGCAGGAAGTCGACCTCTTGCTGAGAGCCGGCTTCCATCAGTTCTTCCTGCTCGTCGCTGTTCTTGCCAGCCAGCAGCTTCGGGTCTACCGAGAACCCTGGCTCGTCGTTGAACTTCGGAGCAACAGCGATCTTGCCCAGGGCACCCAGGATGTTGTTGTGCATGAACGAGGCGCGGGCCACGTCCATCACGCCAGTGTCCGCAGCTTCCTGCGCCGCCCGCTGGGCCGCGTCGGCGACCGCGCCAATGGCCGCTGGGGCCGCGTTCGGATCGGCCGGCACCTTCGGTGCGACATCCGGCGCGAAGCCAGCCACGGGGTCGGCAGGGGCCTGCGCGGGGGTGTCCTTGCCGGGCATCGGGGCGTCCAGCCGGACAGGCCCACGGGTCGGGGCGACCGCCACCGGGGCAGCGGTGCCCGGGGCGCCCATGCGACCAAGCACCTGATCGACGTACTGGAGCGTCGTCGGTGCCTTGGAGTTCTTGCGGTCACGGAAGTCGGCAATGCTGCCGTCAGCGCGAACCGCCTTCTCGCCAGCGTAGTACGCAGCGGCCACCTTGCGGGGGTCATCGTTGTACTTGTCGGCAAGGTGGTTGATCAGAGCAACCCCGGCCTTGGTGGTGTGCTCGGGGTTGTCATGCCGCCAGTCCGCAGGGATCAGGCCCTTGCCCTTCATGCCCTCGAACGTGGAGTGAGTGACCTGCATGGGGCCACGCGCCCCGGCGTAGTTCGGCTTCGACGTGTCAGCCGCGCCGTAGCTCGACTCTTGACCGTAGATGGCCTGGATAAGCGCAGAGCGCGTGGTTTCCATTATGGTTCCTTACTGATTGAAGAAGTCACTCGGACAGGCTGGGCTCCCAGGCTGCACGGCTACCTCGCGGAGGTTGTGACGGTTGGACCTTGGGGGCCACCGCCGCACGCTGGGCAAGGACATCATCACCGCTTACGGTGAACTCGACGGTCTGGCCGTCCTCGGTGGTTGCATAGACATGGACCATCGGTTGCTTGCCCGCAGTGGGCAGGCGGCTGAACACCGCATGGTTGATGCGGGTCTGCCCGATGAAGTCGACATCCTTGACGACGCCGGCCTTGGTGCCGTCACCGTACAGCTTGGCCTCGACGGCCTTGCGGAACATCGTGTTCACAGTGTCAGTTGGCAGGGGCTTGCCGCCCTTGGATTCCTCCCAGAGGGAAGAGGTCAGGTACTTGGCAAGCGGGGTCTTGTCCATCGTCGGGTTGACGACAGCGTAACCACCAAGGACTTCCAGCTCACCGCTGCGGACCTTCTCGTTGAAGACTGACTTGGCAACCTCAGTCTCGTCGCCGTTGGTACCCGTGAGGCGGCGCTCGACATCCGACCCGATAGCCTGGGCCACCGTGGCGGCAGCGAAGGGTTCCAGGTCGTAGCGGTCTGAGCGAGCCCAGGCGGCAACGTAGTCGTTCTCCGAGGCAACCGTCTTGGCGATTGTCTCCAGGGTCTTCCGGTCAGCCGGCCGACCCTTGTGTGCCAGGACGAAGGCGCTGGTGAAAGCAGCAGCGTCCGAGCCCATCGCCTGCCGGGCCTCGTGGAAGCGCAGCATGTCGGCGTTGCGGTCCTTGTAGTAGGCGGACGCGAGGCCGGGGCTGCGGCCGTACAGGGACAGCCAGTCGCCGTAGACTCGATCCACCGCCGCCTTGTCGTAGCCGCCCGTGCCTGCCTGGAGCATGACCTCCACGCTGCGGGTGCGGGTGTCGGCAATGTTCGGCAGGACGTAGCCATCCCGGTTGTGCGCCAGGAACAGCAGATCGTTCTGCTTCTCAGGTGGCAGGGTAGCCAGCAGGTTCTGGGCTTCCAGGTTGACTTCCTTCTGCGTGGCAGTGCCAGCCGTGACCAGATCGCCGACCCGGCCGGTGACGAGAGCCTCACGGATTGCCGATGCAACCACAGCCTTCTCGCCTTCCTTGCCGGCCTTGGTGACGCGCTCCTTGGTGTCCTGCTCGCGGGCGTGGTCGATGTACAGCGCGTTCCGGGTGGCGTACGCTGCGCGCTCGTTCGGGCCGATCAGCCACTCCGACGAGCCCGATGCCCGCTGGTACTGCGCGTTCAGTGCGTCGACCTTGGACAGAAGATCCTGGGTCGTTGTTCCCTCGGCGGGCCGGGCGGCCTGCAAGGAAATCTCGATCAGGTCGTTGTTCCACGACGCAGTGAACTTCTGCCGTTGCTCCCGCTCACCCGCGCTGATCGCAGCCTGCACCTGCTTGGCCTGTTCGGGCTTAAGGTGAGACAGCAGACCCGCCTGGGTGAATGCGTTGACGGCGTGCAGCTTGCCGGCCGATGCCCAGGTCGAGAGCCGACCCGCCATCGAGGATTGCCAGACCTCTTCGTCCATGCCGTCGGGCGGGACGCTGAGGCGAACCAGCTCGGTGGCGTCGCGGGTCATGTCCTCGTCGGTGATGAACCCACCGGCGCGCAGCTCGGCCAGATTGGACAGGCGGTCTGCCGTGTTGTCCATCGCCGAACCGAACGCACTGGCAGCGCGGCGCTGGCGGAACGCATAGTTCATCTTGGCCTGGGCCTTCATCGCAGTCGGCAGCAGCTTGGTGAAGCTGGTCATGATCTGCGAGTCGGCGGCCGAGTCTCCGGTCAGGTTCGCCTGGATCTTGTCGACGAAGTAGCGTTGCGCCTCGTCCTGACCCAGGGCCTCGATCTTGGGAAGCTCGGCCTCGATCTCCCCGGCGACCTTGGCGGCAACGGCGTGCTGCGTGTAGGCGCGGGCGCCCTCCACAACGTCCGCCCCGCCGAAGAGCTTCGAGTACCAGGGTTGCTCGTCGCTGATCTCCTTGATGGAGCGACCAGCGACGGCCTCCTGCATACCACGAACGTAGTTCTCCAGCTTGGCCTGCTCGGTGGCCTTGTTCAGGATGCCGCCCGCGACCTTGTTGATCGCATCGAGCATCGGGTTCGGGCCGATGTCCACACCCACGGCGCGGGTCTGGTTCATGGCCTGTCCACCGAGGATGCCCGTGCGTACAGCCTGCGGGTTGTTCGGAAGCTGAAGCACCGGGGCCGCAGCAAGGTCAGGCTGGAAGGTCACGGTCTGACCAAGGCCCTCGGTGGGCGCACCTACCGTATTGAGTTCTTGTGCCATTACATACCCTTCTCTTGTTCCCAGAGCATACTGGTCTGTTGCGACCCGTAGTCTGTGCCGTAGTTGCGGCTGGTCTGCCACTCACCGTAGGCGTTGCGGGCGGAGCCCAGGCCGGCCTGGATAGCGCCCAGCCAGTCGGCGCCGCTGCTGTTGTTCAAGGCACCGGCGACGGCACCCTGGAAGCGGGACGGGGTTGAGGTCTGCTGCACGAAGCTCTGCGTATAGTCCAGGTTGTCCAGGATGTACGAAGAGTCCAGGCTGCGGACGTACTGCTGGGCCGTCGCGGACTGCCGTTGCCGGTAGTCCCACTCAGCCATGCGGAAGTTCCGTTGCGTCGTCTCCCGGACCATGCGGTCACGTAGCCGGCTGCTCAGGTTCACGGAGTCAACCACGTCGCCGCTGATGCCAGCGAAGGCCGAGGCGGCAGCAGCCCGACCGGCTACCTCGGCTGCACCGATGCTCCCGCTCAGGCTGGAGTTCAGTGCAGTGTCGAGCTGCCGGCTGAAGTTGATGGCGTTGACCTCAAGGGCCTTACCACCCGCTTCGAGGATGCGGTTGTTGTTGACGGACTGCGCCCACCGCGCCAGGTTTCCCTGGGCGGCGGACTGGATGTTGCTTGCTGTGCGCGACCGACGATCTGCGTTCGCAACAGCGATGCGCAGGGTCTGGTCAATCTTGGCAAGCTCGATGTTGGCGCTTGCTTCCAGTGCGCCCTTGGCTGCCCCGAAAGCCATTCCCCACCACATAAGCTACTCCTTAGACGCGCTGCGTCCGGTTGAAGAACTGCCCCACCCACTCCAGCGAACTGATCGTGAACGGGAACCATTGGCGTGACTTGAGAGTGAAAGTAAACTCCCGCGTCTCAGCGAGCACCGGACAATCGACTTGGCCCGTGGTGACGGGTTCGATGCCGATGAGGTTCGCAGGGTCGCCGAAGACCCGGCCGTTGAAGGTGTCCACCGTGGTGGTCCCGTCAATGGTCAGCTCGTAGCGCATACCGCTGCTGTCCTTGAGCGTCGGCGTTACCGTGGTGACGGTAAGCTGCCCGCTGGTGATTGCCTTGTCGTTGCGGTCCCGCACGTACGGGTTTGTCGGGGTGACATACGCGTCGTACAGGTAGCCGCAGACCAGCCCGGTCGCTGCCGGGAACGCTGCTTGCAGCTCGTCCGCGTTCGTCAGCGTGTCGCCGATGAAGCGGTACTGCGTGTCCGCGTTGTACGCAACAGCGATGTCCCCTGCGGTAGCGGGGCGGATGCTGCCAGTGTTCGCGGCCACGACAGACCACGGACGCCAGGAGTCCAGGTACGGGGTCCGGGACAGCTCGGCGGTCAGCGGCTGAAGGTCGGCCACTGCGTACGTTGTGCCGCTGGACGAGCGGACGCTGAAGAGGACAAGCCCCGCCGTCGTGTCCACCGCGCCAACCAGGGCACCGGCCGGGTAGTCCCAGCGATGCCAAGCGTCCTGCTTCCGCCCGTCCGTCGAGTCGATGTAGTTGAACACGTACAGCGAGTTGCGGCGAGCCGTGCTGCGAGCCAGCAGGATGGCCGGCTTCGCAATCGTCGCCAGCTCGATGATGTTCCCACCGAGGTAGGAGTCAAGCTGACTGGACACGAGGAAGGACTCAGGGCTCTCGGCCACCGGCCCCGGCTGGAGCTGGTGAGCGGAGAAGGCAACGTCACCTTGCTTGGCGTAGAAGACCATCGCCCCGGCCGCGACGGGCGGGACAACAGCCGCGCCCTTGTGGCTGGAGATAACGGCAAGGTTGGCGCCCGTACTGGCGAGGGGCGTGCGGCCACTGACGGCGTACTGGCGATCCCGGGCAAACACCACGAGGTCGCGGTCGTACAGCACCGGGTAACGCAGCTCGTCGTCCTCACGGCCTCGCGCCGATACCTCGAAGGCATCGTCGGCCAGGACTGATAGCAGGCTGCTGCGGAAGAAGTTGAAGTAGTCCGCAATCCGCGAGGCACGGATCACACCGGCAGCACCAACCAGCAGGCGGTCTTGGAAGACTGCCAGCATGGTGATCACCCGATTCACGAAGGTGGGAATGGGAACGCTGTCGATGTCGCCCGTCTGGTTCTTCAGATAGGTGGGCGCCTCCGTCTCCCCGGTCAGGGTGTTCATGTGCAGAGCCGAGCTGGCAAGGTAGAACGAGCTGCCCTCCGCCCGGCCCAGCATGAGGCCCAGGTTGATGTTGTGCTCGGTGCCGGCAGTCTCTTCCCAGATGACCTCGGTGAGTCCGCTGGCCGTGCTCTCCTTGGGGACAGCCTTGTAGTACACAGCGTCGTCCGTGCTGCGGGCCTGGACCTTGACGATCTTGCCCGGGACGTGGTACGCCGTGAGGTCTGCCACCACCGGGACCAGCACGCCGGTTCCCTTGATCAGGGAGTTGTCGCCGCTGTCGGTCACAGTGATGTCGGACACGTTGTCGAGGACCACGGCCGAGTCAACACGGATGGCCGACAGGCCGGCAGCCGCTGCGGCGTTGCGCAGGGACTCGGCGATGCTGGCCGGCTGGATGGCCGTGGCAGCGGTACCGATCCATGCGGTCACGGCAGAGTTGTAGGCCGAGGTAGCTTGCGCCACCTGTGCGCTATACTGCGGGTTGTTGACCGTCTTGCTGTGCGTGTAGGTTGCCGTGATGTTCGTCGCACCGACAGCGGAGACGTGGAACTGAACGATCTCACCAGACGACCACGAATACTGACCCGGGCCAGGGGCCGAGGGGTAGCTGTTCGCCATCGTCACAGTGTCGGCCTTGATGACCAGACCACTCGGGGACCACGTACCCCAGGTCAGGGTAGCCGTACCGTCACCCTTGATCCACAGCGCCTCGTGGTCGGTCTGAGTACCGCCCGTGGAGTCCAGCGCATAGAGCGGGATGTTGCTCGTGTCCAGGATGCCCTGGTATGCGGACACCGGGGTGGTGTACTCGAACGACGTGACCGCGCCAGTGATGTTGTGCTTGGCCGTGACCTTGAACTTGCGGGAGTAGGCACCGCCGCGAATCCAGAAGACAGCCTTCTGTCGGTTCGATACCTCGACCCACTTGTCGGTGCTGACGCACGAGACAGGGAAGGCTGCGCTGGACATCAGGGCGTACTTGCCGACAGCCGTGATGGCGGGGATGCCAGCCATGATGCGGGCGGTGATGTCCGAGTCGCCGGGGGCGATGGTGGTATTGAGCCACGTCCCGGTCGTCAGGTTGTACGCCAGGATCAGCGGGCCGGACACCGCTGCCTTGGTGCGGTAGATCAGCGCGTACTCGTTCCCGGCGTCCGTGTAGGTGAACACGCGCCAGGAGTTCGAGTCTGCGAGGATAGCCGAGTAGGTGTCCGCAGTCCCCAACACCTTCTCTGCCAGGAACTTGCTGCCGTGCCGGCGGGCCAGTCCGGCCACGGGGTCAGGCATCATGTTGACCTGTTCGGTGTGCTGCCCAGGCAGGCGGTCCTGCGGGTTCTGTTGCGACACACCACGGACCAGAGAGCTGTAAGAGTTTGCGACCTTCATGCTTACCTCACGGGGATGCGGTATCCAGAGCGCCGGCTGAAGGACCGGAGAAGCTGGACGCTGGTGTTGGAGTCAAGCCGGTTGATCCGGCGCTGGGTGGTGTCCTCGGTCTTCGCTTCGGCGCGGGCTTCGAGCCGGCGCTGGTTGAGGCGTTGGGACCGTTGGGTGTCACCGTCGTAGTTGTCTTGGAACCAGTACACGGCCTCGGCTGCGATGTAGGCAGCCACCAGTTCCGGCACAGACTCGAACGGGACCAGACGGATCAGCAGGACTTCGGTGTCCTTGGTGAACGTGTAGGCGTCGTCGTGCAGGTTGTACAGGCGGTTCCCACGCTGGGCGCATACGTCGCGCTCGGTGGGCAGCACGTTGATGGTGTCGCCGGGCAGGTAGATCTGACCGTCCTCCGCGCTCGGCGAGAGGGTCAGGCGCTCGGAGTTGTACCACCAACCCCGGGCCTGGATGTCACGGTCGTACTGGTCTAGGGTACTCAGACATGAACCCAGCCAGCGGTTGTTCGATTGCAGGGAGTTCACCGGGCTTTGGCCTAGCGTGGCCAGCATCCGGTTCACAACAGTGAGCTTTTCCATGTCTCAGAATCCTAACGGAAAAAACCCCCAAGCCACGCCGGGTGGGCATGAACTTGGGGGTTAGTGTGTCACCCGATAGGGCGACGGTGGATCACGGCAGCAGGATCGCGCCGGCGTGGTCGGCTCGGTCGAAGGTGACGCCGTAGCTCAGGTGAGCATCGACGAACCACATCTTCGACTTCTCGTCCCAGAACACGGCGGTGGTCAGCGGGATCGTCTCACCGGCCAGCAGGGCGGGCGGGCAGAAGACCTGAGCGAGCACCTTCGTGAAGTCGCCATCGTAGGCGTTGCCGTTGTCCGCATTGGACAGCAGGTGGCCGGTGACGGTCTGGAGCAGCGGGGCGTTGTTCGAGCTGACGACCGGCACGCCACGGGCCTTGAGCGCAGCGACCTGGACGGAGTTGCCTTCGCTGGTCACGTAGTTGCGGTCGATCAGCAGCTCGTTCTGTTCCAGCAGCGCGTACTCGTCCGGGCGCACCACGACGATGGCGTCGTCGGCGCGGGGGTCGATGTCCTTCTTCTCGAACAGGACGAAGAGGTCCACGAGGTAGGCGTACAGCTTGGCCGGGTCGAGGCGGTCGTTGGCCGAAGCCATCGTGACGCGGTTGCCGCCGCTGTGACCGGCGCCCGAGACACCGGTGTACTTGGTGTCGGTTGCGAGCGCGGCCTTGATGGCCTGGATGAAGAACGACTGGTCCTTGAACTTGGCGATCTTCTTGCCATGCTCGCGGCCGACGACGGCGCGGGCGTTGTAGCTCGACTGGAACTCGTCCAGCAGCGGGAAGATGCTGCGGGCCAGGACCAGCGTGTCGATGCTGAGGGTGGCCTTGCCGGCCTTGTTCACGGTACCGTCCGGGGTGACGCCAGGCGTGACCTTCTGGAGCGTGGACTCGCCGACCGCGAACGATTGGATCACGGACGTGCCCTTGACGGGACGGGCCTGAATCCACGGTTCGAGGATCGAGCGGCGGGCAATCGTCTCATGGACGACGCCGGTGTACTCGGTGACGTGCAGCGCGTTGACCGGGCCGGTCGCGCCGTCCTGGCCGGGCCGGGTGATGGCGGTGGTACTTTCGAGAGCCATTGGCTTTCCTTCTTAAGGTGGCGGTTGGGTGCTCACCGCCACCGGGCGATGAGGTCTTGCATTATGGGCTGGGAATCAGCCCCGATAGCGGAGAGCCCGCGCTTGCAGGGCGGCGTACTCGGGACTCCCTTCGACGCGGCCCCGGAGCTGCTTGGACAGCTTCGCAACCTCGGCAGCGTACTGCGTCGGACTCAGCGCCGTGGTGCTGGGTGCAGACGAAGAGGCGTCGGGCTTGACTGCGGACTTGCCAACCTTGGGCGGGTTCGTGCCCTGGTAGAGCTGATCCAGGTACATCGCCATCGCCTTGGCAGCAATGCCGCCGGCAGCGAGGGCCTGGTTGACGGCAGCGCGTTCGGCCGGCTCGGCGTTCTGCGCAGCCCAGGACTGGATCGCGGCCCATTGCTCGGCGCCACCGACGGCGGCTTCGATGGCAGCCGTGTCCGCAGCGACCTTGGCCTTGTTGGCTTCGGCCTTGCTGGCAACCTCGCGCTCGCCCAGGGCAACGACTTGCTCCCAGCCCTTCTCGCCCTTGAGGGCAAGCTCGGCCTTGAGCAGGCTGAAGTCACCCGACTCGGCGGCAACCACGGCGGGATGCTCGGGACCGTAGCCGGACTTGCCGATGAATCCCAGGAACAGGTCGAAGCCGGGGTTGCCGGTCGGCTCATACTCCACGGGCGCAGGGGCTCCCGCTGCCGGGGTGGCGGGGACGGTCGGGGCAGCCGGCGTGGCGGGAGCAGGGGCAGCGGCAGGGTTGATGTCCAGCGGGGCCGATGCGGGCGCTGGGGTTGCTGCTGCGGGAGCTGCTGCCGGCGCGGCCGGGGCGGTACCGACAGTCGCTGCCGGGGCAGCGGGAGCGGATGCGGGAGTCGTCATGCTTGTGGTCCTTGTGCTTGGGCAGAGGCTTGGGCCTCGCCAGTTGCGGTTGCTGTGGCTTCTGCCACGCGGGCTTCTTGCATCGCCTGTTGGTCGGCGGCGTACTCTTCGTCAGACTTCAGGAACTGCGTCATGTCCACGCCGCGCCCTGCGCCCACATACGCGGCAAGCTCCTTGAACTTGATGCGCGCTTGCAGGTCGGGCGGGAGGGTCGAGAACATGGCAAGGTCGCCGAGGGCGAGTCGCAGGTTCTCCAGGTCGCCGTTGCGGCTGATTGCTTCCAGGCCGGTGATGATCTGGACTTCCAGTCCGTCGAGCGTCTTGTTGCCCAGGCCAGCCAGCAGCCACTTTGCGATGGGGCGCTGGACCGTTGCGGCCAGGGTGGTGTAGGTGCCACCGTAGGCCGTCTCAAGTTCCTGGGCTTGGAGCCGTACCTCTTCCGCAGTGACGCGCTCCGCATCGCGGGTGACGCCAGAGTTCAGAAGGAAGGCCCGGCTTACCCGTTGCTCCACCCGGGTCAGGTGCAGACCGGCAGACTGCACGGCCTGTGCGTTGCCGGCGGTCACTGCGCTCAGGTCCGTGTCGATACCGGACAGGACATCGCCGTTGCGGGAGCTGGCGAGCTGTTCGCTGCGCATACCGCTGTTCGGGTTCAGCAGCCACTTGACTTCCATCGCAACGATGGAGCCTTCGGTCACGCCCTTGGACATGACAGAGAGCGCAGTCAGGTCGCGGCTGTACTCTTCGACCAGCCCCTTGGCATAGTCGGCGGCATCGTCCAGATCCCAGACGACAACGTGGTACGGGAGCTTGTCCTTTGCGTACACGCTGGAGAAGGCGGCGGGTAGCTTCTGGTCCTCCACCCACTGCGATACCTCGTACTTGCCGCCCGGGATCAGACGGCAGAGCACGTAGTATTCAACGAGGTCGCCTTCCTTCTTGTTGGTCACGACCTCGCGGATCTCGTCGTCGAGTTCCTCGAACAGGATCTTCTCGCAGACGATGAGCGTGTGGATAGCGCCGCGCCGGGTGCGCTTCACGACGAAGTGCTTCAGGCCGATGACCCGCATCGAGTCGCTGTCGGTCAGGTCCAGCAGGACGTTGCCCGCAACGACCACATGCCGCAGCATACGGTAGATCATCGGGCGCTGGGCCAGCGTGTCCATGCGCTTGATGGCCTGCCGCTCGATGGCGGACAGAGCGTTGACGACTTGGGACGGGGGAACCTTCAGCTTGTTCAGGTCGCCCTCGGTCTTGACATCGGCGCCGAGCTTGAAGAACGGGCGGGACGGGGCGAACATCGCCAGGGCCAGCTTGTTGACAAGGTGGTTGACGCCCACCGCCCCGAGGGACTGGTAGTCGTTCGTGCCGTCCTCGTCTTCGGGAGCGTAGTCCTCGTCGCGGTAGACAGACGGGATGGTCAAGGCCGCGTAGTCCTCGACGCGATCCAGAACCTTGTCGCGCTTGGACTTGAGTTCATTCCAGAGAACGCTTGCGGTCTTGTTCATCGCTGCTCCTTAGATGCTGATGCTCGACGTGCTGCCGCTGCGTCCGAACTGCGCACGCCGGCGGCGGGTGGCAGCTTGCGTGGTGGGCTGGCCCCCGGCGACGACCTCGGTTGAGGCCACGGGGGCGCTGGCAGAGTCGGCAACGATGCGCTCGGCGGCGGCTCGGGCGGACGCTTGGGCCTGTGCGTCCGCCCCGGCTCGGGCAGCGGCGTTCGCTGCGGCGAGCTGCGACTGCGTGCTCTGACGCATCGCCTCTTCCTGGATCGCCACGTTCTGCCGGGCAATCTCGATCTGCTGGGTCTTGCCGGTCAGATCCTGCCACGCCTTCTCGACGGCCCGGGCACCCTTGCCCCCAGGCAGAAGGATGTCGATTTTGGCTAGCTTCTTGAGCCATCCCATTGTTCATTCTCCTTGGATGAGATCCTCGCGCAAAAGGCTGAGGACTGCCTGGACACCGAGTTGGTATCCAGCCTGAAGGTCGGTTGTCCGCTCGGTCACGAGCGGGGCGGGAAGACGCTTGGCGAGGGCTTGGTAGATCACAGGGTTCAGCCGAGTGACGTACACAACCTGACGGTCTTCGTTCTTGGGGTCGGACATGGTGTTCCTCTCGCATTATAGGCCAGGAATCCGGTAGGACTTGTGCCCTATTACCTGGCCCATAATGCATAGTAGTTAGGCGAAGAAGTATTGACTCTTCAGCACTTCGTTCAGATCGAGCGATCCCTTCTCGGGGATAGCCGGGAGGCCCGGATACTTGGCAGACAGTTCGGCCAGAGGATCATGGTTCGTGTACAGGTCAAAGAACGTACGCCGGATCAGATGGAACAGCTTATCTGCGTCAGCCGCATGAGTACCGTAGTCGTCATGGATCATCGCAAGCGAATCTATTTGATCGCTGGAAGCGAGGGCCGTGGTGATGTGCAGGTGCGCAGCGTCTAGACTGTGGATGAAGTTGGGTGCCATCCCGCTAGCATGACGATTGAGGTTAGCAGTCTCAGCTTCGCTAGCCACGTGGATGTCGAAGGAGCCAGCCAGTCGGGTGCGTACTCGGATCTCCTTGTACTCGTAGTAGGCTTGAGTAGCCAGGAAGCCTGAAGGTGTAGTCCAGGTCAGTACAGGATTCTCGGGATCAAGAGACTTGACTATGATCTTGCTTGACTTCTTGAGCCAGTCCATAGCTACTCGGCCCTTGACCACGATGTCACCGATGGCAGGCCAAGCGTATGACATGAGCACGCTTGCAGCCTTGCGGTACTCTTCAGGCTGGAAGCCGTGGCCCTTCGGGCCGAGTTCCTTGAGGTAGTCGGTGATGATGTATCCGGTAGCTGACATCCGGGTCACGCCGTACGGGGTAGTCATCACGCTGCGCTTGACCACCTTACGGCTGATGCCGTGGGCCAGCCACTTCTTACGGATCAGTTCATCCTCGGGATCAGCCAAGGTGTCAGCCTCGGCGCGCTTGGTCGCAGCCTTAGCGACAAGCCCGTAGATGTCCTGCATCTGTTCGTTGTTCGTCAGGTTCGTCGCACGGCCGCCAATCTCGTCGCGCAGCATGGCGCTAAGGTGCTGGAGTCCGTTGCAGCTACCGTCCATGCTGATGGGTAGGTGGCTGACGAAGCTGCCGGTGTTGTCGCGCAGCCAGTCGGTGTACTCGAAGCACCACGCCAGGAACTGTAGCGGATCGCCCGCCTCTTCCCAGCCTCGGTTGTTGACGGGATCGTCGGCGAAGGACTGGATCAGGTCTTGCCGGTCGAGCACCCACTGCTTGCGCTCGGCGAGCGGGGCCTTGTCGAAGCCGAACTTGTTGGCGCCCTGCACATGGAACCACAGGATCGCCGAGGGAGTGTCGACAGGCTTGCCCTGGGCGAAGCGGAGCATGGCCTTGCTGAGGTCGCTGCCCTGCGGGCTGATGCCGTACGTCAGCGGGTACAGGCGCCCACGGCTGTCCGCAACGTGGACGAAGTACAGGTTCGGATAGTGCCGGAACATTTCCGCCGCCCGGATGGCAGCAGAGAACCGGCCGTAGCGCACGCCGTCCAGCTTGAACTTCGTGTACCAGTCCCGCATCTTGTGCTTCCACGCAACGAACTCGTCGCGCATCGGCCCCTCCAGTTCCTCGGGCTTCGTCTCGCGGGTCAGCCAGGACGGCGGGGTCGGCTTGTCGGTGCGGATGTTGCTGACGATCTCACCGCTGCTGCGCACCTGGGCCACAGCGATCACGGCGTCGAGCACTCTGGTGTTGACTTGCCACGCGGTGCGCTGGAGGGCGTTGACAGCAGCGCGGACGATGGGCATGTCGTGGTCACGGTACAGGCCCTGGGCGCTGCTGTGGCTGATGACAAGGCCCATGTGCCGGCGGGCGTAGCGAAGGCGGTCGGTGTGGAACCCACCGTCGTGGTTGTTCGTCCAGTCCCGGGGCGGCTCGACGCACGGGCCGTACACCGGGGCGGACAGAGCGACGTGCTCCTTGATGCTCTCGATCTTGTCGAGCAGCTCGGGGCTCAGGCCCATCATGCGCTTGAGCTTGTACCGACCCTTCGGGCTGGGGCCGGCGCCCATCGCTGCCTGCTGCTGGCCGGGCTTGTCGATCCAGATCATGCCCGCGATCTCAAGCAGGGACAGCAGGTACAGGCCAACGATGTCCCGTGCGCCGATGGGCCACTCGACAACGACGATGCCGTTGCGGGCAGCTTGCAGCTTGAACACGGTCATGCGGTGGCGCTCGTCCTTGGACAGGCGCCGGCCCAGGCTGTTGACAACGGTGTGGTACAGCTCGGGGTTGATCTCTTCGATCTGTGCCAGGACAAGCTCGGAGTGAACCGCCTTGCCGATCTCGGTGCCGATCAGGCGGACATCAACGATCTCGTTGTAGCAACCGTTGATGACGGCACGCACGGCCAGCAGGGCCACGGCCTCGTAGTCCAGGCCGCGCAGCAGGCTGACGTGAGCTTGCTGGCGGCCGACACGCACGGCGTCGACATCGTTGCGGATAGCCTCTGCCAGTGGCAGGACGTACTCACGCAGGATGCTGTTGCCATAGGGATTCGTGACAGCACGCCCCGCTTTCTCGGCGTTCGCCATCATCTGTTGGGCGCGCTTGATGCCGCCGTAGTACATGCGCTCTTCGACTTCGCGCTGAGAAAGCAGGGGTTCGTTCATGCGTCAGGTTCCGTTTTGTCGTGTCGTTCCCCGATGTAGCGGGGCTCTCGTAGCTTGCCATCCCGGGTGATGCCAAGGCAGTCGATCTGCACGATGCGGCCAATGTCCGGGATGTCCTTCCTGTCGTGCGGCATACCGCTGCCAACCCGGGAGACGACGCCCTTGTACATGACCTCGATGGTGTAGACCGGGCGGCCAGTCTTCTCGCCGGGCTCGGAGTAGATACCGTGAACCTTCAGGTCCAGGGACAGCAGCGGCTTGACCTTGATGATCTCGCCATGCTTGACCAGACCCGGGGTGTAGATCGTGCCGGGGTTCCGGAGGATCGCGCCATCGTAGCCGCCCGCCTCCTGCCAGCCCCGTGCGAAGTCCCGGGCGTCGCCCGCCCACTCGCCGGCCCGGTACGTCATGGCCCCGAATACGGGCGCGTCAGGCGTCGGCAGGTGCGGCTGGTGCATCGGTATCCCCGACAGGTAGATCGTGGCGTGGCGGGCCGTGTAGGGGGCTGCGCGGTCCCATTCCTTCGTGGCGTCGTTGACCACGAATTGCAGGCGCGGGCTGTTCGACTGCCGCCGAAAGTCCCCGCTGATCGTGGGGAAATCGCCACCGTGGTACCAGGCTTCCCCGTAGAAGGTCACGTTGTCCCAAGCGTGGTCGATGCTGTTCGGGCGCATGTGCCGTTGCATCTCGATCAGGTAAGGCTTGACGTGATCCATGCTGCGGACGACCTCGCCAGTGCGGGAGTACAGATCGCATCGCTCGCTGGCGCAGTTGACCACAGCCTTGACGAAGCAGCCGTCGTACTTGCGCTGGAGCCAGTAGCCCAGGCGGCAGAGGTCTTCTTCCTTGTACAGCTTGCGGAATTGGGCGGGGAGCTTTGCGTACTCCACGGCCTTCATGAAATCAAAACCCATGTTGTCCTCAGAGGGTGTAGGCGATCTCTGCGAAGATGCCACGAATAGCCTGCTGGATCTCAGCGGACTTCATGAACTCCTCGAAGTTCTGCCCAGGTGGGAGGGAGACGCGGCGCTGGCACTCGTAGTAGCCGGGGGCCTTGTCGGATGTCACGCAGACAGTGACCACGTACGTCGACCAGTCCGGCCGGTACGGGTGGTCGCCCTGTTCCTTCGTGACTGTGATCTTGTAGTCACCCTGCACGCTTGACATGGATCGCCTCCGACTGTAATAGGGCGCGGTTGACAGCCTTCTCGATGGCGAGGAAGCCGGGGCTCTGCACCGAGGCCAGGCCCTCGACGATGCGGGCATACAGGTCGGCCTTGCGCTCGTCGCTGTAGTCAGTGAGGAAGCCAGCGATGCTGTCGTACACGCTGTCCTCAACGTCGGGGTGCCCACGGAAGCGGCCAGCGTCGATCAGCAGGGCGAGGTTGGTTGCCTTGGGGTGGCGCTCGATCATCGGTTTTCTTTCTCGACTTGCTGGATGGCTCGCTTGGTAGCGAAGTGGGACATGAACAGGGCGTTGCAGGCAACGTGGTACCAGTGCAGCAGACCGGACTCGGGGTCAACCGACAGCGGACCGTGCTGCTCAATGGCGGCAAGATGCCGGTACAGAGCGTCGCGGTAGCGTTCCTCTGCGTTCTCGACATTCTGCCAGGAATCTGCGGCGTACTTCTGTGCGCCAAAGGTGAGGACTGCCACGACCCCTTGCAGGGCCAGAGAGCAGCCACGCATCAGCAGGGACCAGCGGGGCTTACCTGCATCGTACTTGAGGCCGGACATAGTATCTCCGTTAGAGCGCACAGATGGGCTGCCATCTGTGCTTCTCGTTTAGTTCACCAGCAAGGACTGTCTCTTGGCCTTGCTGTTCTTGGTGTAGCGGGAGCGAGCGAACCCGCCGCACCCACCGCATCGGTAGCGGGAGTAAGTGGACACCTGGGTGTGGACATCGCCGGCTGGCGTCAAGTTGTCGCTTCCGCACTTGGGGCACCGCATCACGTCATCGTCGTAATACTGCGCCACGTTCGGATGTCCCTCGATCCAAGGCCGTAGCTTGAGGTAGAGCGCCTCGGTGGCAACGATGTCTTGCACGTTGTACCGACGCATTTCACGCCACGCTTCCCGGTTGTCCTTGAGGCACTCGACCCACAGCTCGAAGCCGGGGAACTTGGCGTGCTTGCTCTTGGGGGCATCGGTAAGGTGGGCGCTCATCCACTCAAGGCGGTTGCTTGTGAAGCCGAAGTGAGCCTTCGCTGCGAGCAGCGTGTCGACCAGCTTGACGGGGCGGTAGGGCGGGAAGCCCAGCGCCACGAGGCGGGCGTTGATCTTCTTGAGATCGAACTTCTTGCCGTTCTGTGCGACAATGATGTCGGCCTCGTTCAGCTCCTTCCAGAGTGCAGCCATCACGTCCAGGTCGTCGCGCACCTTGTCGATGCCACGGCCACCCGTGTCGTGATAGCGTACCCCCTTCTTGCCCAGCGTCTTGGCTGAGAAGGAGAGGATCGTCCACTCGGTCTTGATCTGATTGAGGCCGACGTTCTGCTTCCACAGGCCCCAAGTGTAAGACTCCAGCGGGCACGTCTCGATGTCCAGGGTAACGATCTTGGGGCCTTGTTCCATCAGGTTTCCTTTGCTGCTGCCCGTCGCTTTCGGGCGAGGGCGTTACGTTTTACACGTTTCTCCTCATCCGTCTTGTGCGACGGGTGCAAGAGACCCGTGCGGTTCTGCTCATGCTTCTGGAGATAGGTAGCCAAGCCAGCCATGAAGGCTGCCAGGTTCCGTACCCCGTAGCGGCGGTAGTTGTTCTCGACCTTGCCGAGAAGGGCGTTGCATCCTCGGTGCAAGGCTGCACGGATGGCGCCCGTCTCGTGGTCGTGGTCGAGCACGGCTTCCTGCGGGGTGCAGACCTGAGCGCACAAAGCGCACCGGCCGCCCTGGGCAGTCAGCATGTCAGCCCGGACAGGGCCAACCTCAGTCGTCTTGAGCCGGCGCAATCTGTGCTTCCTTCACGCGGTTGGTGATGACCTTGGCGGCGGGGCCGAGGAACGAACGCAGCGGGTACAGCGGCCCGGCATCGCTGAGGCACGACAGGTAGTCCGTCGGGTTCGGTCGCATCCAGAGCAAGCAAGCCTGCTCCAGCAGATTGACCTCAGCCTCGGCGCCGTAGAAGCCACGGTAGAGCTGAAGCACCAGCATCGCCGTCTCGACGTTGCTGTTTTTCGTCTCGTCCAGCAGCTTCTCTGCCGTCTTCTCGCCACACAGGGCGAGGTTGCCCTTGTCGTTGCGGTACTTGGGCAGACCGGGGATGTTGTCCGCCGTGTCACCTTGCAGCATCTGCAACCAGAACCAGTGCCAGCCGTACCACTTGTCGTTGTGCCGAGCGGACTGCACGCCGGGCGGCAGATAGAACATGGTGTGCGTGTTCCAGTCCAGGTGCCAGCCCGGAACCATGCGCATGTCCTTGTCCTGCGTGAGGATGACCGTGTTGCCCGGGTCGCGGAACCCACGGTAGGCGAACAGGTCGTCCGCCTCGGCGTCTCGCGTCAGCTCGACTGGGTACAGCGTGGGCTCGGTGACGTGACGCCGGAGCAGGCCCCAGTTGTTCGGACGCCGAGAGCTGCTGCGCTGGCCCTGGTAGGGCTTGACGGTTGCGATGGCGTAGCGGTCGCCCTTGTTGCTGCCGCTGGCCGTGGTGCAGATGACCACATGCTCGGCACGAGCGGCCACCTTGGCAGCAGCCAGCTTGTCCCGCAGGTTGGCGAGCGCCCGGTCGGGCGATGTCTCGTCGCTTCCTGCGCAGTAGTAGGCCAGCCCGTCGCCATCGGCGTACAGGATGCGGCCCGGCATTATGGGCTGGTTTGCGCCGCCCATCGGGGCAGCGGTCCCGGCCAAATCTCCGAGGTTGGCGAACGGGTTCACAGCTTTTCCTTCTCGTCCGTCATTTCCGTGAACGAGGCGGTGATCGCATTCATCACGGTGTAGAAGGTGTAGCCGAACCCGTAGCCCAGCACAAACCCCCAGAAGGCGAGCCAGATGCTGAGGGCCACGACCGGAACCCAGATCGGGGAAGTGATCAGGGCCTTGAGTGCGAACGGGATCTTCATGCGACACCATTCAGGATGTCGTCAGCGTCAGCGCCGACGGGGGTGGGATGCTCGGTGACACGGCCGGGGTTCTCGTCGGGCACGTCCTCGAACTCGTCTTCGGTCGCGGCGCGCTCGGCATCGGGGATGTCCAGGGCGACGCCGTTGCCGGCCAACAGCAGAGCGATGGGGGAACCGGCGAAGTTCTCTGCGCTCTTGATCTTGGCTTGGTAGACGTTCTTGCTCTTGGCCTTCGACAGCACCTTGCCGGCGTCGTCCTTGCGCTCGGGGTACTCGCCGTCGATGTAGATGCTGGCCCACTGGTCCATGTCGGGGATGTCCCACAGGAAGCAGCGGATCGGGCTGATCGGTGCGTCGACCTTCAGCGGGGCGAACTCACCGGTTGGGCCGTCCTCGTTGACGACCTCGTAGCGCGGCGCCTCGATGACGTAGGCACCGCCCTTCGCCTTCAGGTCAACGGCGATGCCCTCGCTGCCGTCGTTCTTCTTGTACTTGCGGTGGTACACGGTGCCCTTGTAGGCATTGCCCAAGAGCTGAACGATGTGCGTGGCCTTGCCGGCGTGGTTGAGCTGCTGGAACAGCTTGTAGAACGTGGCCTTCTCGTTGAGGCTGTAGTTCGTGACGATGCTGATGCGGTGCGGCAGCTTGGTGCCATCGTCCAGCACCTTCGGCGGATGCTTCGGACCGGACAGCTCGAAGACCAGCTCGACCTTCGGCTTGATCTGCACCGGCTTGCCGGGGATCTGGTCCTTCTGCTTGCCGAGTTCGATGTAGCCGATGAAGCGGAGACGGGTCGCGCCTTCGACGGGCGGGACGTAATCCCCACCGCCGCCGGTCTGCGCCTTGGTCATGTCCTTGCCGGTTGCGGTCGCTGCCGCTGCGAGTTTCGTGAGGTCGATTGCCATTGTGGCTCCTTACTGTGCGAACGACGGCACATAGCCGCCCATGTAACGCTTCCGAAGATCCTTGCGGATCTCCGCTGCGCGCTCCTTGACACCCGGGATAGACTTCTCTTCCTTCATCGAAGCGCCCCAGGTGGTGTCCGAGGGAACCGGCACGGGCACGGTCCACTTGAACAGATACTCCATCAGGTCGGATGCACCCTCCATGCAAGCGTGCAGGTGAGCAGCGACCTCGAACTTGACATCGTTGTGTGCGTCGGCGTAGTTCGCGTCATGCACTTGGTTGACCAGCAGTCCGCGCTGGTTCCAGTTCTTGTTGCGGTAGAACTCCCGCACCGCAAGCCACATGGCAGCCTTGGCCCACTCGCCACCCTCGCCCTGCACTTCGTAGTTCTTGATCTCGGTCGGAGAGAACGATGCGAAGATGCCCTTGCGGACAAGGTACTCGGGGGACGGGGACTCTTCGTAGGCGTACAGCTTGCCGTCCGGGGTGCGCACGGTGCTGCGGCCCAGGTTGCACATGACGCCACGGACGAACGGGTGAGGGATCACCTTGCCGGTCGGGCGACGGTTGGCCTTGATCTCCTGCGTGCGGCGCTCGAAGTATTCGTTGATCTCCGGATACCGCGCGTCATCCGCTGCCCGGAAGGCCGCGACAACCTCGATGTCCATGCCAGTGGACTCGGCGATCTTAGCGTCGCCCGCGCCGTACGCAGCCTGGAAGCTGTAGACCTTGGCGTCAGTGCGCTTGTAGTCCCACTCCTGCGTTGCGTTCTCGCCCTTGCACAGGGCGTAGACTTCCTCGTACGGCATCCCTTCCTTCGATGCGAGGCGCAGACAGTGCATGTCGAGGCCAGCCCGGAGGTCAAGGATGAGCTGCTTGCATCGTGTCAGGATGGCCTGCACGTAGATTTCCAGGGCGGTGAAGTCTGACTGGATGACCACACCGTCAGTGCCGAAGCGGGACTGGAAGACCGTCTTGATGTCGGACTTGTTGCCCTTCGGGATGTTCTGGAGGTTCGGGTTGCTTGAGCTGAACCGGCCAGTCACCGTGCTCGTGTGGTTGATGCCGTGGTGGATGATGCCGTGCTCGTCCACCAGGGTAAGCATACCCTTCTGCTCGCCCGTCGCCTCGTCGGTCGTGATGTAGTAGGTGCCCAGATCCTTCGCCATCTTGGCGAGCGTAGCCAGGGCCTTGAGGAACGGGATGTTCCGGTTGCCCAGCTCTTCGATCACGTCTTCGGCCACCGAGTACACGCCGGGGTCTGCGGATTCCCACGACGCCTTCGGCTCGGTGATTCGCCGGAAGGTGTAGAAGTCCGTACCCATCCGCGACTTCGGCTTGGTCAGGTCATCGACCTTGACCTTGCGCATCTTGGGGGTGCCCTCGTTCTTGCCGGACTTGAAGTACACGGGGAAACCGTCTTCACCGATCACCGGCTCGGAGACTTCTTTCTGTGCGTACGCTTGGTCGGGGTGCCCGGCCTCGAACGTGTAGCCCTTGTCGTCCTTGAGCTGGTACTCACGGCGGTCGTACTTGACAGCGCCGCCGAAGATCAGCGCAGACTTGTGGAACCGGCTGGACCACTTGAACTCGAACGGCAGGTCGGCGGGCAGGTACTTGTCCAGCTCCACCTTGAGCGCGTCTACCTGCACCTTGAGCGCAGCGGCCAGCTCCAGGCCGGTGGCCTTGTTGGCGAACATGCCGTTGCGTTCCATCTCGATGGAGCACAGCAGGCTGCCCATGTTCAGCATCAGGCTGTTGACTTGGCCGACCTCGCGGGCACGCTTGATCTGGGCCATCGCCACCTTCTCGGTGTTCTCAACGTCGCCGAGCTGGAACTCGCCGTTCTCGTCTTCGCCGCCGCACAGGTACCGCTTCAGCAGCTCGGGGTCGATCTCGTTGGTCTGCACACCGGCTGCCCACAGTGCCTTCACTTCGTCGATCTTGATGTTGCCACCGTAGCGGGGCGCGATCTGATCGAGTGACAGCATCTGGTTCGGCTGGTCCATGCCGCACAGCAGGTACTCAGCGAGCTGGATGTCCCACACGTTGCCGCCACCGGCCACGTAGTCCATCCATGCGTCGAGGTTGTCCGCGTCCTGCAAGGCGTGCAGCAGGTCGAACTTGATGTTCATGCCCACCAGCAGCTTGGTGCCAGTGAGCAGGGGACGCATCCAGCCCGGGGCGGGGCGGGTGTCGCCGAAGTAGTAGTGCTCGACCGGGCCGCCCTGGCGTTTCCAGCCATGCAGCACAGTCCAGTTACGGGGATCGAACGGACTTGCCTTGCGCTTGAAGCGGGTGTGCGTCGTTGTCTCGATGTCCCACGTTACGATTGCGCTCACGTTGTTTCCTTTCTTGAGCGGCTCGATCTGCGAGCTTGTAGTGAAATTTCCAGAACTGGTCGGCTGGTCCCATCGGACTGCTCACAGCCCGAAGTCCTTGCAGAACTTGCCCTCCATGATGATGTCATGGATGGCGATGCGCTCAGGCTTGGTGAGCACGACGCCCTTGGCAAGGTGCAGGTAGCGGCACACTTCCGCCGCCATCAGCCACCGGTCGTACAGATCCTCGTCGTCGGTCAGCAGAAGGTTCAGGGTGCCGCGCTTCCACGAACACCAGTTGTCGCCGGACTTCGGTCCGCTGCCTCCGTACTTGAAGTCCGGGTGGTACCAGGAATTGACCAGGCTGCTCATGCCCACAGGGGTGCGGACAAGGACCAGCAGGTCCAGGTCTTCGCCGTGTCCGTAGATGTAGGTGCTGCCCACAGTGCGGGCAGCGAAGGCCCACTCGGCAAGGCGTGGGTCGATGCTGATTAGCAGGTCGTACTCGATGGGGTTCACGGCTCGGTTCCTCCGGGCAGGATGTACCAGATGGTCAGCATCGGGAGCAGGTTCACACAGAACCGCTTGTTGCCTGGGCTGTAGTGGACACCGATCCACCATGCGCCTGGGTTGAACAGCAGGCCAGCGGCGTGCATGTTGACAGTGCAGGCCCAGCCGCCCACACGGATACCGACACTGTGTATGTACCGGCGCGGCCCGAACCACCGCTTGGTGTACAGTCGCTTCACGGTTCGATCTCCACGTAGCGCCCGCGATCACCGTCGAAGATCACTTCCTTCATCGGGCTGGCCGGGAAGCCAGTGCGCTTGCGCTTGTTCTTGGTTGTTCCGATGTACCGGCTGTTCGCCAGCACCGGGTCGTTGACGGTACCGAGCGTGATGATCACGTCGGCTGCGCCCTGCTTACCTGTCTTGCTGTCCTTCAGCATCGGCAACGTCGGCCATTGCAGGCCGTCACCGTCCGCGCTGATCTGCGACGTGGCGAACACACCGCAGTCGTACTTGACGCCGAGCACCCGAGCCCACTGATACATGGCTTCGAGTAGCTGGTCCGTACGCTGGCCGTTGTTGTTCGCTTCGCCGCCGAACTTGATGTTGTCCACCATGTCGAACAGCACGAGGGCCGGCTTGTGCAGACGCATCAAGTCCTCGACCTCATGGTTCCACATATCGTGGATGTCGAACACACGGAGCGTACCGCCGCGCCCACCGAGCGCCTCGGCGTACTCCTTGCGGATGGTGCCGGCGGTGCTCTTGCGCACGAGGTCTTCCATCGTGCTGTTCAGCGCAGCCTGGAAGCAGCGCGTCACGATGTTGCGGCCCGGCCCCTCGTTGTTGAACCACAGGATGCTGCGATTCTCGCCGGGGTACAGGGCGTCGACCTGCGATGCCATGTGGGTCAGCTCGCTGGCGCAGAAGGTAGTCTTGCCCTTGTCGGGGCGGGCTGAGATCACAACGAAGTCACCGGCCCGGATGGGCTTGATGCTCTGGTTCAGGCAGGGCAGGCGCCAGTGGAAACCGCGATCATCCTGCTCGGCCTTGAGCAGATCCTCGATGGGATCGAGCACTTGCGGGTTCTTGATCTTGCGATCAATCACCTTGTCATACTCGTTCTTGATGTCTTCGACGCCCCGGATCAGGTCGATCTCTTCGCCGGCCTGGTACTTGGTGATCAGGTCAGTCAGTTGGGTGGCTGCGTCGGTGGCGACGAGGCGCTTCATGATCCCGGACTCCAGGCCCGGGTCCACGTCCTTCTCGGCAACGCTCTTGATCAGCGCCTCGAACACAGACACAGCCTCGGGCTTGAGGCTGGGGTGTCGGAAGCCCTTGAACCACAGCATGAACGGGCCGGGCTCGATGCGCTCAGTGTCGTCGAACTCCCGGAACCATGCGCCGAAGTCGTCCAGAATGATCTGTGCCTTCGGGTCGAGTGCGCGCTTGGGCACACTCTTGATGAGCCTGCTGTAACGCTCACGGGTCTTGAGCATTTGCAGGACTGTGATGTCGAGACTCACCGTGGAAGCTCCTTGATGCAGCGGGAGTAACCCCACATATAGCTGAAGGTCAGGCTCCAGGTCATCAGGTACTTCCCCCGGGCGGTGTCGACCACCCAGAACTGAGACATGGGACCGTGCAGTTGGTTGTAGATGTCGTTCACAGCGGGCGGCTCGCGATGTAAGCGTCGAGCAGGTCGGCCAGCTCTTCCGCGAAGATGATACGCAGGGGCTGCGGGCCGGGGTCAGCACAGACGTAGCTCGGGCCGCGAGCATAACCGTTACCCACAGGCTGCAAACCAAACGATTCGTACGTCCACTGCCCGAAGAAGTAGACACGACAGTCAGCGATGATGTCGTACACATTGACATCGAGGCCGAGGCTGTGGTAAAGGTAGCTGCACAGACCGTGCATGTGAAACGGCTTATTCATCGCGTAGATGCGGACGCCCTCGGCGATCTTGCCAAGGGTTTCGACATCGTAGCTGCTCAGGTCGCGGACGGGTCCGGGCATTTGATAATCTCCTTGATCTGATCCCGCGTGTGTAGCTTGGGATCACGGGTTGACACGATGTTCCTGACCGTTAGTCCGTAACTGGTCAGTTGCTTTGCGATCCTGGCAGCAGCACGCTGCCCGGGCGGGTCGGGGTCAAGCCAGATGTTGACGCGCTTGCCCCGTGCCAGCAGGCGGGATAGAAGCAGGTCGCTGGCCTTGACGCCCATCAGCGACCAGCCCTCAGCCACGAGGCCAACCTTGAACGCGGACAGGATGTCCTCGCACAGGGTAGGCACGTCGGCCTTGCCGTACGTTGGGAGTATCGTACTCCGATCAACGTTCGGGTTGAGATACTTTGGCGTCCGCCCGTCGAGGGCGCGGGCTTGCCAGTAGATCGGGCGCCCATCTTTCAAGACAGGCAGCACGACACGATCAGACGGCTGGTGGTAGTAGACACCGAGCTGGCCGATCTCCTTGCGGCCCAGGCCAGCGCGATACAACCACAGCTTCGCCGGTGTGGGCCACGTGCTAACGTCGCGGTTGGCTGGGTGCGGTAGGACAGTGGGTGCCTGCTCCATCTGCCTATCGCCATCCTGCGCGGCCTTCAGTCGTTCCAGCTTAACAGCGAGGGATTCCTCCGGCCCTCGCGCAGACCCTGACTCGTCGCACCGGAAGCAGTAAGCCCGCAGTCCAGCACCGTCACGGGTTATCAGCAGTGTATTGCCGGGGCCGCAGTCGTGGTCAACACGTATCCTGCGCCCCGGCTCCAGGCCCTCAGCGAGGGGAAGCCAGGACGCACGGGACAGCATCAGAGCGGGTCGAAGAAGGCAGGCTTGCGGGCAGTGACGGTGCCCGACACGGACTCGTTGTCCTCGAAGTCGCTGTAGGGACGCAGGACTTCGTGGAACCGGTCTCGGAGGTCGCGCTCACGCAAGCTGACAGCGAGTTCCTCGCCCGGGGAGCCAGCTTCCCAGAACTCCACGCTGAAGTGCTGGCCAACGGCATCGTCTGCGTTGTCGGCGGCGTCGTTGCGCCAAGCGTAAGCCTTGGACTCCAGCGTGAACGATGCGTCGTACGCTGCACGCACAACACTGTAGACGACGCTGGCAGAGTAGGCGATCAGGATGCGGAAGTAAACTCGAATCACAGTGAATCTCCAGTGGTGTGAGAACAGAAGGACGGGGCCTCGCGGCCCCGCCCCTAACGCCTAGCCGATGGCTTAGGCGACGTCGTTGAGCACGTCGTCGGTCGACGCCGCCGGGGCCTCGGCCGGGGCATCGGTCACGCCTTCGGCGGCGGCAGCGGCGGCACGGTTCGCGGCGTCGGCGGCGTCCTTGGCCTTGTTGTAGGCGGCGATCACCTTCGCCAGCTCGGCGTCGGCCGCTTCCTGCGTGGTGCTCAGAGCGGCCACGTTGACCACGACGGTGGTGGTGTCGAAGCCTTCACCGTAGGTGATGCGGGCCTGGGCCGGCACCTTGCCTTCGCCTTCCTTGACGGCCAGGACGACGGCACGAACGATCTCGGGCACCTTGTCGCCGGTACAGCGACCGATGCGGGCGAAGACCGTGGTGTTGATGAGCTGGGTCAGGTCGACGCCGACTTCCTCCGGCTCGGCGGCGGCCAGCGGGATCAGCTCGGCGATCTTGACTTCGAGGTCGGCGAGGCGCTTCTGGGCGTTGGCGAGTTGCTGCTTGTACGATTGAGCCATGTTGCTTCCTTGAGAGACAGTGCGGGCGGAGGCGCACCAAAGAGAACCGCCGATCCGAAGATCCCAGAACTAGCTGCCTTGCGGGCAGCGAATCAGTAACCGTAGAGGGGCACGCGGTCGAACTCGGGGCGACGGATCTTGCAGTGACCCGAGCACGGGTTTATCTCACAGCTCGACCGGCTGCATGGGCCCGTCTCGTAAGCATGGCCCGTGGCGTCCTTGGTGATGCGGGCACGCGCTTCGCGCTGCTCGATGCGCAGCTTCAGCATTTCACCGAGCGAGGGCACGCGCTGGTTGCGCACAGTCACCCCGTTGCTGACGACACGCCAGGGGCCGCTGGGCGGGGCGCTGTCGTAGACCCCGCGTTGTGCGTTGTCACAGGCATTCAGCGCAGCGGCGCAAGACGTGAACGTCAGCGGCTTGAACGGGGCCCTGCCGACAGCGACGAACTCGCGGGTGCTGAGGCACTGCGCAGTCCAGAAGTCGCCGACGGCAACGGGAATCCAGAAGTTCGCGGGGTAGTCAGACTTCTTCATAGTGCCAGTCCCCCAGAATGCAGTCGTTGCCGAACTCTTCTCGCTCGTCGTGCTGACTGAAGGCCGAGCTGCACTCACCGTTGGCGTGCATCGCGCAGCCAGCGCAGCCGACGCGGCCGATGGGCCAACCATCCACGTCGTACTCGTCGGCGACAACCTTGACGATCAAGCTGCCGAGCTTTCCAATCGCTCCGATCATTGCTTCACCTTCTTCTGCGCCTTGTGATAGGCGCTGTGCATGTTGATGGAAACCAGCAGGCCCACGCCGAAGCCGCTCAGGTACGGGTCAGGTGCCAGGACCATGACGCCTTCCAGCAGGGCGGTGAACGCCCATGCCTTAACCTTGTCGTGGCACCAGCGGTCCGCCCACTCGGCCAGAGACTTGGCAGAGAAGACGAGGGCACACACGATAAGCGGGTAGAGATACCACGCCAGAGTGTCGGCGTGGGCCAGACGGTAGGAAGCGAAGGGGAGGAAGCCAGCAGCGATTGCCGCCAGCACCTGCCCCGCTGTGCGGACAGGCCGCGAGGTTTTGGGCCGGCGCTTGGCCGGCGCTCGGGCCGTCATCACTCCGCCATGCAGTAGAAGACACGCGGCTTGATGAACTTGTGGTTGTCCCAGGTCAGGCGGGCCTCGTTGCGACCAAGCAGATGCGCCTGGTAGGTGCCGGTATGCAGGCAGGCGATGGTGTCCTGATACAGGTTCTCGGCGAGGCGCTCCACGATGCGCTCCCAGCCGGTCATCGGGCTGACAGCCAGGACAAGCGTGGGCTCATCCTTGCCCGGCAGGATCTCGCAAGCGTAGACACGGCCGAAGGCCGAGGCAACCTCGAACAGAGCATTGCTTGCGAGCAGGGCCGAGGGCGTCGCCTTCTGGTTCGGGCCGGCGCACAGGCCGATGTTCAGGTACAGGACCGGGAAGTTCGGGGTCATGCTTCGCTCCTGCGGCTGGCGGAGAGCTTGTCCCAGGCTTCGCCGTAGACCGAGGCAACCGGCACCCAGGCGAGGGCGCCGGGCATGTCGGTCCAGGTGCTGCCGTAGAGCAGAACATCGGCCGTGTCGCGGTAGTTGAACTCGCCGGCCTCGTTCTTCTGGTCGTCGGCGAAGGCCGAGCGCACAACGGCCTCAGCTTGGTATGTGCTCAAGCCAGCGGTCTTGAGGTTGTGGAAATGCTGCTGGATCGGCGTACGGTGCATGGTTACTCCGTGATGGACGGGAACTCGGGTTCGGGGCTGACAAAGATCAGGCCGGGATTGTCGACCATGACCTTCTCGTCCTTCTTGGTGTTGAGGACGAGAGTGCGGCTGGTCACGCCACCCATGCCGGTGACATATCTGTCGACAAGCACGGCCCCGACAGCAAAGCCGCCGTCCTTGTAGACTTTGACACGGCGGCCGACCAGAGAAGAATCAAAGGGATTTGCCATAACGGTCCTGTTGTTGACGGCGGTTGATGTAGCCCCGAAGGTTGAACTCCACGACAGTGAGGTTAACGATCGGCAGGCGGGTGTTGTAAGAGTCGATGACACTCTGCGCAGCCGTCAGCTCGGAAGGCCGAGCGTCCGGGTCAGCGAGTATCTCCGCCGCGTCTGCGGCAGCGGCACGGGTTGCGATGATTGACATGATTACCCCCCATTCACAGATGGATGCACCCTAGGTTTAAAAGCCCGTGGGTGCATGGAATCTGTAAACGCGCATCGAAGCCGGCCACTAACCATAGCTGCTTGGCAAGCGGGCCGGTCTGCGGTTGGGCACTAACTCAGGGATGCGCGGCCTGGTTAGTGCGAGGAAGGGAGTGCGGCTTCGGCTTGGGCGTTCTGCTCCAGCAGCCGGGCGAGACGGCGGCGGGCCGCAGCGTCCTTCTTGGCGTCGCTCGCGGCCTTGCACTCAGGCGAGGCATTGCAGAGCGCACGTTGAGCGGCCAGGGCACTCTTCGTAGCGGCCTTGACTTGCTCCGGCGTCATGCTGCTGATGTCCTGGGCCTTCGCAGAGCACGAGGCGAACACGACAGCGAAGCCAGCAACCGACAGGTACATGACCCGGCGGCAACGTTGCGAGAAGGTCTGATCGAGATGCATGATTGCTCCGGTTGTTGAGGGAGTGTGCCGAATTATGGGGCGTGCAATCAGCGAGGCATAGACGCTCGGCAGCCGTAAGGCCCGCAGTCTGTCCTCGGTTTTGCAGTTGTTCTGTCCGAGTTTACGGACTAGTAGGGACTTAGCCCCTATTGCTCGGCACACATGGCTAGACACCCGCAGGTGCCTAGGGAATGTGGGTCGATCAGTTCGTCGGCGGGATCACACGGAACTCGGACTTGGAACGCATCCGGCTGTCGCCCTCGTCGTCATGCAGCGAGTAGCAGTCGAGCATCCCGGGATGCTGGATGACACGGTAGGTCGCGCCTGTGGTCAAGTCCCAGGTGTTGGTCCCGATGTAGACGGCATCCCGGTACCCGAGGTCCAGGACAGCATCCGCCTCGTCGGCGATTTGTTGGAAGGATCGAACGCTCATGATTAACTCCTGACTGTGAATTGAAGAAACACGGAAGTGACCAGCGCCCGGATCAAAGCCTTACGGCTATATCGGACACGCTTGAGGTAACGCATCTTCATGATTGCCTCAGCGGCAGTGACAAAGCAGAGCGCACAACAACCAGACGTCTATTCCCCAACTAAGGGCTTATTGGCTGCTGTACGCTCTGCTATGCCACCGGCCGAACCGATTGCATAGCCCTACCCTTATCCCGTATCGTGGGGGTAGGATGGGACGGCTGCTGTTCACATTGCAGCTTCGGCCTTCCGGCTGTCTTCGCTCTCAGGCTCAACATCGGCGTACGAAGTTTCTTGCCTTCAGCTATCGCCGTCCCGGACAGGAACGGACACTTATCGGCTTCACGGCACTATGCGACACTTAACGGCGCGGCCAGCCTTGAACATGCAGTTTATCGGGAGCGCCGCCTATGCGGACCCTAGACCTTGGTGCAGGCACTTGGTCTGATAGCCTTAAGGATGCATAACTGTCTCGGTGATTGATCCACAGAACACACAAGACTAGGCCCTAGCCGAAGCTAAGACCTAGGGATTGTGGGCTCGATGCTTACATCGGCGCTTCGGGCAGCTCGGACACGTCCACGGCATCAGCCGGGGCGTACTTGTCGGCGATGGCTTGCAGCTCGGCCAGGATCTCGCCATGCTCGATCTGCTTGTCGCCGCCCTGGCCCTTCTTGATCGCAGCCATCACGACCTTCAGCATGTCCACGACCTGATCCGGGGCCTTGGACGGCTTCATGTCGTACCACGGGGTCTTGGTGCCACCGTCCATGTCGACAGCCTTGCCCTTGCACTTGATGAAGGGCGTGGTGTCCTTGTTCTGGCCGGTGTTCGCCTCGACGCCACCGAAGTGCAGAAGCCACTCGGTCAGGGCCACATGGCGGGCACCCTTGCCGAGGGACAGGTACAGCCGGTTGATGAAACCGACATCACCGATCAGCTCGCCCTTGTCGTTCGTCCGGACACCGAAGTGCCAGATGGCCGACAACGCAGCGTGCTGGATGTCCTTGTCGAGCTTGGCCGCACGGCCCTTGATGCTCGTGATGAGCGTATCCAGGGCCTTGCCGTCCTTGATGATTTCCATGATAGGAACCTCATGATTGCCTAGCGACAGTGCTAGGTTAGACATCCGTGTAGTCTGCGCCATCATCTTGCAGAATACATTTTCCGGAACACAGATGTCTAACCTAACACTTACGTGTTAGTCGATAGCCTACGGATGGGCTGTCAGGCCACTATCCTTCTATCTGTCCAGCTAGTCGTCTTGACTAGTCGCACTAGGCACACTGGACTACCCACACGGAATCTCTTCCCGTGGGCTTCGCACCTTGGTTCCGGCATGTACTCTCCGGGTGTCAAGCCACCATCATAGATCGTCCGAGTCTATCTGCGATCCGCAGACGTACTAACCCATTCAACCTTATCCGGCGACACGAGATTGGATTCTCTGTCACACAGGGACTTTCACCCTTACGGCTATCGGCTAGCCTGTGCCTCTAAAGAGCGTGGAATCTTGCGATTCCTTAGTTCGTACTGTACAACAGTCTTGATCCTCTGTCAAGCACCCTGCGGCACTGACTACCAAGGTCCGTCGACTCTTGCACTTCCGAGCCTCTATCTTAGCAGACTCTGACTAGCCTGTCAACCCCTGGAATCTTGCAATCCCGAAGCCTGACTGTCTAGCCTGTCGGGACTCAGATCCTGAATCCCTAGCCTCTACTCTATCACGTCCTGCCTAGTCTGTCAACCCCTAGACTCTAGAACCTCTAGAGCCTAGCGATCTGGACACGCTAGCGCCCGACAGGAACCCAGCACCACCTGGCTATTCTCACCTGTCTGTCTAGCTTGTCTTATCGACTAGCCTTGACTGTACCTGATCCGTCTGAGGCTGTCAACCCCCGGGTTTCCCCTGGGTTTGCAGACTTCCATGCACCCGAAGGATGCGCGCAGTCTGCGACTGCCTCAAATAGATCTGTCAGACTTGATCCTAGCACTAGCGATCCGGTCTGTCAAGCCCCGTATGCTTTGTGCATTATGGGCCAGGTAACTGATCCGTATGATTAAGACCGCTTAACCGGTTGGCTTAACCATGGGATGAACTCTAACAGGCTTTTACGCTATCGCCTAGCCCCCAGCCGATAGCCCGGGCCTATCGTGGCCGAAAAGAAACAGATGCGCGCCCGCGTGCCGCGCCCCTGGGCGTGCGTCGATGCGCCCGCGCCCCCTGCGCCTGTGCGCCCGTGCAGGCAGGCCCGCACGCAGGCCCCTGCGCGCCCGCTGGCGCCCACGCACGCGCCCGGGTAGGCGCACGTACGCGCCCGCCCCTGCGCGGGCACCTGCGCCCGCATATGCGCCCGGGCGTTACAAGTGATAACCCTGAGCTTGACAGGGATTAGCGATCCGTGGTACAATACGCGCACGCATCACGGGCGGTATCGCGCGCCTGTGCGCACGCGAGGGGTATGGGGGAGCCTCGGCTCGGCGGAGTCGGAGGTCGCCCCCTCGCAATCCTAGACCAAATTTGGGTTTGGACCTCGATGAGGGCTCTCTTCTTACTCTTCGTACTTCTTCTGGGTGACGTTGGCAGTGAGGTACCCGCCGAGGCAGGTCATGATAACCATTGTCCAGGCCGATTCCTGGATCTTGTCAAAGCACAGCAGGCCGGTCGACAGCAAGATCACACCGATACAGAGCAGAAACTTGCGGGAGTAGTAGTTCATGCGAACACCCGGGCAGGGTTTTGGGGTAGAGTGGGCTTCCCGTCGGCATCGAGGACGAGCCAGCGGTACAGGAAGGTCAGGGCCATGCTTGCTTCCTGGGTGTCGAGGGCCTGTGCAGCCTCTTCGATCCCGGGATGCCGCAGGTTCGCGTGCCACAAGACACGGCCTTCAGCGTCGAGCAGGACCGTATGCTCTCGCATCGGCCCTTCCTCGGTCTGAATGACGATTCCCGTGGGCTCGTACAAGCGTCCGATCTCGTCGAACGCACCGGAGAGGGAGTTTCCCCCCTCGTCCAGTACGCCCAACTTCCGCAACTCCGCCTTGAGAGCCGGGGAGTCCTCTTCGGGACAGCGGAAGTAGTAGTCCATGCGTGCTCCTTACACAGTGCTGAGGGTAACGAGTTCACTGTCGCTGAGGGCAGTGTTGTAATAAGCGAAGCGACGGACATACATGAGGGTCTGTCCCGTGCTCAGGCTCAACAGGTTCACCGTCGGCACCGTACCGGACACGTCAGTGACTACTGCTCCACCATTCTCCGAGGCTGCGAAGTTGTTGGCTGCCCAACGCATCGCGTCCTTGTAGACAACCCCGGCCGTCTGGGTCAGGGTGAGCTGGATCTGGGCCTGGTTGACCGCGCCGGTAGTAACGTCGAAGCGTCGCTGCCCAGGGGAGCCAGATCCACCAGCTTGGTAGATGATGTTATTGAACGAGCCAGCGTCTGACAGGGAGAAGACGTGCTGGGCCGCAACGAGCAGCGGACGCATGTACTCGCTGACCACAGTGCCCGCAGCCGGGTTCAACCAGCCCAGGGAGCTGGTCGTCAGGGCATCGGCCACACGGGTGGTCGTAGCCCCGAACGTCGGGACGATGCTCGTCGGGAATGCGCCAGTCTCGATCTGATGCCCGTCCAGGATCAGAGTCAGCCCAGTGCCTTGGTAGGTCGGGATGCGGCCAGCCGTGTCACTGTTGATCATGGCGACCACGAGACCAGATAGCGTCTGGGTGCTGCTGGCAGTGAACGACATGCTACAGGCGTAGTACCCGTTCGCGTGCTTGCGAATGAAGCCAACGGCCCCTGGCCCGGTAGCCAGGATCGAGCCCTCTCCGACGAGGGAGAAGTTGACGTAGGCGCCAAGCGTACTGAGGGCGGCGTTGGTAGTGATCTGACAGCGGGTCGCGGTCCCAGGCTTGATCAGCCGAGTCATCGTGTACACAGTGTTCGCGGTAAAGCTGATCGCAGCCGTGCCCTGGGCGAACTGTCCAGTCACGATGCTGGAGTTCTCCTGAATGCGGCGCGCCACCGTTGCCCCGTCGGCCCCGGGCTCCGTGGTCGACAGCTCGATGACACCAGAGTAGGTCAAAGCCCCGCGCCAGAATGCAGCGATGTTGGTCGCAGCCTTCTCGATCAGGATGCCGTTGGGCAAGAGGGTAGTCGGATTGTAGTCGAAGCGCGGACCGTAGTACGCAGTCGTACCCACAATGACGAACGGCGTTGCCCGGGCAGGGGCCACGAGGCGCCGCTCAAACTGCGGGGACGACAGCGTGATGTCCCCGACGCTACCCGACCCGCTGGCACCGCCGCCCAGACGAACCTGTAGCGAAGCACCAGTAGAGCCGAAGGCGACAGACCGCTCGATGTAGTCCCCGGCCTGCAACACGTACGTGCTAGCAACCGCCACGCCGTTGGCGTACGACACCTGCGTGACACCGCCGGGGAGAGCGCCGTAAACGCTAACGTCGTCGATGGTCAGAGTGCCGGAGTTGACGGCCTCCACCCGGAAGGAGTAGACGTAGACACCGTTGGCGTCACAGGTGACAGACTGCCCGATGGCCGGACGCTGGCCGGAACCGGTGACAAACCGGATGGCAGTTTGCGATCCGTACAGGCTGGATAGGTAAGTGACCGTACCGCCGGTGTTGATGAACACCCAGCCCGTCGGGGCGACGGCGCCAGCACCGACAGTGCCGGACGTACCACCTGCGAGCGCAGTACGCAGCAGGATGCGGTTGTCCGTGAACTCCAGGAGCCCGGTCGGCCCGATGCGGGTAGCTTGGCTCGAACGTGCGAAGTCGATACCAGCCGGAAGCACCCCCGTCATGAAGTCCAGGGAGTACACCGGCGTCGGTGCCGGCGCACCGGCCAAGCCAGCGGCGAACAGGGCCGCATAAAGGGGGTTGAATCCGAACATGGTATTACCAGATCCCTACGATGTTGGACGCCGTGGTGCCCGTCGCACGGATGCGGACAGGCCCGATGGGCAGGAAGGCACCACCCAGCACGTTGCTGAAGGTGACGGTGTTGTTGTTCTGGTCGATGGCGCTGATGTTGCCACCAGTGCCAACGTACAGGGCACGCGGCCGATCCGGGATGTCCACGGTGTCGCTGGGCGTGATGGCCTTCCAGCAGCGACCGGGGGAGTCCAGTTCGGTGGCGTAACGGATGAACGGGTCAGCCATGTTTACTCCTTGGCCCACTCTCGGAGAGCAGCCTTGTCTTGATTGCAGGCACGCAGCGCACCGCGAAGATCGACGATGTGCGTTGCGAGGTCTTGGTTGGTGCGCAGAACGATCTGCGGAACTTGGCAGTCTTCCAGCAGGGAAGCAGGGGGCAGTTCTCGGATGTACTCCGTCTGCACCGTCCCGCACCCTGTCAGAAGCATGAGCCCGAGGATCAGGCTACTGCGCATTCAGGATCTCCAGAACTTGCGCCGGAACGGGCGCCTCGGCCCAGGCCCGGTTCTCCGCCAGCGCGTCCGCCAGGACGGCCCGCGTGGAGGCCAATTCCCGGGCCGTGGCGCGCTTTTCCTCGGCAAGGCGGGCGAGCACCTGGGCATCGCGTTCGCGTGCAGCCTCGGCCCGGCGAAGGGCCTGCACGGCCCGGTCCCGCTCGCCCGTCATGTGAACCAGCTTGACATGCCAGTCGTCGGCCCGCAGGTCGGCCTTCCAATACAGGAAGCCCAGCAGGCCGGCGGCTGCCACCAAAGCGGCAATGATGTACTTGGTCATACATCCACTCCGTACTTGTAGGAGAGGAACATGGCCCGATCGTTGAACCACTCGTCATGCCCCATGTCGCCAGTCAGCCCATACTGCATCAGGTGCAGCATCTCGTGCATCATGGTAGCGAGGAACTGGCCGCGCTCCCGGTTGAATGGTGCGTTGACGCGGATCAGCAGGCTGTTCTCATCGCACTCACACCACCCGCATTCCTTGGCGTCGAAGTCTTCGTACACCTGGAACTTGGGGGTAGGGAGCGCAGTGCCGAACTCGGCCGTGTTGAGAACGCGGAACCAGTGCCGCATCAGGGCGACGCTGGGCTCGACGGCCTCGTCACCACGGGTAGTGATATGCTCCCATACGTACTCGGGTGTCATGGCACGCAGCCTGTGGCGAAGGATCGGGACTCGTCGGCCCGACGGTTGATCAGACCCGGCAGCTTCTTGCCCCGGGCGTAGATCCATCGGTTGAATTCCTTGGCAGCGCCCCAGCAGTCACCGGCGTTGAGCCTCTTCAGCAGCGTACTGCCAGCGAAGTTCGACGCGCCCACGTTGAACGTGAGGCTAACCAGGGAGTCGTACTGCTCCTGTGTGACGGGAACCTTGACGTGGCGCTTGACCGCACGCTCGGCCACCTGGGTGTCCTCGCGCAGAAGCTGGTCGCACTGCTCGGGAGAGAAGCGCGTACCCACCATGTCCTTGCTGACGGTGCGGGTGTGGCCCACGCACACGGTCGGGATGTTCACCGGGTCCAGGTAGACCTCGGGAACAGAGCCCTCGTGCATCGTGATGCCGGCACCGCCAGCGGCGGACAGGGTGAGCGCCCCGACCAGCACCTTCCGTGCAATGATCGCACGGGCTGCATCGCGGAGCGCGCCCATTACGCCAGGGCTCCGGAGAAGCTGGCAACAGCGTTGCCCACGCGGTCGCGGGCGTAGTTGGTGGCCGGGGCGGTGTAGGCCACGGAGTCACCAGCCACGGTACCGGTCGCGGTGATCACCAGCGTGCTGCCGGACACGGACACGGCGGTCACGGTGCGGGCAGGGGTGAAGACGAAGGCCGAGGTCGGCGGCGTCACGGTCGTGTCGAGCGGTTCGGTGAACGTGATCGTCGCGGTGTTCGTGGCGGTGCGCACACGGGTCGTGACGGTCGGCGCGGTCTCGTCAGCCACGGCGGTCGCAGCAGCGGCAGCAGCAGTGAAGAACGCGGCCAGTTCACCGGCCTCTTCAGCGCGACCACCGGGGGTGCGCATGGCGACGATCTCGACAGCACTGATGGCCTTGGCGGCCTCGGTGCGGAGCTTGAAACCGTTCGACAGGCGACCGGCGGAGGGGAGAGCAGTGACTCGCATGTGTGTCCTTTGTGAGGCGAGAGGCCCTTACGGGCATGGCATTACTTTCGGCGGAACCGGTCCAGGATGCTGGGACCACGGCTGCTGCCTTGCTTGTAGCGGTTGTAACCAAGGGGGTCTTTGATCGACGCCGCCCACTCCCGGTCCCGCTGGGCCTGGAGCTGCTTCTTCTGGTCTTGGGACAGAAGTTCTTGGTAGTGACGGCACAGTCCCTCGACTGCATCCAACCGGTCGTCATGCTCAAGCGCGTCGCGTTGACGGCTGACCTTGGCGAGCTGGTGGAAGAAGCTGAAGGAGATACGCTTGCGCGGATCGTACACGTCACAGTAGTAGGAGTCTGACTGGATTGCCGTCTCGTGGACGATCAGTGCGCCTCGACCCATGATGGGCTCCAGCGTATTGATGATCCGCAGTTCCTTTTGGCCCGACACAAGGTCGTCCTCAAGGGCGCAGTCCAGGTACTCTCGCATTATGGGTAGGAAAACAGCGCGGAACGCACCGTAACCCATGTTCTTCTCAATCTTGACGGTGCTCGGACTGAACTTGGCAAGGATCTTCGCCAAGTTGCGAAGGTTGCCTTCCTCGTAGCCGCCCGGGATACCACCCACGTAGAGCAGGTGGATGTTTCCGTTCAGGAAGCCGCCGATGGCGAAGGCAGTCTCGTCCCCGTTCACACCACCACCGGCGGGGTCGATGTACGCAACGATGGACTGTAGCCGGCTCGTCTCCCGGCTGACCTCGTGGGGCACCGGGATCTTGAACGAGAAGTCACCCACGGCGAAGTCCCGCAGGTGCGTGTCTTCCATGCCGCGAACGACAGTCAACGGAGCAATCGCGCCCGCCGCCCGCAGCAGGACGAGGTTAGTCGTCTTGAGCGGGAAGCGCTGCGCGTCTGACAGAGTAGTGTTCAGCATGTGCTGAAGCTGGAAGTACGCAGCGCCCTGGTCGCGCTCCTTCTTCTGGAGCATTTCCTCGTTCAGCAGCGCCGGGTCAATCGGCTGGCCCTGGTCGCCCAGGACACCACCGCCAGTCTGCAAGCCCGGGTTCAGCGTGAGCCGCAGGCGGATGCCTGGGTCAAGGTGTTGCCCGTAGTGCTTCATCTGAGCCGGCGTCGGGTAGCGCCCCGGCCAGATCCGGATGTCCACGCCGCGCTGCGGCAGGCTACCGTAGATGGACTCCATCGTCTGCGGGGTGCCTAGCCAGATGATCCGGCCGGTCGTGCAGATGGAGGTAAAGTCCTTCGTCAGGTGCAGCAGCTTGGCGCGCTGGCCCGGGGTGGCCGAGTTCTTGGCGGACTCGATGTCGTCGGCGATCAGCAGGTCAGCCCGCTTACCTTGCAGGTTGGAGTCGATACCCACGCAAGCCACGCTTGGTGACTTGTCCAGTCCCTTGAGACTGTGGTGGATGTCGAAAGCCTCCGTACTGGTGCGGTCCCCTGCCATCTTGTCCGGGCGCATACACTCCAGGACTTCCATTGACAGGATCAAGCGTACGACCAGCGTGCTGATCTCGTTGGCCTGAGTACCACCGGCACTCAAGATGAGGACGCGACAGGTCGGGCTGTGGATCAGGCTAAACACCGCGAAGGCCGCAGCCACCGTCGTCTTTGCCTGGGACCGCTGGGCCTGTACCATCAGGTACTGCGGCCCGCTCTCCATGTACTTGCCAATTGCCTTCTGCACCGGGGTGGTGCTGAAGCCAAGCTCAGCCATCACGTCCTCAAGGAACGGGCTGAAGTCTGGGTAGAACTCTTGGAGCAGCTTGAGCTGATCCCACCGCATTGCTGCGGCGGATGCGTCCTCTCTTGCCTTCATTGCATCGTACTCCCCGGATCACCGACCGATCGGTGGAACTCCGCCTCGGCCTGCTGGAATTCCTTGAGTCGATCCTTGCTGCGCTCGCGCTTGCGTTGCAGCGCCTCGGACAGCTTGCTGAGTCCCTCGTTGTGCTGGACGTCTGCCGTGATCGAGTTGTTCTTCAGGAAGGTGATCGCTGCGCCCAGCACGGCCCCGTTGATGTTCTCACCATCCAGGGCCTCGGTCAGCACGTCTGCAACCTTCTTGTGCAGTGCGCCGAGGGCGTCTTCAGTCGCTGCGTTCTTGGCCATGCTTGCCTCGTGCTTTCTTGTACCAGAAGATCAGGGCTGCGTAAGCCGAAGGGCTCTTGCCGATGATCAACAGTAGCGTGTAGATGAGGGTAGCCCAGAGAACGAGTTCGTTCATCGGGATACCGAGGAAGGTGAATCCGCCCACGGTGATGGGCGGCGCGGCTTGTACCGCCTCGCGGACGGATTCGTGCTTCATGTTTCTCCTTACCCGATGGGTAGCGGTTGAGTGGGAACGGTGAACGGACCGGTGTACCGGGCCACGGAAGTGACTCGGAAGTCGTCCAGGTAGAAGTTGCTCGCCAGGGTGCCGCCACGGCGCCGGCCGATGTACATGGTGTACACGGGATCGCCGGAACCACGGTTGCCGATGGTCGGACCAGCGAAGGTACTGTGGACCACGCCGTTGACGTAGATGGTGGCTTCCGTGCTGGTTGGCCCGAACGTCACCACCATTGCGATGTGGTACCGAGTGCCCAGCGACAGACCAGCAGCCGACGAGATACGCGACGCCAAGCCGCCGTTGGTGGCGATGGAAAAGGTACCGTCAGTGTTGGTGTCGAGGGTCCAGCCCAGCTCGGGATTCCAGCAGCCGAACACGAAGCCGCGAGGCCCCGGGAAGTCGTTGAACGTGAACCAGCCTTCGATGGTCCAAGTACCGTCAACCGCCAGCAGCGGAGTCGATTCGTTGAC
>JACCDU010677481.1_pt1 | contig 43827 bp, 62 predicted proteins | sample 7446081 | NCBI WGS metagenome assembly JACCDU01 (sample SAMN15323447, study PRJNA562643) | freshwater metagenome | isolation source: river surface water | place: USA:Blue River Watershed | collected 2017-08-17
AATGCACGTATGGCCCGTATCCTTCGTCAGGAGGATTGGGATTTTGATAACGAACAAGTAAAGCTATGGACGCCCCAATAAAGAATTGCACCAATTGCAAGCACCATCACGGCAAGACAAGCATCGATGATGTCCCTGATCGTTGCTACCCCTGTGTGTATAAAGAAGCAGCCCTAGGCTACTACCCTCACTGGGAGTCTATGTACGATGCTCATGAGCAGGCCCGTGAGGCTGGATGGCAGGGCTATGATAAGATCGTATTTATGGAACAAGACAACGTAAATCACCCCAACCACTACAAGACAGGTGGCATTGAGACCATCGATTACATCCGAGCCAAGCTGGGTGACGAAGGCACTGTGGCATACTGTATGGGCAACGTCATGAAGTACACTTCACGTTGGCAAGACAAGAATGGCCTTGAGGACCTGAAGAAGGCCGATTGGTATCTGGATTACGCAATCAACATTTTGGAGCAGAAATGAATTTCAATGAATATCAACAGAAGGCTATGGCCTTTCGTCTGGAGTCCGCAGGCTCCCCTTACGCCTTCATGGGTCTTATCGGGGAAGTAGGCGAACTCTACGGAGCCATCGCCAAGGCAATGCGAGACGACACAGAGATTGATACCGAGTACGTCAAGAAGGAGCTAGGGGACATCCTCTGGTTTGTCGCTGCGATTACCACGGACATGGAACTGAACCTGTCTGATGTGGCTCAGAAGAACATTGAGAAGCTGGGTAGCCGCAAGGCCCGTGGAACTATCCAAGGGTCAGGCGATGACCGTTAAACTCTACGAACTCGAAAGGGGCGACAGTTTTGTGTTAGCTGAGGACCCTAGGATACCCCCTGCTGCTCCTGAGGGACGCCGTGGGGTTGTGTACCAGTTCACCCATGTGGATGGCATGTATGCACCTGTGCGGGACCCTGAGGGGGACACTCACTACTTCGCTGCCTGGACACTGGTTGATCCTGTTGAAATTGAATGAGGAGAATCAGATGGACGATCTAAGTAACACCCTATGAAAACAACCTGCTCTAACTGCTCCAAAACAGCCTGTGCAAATCAGACGGCCAAAGACAAAAAGATTGTCCTGTTCTGTAGTGGGCATAAGCCGATAGACAAAACATCTAAGTAACAACAATCAAATTCAAAGGAATATATGAGTGATGTAGAACGTTATTGGGAGGCCCTAGGCAAGAAGTGGGGCAAACCCATCCCTGCCTTCAAAGACCTCCACCCACAGCACCAGATGCAGGTTATCCAGAGCATCAACCTCCTGCTGCAAACCTTGGACGAGGTGTCACGATGAGTGGAAAAGGAAGCGCACCGCGCCCCTACAGTGTCTCCAACGAGGAGTATGCGAACCGCTGGGACGCTATCTTCGGAAGGGACCAGTACAAGTGCCCTCACAATGTCTGGGCCATTCACTCCAGCAGTACCAAGGACAACACTGTCTATGTCTGCATGGAATGTGGGTTCGTCAGCAAAGACACCCAGGCCACCCGATAGATCATCTAGGTAACAATCAATGAAAACAATCTACCTCGTACCCTACTGGGTGCCCTTTCCCTCGTCAGAGTACGGGGGTGTTCAGGTGGTTATTGCTGATGGGAAACAGGAGGCTCGGGAGCTTCTGATTCAGGAGGCAGGCGACTATGACAAACGCTCCTACCCAGACTACGAGAAGCGTATCTCTGAGTGTCTGGATGAGGCTTTGAAGTATCCCGTTCAGGTTGAAGAGTCGGGCATCGTCTACGACTTCACGACCTGACCGCTAGACGAAACATCTAAGTAAAAGGCTTTATGAACAATGACTTCTTGTTGCACGTTGGGGACTGTTTAGACACCCTCCGAGCAACTGACAGCGGGAGTTTCGACCTTACGGTTACAAGCCCTCCCTACGATAACCTTAGGACATACAACGGCTATTCTTTCGACTTTGAGAACATTGCTAAGGAGTTGTATCGCACTACCAAAGATGGTGGAGTCATTGTTTGGGTTGTGGCCGATGCTACTATTGATGGCAGTGAAACGGGAACTTCCTTCAAGCAGGCACTGTACTTCAAGGAGGTCGGATTCAAACTCCATGATACGATGATCTGGAATAAGGCTGGCTTCAGTGCCGTGGGTGCCTTGAAGACCCGTTATGCTCCAGTCTTTGAGTATATGTTTGTCCTGTCCAAGGGCACCCCGAAGACCTTCAACCCAATCAAAGACCGGCCCAACAAACACGCTGGCAAGAAACTGGCGGGGACGAAGCGACAGGCTGATGGCTCCACCAAGCCCCTAAGTGGGGTGGGAGAGAAGGTCTATGCTGAGTTTGGACAGCGGTTCAACATCTGGGAAATCTACCCACATAGGCAACGGGGGGAGGACACACACCCAGCTCCGTTCCCCGAAGAACTCGTCAGGGATCACATTGCCTCTTGGTCTAACCCAGGCGATGTCGTCTTTGACCCGTTCACAGGTAGTGGGACAACGGCCAAAGTCGCTCTGGAGATGGGCCGTAAATTCGTGGGTTGTGAAATCAGCCCTGAGTATGCGGCAATGGCTCATCGTAGAGCAGAACCCGCTAGACAGTCCCTCTAGTAATACCCGAGTAAATTCAGGGGAGACTCTTGACAGCGATTCCGGGGTGACTCAGAATCACCCCCATCACGAACTACAGGCATGGAGCCTACGATGACCCTCAACGAACTTCTCCGCACTGCTGCCCTCCCTCTGTGGAAGGGCCTGTCCTATGAGCGAACTGCCTACCGCAATGTGGAGGAGTTCATTCAGATCGTGGGCAACCTCGACATCCGTGAAGTCAAGACCGTGACTCTGGATGCCTGGTACAAGGTCCAGAACGAGAAGGTCTCCCCTGCCACCATCAACAGGAAGCTCGTCAACATCCATCAGGTCCTGAAGTACGCTCTGGACCGTGACTGGATTGAGAAGCTCCCGGTGCTCCAGTGGAACCCTGAGTCAGAAGGTCGCGTCCGCTGGCTGGAGTTGTCTGAGGAAGAACAAATGTTCTCCCTGCTGCAACAGTGGGAGGAGGCTGAGGTCTCCAAGTTCATCCGCATCCTGATCGAGACTGGGATGCGTCGTGGTGAACTGCTGGCGCTTCAGCCCCAGAACATCCAAGGACGCTGGATCAGGATTTGGAAGAACAAGACCAAGACTCCGAGGTCGGTTCCGCTCAACGACAAGGCCATGGAGGCTCTGGAGGGCTTCTCTGGCTGGTCCATTGACGAGAACGACCTGCGCCGTGTCTGGGACCGTCTGCGCGAGGCTATGGGCCTGCAAGACGATCCTGACTTTGTGCTACACTCGCTGCGGCACACGACTGCTACCCGGCTCCTGAAGAAGACCAAAGACATCACCAAGGTCCAGAAGATGCTGGGTCACAAGAAGCTCCAGACCACGATGCGGTATGCTCACATCAGTGACGAGGATTTGTTCAACGCTGTCTGCAATTGATTTATGACCACCAAACAATTTGACCCCAACTGGCCCTTCCCTCAGTTCAACGAGGAGGGTGTGCAACTCTTCGCTCCTGACTACGACAAGCCTTCTCCTGCTGCCCCTACGGGGTGGCAGTTGGTGGATGACATGGAGGAGGCTCTGCTGTGATTTCAGAAGTCGATATTCGTGACTGGGGACGTATCCCGACGAGACCCATAGAGTCCAAGGAAGAGTACGTCCATTACCTCAAGAACCATGACTGGCAGTTTGAGTTCTCTGACGACCACTCCGTATGGCTCGCTGGCTGGAGAGCCTCTGCCTACCTGAAGGAGGCTGCTCCCCTGTTCGACCCTGACCTGTCTCTCTGGAGGTCCTATGCCAACCGTTGAGCATCTGATCGTGGGTGCCACAGGCATCGGCTACCTCATCGTGGGAGTCCTTCAGTGGACGAAGGGTGAGGTCTCTAATGGAATGATTTGGACTGGGTATGCGTTTGCCCAGGTTGGACTATGGATGAACCTGAAATGATTTTTGCAGTGAAGGACATCGTGGAGCACGAAGACGGCTCTGCGACTGTGACCTTCGACTTTGATGAGAAGACATCAAAGACCCTTATCCAGTACGCCATCGTGGACATCCTGACCAAGGCTGCTCGACAAACCAAGGAGGAGCAGCGTGAAGTTCATCCTGATTGTTGAGGACACCACACGGGGCATCCGCTGCACAGCAGCCCACAAGGACAACGATGTCTTGGACAACATGGAGCACTCCCTCGCAGCAAAGGCTGTGGCGAACTTTGCCATGGCCCTGAAGGAGTTGGAGTCGCTTGGTGTCTTGTATGTTGAGAAGGAGTAGCAAGTGGCAGATCGTGAATGCTGGCTTCTCGGTGGAAAGCCTAAAGTGAAACTACCATTGTACTATTACGGAAAGACGAAAGAGAGGCAGATTCCTGTGCTTTTTCAACCTCCGGTAAATGCGAAATCACGGATTCGTGATGACAAAAACGCTAAGCTGCCCTAAGTAGGACCAAGCCCATCTGTGAGTGGGCAATTGGGCAGGAGGAGATGAACACAAGAGAGTTTCCTTACCAAGTAACGAGGATAGGAAGTGTCGGGTCCAAATACTTCACCCCCGTGCGCTGCTGTCGCTGTGGACGGGAGAAGGTGTTTGAGTCTATCAAGGCCCTTCCCGATGAGGTAATCGCAAAGCGGTTTCGTGCATGGGGTTGGGTCATTGGTCGTAACAGGAGCCATGACATCTGCCCGGTCTGCATCGGGGTGAAGCCCGAGAACAAACTGGCAGAGAAGTTCAAGGTCACTGTTGCAGACCTCCCTGTTCCAACCCGCGCCGATGTAGCCGAAAAGGCACAGGCCAAGATCGAAGCCACTCAGAAGAGTGTGCAGGCAGGATTGCTGAAATTGAAAGTCTACAAGGACATATCGGATGACCTGAAGAGTATCCGGGTCTCCCTTGAGAAGATCGCTGAGGCGCTGTCCTCGGTGTCTGTCGCTGTCCAAGAGAAAAAGGCCCCACCCAAGAAGGGCAGGGCCAAGAAGTCAGAGACGGTCAGCAAGAGTGCTGATGCGAAGATGGGTGTATCGAGACAGCATAGCTAAGGTCTTGTGCCCCGATATGGTCATGACTTCCTGAGGTGTGAGGTCGCCTCTCTCCATGTAGCGGGAGATGCCCTCATGCCTCAGATCATGAAAGTGGAAGTCTTGCAGACCGTGCTTCTTCCTGAGCCGGTCCCACGCCATCTTGAAGGCGTTGTCGCTCATCCCCAGCACCTTCCTGTCCGAGAAGCTCCCCGTCAGCGGGTGAAGCTCCCTGAGGACATCCAGAGCTTCCGTCGATAGGGGCACGGTCCTACGTCCGGTTTTGCCGTTGATGATGGCGCATCTGTCCCTCCATGAGATGTCAGGCCAGCGAAGGTTCAGCAATTCGCCTTTTCGCATGGTCGTGAGGATCGCCAGCCGCACCATGGGTAGTAGGCGCTGGTTCCTTGCAGACGCTAGGGCTTGAAAGAGACACTGCGATTCGCTGTCGCTGAGTCTGCGCTCTCTGGCAGGGTTCTGCTTAGGCTTTCGGACCACCTTGAAGGGGTTCACAGGCAGCACCAGGTCCCACTCGGACATAGCCACGGTCACGCAGTGGGAGAGCATCTGGAGGTCATACAAAGCGCATCGGGGGCCTGACTCCAGCACTCGGCGGTCCCGGAAGGCTGCTATCTCGGATACCTTCAGAGTCTCAATGTCTTGCTGTGTAAATAGGTCTTGTCGCAGTCGCCTAGTTACATAGCCGTCTGTGCGACTCTTCTTGGTCGGTAGGATTTCTTTCTCATACCGTTCCAGCATATCTGCTATGCGCATTGGGTATACCTTGGTGCCCAGGGGCGGAATCGAACCACCGACACTGCGATTTTCAGTCCCGACAGTTACAGAGTCTACCGGGGCAACGGCGGTAGACACAAGGAAAGCATACTCAATCAGGCGTGAAACGCAACCTGTTCCAATAGGAATAAAAAATAGCCCATAGGCTCTCCAGTTACGGAGGACCTATGGGCCTTTTTTTGGTTCACTTAAGTGACTGTCGAACCGAGTCATATTGTCTGTAGCACTGCTCTAATGCGGTGATCAGCTTGTCTGCTCTGGCAGCTTCCCGGACAAGAAATTCTGCATCCTCTCTAGAAAGCTGGGCTCCAGTGGCACCCGCTCCAATGCAGGAGGCTGGGGCACCTTCGGGGGTGCTAGGGGGACGCTGGGGACGCTCTGACAGGCTGCTAAGGGCAGTGCCAAGGCGAGTGTTAAGAGATGCAATCTTGGCATCCTTTTCCTTTCGTATCTTATCGGCTGAAGAGACCATGACCTGCTCCCTCTCACGGGCCAGTTCAGAGGCCTCTAGGAGCTTCTTGGTGTACTCAGCAGATACCTGCTCCTTGGTCTCAGCTACGGCCTTCTTGACCTCTTTCCAGAGGATGACCTTGTGAGCCCCAAAGAGGATACCCAGGATGAGTACGACAATACCCAAGATGGGTAGCTTAGGTTTGAGCAGTGATAACATTGTTGTTTACTGGCTTGAGACAGAGTTCCCTCTCAGCAACTCGTCTGCGGGTTAGACCACGGACTTCCTTGCCACCAGCCCTGTTCCATCGAAGGAGTTGATTACAGGCTCCCGTATAGTCCCCCGCATTGAGCTTACGCACGAGGGTAGAGTTACAGTAAGCGCCAACCCCAACATTATAGGTAAAGGAAGCAAAGGCATCGTATTGGTTCTGGTTGAGGGGGACCTTGGTACACTTGAGGACTCCAAGGCCATGCTCAGTGAGTTCCTTCTTCAGGAGCATGTCACACTCAGTCTTGCCATAGGTCTTGTTAGGGATGATGTCAGGGCCTGTGTATCCATTACAGACAGTCAGGACCCCAACAATATCTCGGTAGGGCTTGTACTCAGTGCCCTCCCACATAGCCACAGAAGCCAGTAATGCTGACCCTGCGAGTGACCCTAGGAGCCACTTATTTGCTTGGTTCACTTCCTTTTACGTCCTTGTAGATTTGATAGAGCTTGTGGCAGATCATCAACAGTGTGTAGACAAGGGTTGCCCACAGCAGGAGTTCGGAGACCTGGTAACCAGCAACAGTAGCAATTGATATTGAGACAGGGGGAGCGGCTTTAGCGGCCAACCCTACGCCTGTCTCTGCGGTATGTTGGGACATAGACATCGTTCTATTTTTTCTTGGGCTTCTTGGCTGTCTTAGCGGCGTCTACAAAGTCTTGCTTCGTAGGTGCGCCCTTAGTGCCCGGCTTCTTCATCTTCTCACCGCTGCCAGCTTTAATACGATCTTGCTTGGCTTTGATGTTTGCGTAGAGTCCGTTAGACATTGTTTGTTTCCTCCATAGGGCTCACAGGCCAAGAGATGTTAAAAGGATCAGCTTGGAGGGTCACATCCCTCAGAGCCTGACGATAGATAGCCCACTGAAGAGCATTGACAGGAGCATCAGCAACTTGGGTCCAATCTGATGAACTAAGTTTGCTGTTTCGTTGCTCACGAATCTTAGACCACTGTTCAGCCAGGCGTTGTTCAATTTCAGAAGACGTTGCCTCCGATGTTGCCCAAGTCTGCTCCCAACGGTTTCTCTCTTGGATAAACTCTGGAGAAACCTCGGATACATTCTTGGTGTAATCAATCTCAGGGCAGCCCGTCATGACGACAGGAACCACATTGAAATGTTCTAAGATTTCCTTTGAGATGTGAGCTGGGAAGCTGACGTTAGGGTTGTCTTTCCGAAGGTCTCCGATTGTGTAGGGATATTTCTCGATGACTTCGTTGTTGAGTTTTGCGTACATTGATTTCCTTATGCAGGCTTGATGGAAAGTAAGACACCTGAAGAAGCAGCGCCTGCCGAAAAGGTTATTGTCTTGGAGCCAGAAATACCTGCATCAACTTGTTGGCTGTAATAGGCGGCGGTTGCTGCTACTGATTGGCTTGAAACAAGGGACATCCCGCTAGGACCAGAACTTACGCTAACGGAGGTACTGGTGTTAGCAAACAAACCAATCAGAACGGAATTCGCAGAAGACACTGTAATTCCGCTTGCTGTTACTGAAGAACTCGCTGCTCTTGTTGCTGAACCCACAACATCAAAAGCAGCGCCACGGTAAGCAGCAAGGAAGCCGGTATGTACCTGCCCTGAAGTGCTTGAGTTAAACGTAAAAGTGCTTGCAGAAACGTCAGCACTTGTGGCAATCTTCCACTGAATCGCAAGCGAGGGAATGGCTGTCGCAGAGTCAAGAACCTCTGTCCAGCCAGTAAGCTGAGTCCATGTAACACCAGAGGAGTTGTTATGGATTAACATGGCAATCATAAGATCACCAACCTGAAGACCACTCGGCTTGTTGAGGGTCACCGCGCCCCCGCCAGCACTGGACCTGGTCCCAGTAGATACGAAGGTAGGACGGGGCGCTGCAGCAGCCCCTGCCCCCTTAAGAATTTTAGATAGCATTATGCGTTACCCACCACAGCAGCATAGACAGTCCCAGACACCTTCCAGACCACCACCACAGTGTATGCGGTCGTAGACAGGGTAGGAGCAGCCGCTGCGTTGTTCACGAAGGTTGCGTTCCAGGTGGTGATCGTACCTGCCGTGCCATCATTGATCATCAGAGTGACAGCCTCACCATCCACCATGTTGGTGAAGGTCAATGTCCGACCTGTGCCAGAGAGGGTCAGGGTTTGGATAGAGCCGTTGCCGGGGTCCACGTTCACCGTAGCGCCATCAGTAAGCGCAAAGATGTCCTCAATGATCGTGCCAGTGATCACAGGGTCAGTCAGCGTCTTGTTCGTCAGCGTCTGCGAACCTGCCAGAGTCACCGTGGTGCTGATAGGAGCATAAGTAGACGCAGCAGTAGCAGAGGTCAGGAAAGAACTCAGATCAGGCCCTGTGATAACCCCGGTGGTGTTGTTATACGTCAGGTTCTGAGTGACGCTGATCGCAGACCTAGCACCCGCTTGGGTAACATAAGCAGAATCGTTAGTGAACGTAGATACGTTGGTGGGCTGAGTGTAACTGATAACACCTGTGGTGCTGTTGTAGCTCAGAGAACCTGAGACGCTGATCGCAGACCTAGCATCAGCAGTGGTGATGTAACCGCTGGGGTTTGTGCTGTTGTAAGGTGTGAAGCCAAGAGCAGTAGTGACCTGACCGGAAGTAATGCCTGTCAGATACCCAGCACTCGCATGGTTACCCCAGCCGTATGCAGTGTCCCAGTTAGAGATATTCGTAGAGGTGATCCCAGCAGCAGCGGAAGCACTGTAAACAGGATCAGTCTCTGTGTAGGAAGTGAGGTAGCTAGCAGTGTCCAGTGCCCATGTGTTTGCTGCGGTTTTCTTCAGAAGCCCAGAGGTTCCCGAAAGAGCAGCGATGGATGTTAGGTCTGCATCAAGAGGTTGAAAGTTGAGCGTTGTCCAGTTGGGAGCAGCCGCCGAGCCGTTAGACGTAAGGACCTGCCCAGTGGAGCCAAAACCTTGATTCTGAAAGCTCAGAGCGCCGCTTGTGTTCAGATCAAAATAACCACTACCACCGAAGAAATTGATTCCACCTTCGCCATAGAGGTAGAGCTTACCGCCTGAGGTTGTGTAGGCATAGGCTTTCTCAGCACCACCGATCCCGAGAGAGAAACCAGAGCCTGCGGTGCCGTTTGTAGCAAACATGCCATAGCCGCCCCAGCCACCAGGAACAGTTGTACGACCAATCAGGAGGTTATTGGTGTCGTCAATAAAGACACCCGAGTTCTGAACCACCTTACCTGTCGTACCGTCGAACCGTGGAATAGCATTGTCCGTAGCACTTGTAGGACCAACCACATCGCCAGACCCACCACCACCTACACCAGAGACCGTAGCCCACTGGGTGTCGTAGTCCGTACCGCTGCCCTTAACGAGGGCCTGTCCTGTCGATCCACCAGCAGGGACGCCTACACCAGCAGGGCCTTGAGGTCCTGTAGCTCCTGTGGCTCCTGTGGCACCAGTTGCTCCGGCTGGGCCAGTAGCCCCTGTAGGGCCTGTAGGACCCTGAGGACCTGTAGGACCCGCTGGACCCTGAGGACCCTCAGGCCCTGTAGCGCCTGCCTCACCTTGAGGTCCTTGAGGCCCAGCAGGGCCAACTCCAGAAGGAATCTTAAATTCCATACGGGTGTTGCTGGGGTCATAGACAACAACAGGTACGTCCCCAGCAGGGAGTGGAGTAGCCGTGACCTGGAGGTTAGAAGCAAAGTTGACCGACTGAGTTGCAGCCTGTTGGGCCTGCTGTGCGGCCTGCTCTGCGCCAGCTTCTGCTTCGGTGGCCTGAGCAACCTTCTCATTCAGTGAGTCAATAAGTTGATCAACGGTATTTTGTTCAGGGGCCGCTACACCACCGTAGAAAAAGGAAGAGGTAGCCATCTATATCCTCAGTAATCAGTACCATTAAAAGGAGACGCAATCGCCATTGAACTCTGCTCAAACTCGGTCAGGTAAGCCTGTTCCACGAGTTCACCAAAGACACGACTAAAGGTCTCTTCAAAAGCTGGCTTACGTTCATCAATGAAGTAATCAGCGGCGTATGTCATTGCACCATAGACCAACAACTCAGGAGCAATCTCTGTAACGAAGTTGGTAGAGGAGTCTGTCGGCAGGTCAGGGATTTCTCCGTGGTACACCATGAGGATTTCAGTGCCCTCAGGAGGCGTAGGTTTGACCTTCAGTTCACCCTGTACACGGGTGTAGACTCGTGGGGTATCCACAGAGTCATTGTATCGCAGGTATCGATTCAGATCGACATACTCCAAGAGAGTATCACCGCAATACAGGTGTTTGATATTAAGGAAATCGTTTGGGAGGATCAGTGCGTTAGGGGCAACATCGTTGACCGTATACGTCTGAACTTTCTCCATAGAGGGTACTCTGAGAGTACGCTGGATTCTCGCAAGACCTTGCTCAAGAAAGGTATCAGCCAGTTCGTTAGAACAGTCGTTCCGGTTGAGCAGTGCGAGGAATTGGGATCGAATCTGACCTTTGTTCATAATTACTCTAAAATATAGGTGTTGCTCTTTCTGAGGTTATCTTCAGACCGCAGAATAGAAAGGTTGTGCTCTACATGAAGACCACAAACAATAGGGTTGATAAGAGGTATGATATGATCAACGTGGTATACTTGACCTGGTACAGTCATCGTCAGCCATTTAGCCATAGCATAGTATGATCTGATTGCATCAGCGTTTGCCCATGAAGGTGACGCTTGTAACTGAGCAGCCCTACGCCTTGCATTACGCTCGGTAAACCACTCGGGTCTTTTTCTGTAACTGCGTTGATTTTTTACTCTGCACTTTTCAAGGTTCTGTTTCTGCCATCTCTGTGCAGCGGCTTTAACCTTTTCCATGTTTGCTTTACGATACCTCTCCACCGAGATGTTGTGACACACCTTGCACTTAGAGGTAAGACCGTCTTTGCTTTTTCTGTTTTTATAAAAATCAAGGCCGTCTTTTTCGACACCACAGCAAGAGCAATGTTTCACACTTGTTTCTCTGTCGTGATGAAATAGTCCAAGTTCTCCATGTGGAGCTTGGCAAGAATCTGTTTGGCTGTAGCATTCTGAAAGTCAAAACCTTCTGCAATCCACTTGTCTACAACGACAACTGGGATGGAGGCTACACGCATCATTTCCCCTTCACGGACACTCTTGCTATTCGCTTTCTCAGCGCGGAGGTCATCGATAAATGATTGGGGAATCTCTTGGTACTTCTCGATAACAAGACCTTCGGAGTTCTCATGGAAGTCCACGCCTGCATCGATAAATTGGTTTGGGTTGATGTTCGTTTGCATATCTAATAAAAGCCCCAAGGGGAGGGTTAACTCCCCTCAGGGTCTCAATACCTACCTAGTCAGATCAAGGCAGCATTGGGTTGGTGCCAGTCAGGCCAGTGATAGCGCCAGTGGCCTTGTAGTTGACGTGCTTCAGACCGAACTCACCCACGATGAAGTGACGGTCAGCATCGCCAGTCTTAGCCAGCAGAGTGCGGCTGAAGGGACGCAGAACGGCCTTCTTCCAGTTGGCGGGATCGAACAACAGAGCAGCGTCAGCCTTCATGAAGCGGTTCAGGACAACCTTCTGAGTGCCGAAAGGCGACACATAGATGTCCACAACGTTCACCAGCTTGGTGCCAGTCTCGAAGTCACGGGTACGGCCAGCAGCAGCGGCAAAACCAGCAACGATCAGCGAGTCAGCAGGCTTGATCATCAGGTAAGATGCATCGCCACCAGCTTCGTACAGCTTCTGGTTGGTAGCCAAGATCATGGCTTCAGTCAGAGCAGCAGGAGTGGCGTTGTTGGTGATCACGGCGCTGTTGATGATGGCAGTACCAGCGGAGTCATTACCCCACACGTTACCGAACTTACGGGCAACGGAAGTAGAGCCAGCCACAGCGTTCTGGGCCACGCCAACCAAGGCGTATTCCATTTCACGCTTCAGTTCAGCAGACTTCTTGCTCAACTGGTAAGCGGTTTCCTTGGCGCGGCCATAGGTAGAGACCACATCAGCAGTTGCAGAGACCTTGATGGTCTTAGCGAAAATCTGAGTGGTGTTGGAACGCATGGTGGTTGCAGTCAGGTCAGCATCGCTACCGTCTGCACCTTCAACCTGGGCGTTAGCTGCAACAGCAGCCAGTTCGTCTTCCTGCCACTGGTACAGGGTGTTGTTCACCGACTCCTGGCCGATAACGGACTGGAAGGGAGTAGCGGTGGGAGAGATGTTGGAGATGACATCGCTGATGTCTTCCTTCTTACCAACCTGATCATACGTTTTGAAATGAGTAGCCATTTTGTGTTTTCCTTAAAAGTGAAATTGAGAGTGTTTATTCGTCATTGGCCCAACGGCTCAGGAACAAATTCGCGGCATCGTCAACAGAACCAGTAGACTGAAGTTTGGCCTTTTGCTTTGCTGGGCCATTACCCTTTACGTCCTTGACGCTGGTGGTAACTGTGTTCTTCAATACTGACTTCTGCTGAACAACCTTTTTCTTGGTGACAATCTTCTTGGACTCATCAAAGAGACGAGCCTTGTGCAGGAGTTGGATAGCCACAGGGTCAACCAGATTGTTGACGACCTCTGCATCCATGCCTGTGTTGATTGCATACTCACGAATCTGGTCATACAGCTTGGGGGACCAGTCAGGGATTGCATCACGCAGAACCTTTACAGCCTCCTTGGCTGCTTCTTGTAGGGCCTGCTGTTGCTGGGCTTGCGTCTGTTTTACGAACGCATCAGCCTCTTCAGAAATGAAACGGAAATCCTCGTAGGCGGCTTGCGCTTCGGCCCGTAGTGCTGCAAATGCATCGTTGTCCAACTGCTTCTGTGCGACGAGGTAATCGATCTTGCTATAGGGCTCCCATTTGGCAGCAGCCTTCTCGTACATCTTCTCCAGAGCAGCGGACGCCTTCATTGCAGTCGCTTCGGCTTCCTTACGCTTGGCCGCGACTTCTTGGCTTTTCCGTGTGAGTGCCGCTTCCTGTCCGTAGAGTCGCTTCAGGTCCTTGACAGATACATCAAGCTCTTCGTCACCTACCTTGACTTTGACAATGGCCTCATCATCCAAACCCTTCTTGGGTTCTTCAGACTCTTCCTTGTCATCCTCTTCAGCAGATTCCTCTTGATGGTCTTCCTCAGACTCTTCCTCGGTCTCTACAGCCTCTTCGGCCTCGGTGTCCTCTTCCTGTTCCGCTTCATCAGGTTCGGACGTATCATCTTCCTCAGGGACTTGGGATGCCTTCTCAGGGTCCTCATCACTCCACTTTGAAAGGAAAGCAGCGGCTGCATCATCTTCGGTTACGAGTTGCGGAGCCGCTTCAAATTCAGTAGCAGCCACGCCCATTGGGGTAGTAGCGTTTGTGTTCATGGTTAAATAGAATCAAGTTCTTCGTTTTGGTTGATAGCTTCAATGATCTGGTCACGGATAGCTACCCATTGATTTAGGAGTCCAGCAATATCCTGGACAGCACGGGCACCCGCATAGGCAGCTTCCCGTTCTTTGGTCTGTTCAGGGGTGGTTTGTAGAATACCCCCGACATAAAGGTTGATGACCTCGTTCATTACTGCTTGGAAGGTTTCCTGTTTCAGGAGACCCTCGGCAGCATTGCCACGTTCGATCAGTGTTTCGTTGTTCATTCAGGTTCTTAATTAGGGCTAATAATGGCTCGTGCAGACTCAGGCGAAGTAGCCTGCTGCTGTTTAGCCATGTCCAATTCCTCTACAGCGATTGCTGTGCGAGAAGTGACTTCAAATTGCTTGCGTTCCAGATCACGTTCCTTGACCATCTGGTCGAAGGCCATACGCATCTGATCCATCTCAATACGCATACGCTCCAGTTCAGCGTTGTATTCCACCTTCTTAGCGGAGGCAGCAGACACAGCTTCCTGTGCGGCAATCTTGCGCTCTTCCAGTTCCATCTGCTTGAGGAGCATAGGATCAGGCTGCTTCGGAGGCACTTGCTCAGGAGATGTGAGGAACTCAGCAACGTTCTTGATACCACCCTTTTCCAAGATGGCTTTGACCATCGCAAAGCGGTTGTTCGGCTGATACAGTTCCTGCATGGCTGGGTCAGCAGACAACATCTGGTGAACCATCATGTACTTCTGTGCTTCACGCTCTTGCTCACCGTAACCCAGACGAAGCTCAACAGAGACATCCTTACGGTCTGCCCAAGTGTTAGGAGAGACACGCTGGAAGGCTCCTGCCACCTCAATGATCTTCTCTTCTTTCTCGTATGCGAGAGCCAAGCGATAGACCTCAAGGTACAATTCCTTGATGAAGGTAGAGAAGTTACGGGCAATGATCTTGGAACGCTGTTGGGACATGCCAACAAGGTTCTCCACCATGCCAGCAGAGTTCTGCTTGGACACAGCATCCTTGTTCAGACCCTGAGACAGCTTGGAGACGCCTGTGACTTCTTCCTTGTCCTCATCCAGCAACTGAATGGTCTGGAAGACGAAGGGGTTCAGGCTTGCCTGCTGGAGAGGGAACACACCGTCAGGACGGGTCATGTTCACAATTCCACCAAAGCGGTTCTCAATGAGTTCCTTGGGGTTCGTCAGGGCACCCTTAACAACACCATAGCGAGGGTTGTTGGTGGTGACCGTGTGATCCAAGATACCACGCATCAGCACAGTACGGGCGTTCTGTGTAGGGATGACCTTGTGAGCGAAGTTGGTTCCATAGAAAGCGTGAGGGACTGTCAGAGGGCAGAAGGCCTTGAAAGGCTTTGCATCCACTTCCTCTACGTCCAGGATCACGTTGCCTGACTTGGTAACCTTGTGCAGCTTGGTCTCGCCATCACCCTTCATATCAAGGTACAGATAGCACTCATAGACCATCACATACTTGGACTGCTCCTGAATCTCATCAGCGTCCAGGCTCAGGCGGTCAGCACCTACCGAGTCATGACGGGCCAAGAACTCGGGGTCCATGGTCAACTCAGCATCATCCTCAGCACCGATAGACATCACCAGCTTCTTGTCATAGCCCATCTTCAGCAAGTCCGAGTAGGTCTTGCGGGTGCGATGAGCAACGAAAGGAGCTTCCTTGATGGAACGGGCTTGGGGTGTGATCAGGAACTCTTCTGGAGGGATCACATCGATGCAGATTTTGCTCTTGTCGAGTGTCCGCTTGAGTTCTCCAGAGAACAGACCCGTCATGGGGTCCATCTCCACCTTCACAGAGCTTACGTCAGGGGAAGAAGCAAGGATGTCCACATCATCAGCGGTGATACCCTCAAACTCCTCTTCCACTTCCTCTTCGATCTTGTCCCAGTAAACCTTGACGACACCCACACGAGCCATCAGGCCATCTTGGATAACGTCAGAGAAAATCTGGAAAGAATCGTTCTGTCGGTGGACTACATAGTCGCAGTATTCGGTAGCTACACGAGCATCAAGGACATCCTCAGGACCCTGAGGGTCAAAGGATACGATCTTGTTACCAGCGGAGAATGTCTCCAGCAGGATTGCCTTCATGGACTCAACAGAGTCAAAGACATCCATCGATACGTACTTGCTGTTTCCTGCATGAACAGGACGGGGTAGCTTTCCGTTGTAGTAGTCGAGTACGTCTTCACGTTCCCTGCTCAGTTTGGAGTCATAGAACCCTACTGAGGAGTGGATGGCCCGATCTACGAGAGCCGATAGCTCACTCTTCTTTACAGGCCTAAATCTAGATTGAGCCATACTTATAAAGCCTCAAAGTAATAATCGTCCGTCACCTCCACAGGAGTGAAACGTCCTTCATGTATAAAATTTGCAATCGCCAGAGACATAACGCAGTCATCGTGGCAACCCTTCTCAGCCTCCATCTTCCCGTCCTCAGTCACCACGTAGGTCATGAGTTCTCGGATGGTCAGCTTATCGTTCAGTGTCATCTCAGCTTCACGCAGGGATGCACGAAGTTGGTCAATGATCAGGGGTTTGGTCTTGACAGTCGTTCGGAAACCAAACGTCACTGTCTCATTCTCTGTTTGTTTGTCTACAGATGATTCAAAGTACAGGTTGGGGTAGGCAAAATCCTTACCCAGCCTCGTAGCAGTTAAGATACCGTGGTTGTTGTTTTCTACAGCCAGCCTTGCAGTGTTGAAGAAATGTCCAAGACTGTTCAAGACCTCTGCGAAGTAGTCAGGGTGAACCTGGGAACGGAAGATACCGACTTGGTTCTTCTTGGAATCCAGTATCTGAGCCACAGACCAGTCACCACCACGGACTCCCATGGCAACGTCAGCACCAATGTAATAGGTCTCTGCTGGATCATGATGGCGATACAGCATGAGTTCCCCACGGGGGTTCTCCTGCCAGTCTTCACCTTCCATAGCCAGTCTAGCAACGATAGCAGGGGTCTCTTCGATCCTCGCATTCAATTGCTGTGTGTTAAATACAGGGCGACCTGAGGTGAGGAAGGACTCGTCAGCATTGCAGGGGTATTCCTGCATGAACATCTCAAGACCGTTAACGGCAATCTTCCTACGCCTGAACATCAATTGCTGATCGTCCAAGCCATACTTCTCTACAAGGGTCTCTTCTTCCGGGGTTCTCTCAAAGTTAGCTGGGACGGGTTCCCGGTATTCTGCTTGGACAAACCAAGGGATGAATACAGGCTCAAAGTCACTCTTACCGTTGACAGCGTTTGTCCATATCTCATGGAAAGGGTTGCCAACACCGTTTGCTGTTGACTCAATGAAGATCATCGAACCAGCAGAGTTAGGGATGGCCTGCATCAAGCCGTTGATGTTCTCTCGGGCTGTTGCATTGGGGTAGAAGGCAGCTTCAGACAAGTGAGCAAGCTGAATCGTTTCACCACGACCTACACCCTCACCACCAGCGGTAGCCACCATGTAGGAGCTATCCAATTTGTCGAACACCAATTCCTTACGAGAGGAGTATTTGGTGGATGGTTTGAGAATGTCTGGGCAGTTGTCGAAGTATCGACGGGTCATGTCAAACAGGGCCTTGGTAGACTCTGCTTGGTGGGTCATCACGATTGACTTCACAGCTTTGTGCTGAGAGGTCCACCAGAAGAGCAGGCCACCAATGACGGTAGACAAGCCCTGCTGGCGACCCTTCAGAACGATGACACGTACTTTACCTGTCGTGTCGAGTTGGTTCAGGACTTTGGCACAGAATATCTTCTGAGCCTCATTCAAGACCAGGGGGCGAACGTCCCCTTCCTTTGTACGAATCTTGAGCGCATGTTTTGCGTAAAACTCAAAGTCCTGAAGGAGACGCTTACGTACTTCAAGTACAGCGTCTTGTGACATTATTTCTTTTGGTTCATTTCCGCAGCGATGTCCTCAAGGAACGACTCAGCGGTCTTAACGTTTACAGTGGTTTCAGTGGCAGGTTTTGCGAGAGTCCACTCCAAGACAGTCTTGGCAGCAGTCAGTTTATCTTTGACGTTGATGTCTTCACGCCGCATGATTTCTACTGCTGTAGTAATGGCCTCCTTGGCAAACTCCTGCTTAGGAACCTCATAACCTTTTGCGGTTTCCATATAAGCAACAATCCTTTCGGCCTCTTTCTTGGCCATTCGTTTTATCTCGTTACGCTCTGTCTTGTTGTATCCGTCAGTAGCGCCCTGAGGACGCCCCATCTTGACACCAGGAGCGAACCGCTTGTCAGTCCACATCTTGTGCAGTTTCCTGCCTTCTTCAGTGGCTAACAAGCGTCTGAAGTAATCATTCCTTGAGGTTTGCTTTTCTCGCCCGCCCCGGCTTTTCGCTGGGGTCCACCACACTCGCCACGGATACCCCATCTCCCTTTGCTTCACTCTGGTCAGCCCCTCCGGGACGGGCCACGGCAGATGTTCCGGCACGTAGTCCGGTCTTGGATTTTCTTCGTTCATTGTCTAGATCGCTCAAACGGCCCTCCATAGCCTCACGGACTACATCAAGGGTTGGTTTGCTGCTGGAACAGAGCATCTCAGGGGGCAGGGCATTTAGCATGTCCGTACCTACAGAATGTTTCTGTTCAGCATTAAAAGCTGGGTCACTCGTCGCTTTATCGAAGAGTGCCCAGAGGTTATAAATTTCAGATGATTTCATTTCTTACCAAATTGAGTCAGCGGTTCCACGAACTGTTTCAGGAACGCCTGCTCTGCTGGATCGCTGGATTTAGCCATACGGTCTGCAATGGCTTTCACCTTGTCAGCAGGGGCCTTGATGCCAGCAACCGTTGTGGCGAACTGTGCGAGTTCTTTCGTAGGTGCGTTGGCACGGGCAAGGTTTGCAGCCTCACCAGCAGTACGCACAGCCTCTGCATAGCTCACTGGGTTACGGACACCAGAACTGGCTGCTGTCAATGCTCCAGGCTGTCCAGCCAATACGCCTTGCTCTTGGAGCTTGCGTAGCTGGTTCTGGAGACCATAGAAGGCATCCTTGTTGGCAACGTTACCGCTACGGAGAATCTCCATAGCAGCCGTACCGACTGGACCATCCTTCTGCTGGCGAGAGACCAGACGCAGGGCATCAATGGCTTCTTTGCTAGACAGGTTCAGGTTCGATGCACCACCAGGGAGCAACTCTTGGAAGGCACCAGACAGTGGCCTACGAGTGTCCTTGAGGACTTGCAGCTTCGTAGCGGCGTTCTGAGCAGCCTGAGCCTCAGAAGCGGCCTTAGCGGCATCAATCTGGGCCTGACGGGCCTTCAGAGCCCTCTCAACGGTTGCATTGAGACCCTGCATAGACTGGGTAGCCTGCGAGGGTCCAAGGCGTCCCAAGACATCCTCAGCAGTGTCTGCTTGTTTGAGAGCCCTCTGAGCAGCCATCTCACGGGTCTGACGACCACCAAGGACAGCGTTCAAGGGTGTAGACACACGCTCGGGTAGAACCCAGCGATTAACCTCACGAACCAGCGGCATGACGCCACCAGAGGACTGCATAGCCTGTGTGAGGCTACGGGCTCGTTGAGCCTTCTCGATAGCATCAGCAACAGCTTCACCAGCCTTGGATGTACGCAAGGGAGCCAGATCGTCAGGCGTAAGAGCCCTACGGTCCTGCAAGGCAGCCTTCAAAGGAGCAGCATCGAACTTCTTATCGACTTTGCTCAGGCTTGCTACAGCACGGTTGACTTCATTGATGTACTTACCCTCAACAGCGTTCAAATCGATTGTTGAGACGGGGTTACCCCGCTTGGTCTGACTATCTGCAATTTTCTTTATGTCTGTGATGATTTCAGCATCCAGACGGGCAGCAGCATCGTCGCCAGATTTCCTAATGAATGTGCTTGTCTTCTGTGCCTGACTTGCAGGGAGAACACCACCCAAGACACCGCCTGTAGCGGCACCAATCGTAGCGCCTGTCGCAGCGCCCTCAAGACGTTGCCCATCCTCAGCAGAGCCAGCACCATAGAGACCACCCTGAGCAGCACCTGTACCAGCGCCAGCAGCAGAACGGATTAGGCGACTTGCTGTGGGAATAGTACGGATAGCGCCAACAGTGCCCAAGCCGGGAACGAGTGCGCCGCCAACCTGACCCGCTGTGTAAGCTGGTCCAGCGTCCTTGGCTCTCTGTCGCAAATTGTCTCGGACCTTGTTGCCATCGAAGCCCAGCATACTGGCACCCTTACCAGCAATCTCATCGAGAAAGCCGAAGGTGACTGTATCTCCAACACCCTGAATTGCCTCTAGGGCAAGTTCTGCACGGGTCTTTGGTTTTGCTGGAGCAGGCGCAGGAGCTTTAGTGGCCTGTGGAGCAGCTACAGGAGCCGCCGCAGGAGCAGGCCGTGTTGGGGGTGTTATCGTTTCCCACCCTGCATCATTATTGGCAGGAGCGGAGGGAGTAATGGTCTCCCAGCCATCATCGCCAGCAGACGCAGTAAGGTTTGCTTTCACAAAATTCCAATCACGTTTAGGTTGGCTGTAAGGGCTTGTAGGCAAAGACGCCCACGTAGAACCGAGCTTCTTGATTGCACTCTCGTAGTTACCAGACAGCACATCATCCAAAGCCCCATTGCGACGAATCAACTCAATCGCAACTTGGTTTTGGCTCTCAGGAGAGAAGTCCGTGACGCCAATCTTGGGGGCAACCTCACGATATGTAGTGCCTGTGATCTGATAACGACCAGCAGCAGTGGAAGGACCTTCGGCAGTGCGTAGGCCAACCACGTTAGGGTGACGAGAGAAGTCCGAGAACTTACTGCCACCAACAATGGTGTCCCAACTTGCCCCCTCAGCCTTCCCGAGGAAGTCGAGGAAGCGTGTCAGGTTGGGGTTAGCCCCCGTGACATCTTCCCAAGCCATCACTTAGCCTTTCGTTGAACCTGTCCGTTAGGACCAATGCGGTATTGAAATTTATCAGGCTCCCAAGCGATACCCGCAGCAGTCACAGCGGACTGAAGCTGGTTGCTAGGGGGAGGGGAAGCGGGAGAGGTAGGCGCAGCAGAGGCTGCTGGAGCGTTAGGGTTTGGTCCTACAGAAGATGTGCCACGCGAGGTTTCTCCTGCGTAGAACTTTTCCAGCTTATCCAAAACCTCAAGACGCTTCTCAATCCAAGGCTTCCATACCTTTTCACGATCATCTGTGAGACTAGGAATTGGGCTCTTGAACAGGGTCATCTCTTGGTTCGAGATAGCGCCTTTGGTACGGGCTGTGTTCAGTAGTGTTTCATCAACGGTCAGGCCTTCCAAGAATTTGTTCTTGGCAACCTCATCACCACCGAAGAAGCCCGCCACAGCAGAGACACCAGGGATACCCTGAACCTGAGCCTTGGTTCCTTGTCCCGAAACAATCTCACGAGCTTCTTGCCAGCGCCCCTTAAGACCTTGGATGTCATTAAGAACAGGACGAGCATCCTCTGCCGCTTTCGTATCTGCTCTCGTAGCATCACGACCACGAGCAAGACGGTCATCAAGGACAGCTTTCTCGATTGCAGCGTTATTCTTAGATTCAGACTGTTGCCTGTAATACGCTGCAAGTGCGGGGTTGCTAGACACAGTCGTGGTGCCATCAGGCTGTGTAACTTGGAAGAACGGAGTGTTTGTAATAGGATCGACTTTAGGCATGTTAGCCCGACGACGAGCCTCAGCAATCTTTGCTTCCTCAGACTTCTGAGCCTGAATACCTAGAGCAGTTCTCGCAGGGTCTTGTGAACCAGCAGCGGCCAAAGCAGCCCCGATTGCGCCTATCGCTTGATTACCATCAGAGAAGCCAACACGAGAAAGAAGACCCTGAGGAGTAGGGGCCATATCTTCAAAAGCACCTAAGAAAGCCCCATTACCAGAGACTGTGGGGGACGGGGCCATCGCGGCTTGAACAGGAGTAGGGGCCTCTGGTGCAGGAGCCGGAGCATTCTGCAACTCGTCTGTAGAACCACCAGCCATGATACGTGCGATAACGTCTTCGGAACCTGCTTCGTCTTTCGGGACTTGTACAGGACCCGTAGGCTGCACCCGTGGCATCTGCGGAGGAGCAGCGTTAGGGTTGACCAGAGGAGGGTTCACGAAACCACGGCCAGCACCAGCATTCGGTTGATCAGGCTTTTGGTTGGCGGTTGCCCCATAGGCCTGCATGAGGAGACCTTGCACAGGGAAGGGAAGTCCTCGGAGAATATCTTGAATGTTCATTTCTTCTCCTTAATGAATCTTGCTGTAATCAACGGCGAAGTATCCATTACTCTGCATCTCGATAGCGTCAGGGTAGACCTGAGCAGCTTCCTGAGCCATGACACCGACGAAGCGACCGTAACCAGCAATATCCTTGAACTCTGGTTTATAGTCGTATTCATAGACACCAACACCAGAAGGAAGATTACCGACCTTGACGATGTTCTCTTTCATGCGAATGTCTGAGAAGGGCTTCCAACCCATCGTACCAGCAGCCATCAAACCACCGCCAATTTGAGAAGCGATAGAAGGCTGGTTTACAACACCTGCCGTAGTCCTAGCTCGTGTATCTCCAGCAGCACCAGACAAAGCGGCATAAACAGACAGAGGGTTTCGGATCGACTCGTTGAACTGATCCATGTTGCCTTGGATAATATTCTGGTTCTGATTCTGGTACACACCACCAGCGGACATGCCTTGGTTGAAGTTGTTGCCAGCAAACTGCTGACCAGAGTTGATCAGACCAGCACCGAACGTACCTGCATTCATGAGGCCGTTGTTGGCGTTCATCATGTTGGACAGGTTCTGATTGAACTGGTTCTGAGCCATGCCCAGACCCTGACCAAAGAACTGACCACGGATGCCTGAGGAGATGTCAGCAAGACGGTCAGCAGTGCCACGTTGGGCAATCGCAGACTCAACACCAGCACGGGTAGAGTTGGTATTGCCTGAACCTGCGAAGGCACGGTTCATTCCAGGCATTGTCTGCTCACCGAACTGACGCATAACGTCACGGCTTGCGGCATCAATCAGGCCATCGGTGTAGGGGTTGTTAGCAAACTGACCAGCTTGGCTGATGATCTGCTGTGTTGGGTCCATAGAGGCCCTAGCGAAGATGCTTGAGGCATTACCACCAGCAGCAGAAGAGGCATCAAGGCTCCCCAGACCAGCACCCATCATGTTGTAGCCCAGACCTGCTGTGTTATTAGCAAACGACCCCATATTGTTTGCTGCATTTGTCTGGAAGGGGTTCAAATCAGCTACACGCTGTCCCGAGTATGCAGGGTTTGCTGCTACTTGGTTGGCAAGATTACCTAGACCACTCAAAGCCTGCTGATGAAATGGCTGTGCTGTCTTCCAAGCCTCCATTGCACCCGGATCAGTGATCGCCTGACCCTTTGTTTTAAATAGACTGCTCATTATTTCTCCAAATCCATATCTCGTTACAATCTTCGTGTGGACACAGCCACTCAAAGTCGAGCATTTTCAAAAATTTACGCTGTAAAATGCCAGCACTATGATTGTGCAAGACATAAATAGGCCCACCACGGAGTTCACGGAACGTGTGCCAGTCCTTAATGAGGGCCTTGGCTATGGTAGGAGACCAGTTGTAGACATCGCAGTGAGCAAACGCCCCTTGAACATGCTGTTCTACCCTAAAACGGTAGTCCTTTCGGACAATGACAGGGACTTTTAAGAAATGCTCACCGCAAAAATCATCATTCGTAGTATCAATCACGGCTGCTCCAGTGCAGCGATCCTCTCATCAAGGTCTTTCATTGCCTCAACGATTAGAAGAAGAGCCTTTTCGAGCTTCTTCAGTTCGTCTTGCAGATACAACTGCTGAGACTCTGGAAGAGCAGGCCGTGTTCCACGAACATAAGGCTCTATATTGACCATTGTTATCTCCGGGAAATAGGCATCACATCAGCATCAAAGCCTGAGAACTCAAAACCATCGATGCTATCAAGCTCTGCACTGTAGGCGAGGTATCTGCCTGCTGCTTTTGAGGTGATCTTGTAGTCAATCTCTGGGTCGAAGTCATAGGAGGTGTACCAAGCCACAGGCTTCGTGTGGAGGTCTGACGCACCCAAGCGGAATGTCATCAATCCACCGGAGTTGAAGAACTTCAATTGGGGGACAATCTCACGGATGGTCTTGTAATCCTTGATACCACCCTCAGGCTCTGCAAGGTCAATATAGGACCTCTCCAGATATGCCTTACGGTATGTCTCAGGACTCGCAGGACGGGACACAATGCCTTGGTAAGACAGGTCCAGGGCATACACCCGAGACTCAGTGAGACCATTAGCAGGATCAAGGACGCCTAGTGCAGCCATGAATCGTGGTGAGGATTGCTCAAACGAAGCATAGGATGTGTTGTACAGGCCGTATGGTGTTTCGAGATCACGATACAGGTAATCTGACAGTGCTAGGGATGTCTCAGCAGCACCAACGATATTAGGCAGGTCCATGAAGGACCATGTGTTGTTGCGGTAGTTAAAGACAGCGGCACGATTGCAGAAGACACTGTTAGGGAACCCGATATTGGACTCCTTACTGACGTAGGAGAAGTAGACGAGGTTGTTCTGGGTGTCGTGGGACACGAAGAACCTGTGTTTTGAGTTACGGTCTAGGGTATCGAAAATCTTACGACGAACACGACCATCAGCAATAGACTTCTTGGTGGAGCCATCGTGAACATAGATGTCATCCTGACCAAAGACAAAGTGTTGCCCCTCAACCTCAACCACACAGTTGGTGTTGATAATACCTCCGGTAGGGAACAACCTACGGAAGTTAAACATCAGGGACGTACCAGTGTACTCCATGAGCCACACTTGGTCTTCTGAATAGATTACGAAGAAGTTTCCGAGTGGAAGACCATCCAGCAATTCAGTCTTGATGTCTGCAAGGGTATTCTCGCCTGCATTATTTGTTGTCTGAGTAGCATCCCACACAATATCGTTGGTGGCCGTACCGAACTGGATAGCATCAGACCACTTGACCATCGTAGGGTACTCATCAGCACCCTTGGTAACGTTCAGAGCAATCGCATAGTCCAAGAAGGAACGCATCACAGCACAGGTGTCTGTACTAGGCCACTCTGAGCCAGTACCAGAAGACATCAGGCTGTATGTTAGGTCTGAGGTAATCTTACGGGCATATGGCACCATACCCTTACGAGCAATAAAGGACAGCCCTGCTGTCTGTGCATGGGTAAAAGGCTCTTCATTGTTGACCAAGGAACCTGAGGGGGTCACATCATCCAACTCACCGTTTGGATATGCACGTACATTACCTAGCTTGTCGCAGGTGATAATGACTTCCCCGGTAGAGGTAGAGGCATAAGAGCCAATAAACCGCATGTCGTAGTAATTGAGACCACCAGAGGTGTTATACGTATTGGTGTTAGCATCAAAGGAACCAGACACAGTGTCATAGTCCTGACTGCTCATGAACGGCTGGAAGATACTCTTAAAGACAGGACAACGTTGCACCCTACCATCATCAAAGATAACGTTGTCCGCTCGGTTGAACGCATTACCTGGGAGATCGTAGGGGTTAACATCAGTCACTACCCCGACTTCCCCGAGGTTCCGCACGGGTAGTGTAGCCATATTCTTTAAGCCTTCATGATAAATGCCAAAGCATAGTAAGGTGGTGTGAGGGTGTGGGCGTGTGCCCCAGCCTCAATCAATGCGTGGGCATGTTCACCGTCTTGAGACAGAGAGTGCGTGTGCCCATCGCCAGAACCAGTAGAAGTCGTGGTAACAGTAAATGCACTACTCTGAACAGTTGAGCCCTCACGCAACCAATTGCTACCAGCCGTGAAGTTGTTGTCCTCAGAAGTCTGGGTTCCAGACCAAGTGTGGGTGTGGGCAGGCATCTGAGCAGTGGTTAGAGCCGTACTACCAGTCAGACCAGTGTGGCTGTGTATGCCTGCACCAGTCATGCCGTGGGAGTGGTTACCCGCAGAGTTGGTTGCAGTAGAACCGCCAGATGTCCCTAGGGGCTTGTTGGTGTTGGCACCCACGATGAACCTGTCCCGAAGGTCAGGCGTACCGTTAGTACCATCACACAGGAACCACCCAGCAGGAGCAGACACCCCAGACCACATCGCAATGAGTCCCTGAGGGATGGGCTGATTCAGGAAATCCTGACCAGCAGTGACGGGTCCATTGATGTTGGGGAAGGTGTTCTTCAGAACAGTCTTGATCAACCGGAGATGATCATCTGCCTGAGCAACAGTGTCTGTAGCACCGGGGTTAGATACAACAAGCTGATTAATATACGTTGCAGTTTCAAGAGCCATTATTATTCCTTAACCGCACACATAGATGCAGGCGATTTGTTTTACTTGGTCAGGGCTATCAAAGGTGACAGCCTCACGGGCCTTAGCCACAGTGTAGGAACGAACAATGTCGTCAGACTGTTTCATACCCTTCCCAGGGATCGAAGAAGTGACGATCAGGTCGCCCTTGTCGATGTCGCCATTCTCACCGCAGACGTTGATAAGACCTTCACCCAAGGCGTTCACATGAGCCACCTTCATTCCACTTGGAATTGGGTAGGCTGACGGGTTTGAAATAGGAGAGCCTTCGGTAGGCATTTCCATTTGCCACGGGTGCTTATCAGCGCCTTTCAACTCGGCAGCAGGGAGCCAATCAATAGGAGGTTCATCAAACGATTCCACAAAGACGCCGATGACGCCCTTCTGGTTAGCAGTTGTACTACGCACGAACTTCACAACGGAATTAGAGATGTCTAAACGAGCGAGTACAACGTCATCAACAACAATATCACCCTGCTGAAGATCAGAATTGACGTTTATCAACCCATCATGAACACCTGTAAATGGTGCCCATCCCGCTGCTGCATAGGCCTTACCGACCGAGCCGTAAAACGAGTACGTTGTAGTAGCGAGATAACACTCAGTCTCGATTGCCGCCGCTGTGTTGTATCGACGACCAACCACAGCAGAGCCAGTAACACTGTTTGCTAGGAAGGTTTCGTACAGACGGGCGGGAGCATCTGGACCTGTGTAGGCAAAGTAACCAGCGTTCTCGGATGTTGCAATGTCAACATTAGACACCGGCAACAGACTCATGTTGTCAGCTGTGCCAATGTTTCTGTTGTATCTGAACTGTCCTGCGGACGTACCAAAAGCCAGACCAGCCGTGGTACGGAAAGAGTTGTATAAAGTGTCTGTGGCGTTATAGAAAGCACCACCGTAACCTGTTCCTGAAACTGTAGCGCCAAGAGCACCACTCCAACCAACGGCTGTAGTGCTATTTAAATATCCGGCTGAACCAAACCCAGTTGCAAGAGTAGTGCTACCAGAAACGACAGCACTGTATCCGTTTAAGGACTGCCCTCCTCCAAGAGAAAAGGTCCCCCCAGCAACGACAGAAGCGTTACCTGAAGTTATCTTGTCAGCAGTAATACCACTAGCAGCAATTTTATCTGATGTAATCGCAGATGCAGCAATTTTATCTGATGTAATCGCAGATGCGGCCAACTGGGTAGTACCAATCGCAGCCGCAGCAATCTTACCAGCAGTAATAGCGTTCGCACTGATCTTGTCTGAGGTAATTGCATTGGTAGCAATCTTGTCAGCAGTAATGGCAGTAGCAGCAATCTTGTCAGCAGTGATAGCCCCAGCAGCCAGTTTGGCAGTAGAGACAGCACCAGCAGCAATCTGGCTAGCACCAATAGCACCTGCTTGGATCATACCAGCAGTGAGGGTGTTGGCAGCAATCTGGTTGGCCGCAATGGTCCCCGTGAGGTCTCCAAAGGGCATGGAGGCCGTAAAGGCAGCACCAGTAAATCGATAAATCTTATCGTCTGTGGTCAGGTAGACCATACGACCTTCAGAGTTACCTGTAGTGGGTAGGGTACTAACAATCTCAATAGGTCGAATACCCTGAGCAAACTTGGCTACAGTGATAGAAGCGTCTGCTACTTCCTGAGCAGCATTGACGGTAATAACCACCTCTACCCAAGCACCATTCACACGCTCATAGAGCTTATTGTCATTGGTGTTGAATACAACCTTCCCATCAGGGGCAGTGCTAGGGAGACTGGAGACAACCTCAACAGCCTCAGGGGCATCCGGGGTCTGTGCAGCAGACTCTACGGGGACCCAAGCAGTACCGTTCCAGACATAGAGAATATTGTTGGTGGTGTTGAAGAACAACTCACCAACCTCAGAGCCAGAAGCAGGCAGGGTACTACCGGAAGCAGTTGTACCCCCTGAGCCACCCACACCGTTGGTCTCAAGGGCAGTCACACGACCAGGGAGAGCGTTCAGGACATCATCAGTGACCGTTACGGCCCCATCGATGTTAGGGAAGGTGTTCTTAATTGTGGTCTTAAGTAGACGAAGATGGTCGTCTGCCTGAGCCAAAGGATCAGACCCTACGGGGTTCGCGGGGTTTAACTGATTGATATAAGTAGCGACTTCAAGTGGCATAGTTGAGATTCTCACTAGGGACCCCTAAGGGGGTCTAATTGGAAACAAAAAGGGGACCCTAGGGGGTCTTTGCGAGGGGTTAGGGGGGACCTAGGGGGTCTAAATTCTGGGTGGACACTCTCTCGTGAGAGGTCGAACAACAACAACAACGACAGCAGCTTTAGCGGCTTTTTTGAATTGATCGATTCAAGGGGTCAGGGGGTCTTTTCAATATCGGAAAGGGACCCTAGCAGGCAAAGGCCATAGGGCCATCGGGCTAAGTGTATGAGGTGCAAGGGATCACACTAGATGCACCATCTAATGGGGGATTCGCTGGGGCTTTCTGGTGTCATTAGCTGCCCTGGTGGGCATTGGCATTGGCCTGCATATCGCTAATGAGAATGCATTATCATGAAAAACTATTGGCTGATCTGTCCCCGATATTTTCAAGAGGAACACGAACCGACAGATTAGGGTTTTCACCTAGAAAAATCTTTGCAAAAAGCCTTGCACTTACCTTTATAATCCAAGGACGCCAAGCGCGAGATCGCAGAGCGTGCATCAAGTGTTTAATCTTAAATTACCAAGGAGCAACCAACATGATCGACCGCAACATCTTTACCGACAAACCCAGCAAGGCCAGCACCATCATTGATGCATGTTTTGCCATCGCCATTGGCCTCAGTCTGTGCATGTTAGTTTTGCACGGCTTAGACGCCCTTTTCGTTTGACAATCAACTAACACTCAATCAGAATCTCAATCAGGCATAACGCCTACTCCACAAAGGAAAGACACCATGAGCAACACCACCAACACCTATAACGGCTGGACCAACTACGAGACTTGGCTGGTCAATCTGTGGCTGACCAATGATCAGGGCTCTGATGAGATGGTCAGAGAATGGGCGCAAGAATGTGTCCAAGATGCCATCGATAAAGGATGCGATGCCGAAAGCCTGCGAAACGATGCAGCCTATGAGCTTGGCGAGCGCATCAAGGATTGGCATGATGAGTTGCAGGCTGAGACTGTGGGCACCTCTGGTGTTTTCACTGATCTGCTGAATGCTGCTCTGGGCTCTGTCAATTGGTACGAGATCGGCCAGCATTTCGTTGACGATGTGGAGGTCTTTTCCGCTGGCTGGAATATGCCAGGATACATGCCAGACAGCGATCCTGCCCTCTTCACTGATGAGGATGCAGCCCTTGAATATCTCAAGGATGAGGTGCGAAACCTAGACCCGGAAATCTACCCTGCTGCTGATGATTGGGCCGAAAGCATGGAGGCAGACGCCAAGGGTGAGTTTTCCCAGAAGATCGCCAATTACGTCTATTGGGTCAGCAAAATCTAAACCCTGAGAGCCTCCACACCCTGCCCATTCTTTGTAGTGGGCAGTCGTGGGCGCTTTTGCCCTTGTTTAGCCAATAAGGCTACCTGAAAGGATGACACCATGACATTCAATGAACATGACGTTTTAAACCACTATTTGGAAGCCGTGGAATTCACGGATTTTGGTGAAGATGGTCAACCCGAGCGGGGATCAGAATTTAGCCAAAAGGTAATCGATAGGGCTTTGGATGATTGCGTGGCTTTCATCAACACCATCGCAAACCATGGCCTGATTGATGAATACATCGAAAAGGGTGGATCGGCCGAACAATTAGGGCACGATTTTTGGCTGACCCGTAACCGCCACGGCGTGGGCTTTTGGGATAGAGGCTTAGGCGGACTGGGTGAGCAGCTTACACACCATGCTCAATCATTCCCTGAGCGTTACGCCTATAGCGGGGATGATGGCCTGGTCTACATCGATTAAAGAAATAGCCCCGGCCTAGTGTCGGGGTTTTCTTTTGGCCTGCTCATGCCGGGATAACACCCAGCAGGGGTAAGGCTTGGCTATCGATGCACTCAGGTGCAGGGATAAACACGCCTGAATGAGTTTAAACAGCCTGCAAGCCCCTTTTGCCTCATGGTAAGGGGTAGGCTAGGCTATGCACGATAAATCGATTCTAGGCACCTTTCCGGGCTTTGTAGGACTATGCACGAATGACACCAGACGAACTGCAACAGATACGCCACGGGCTAGGCCTAACGCTAACCCAGTGGGCAGCGATGCTGGGCTATGACGGGCAGCACATGAGACAGCAGGCCTTCGACCTCGAATCCGGGCGGCGACCCATCAGGGACGCCCAGAGACGACTGGCAGAGGCCTACCGAGACGGCTACAGGCCTAAGGACTGGCCAAAATTCACCCAGGAAACCGATTAATCAGAAATTTTCTGGAATCTTGGGTGAAATGATTTCCTAAATGCCAGATTTTACAAAGGCTCTGATCCACATGGCACAGATGTCTGACCTGACAATATCATCCAGGGTGAACTCAATCACTGGGACAGGTAGGTTCTGTTTCTCCACAAGATCAATCACGACCTTCAATCCACACTCATTTCGTAAATCGGACTGCATTACATCGCCATTAAGGACGCACTGGGCATTCTCTCCGATACGAGACAAGAACATCTTCAACTCATGTGAGGTAGCATTCTGGGCCTCGTCAAGAATCACAAAAGCATTCTTGAACGTCCTGCCTCGCATTACCTCAAAGGGAATAACCTGAATATTCCCATTCTTCATATGACAAGCCACGGCTTCATTGCCTAGGGCTTCTTCCAGTACCTCAATGAAGGGTACAATCCATGGAGCTATCTTCTCCTCCATGGTCCCCGGAAAGAAGCCTAAGCTCCTACCAGCGGGAACGTTAGGTCTGGTCAGGATGATCTTATCCACTTTACCAGAGTCTAACAGTTGGGCAGCTTTAGTCGCTGCAATGTATGTCTTGCCAGTCCCAGCGGGACCAGTGACTACAACCTGAGGGGCAGTCTTGAGAGCGTCTATATATTCTTTTTGTTTATCAGTTTTAGGCAGAAGGGAGATGCCCTTCTTGGGATGTTTCTCAGCGTACGTACTTCTTCGCTTAGTTGCCATAATCTCAGGTTGGTTAGGTTATAGGGGCCGTGCTTTCCCGGCAGTCAGTCCTGAAGGGAGGACACCCAGGTAGCTCCTACTACGGCAGTCTAGCCGCCATTCAGAGCAATGATCGTCTTTCCGATCTGTCACGCCATGCCGTGCGTTACGGTCCTAAGGTAGTAGGAATCTTTATTGAAAGCCGATGCGTACCTGAGCAGAGGCATCGGGCATATCACTTACTTGATTGGGCAGGCACCTGTAGCACAGGCATCAGCTTCCATCTCTTCAAGTGTGTTAGCCTTATCAAGGATGATAGGCTGGAGGTTCGCTGCGTATGCCTCAAAGACATCTTCAGTCACAACCTCTTGTGGCAGGTACAGATAACCCAAGTCCTTAGCAGACTTAGTGGGGTCAGCACGGAACAAGAAAGAGACACCCACATAGCTGTCCCAATTGTTCAGCAACCAGTCAATGATTGCAGGAACCTCATCAGGGCTATAGCTGATCGTAGAAGACACGTTCTGCTGACACCATGAGTTCTGCAACAGACCATAACGCTCCAACTGCTCCACAGCAGTCTCTACGTTAACTTCCATGGTCACTGTCTTACCATCAACTACCTTCTCCACTTTGGTGAATGGTACATCAGACCACTTCACAGGGAAGGTGATAAGGACAGCAGAGGAATCCATAGGATGATCCACGACTTTGTACCCTGCGGCCCTGCAAAGAGGAACCAGCGGATCATGCTTGCCGAATGTCACGTTATTGAAGATGAACTTGCCCAGAGGCTTGTGCATCCCCTCAGTGGTATCCATGATCTTACTCAGGGTTCCACTAGGCTTGATCGTAGTGACGTTCTTGGGTCTTGGTGTACCCAACTCATCAGCCATGGCATATGCCCCAGCCGTAGCGGTACGCTTCAACTCCTCGTAGTCGTATTCCTTCAGGTCAGGCCTACGGACCACACCAGTGATACCAACACCACACAGACGTAGGAAGTCATTGTTCAGGTGCCATGCTTCTTGCAAGATACCATCACGAAGATTCACACAGGTCTGACGATAGTTAGCCCTAGCAGCAATGCGGATAGCCTCACGAAGACCACTTGAGTCTCCCTTGAACTTACCCACATCAACCTCTGTCAGATTACAGAAGCTCTTGTTACCGAGAAGAATCTCAGCACATGGGTTGACTCCACGGAACCATGGAGCCCTCTTAGTAGCAGCCTGTCCATTGATGAACCCTGGCTCACTACCGCCAGCTTCCACCATCATCTCAAAGATGGCCTCAAGCTCAGAGCGTAGGGGCTTGGTCTTGAACAGCAGTGAGTTGTTAGACTGGGCTCGTTGTGGGTTGCTTACCCAGAACTCCCTCTTGGCTACCGCAAACTCCTGCCATTCGTCCGCACCATATTCAAAAAGTGCAATCTCAGCAGACCTACGGGAACTGAGGATAGTGCCCAGCCAATTAACAATGTCGAGAATATCAATTCGGGTAAGTAAGGAGCCAGCACGTTTGTTCAGTATCCCAAAAATTGCTTCATATGCTTTGGCAATGCTTTCATCTCCTGAGCTAATCCATCCATAGCCACGGAGACGGTCTCCTGCCGGACGTATCTCGGAGAAATCGAGTATAAGTTTATCGGCGGGATATGGATGGGCCAACAGCTTTCCAATGGACTTTGCCCAGGCTTCTGCTGAGTCTCCAACAACAATTGTCCAGACTCCATCTTTAAATTGCTCCTTGTTGGTCTCTGCTCCACCCTTCTCTGTACGAGTAGACCGGATCACCTCAATCTCACCAATGGGCTTCCTGAAGCCAGTCAATTGTCCCACCACGGGACTAAAGCCTACTCCACAGCCCTGCATGAGCAGCCACAGACAATCCACAACATCCTGTACGGTTTCCACAGAAGTGAAGGAGCAGTTGAATTGACTGGCCTCACGCTTCTTGGCTACGTCTGTACCACCTAACCAAAGGGTACGACCTGACATGGATACCTTACGCTGAAGCATCAATGACCGTAGAGTCTCAAGCTCCTTAGATTCCCCTGAGTCCAGCTTGGAACCCTTAGCTCTCTCCCAGAGCCACTCCTGATGACCAATCACTCGGTCTACGGTCTGATCCCAAGTCTCAAAGATAGTCCCAGCGTCATCCAGAGGACGGTTATAGGTCCGTCTAGAGATCAACTGAGCCCTCAGGCTTGGGATAAATACAGCGTTATCTGTAGACAATGCTTCTCCTAACAATTCTTTAAATAATAATATTACCACTCCTACTATGCTTCCAGCTATAGAGGAGACCTATGAATAACCTTAGGATCAGCTAGGGTATTCTTTGGATGATCTCAGGATAAGCTATACTTACCCTTAATTCATCGGGAGAGCCTGCGCCCCCTATCCCCCAAACCCCCTTTCCCATGATGGGTAAGAGTCTGGTGGTAGGAGACGAAGACCAATGTAGTGATACATCGGTTATCGCCTGCAATACAGTCAGAGCAACCTGTCTGTACTAGCCTCTACTGATGAGAGACTGCCCCCGAAAGAAGTATGTTTCCTTCTATAGTGGGGGTATTTCTAAGTTGTTGATTTATAAGGAGATTTTTTTGAGTAATTTGAACTCCCTCACCATAGAACAGAACCCTGCCTTCCCCTTAGGGGGTGGCATAAGCCCTGAATTTCAGGATGTGAAATCTGATCAACAAACACCCCCACTATTGAACGAACCGCCGGAGAACCGTATGGAAACACAGACAGACCAGCTCATCATTGAACAGGTCATGCACCTTGATGGTGCAGCCCGTTACGACAAGGAGGCAGCATACAAGCGGTCTCACCAAGCGTTCGCTTCGTCTGAATGGCCTCTCTTTAAGAAGGCATTCCCCATTGTCGCTGATGCTGTCCACACAGCAGCCACAGAGACAAGCCGTGGACCTATCCAAGCATGGAAGTTTATCCTTGCTGAGGTAGGGACAGACAACGCTGCATTCATTGGTCTTCAAACCACGTTTTATAAGGCCATCGACGCAAAGCCTGAAGTGGATGTTGCTCGTTCAATCGGGCAGTTGATCTATGCCCAGCTTAAAGCAAAGGGAACAGATGCCCATGAGGAGACCACACTCGGTCTTCAGGTGCTTGCCTGTGTCATGCAGTCAGGTCTTTTCGTTCGCCAAGAGCAGGAGGACACGAGTTCCTACAACACAATCGAGTTCACTGACGAAGCTGTCGAACAGATGCACAGGCTGGAAGAGTGGCAGCGATACATGGCACCGATCTATCGGCCCATGGTGTCCAAGCCCAACTCCGTGCTGGAGGGGTCTTACCTGGACCCAGCCATCGCTAAGACCGTGCAGATGGTCAAGACAACTAACAGGGAACACCAGAAACTGATCCGGGATGCTGCATCTAGGGGTGCTGCGTTCGTGGAAGCTGCTGACATCATCCAAGGAGTTCCCCTGCGTATCAATACATGGGCTTTGGAGGCCGTTAAACGGGCCTACAAGGTCGGTATGACCATTGGTAGCATCCCACCTAGCCAGTTGCCCCAAAAGGGCCGTCTGAGGTCTCAAATCCGATCTCAGCAGGCAGGCTTCCTGACTGACCTGAATGAGGCTGCTGAGTATTCCAAATACGATGCTGTGTATCTGCCCTCCACCATGGACTTCCGTGGCAGGGTCTATGCCAAGCCTCACCTCAATCACCAGAGGTCTGACTATGTGAAGAGCCTCTGGCTGTTCGCAGAGGGCAAACCCTTGGACCCCGTTGGGTTGTCTTACCTGAAGATTCACACAGCCAATTGTGGGGACTTCTCCAAGATGTCCAAGGCTCCGTTCATTGACCGGATCATTTGGGTTGATGACAACATGGAGAAGCTCTTGGAGACCGCAAGGGACCCTTGGGCTGACTTGTGGTGGACTGAGGCTGACTCTCCGTTCTGCTTCTTGGCCGCTTGCAAGGAACTGCTGAACTACCACGAGCAAGGCTATGGGTACGTCAGTCACCTCCCTGTGGCTATCGATGGGTCCTGCTCTGGTCTCCAGCACTACTCAGCCATGCTGCGTGACCAGCAAGGCGGCTCCTTTGTGAACCTTGCTTCCTGCGAGACTCCTCAGGATGTCTACAAGGAAGTGGCGAACATCGTGAACCAGTTGGTCTTGGAAGACACTGAGGACCCTATGGCTCAGGAGTGGCTGTCCCACAAGGTAGACCGAAAGGTCACCAAGAGGGCCACCATGACCCTGTGCTACGGCTCCAAGCAGTACGGCTGGAGGGAGCAGTTGATGGAAGACTTCATGAACACATACGAAAAGGAGGTCAAACTTGGACAGCGTGACAAACACCCTTTCTCTGAACCTAACAAGGCATCTGGATATATGGCGAAGAAGCTGAACGTTGCCCTCAGAAAGACCGTGAAGGCGGCTGTTGAAGGTATGGACTGGCTCCAGAGTACCGCTGGCCTGCTGGCTGGTGAGAACAAGCCTGTGGTCTGGACTACCCCTGTGGGGTTCCCTGTCGTGAATGGATACTACGAACCTATCCTGAAGCGTGTTGACATCACCATTAAAGGACGCCGCCATCGCCAGACACTCTTGCTTGGATATACAGACAAACTCAAGAAGACGAAGCAACGTTCAGCAATTGCTCCTAACTTCGTCCACTCCTACGATGCCTGCCATTTGATGATGGTGGCTATCGAAGCCAAGAAGCAAGGAATCAACTCTATGCTTCTCATTCACGACTCGTTTGGATGTCTGCCATCAGACATGGGGCAGTTCGCCAACATCGTCCGTGAGCAGTTCGTGAAGCTCTATGAGCATCATGACCCGTTCCAGGCGATTCATGAGAACGCTCTGATCGCTCTGAGCGAGAAGGGTCAGGGGAAGCTCACTGCTCCTCCTATGAAAGGAAGTCTGGACATTAAAGATGTCTTGAACAGTCAGTACGCATTTGCCTAAGGAACCCTATGAACCTCGTTCACCAACTCGCATCGGAACTCCTGTCCCACGGACACTCAATCCCCTTGGATGTTGCTCGTGACCTGATTGACTCAGGTTATGACATTGAAAACATCCAGGACAACATCGATGGCTTCTCGGTCATTGATCCATCTGAAATCGATTACTTTGAGTACATCGATAAGAACCACTAAGCAGTAGCTCACAAAAGGAAATTATGCAGAAATTTGTTACCCCGAAAGGCCGTGCTGTTTACCCCAGCATCATCCGTCCAGATACCCGTTACAACGAAGAGGGTGTCTACAAGACTGGCCTTGAAATGTCCGCTAAGGACGCTGAGAAATTCATTGAAGACCTGAAGGCCTGTTACACCGAGGAATTTGGTGCAAAGAAGTTGGCCTCTGCAAAGCTGCCGTTCAAGAAGAACGATGACGGCTCTATCGTCTTCAATTTCAAGAGCAAGAATGCTCCCAAGCTCTTTGATGCCAAGGGCAACCCGATCCGGGACACCAGTGAACTCCGAGTGGGTGGTGGCTCCGTGTTTAAGATCGCTGGTGCCATGAAGGCATATAATGCAGGCGGTACGACTGGCGTGACCTGTTATTTGAACTCTGTGCAGATCATCGATCTGGTCGAGTACAACGGCTCACCATTTGGCGCTGAAGAGGGTGGCTTTGAAGCTGCCGCAGAAGAGAAGTTCGGTGAGTCCAAGGTTACCGAGGACGTAGACTTCTAAAGCATGAGAAAACCCCGCAAGGGGATGACCCAACAGCAGGTATTGCTCCTGCACGGTGTCCGCTCAGGTCTTGAACAGAAAGTATGTGAAGACCTGAAGAACCGGGGTGTGGGTTACGAATACGAGCAGATGAAGCTCAAATATATTCGGCCTGAATCGGCACACACCTACACCCCAGACATCGTTCTCGCTAATGGAATCATCCTAGAATTAAAAGGCAGGTTTACTGCCGAAGACCGCAAGAAGATGCTGCTTGTCAAACAGAGTCATCCTGACCTCGACATTCGCTTCCTCTTTTCCAATTCCAAATCAAAGATTTCTAAAACAAGCAAGACAACTTACGCAGACTGGTGCCAGAAATATGGCTTCCAGTTCTGCGATAAGGTTGTCCCTGAAGAATGGACCAAGTAATGACCCAGAACTCCCTTATCATTTCCCACCTGCTCCGTGCAGGCTCGATTACCCAGCGTGAAGCACTGCTGGATTATTCCGTTCAGTCGCTTACCAAGCGTATCTCTGAGCTTCGTGCCCGAGGCTACAAGATCAAGTCTGAGAAGCGTCAGCACCCCACTACAGGACAGCGTTATGTCCGCTATGTTTTGACCAACAAGAAGGCCAAGTGATTATGGAAAACAATTTCGTCACTTATTACACCTTCACTCATCAGACTCCTCTGGATACTGAAGCCGCTGGTGGCTTCCCTCTCCAGACATCCTCACAGAAGAGCATCACCATGTGTGACGGTACGGCTTGGCCTGCTATCGTTCGTGAGTTCACCAACTTCCTGTCCGGCATCTATGGCTATGACATCTCTGCCCGTGTGTTCGTTAAGGACATTAGCTGGGATGGTGAGGACGCTTATACCTCTATCCAAGACTACGGTGTATGAAGACAGCAGGAATTGAAGTAACCCTTCTCGATTCCTGCGGGACTGACCTTAGCGTGGTGAATGCTGCGCGGGTCAGTTTCGAGAAGGTCTCTGAGTACGAAGAGAGCAGTGATGGTTATGCGTGGGTGCTTCCCACCAAGGACGCCAAGCTAATTTCTTACTTGGCCCGACATAAGCACACCTCCCCATTCAACCATTGCTTCGCCAGCTTCCGAGTGAAGGCTCCAATCTTCGTGGCTCGTCAGTTGGTGAAGCATAAGTTCCTGCCATGGAATGAGGTGTCTCGCCGCTACGTTCAGTCGGAGCCTGAGTTCTACATCCCTGAGGTGTGGCGCAAGGCTGCTGAGAATGTGAAGCAGGGCAGTAGTGACGATGCTGCTGACCTTACGTTTGACCCCCGCAGCACCACTGCTGTGTGCCTGTCAGAGTACAAGGAGCTTCTGAATTGCGGAGTCTGCCCTGAACAGGCTCGTATGGTTCTCCCACAGAACACCATGACTGAATGGATTTGGTCAGGCACCTTGGGTGCATGGGCTGATATGTGCCGACTGCGGCTGGACTCTCACTCTCAGAAGGAAACCCGTGAGGTTGCTGAGAAGATCAGCATCGTTATGGCAGACCAGTTCCCTGTGTCCTGGCCTGCTCTTATGGAAATCAAATGACAAAACCAAAAGTACATTTTATTGGGGAGGCTCGGTTTGATACCAAGTCCTTCCCCGGTCATGAGGTGGCACACGTTAAGACTACGAACCATTATGTTTGGGGTGAGGATGATGTCCGTACATCGTCCGTTCTCAAGAAATTTGATGATGGCTCATTTGAAACTCTAAACACTATCTACGAGCCATTGAAAAATGAAATTTAAAACACCAACCAGCTTTGATGTAGGTGGTCAGACGTTCCGAGTAGTCATGGATGAGGCAGTGTCAAAGTATGGCAATGCCTGTGGTCAGACACACTTCGATGATGGTCTTGTGGTGATCAACCCCAAGCTACCCAACGAGGATGTCAAGGCTATTACGTGGTATCATGAATTGGTTCACGTAGTCCTGATTACCATGGGACGTATGGACCTCAACAGTGATGAGGCCTTCGTGGACAACATGGCAACCCTGCTCTGGCAGGCCGAGAAAACTTCGACATATTAAGGATGAAATGGATCAAGACGAAAGCGCATTTATCAAGCATATTCCCTGTGACAACTGTGGTTCGTCAGACGCCAATTCGCTCTATACAGATGGTCACACACACTGTTTCTCATGCAAGAAAAGCACCTTCCCTGATGATGGGGAGCATCAGACATCAACCAAACCTGTCTCAACAATCCAAGGGTACTCTGAAGCAGACACTCGTGGTTTATCCGCACGGAAAATCTCTGAGGAAACCTGTAGGCTCTTCGGGGTCCGTGTAGGTCAGTACAAGGGCAAGACTGCTCACTTCTATCCTTACTATCAGGACAACCAGATCGTTGCCTGTAAGGTCCGTGGTGCAGACAAGGCCTTCTCCTTCATTGGAGATGCCCAGAAGCCTCCCCTCTTTGGCATGAACCTCTGGTCCAAGGGCAAGAAGATCATTGTCACTGAGGGGGAGATTGACGCTCTGACAGTCTCTCAGGTCCAAGGAAACAAGTGGCCTGTGGTGTCTGTCCCTAATGGTGCCCAAGGTGCCAAGAAGAGTATCCAGAAGCATCTGGAATACTTTGAGGGCTTTGAAGAAGTCATCCTGATGTTCGACATGGATGAACCTGGACAGAAAGCTGCACAGGAATGTGCTGAACTCTTCTCTCCGGGTAAGTGCAAGATTGCAAGCCTGCCTCTGAAGGACCCTAACGAGTGTCTTCTGGCAGGTAAGCCTGACGCCATCATCCAAGCCATGTGGAACGCCAAGGCCTACAGACCAGACGGGATCATCTGCGGTCTGGACCTATGGGAAGAGGTGTCCAAGGAGGAGGCTGTTCAGTCTGTCCCATATCCATGGCTGGGCCTCAATGAGAAGACTCACGGGATGCGTAAGGGTGAACTGGTAACACTGACCGCAGGGTCGGGTATCGGTAAGTCCAGCGTGGTCCGTGAGTTGACTCATTGGCTCATCCAACAGGGTGAGACTGTGGGGATGCTGATGCTGGAGGAGAACCCCAAGAGGACTGCTCTTGGCCTCATGGGGATCGACATCAACAAGCCACTGCACCTGAGCAGGGAAGGAGTCAGTGAGGATGAACTTAAAGAGGCTTTTAATAAGACTCTCGGTAGTGGCCGTGTGTTTCTTTACAATCACTTTGGCTCTAGCGACATCGATAACCTTATTTCAAGAGTTCGGTTTCTCGCTAAAGGCTGTGGTTGCAACTGGATTGTTCTGGACCATCTCAGCATCGTTGTTAGCGGTCTTGGTGATGGAGACGAAAGACGCCTGATCGACAATGCAATGACCATGCTGCGTACCCTGGTTGAAGAGACCGGGGTAGGGATGGTGCTGGTCTCACACCTAAAGAGACCTGAGGGCAAGGGCCATGAGGAAGGCGCTGCGACATCCTTGAGTCAACTGCGGGGCTCCCATGCCATCGCACAGCTATCAGACATCGTTATTGGTCTGGAGCGTAGTCAACAAGGAGAGAACCCTAACGAGACACACTTACGAGTATTGAAGAACCGCTTCAGCGGTATGACCGGATTGGCTGGTACACTTCACTACAACACAAACACAGGGAGACTTACAGAGTCGCCTACAACGGAAGAAGCATATGGATTTTAGTATTGAAGCACATTTCATCACTGGTGTGATGCTGGGTTTGGAGTTCACGACTGACGAGGATTCCAAGTATCTGGTCATTGATCTGTTTATTGTTCGCTTGGCTTTTGGCCTGCACCCAATGGAATGAACGATACCAAACAAGAGAGCATATCGGCAGTACAGGTACTGATACTCTTGTTGGCGGCTATAGCCGATATTGTTCTTATTATTAACGTTATTCATCACTGGTAGTCACTTCAGCGAAAGGGCTTTATGGCACTGATATTTGATATTGAAACAGACGGATTCTTGGAGAACGTCACCACCATTCATTGCTTGGTTATTAAGGACACGGAGACAGGTGAGGTATGGGAGAACCACCACCCAGATGACATCATTCTGGGCCTGAGGCTCCTGATGGGAGCGGCTGACAAGCCTGTCATCGCAGGTCACAACGTCATCAAGTTCGACATCCCTGTTATCCAGAAACTCTACCCTTGGTTCTCCGTAGACCAATCCAAGGTCTATGACACTCTCGTGGTCTCTCGCCTGATCTACTCAGACCTACGTGAACGAGATGGCGCTAACATTGAGAAGGGGCTGCTCCCTACGAAGCTCTGGGCCTCTCACTCGCTGAAGGCTTGGGGTTATCGTCTGGGGATTCTCAAGGGTGAGTTCAAGGAACAGAATGGTGAGGACGCCTTCAAGGTGTTCACTCCTGAGATGCTGGAATACTGCATCCAAGACGTAAATGTTACAGAGGCCCTTTATAACCAACTGTCGCAGATCGAATACAGCAAAGACGCCATCACCTTTGAGCATGACATTGCATGGATCGCTGGTCAGATGGAACGCTCTGGCTGGCCCTTCGATGTCCAGTCAGCCTCCAAGCTCTATGGCACACTGTCTGCACAGCGGGAGAACATCCGCTCACAGATGATGGAGACCTTTGAGCCTCTGGTCATCGAGAGGGTGTCTGAGAAGACCGGGAAGAAACTCAAGGACAAAGTGATTGAGTTCAACCCTGCAAGTCGTGATCAGATCGCACAGAGACTGACGACAAAGTATGGGTGGAAGCCCACAGAATTTACACCCGCAGGGAAGGCGAAGGTTGATGAAGATACTCTCAAGGGCCTTGACTATCCTGAAGCGAAAGTCTTGGCAGATTATTTCTTACTGGAGAAACGAATTGGGCAGTTGGCAGAAGGACAGCAAGCCTGGCTTAAGGCAGAGCGTAACGGTCATATCCATGGATCGATCAATACCAATGGAGCAGTTACTGGACGCTGTACGCACCAGTCCCCCAATCTCGCCCAAGTACCATCAGTGCGAGCTTTGTGGGGTGTTGAGTGCCGATCTCTCTTTACCGTGCGCCCTGGGTTTAAGCAAGTCGGTGCAGACCTGTCAGGACTCGAACTCAGGTGTCTTGCACACTTTATGGCTAAATGGGATGACGGTGAATATGCGAATGAAGTGCTGAACGGAGACGTTCACACTAAGAACCAGAACGCTGCTGGTCTGCCTACACGAGACAATGCCAAGACATTTATCTATGGCTTCTTGTATGGGGCAGGGGACGCCAAGATTGGCTCCATCGTGGGCAAGGGTTCTGCTGAGGGTAAGAAGCTGAAGGAGCAGTTCCTCGCTGCTACCCCAGCCCTCGCTAACCTCCGTAAGGCTGTCACCAAGGCTGCTGAACGTGGCTACTTGGTTGGTCTTGATGGTCGCAGGCTTCCTATCCGATCTGCTCATGCAGCCCTGAACACACTGCTGCAATCTGCTGGTGCCCTCATCAGCAAGAAGTGGTGGCTGGAGTGCTTTGCTGAGGCCGAGCGTAGAGGCTGGAAGTACGGCTGGGATAACCAGTTCACCTGCCTTGGCTATATCCATGACGAATTGCAATGGGGTGTCCGTGAGGACATCGCTGAGGAGTTCGGACAGATGGTCGTGGACTGTGCAGCGACGGCTGGTGAGTATTTTAATTTCAAGTGCCCTATTGGGGCTGAATTTAAGGTTGGTATGAATTGGAAAGATTGCCACTGATTATGACACTCCAAGACGTTCTCAAGAAGGCGTGGCAAGACGGTATCTCCACCAAGGGAGACTATGCCCGTGCCCATGCAGATCAAATCGCTATCGCCGCTTCATGCGGTTTCATCACCACCCGTGTCCGCTCTAACGAGTTCGGACGCAAGTGGCTCATAACCAAGCTAGGACTGGAATCACTGAATGAATGCTATCAAAGCTGAAGAGTTGGACCTGTACTGCCTCATGGACGGGGATAAGTTCCTCGTCACCCTCCTGCTGAACGACAAGATTGTCTCTACGTTTGAGTACGGGATTGTCGAACTGGCTCAGGAGTTCGTGGGCTCCATGTCTGGACCTGATGGTATCACTGGGGATGACGCTGAGGACGCCTACGTTCTTATCGATGCCCTTGAGGAAGCCTCATTGATTATCAACGATGCAATTAAGGACTGAATGCTTTTACTTATTGACGCAGACATTACAGCGTTCTCCTCCGCTACTCGTGCAGAAGAAGAGATACGCTGGGACGAAGACACTTGGACTATCCATAGTGATCTGAAGAGGGCCAAGGAGAGCTTTGACTATCTCCTAGGCCAATACAAGGAAGCCACTGGTGAGAAGGAGTTCAAGCTCTGCTTCACGGGCAAGGACAACTTCCGCAAGACCATTAGCTCGACATACAAAGGCAATCGCAAGGGCCGCAAACCTGTCGGGTACTCTGCATTGAAAGAGTGGGCCATGGATACCTATCCGAGCTTCTGCAAGGAGTCTCTGGAGGCTGATGACTGCATGGGCATCCTCGCTACGAAGTTCCCCGGCAAGACCATCATTGTGACCATGGACAAGGACCTGCTCACTGTCCCAGGCAAGATGTACAAGCTCAATCAAGACGGGTCTGGTGAGTGGTACGATACCGATGCCAAGACTGCTGACTACCGCTTCCTGCTCCAGGCAATGACTGGGGATGCTACCGATGGATACTCAGGTATCCCCGGAGTTGGTCCCAAGAAAGCTGAGGAGATTCTTAAGAAGCATGGGGCTGTCTGGAAGACTGTTGAGGATGCTTACCTGAATGCAGGTCTCACCAAAGAGGACGCTCTTATGAATGCACGTATGGCCCGTATCCTTCGTCAGGAGGATTGGGATTTTGATAACGAACAAGTAAAGCTATGGACGCCCCAATAAAGAATTGCACCAATTGCAAGCACCATCACGGCAAGACAAGCATCGA
>JACCDU010081817.1_pt1 | contig 43516 bp, 40 predicted proteins | sample 7446081 | NCBI WGS metagenome assembly JACCDU01 (sample SAMN15323447, study PRJNA562643) | freshwater metagenome | isolation source: river surface water | place: USA:Blue River Watershed | collected 2017-08-17
ACTTTTGCCACACGAATCTGCCCCAGAATCTCGTTGCGGCGGCGACGCGACAGGCTGGGCATGGCCAGCAGCACATCGCTGATGTTAAGCGTAGTGGCTAGGTTGTCTAGGTCTGCCGGGTTGTAGATAGGCTGGCCGTTGAGCACGTGGCCGTACAGACGATCATCGTCATCTAGGAAGCCTGCCACCTGCATTTCGTGGCTGTTGGCCATGGCTGCCGCCAACTGGCGCCCTGTATTGCCTGCACCGTAGATCAGCACCTTGGGGCGCGAGGCATGTTTGAGAATGCTTAGGTACTGATCACCCAGCCAAACTCGGGCAAGTGCGCGCGATGCACCCACAAACAGCAATAACAGAATGGGCTGAATGATGCCGACGGTGCGCGGGACGCCAGCAACACCAATGGCAGTGAAGACGGACGCATAGAGCAAGCCGTAAATGCCTACGGCACGAGCCACCGCCAGCAACGCAGGCCAACCGCTGTAACGGAAGATCGCGCGGTACAGACCTGATACGACAAAGATGGGGAGCGCGATGCCAATTGAAGCTGCCACAGGCCAAAGGGCAGTTCCAGAAAGCGCAACGAACTCCCCCAGTCGCAAATAGTAGGCCAGCCATACAGTCAGGACACAAAGTCCCAGATCGACGGTCAGGGCCACAAATCGCTTTGCTGCCCGTGGTAAGCCCAGTAAAGGTATAACGAGCTTAGACATGCGCATTCTCATAGCGTGCAACCTCCTGAGTCCTCAAGATGATCTATGTTTTTCTTCAATGTGACACCCCGTCCCTTACCAGCACCTTCAACGTTGTCATCCACAGTACCTTCAGATCAAACAGAAGCGACCGTCGCTGCATATAACCCTCGTACAATTGCACTTCTGAGGAATTTGTAACTCATCTTTACCGTTGACCAACCGTCTCGGCATATATGGACTAGTTTGCAGTACCCACGACGTCGCCTAATATTTTTGCGCGTTAAATCAGACTATTTCCAGATGCAATCGAGAGAGTAATCAGAATTTTCAAGGCGTCACTTCTAAAGTTAACCGTCTCAGCGAAAAACATGTGCGATCAACATGTATACTGCACATATCACAGAGTGCGACATCGAATAACCGCTATTTTGCGTAAGTCGAAAAGATTAGAAGCCGACTTATGATGGCTTCTCAAAGACTCCGACAATAATGTCAGCCGGGAATAATCGAGTCACCGGCAAAATTACCCTAAGGCCTATATAAATTAAACTCCCGATAATTCCGTCGTGTGTTGCTTTGATGCGAGCCCCAAGGCCTTCCGCTATAAATGTATCAAGATAAAACGTATCTATATGACGTAACCGTGAATAGCGATCAACAAAGCGTTGCAATACAGCAGGATTGAAATAACTAAGGTGCGGAGATGGGAAATCCTTTTGCCACAACCTCTCCAAGAGGGTAAGTTGGCCATTTCTAGCTAAAAGACTTGCTAGACGATAAATCAAACCATGATTGCTCGGTAAATTTAGTACTAAAACCCCTCCCGGTGTCAATAACGCCTCACACCGCGTTAACGCTGCCTTCGGATCAGGCAGGTGCTCAAAAACATCATTGAACACAATAAAGTCGAACTTATCTGGGGCGGAAACATCCTCAGGGAAGAAGCCGGTCGTTACGTCAAACCCCTTAATGCGGGACATTTCTGCATGAGGAATTGATGGCTCTATGGCTGAAACAATCATGCCTCGGCGACTCGCCTCTTCGAGAAACCAACCTTCAGCACAACCGACCTCCAGCAACTTCTTCCCAACTAATGCGTAACGCTCACTGAGCCAATCACATAGGTTTTCAAAGTTTCTACGTCTTAGGCCCTCCAGACCCTCAATGCCACGCCCCCCACCTGCCGTTAGATTCGAAGCGAAGAAACCACAACGAGGACATGAATAAAGCCAAGACTGAAGTTCGCTCATCCGTTCATCACAAACAATACATTTCATAACCAATAACACACTGCAGTTAACGTGATCCGAAAATTATTCGTAAATATAAGGCATTTCTATCAAAACAAAGCAGCACGACCTGGAAGGCTCATTATTTCGATTCGTCTTGCGGCATGCAGCACAGAGCACACACCATCATCAAAATAGGAAAAATTGATTTCGTGGGCCAAATACTGTAATGCGCATCATTAATCACCACATACACCATGATTCCGACTGCAAAAGTTAGCAGGCCATCTTGCTTATGACCATCAGTAGTGACGGCGCCTTTGCGCAAGAGCATCCGATATACTAAGGTAACCACCGCAGTCAAAACAAATACCAGCATTGGTATGCCTAGACGCGCCATAGATTCCACAATTCCAATATCACTACCCTTATTAAAGCTATATGGATAGTAAATTCCCATACCATCCCCAAACAAAGCCACACAGGGAAAGCTTTTTAGGTATTGCATGTATTCATGGAATTTCCCAAGCACCAATATGACGTACCCTCCAGACCCAAAAATTAGGTTAAGTTGAATTGAAAGCATAGTCTCAATATTAGCCAAGTAGTTATCATTCACACTAACAGCAAACGCAAAACCAAAACATATAAAAAATATCAGCACTGCAATCAATCTATCTTGTTTGTATTGACCATAAAAATTATCGACCACTAAAGACTTTGGTTCGATTTTCGCGCACACCGATAAACGGTTTCTAGGCAGAGGCAGAACAATTATTAGCAAAGAAATTGCCGCTGCAAAAATAGCTGTGTAGTATTGAAAAATCAAAAGCATGCCCAAAAAAATCGATCCAACCAATAAGTCCAACCAAGATCGACGCAATTGACCAATCAACCCTAGTGCCCCAAACATTCCAAACGCAATCCAGGCTGCAGAAACGCTATGACTTTCTAGAAGACCTGAACTTCGTGGGCCGTAATATCTCATCAATTTTTTGGAGAAATCATCTCCTTCATTCATTCGTAGTCTGGAGTAATCTGCTGCAGCGTGTTGAAACCATTCCAGCACATTGAATAAATTCACCGAACTTGATGCCGAAGTAGATGTGGTTGGCCAGTAGAGCATTTTCAAGAACGCATGCACTACCGAATATCCGGCTATCATCACACTGGCAATCACCACCCCAATCATGACCGATTTTATAGCCTCTCCGTTAGGGAATAATCGAAAGTACAAATAAAACGATAACGGGAGCAGAAAATTGACTACATTGCTACCTAGCTCCATCAAACCTATAGATCCAATGGCGAAGTTGCACACTAAGTGTGCAACAAATAGAAAGCCGTAGAGGGACACCCACCAATCCACCAATGTCAAACGGTTTATCGCAATGCCACTAAATACTCCATATCCCGCACGTATTCGGATCACAAAAGCAAGCCCTAGCACTGCATAAGGAAGCAAGGATGGGAATGGGCTACCAGCTAATACTTGAAAAGGGAAAGCGAATGCCAATAGAAGGACAGCAAGAATTAGTAGCGTTCGCTCAAGGCGTAACTTTACCGCTGTAGGCTGATTAATTCTTCTTGCACTACTAATACCAAAACTCATACCTGAGCCTACCCAGTACCCCCCCCTGACTCCAGACTCGACTCTAGAAGGTGATCTGTGCTCTTCTTTAATGTGACACCCCATCCATCGCAAGAACTTTCAACGCCGTCATCCAAAGTATTTTTAAATCGAAAAACATGGACCGACGCTTTAAATACTCCGCATCAAGTTGCACCTTCTGAGAGATCGGCAAATCATCCCTTCCGTTGACTTGCGCCCACCCGGTCAGGCCAGGTATCAGCTGGTGCACCCCCTTTTCGGTTCGCAATCCAATCAGATCTTCCTGATTAAATAGCGCCGGGCGTGGGCCCACAAAACTCATGTCTCCCTTGAGGATGCTCCACAACTGGGGCAACTCGTCCAGGCTGGATTTTCGTAGAAAAGAGCCAATGGGCGTTAGCCACTGATCTGGGTCTTGCAGCAAGTGCGTGGCCACTGCTGGGGTGTCGATGCGCATACTGCGAAACTTGGGCATTCTGAAAATGCGGTTGTAGCGACCCACCCGGTCGCTCCAGTACAGGGCTGGCCCAGGCGAAGTCAGCCTGACGACCAGCGCGACAAACACGATGGGTAGCGCAAGAAACACAGCCGCCACCAAAGCCAGGGCCAAATCAAACAAACGTTTCATGATCAAACACCTTCAGCGGCACGCCGCAGCCCCTCATCCACAGTCACCGGCGGTGTCCAACCCAAGATCTGGCGGGTCTTATTGATGTCCAATTGCAATGAGCCACACAGGCGCTGCGCCACGGCGCGTTTGCCCAGCAAGTCTGCCCCCCACAGCAACACGAAGGCAGGTATTGGCAATAGAAGGGCTTTCTTTCCCATTGCCTGGGCGGTACGGTGCAATAGTTCGGTGGTTGACAAATCTTCCCCGTCTGAAACCAAAAAGGTCTGACCCGCAGCGTCAGGGTGCTTTACGCAGGTGACCAGTAAATCCACCAAGTTATCCAGAGCTACCATGCTACGAGAGTTTTGAATGGCGCCCAAAGGTAATGGAATGCCGCGTGCCAACCAACGCATCATGGAGGCGAAGTTGGCCTTGACCCCAGGGCCATACACCAAAGGCGGCCTCACAATCACTATCTCTATGCCCGTTTCCTCCCCAATTCTCCGTAAGCCCTGCTCAGCTTCCAATTTGGACACGCCATATGGGTCCAAAGGCGCTGGTATATCATCGGCCGTAAACGGCTGACCAGGCTGGGTGGCCTCGCCATTCACCTTGATGGAGCTTATGAACACAAAACGGCGCACGCCCGCATCGGCAGCTTGGCGAGCCAGGTTAAGCGTGCAGCTCACATTCACCTCACGGTAAGCCTGCAAGGGCTCGATCGAATCGTCCTGCATGACATGCACACGGCCTGCGCAATGCACAACGGCATCAATGTCCTGTAGCGTTGTACTCCAGTCTGTGGTCGGCAACAGATCGCCTATCGGAATTTGCTGCACCCCTTTGGGCAGAGAGTCCCCCTCGCGACGAACCGATGCCACTACACCATTGAATGAAGGGGTAGCGGCCAATCGCCTCACCAACGCACCGCCCACAAAACCGCTGGCCCCCGTTACCAAAATCATTTTTATGTCTTTCAAACCATTGCTTTGTAATGGTTACGGCCTCAGCCAATAGCGCCTCCACGCGGTCCATCAATTGGGCACGCACAAATTTGTCGTGATGGCCACGTTGCGTCTACTCTTTCGCCAAGTCATTGACGCGAAAACTTTCCAGCCAAAAGTACTGACTGACGACAAGAACTCGTAACCGCGCCTCAGTATTTCTTCCACACCACGCGGTTTACGTAGTCGGTGTAGCTATGAATGATACGCACCACTTTGTCAGACACATTGCCGTTCGAGTAATCGTGCACCGGGCGGGATATGCGCTGCTGCCGGTCACGCTTGTCAAGCATCTCCAGTCCCTGCAGCACGCGATCCACCGACAAGCCAGTGAGGACCACTGCTCCTTCTTCCATGCCCTCCGGGCGTTCATGCGCTTCGCGTATGTTCAGTGCCGGGAAATCGAGAATGTTCGACTCTTCGGTGATGGTGCCACTGTCGGACAGTACCGCACGCGAATGCCGCTGCAGCTGTATATAGTCAGGCAAGCCCAGTGGCTTGAGTAATTGCACTAGCGGATCGAGCTGCGCTCCCCGGGCTTTGAGGCGCTTGCGTGTGCGCGGATGCGTGGACATGATCACCGGCTGCGCAAAGCGTCGCGCGAGCGTGTTGAGCACTTGCGCCAACTGATCGAGCTTGGCATCGGCATCGACGTTTTCTTCGCGATGGCAGCTCACCACAAAATACTGTCCAGCCGAGAGCTTCAGCCTTTCCAACACGTCCGATGCATCTATCTTTGGCAGGTAGTGGTGCAATACCTCGTGCATCGGGCTGCCGGTCTTGATCACCCGGTCAGGCGGCAGTCCTTCGCGCAGCAGGTATTCGCGCGCGATGTCGCTGTAAGGCATATTGATGTCGGCGAGGTGATCCACCACCTTGCGATTGCTTTCCTCGGGCACTCGCTGGTCGAAGCAGCGGTTGCCCGCTTCCATGTGGAAGATGGGTACGCGGCGCTTCTTGGCCGCAATCACTGCCAGGCAGGAATTGGTGTCACCAAGCACCAGTAGTGCGTCCGGGCAGGCGCTGGCGAGCAGCGGATCTACCTTGGCGATGATGTTGCCGACCGTCACAGCAGACGATTCCCCGACCGCATCAAGGAAATGGTCCGGGCGGCGCAGACCCAGCTCCTTGAAAAAAATCTCGTTCAGTTCATAGTCGTAGTTCTGGCCGGTGTGCACCAGCGTGTGCGCGGTATGCTCATCCAGCTTTGCAAGGACACGAGAGAGGCGGATAATTTCTGGTCGCGTTCCGACGATGGACATGACCTTAAGCTTATTCATAGAAGTACGGGCTCGGGATAGGTGTCGGGATGGGTTGGGTCGAAGATTTCATTCGACCAGAATAGGGTCTGCAGCAGCCCCTCGCCAGTGTTGGTAATGGAATGCGTATGCAGAGTGGGGATATCGATGTAGACTGGGACCTCGCCATTGACCTCGAAATTTAGGACTTCGTCAGTAAACAGCTTTCGAATGCGGATGACGCCGCGCCCACCGATTACCAGGAAACGCTCGATCTTGCGTAGGTGCCAATGGTTGCCACGGGTGGCGCCGGGCACAGTGTTGGACAGGAAGGTCTGGCCGCCCTGGTCAGCCTTCACTGCTTCAAACAATTCACCGCGCGCATCCTTCTTCAGCTCCAAAGGCCGCGGGTAAAGATCCGGATAGAGGTAGCTGCGTAGGGTATTGAAAAGTCGCAGGTCTGTGGCGGCATCTAAATTGGGGACTGTACCTTGGCCTGCATAGCGAGCCAGTAGCATGCGCAAGCGTTCCAGCAACTGGCTCACACGCATAGGCATACCTCTCAGTCGGATTTCACCGCCTGGAGCCGCGCCATCCTGTAGCCAATTGAGGAAATGCTCAGCCACGTCCTGCGCATGCAGCAATTCGAGTTCGCTATCGACGTCTATCCTTGGCTCCTCACCCCTAGCAAGCTGGTGGCAAAAGGTAGAAACGACTGAGTTGTAGAAAGGCTTACCCGATTCGCCAAATACATGCGGCAGGATGAAATTTCCTACTCGCGCACCTATCCCGGCGCCCCATTGCTCCAGCAGTTGCGCAGCTGCGCGCTTGCCCCTGCCATAAGCGTTGTCGCGCGCAACATGAGTGGAATTGGCATAGGCGATGGCAGGCGTGGCGCCGGTCCGTCTCAGGGCTGCTAGCAGCAATTCGGCCAGCACCATGTTGCCCGTCTCGACTTCGACTTCGGGGGCGCGGCTCACGCCGGCGAAATGCAGAATCCCATCCAGCCCGCGCACAAACTCATCCAGATCTGCTGGTGAAGCAAAAGTGTCGCGCGTAGCCAACCTGGTTTCGTGAGTATGCTTAAGAGCATGCAGGCAGCAGCGGGCATGAAAGCCCAGCAAACCATCTGCCCCGGTGATGCCTAGCTTCATGCCTGCTCCACCGCCCGTCCGGCTGCAGCCAGCTCAGCCCTGAACTGCGGCAGGGTCAGCAGTAGGCGCTTCACCTGGTCCAAATCCAGGCGTTCGGTATTGTGGGAATGGTAGTCATCCAGCGTGGGCTCGTGGGTGTCCCCATCTGTGAAATACTTGCCATAATTGAGATCACGGTCATCCATGGGGACGCGATAGTAGTCACCCATGTCTTCGGCCTTGGCCAGTTCTTCGCGGGTGGCCAGTGTTTCGAATATCTTTTCACCATGGCGCATGCCGATCACTCGCAGCGGAACATCGGAGGCGAACAACTCCTTCATGGCCTGGGCTAGCACCTCGACCGTGCAGGCTGGAGCTTTTTTGACGAACAGATCGCCCTGGTTGGCATGCTCGAAAGCGAAGGTCACCAGTTCAATGGCATGCGGCAGCGGCAGCAGGAAGCGGGTCATTTCCGGAACCGTGAGCGTAAGCGGCTTGCGGGCCTTGATCTGCTCGATGAAGAGGGGGATCACCGAGCCGCGCGAATACATCACGTTGCCGTAGCGGACACTGCAAAGCACGGTGTCGTTTTCGCCTGCCGAGCGGGCCGCCGCGGTGGTGATTTTTTCCATCAAGGCCTTGGTCATGCCCATGGCGTTGACCGGGTAAACCGCCTTGTCGGTGGACAGGCAGACCACTTTTTTCACGCGGTGCGCCATGGCCGATTCCACCACATTGGCGCTGCCCGCCACATTCGTCTGCACCGCCTGCATCGGGAAGAATTCGCAGGAGGGCACCTGCTTCAAGGCCGCAGCATGGAATACATAGTCGACGCCACCCATGGCGCCGTCTAGGCTGGTGCGGTCGCGCACATCGCCTATGTAAAAGCGGAGGCGGTCGTCGTGGTAGCTGATGCGCATGTGTTCCTGCTTGAGTTCATCGCGCGAGAAAATGCGTATCTGCCTCACCCTGGTTTTGAGCAGTAAGCCCAGAAGGGCATTGCCGAAGGAACCCGTTCCGCCGGTGATCAGGATAGTGGCGTTTTCAAAGTCAGCATGCATGTTCGTGTTTCCTCTTAGATTAATGATTCTCGGCCGCTTCCTGTAGCCAGTTCTCCAAGCGCTCAAATAGCAGTTCACGCCCGAATTCCCGGGCCGCATAGTCACGCGCTTGGTCTCCCATTTGTTCTAGTTCCCGCGCCGACATGGCGGTCAGCCGCATGGCCAATTCGGCCAGTCTATCCGCGTCACCGGCCGGAGCGGCCAGCCCGGCGCCAGATTCTTCCACTACCCGCGCACCTTCTCCATCCAGCATGGCAAGGATGGGCTTACCTGAAGCCAGGTAGGACTGCACCTTGCCGGGTATGGTCAGGGCAAACACTGGATCGGCGCGCAGGGCCACCAGCAAGGCATCGGCGCTTGCGAACAGCGCCGGCATGTCCTGGGGAGGAAGCTGGCCCAGCAATTCAAACTTTTCCTGCAGGCCGCGGGCAGCCACTTCTCGCTTTACCCAGCTGGCCATCCTGCCATCGCCGGCAACGATCCAGCGTACCTGGGGCGCTGTTTGCGCCAACTTCACGGCGGCCTCGATTACCGCCGGGAAGTCCTGTGCAGCGCCAATATTGCCGGCGTAGACAATACGGAATTCATTCCTGCCCACACGCTTCGCCGCCAGCCCAGCGGCCTCGTAAACGGTCTCTATCCAGTTGGGGAAATAGCGCAGGCGGGCAGGCGGCACACCGAGTCTTGCGATGTTGTCCAGGAAGCCCTTCGATTGTCCCAGCACCAGGTAGCAACGGCTGTATATCCATTTCACCAGCCGCTCCACCCTGCCAAGTATCCAGGGCGAGCGCACTGCCCCAGTCGCTTCCAGGGATTCCGGCCAGAGGTCCAGCACCCAGAACACGATGGGCGCATTGCAGCGCCAGCTTGCCGCAATCGCCGGCAGCCCGACCGTGATGGGAGAGGGCTCGAACACGAAGATGACGTCCTGCGCGCGCGGTATGCGTATTAAGGCAGCTAACGATGCGCAAAAGGCAAAGGAGAGATAATTCAGAGCCAAGCGCCAGCCATTGCCCCTGGCTCGCAGGAAAAGGGGCACGCGAAAGACTTGCGCACCCGTGATTAGTTCCCGCCAAGGACCGAGCCAGCCATAGCCAGGAAAGAGGCGACCCTTCGGATAATTCGGCAAGCCTGTCAGAACCGTCACATCATGGCCGCGCCTGACCATCTCAACCACGAGTTCATTCACCCTGAAATTCTCAGGATGGAAGTATTGGGTGACAACAAGTAGCTTCAATTGCTGCTTCTATCTTTCTGCATGCTGTCGTACAGGCGCAACCATTGCTGCCCGACTGCTTCCAGGCTGTAGGTTTGCGCTACATGCGCCTGGCTGCGTCGGCCGCGCTGGTGCTGCTCTTGTTCGCTCCAGGCAGCGCACTTCTCCAGGGCTTGCGCCAGCGACTGTGCATCGTCTTCTGCTACCAGCATGCCGCCTGCGCTTTCCCATTCTTCCAGCCCGGTATTGCGGGTGGTAATGGTTGGCGTGGCAAGCGCTGCAGCTTCCAAGTTGACCATGCCTATCACTTCAGTGCGCGAGGGGACCACGACTGCCCAGGCACCGGCCAGCAAGTCCACTTTGTCCGGTCCATGCACCGGGCCGGCGAAACGTATGTGGGCAGCGCTCGGGCTGGCTGCGGCCAGAGATTTGAGTGCTTGCGCATAAGCTGGGATTTCTTCCGGTCCGGCCAGCAGCAATTCCCAGCCGGGAGCGAGGCGCGCCCGGCCGAAGGCCTCAATCAGCATGTCCACACCCTTCACCGGATGCAGGCGGCCCAGGAATACGAAGCGCCGGCGTCGCGGTTTTGCAGGCGCCGCCGGCATTCCATGTAAGTCGATAGCATTCGGTATCACTGCCTGCGGCTGACGGCCGAAGAAGACTGCCATGTGACGTTGCTCCAGCGGTGTGATTGCATGCAGGACCACATCCGGCCCTAGCAGGAAGCGGCCGAATGCATGCCAGTAGATGCGCTTTTTCCAGTCTTTGGCCATTCCCTGGGCATGCAAGGCCCAGGGAGCAGTCGAGCCATGCGCACTCAACAGCACCGGCAAGCCGGCTCTTCGCGCCGCCAGCATGCCGCTCACAAAGCCGCCGCGCCAGAATTCATGGACATGCAGGTGGGTGACTGCATGCTCCTGCGCCAGTTGCAGCAAACCTTGAGCGCCATAACTGGGATAGCGCCAGCGCGGGCTGTAGCTGTGAGCCTCCACCTGCAGCAAATGCACGCCATCGGGCGCGGGCAGGTCCACCGGGCCCGTTGCGTGCACACCGACCCAGTCGCAATGCCTGGCTTGCCATTGCGCCATCTGGCGCACGGTGGCGGTGACGCCAGTATTGGCGGTCGAAAAGTCATCCACCACATGCAGGATGCGTCGGGGAGCGCCCTCCTCTTTCGGCGTATTCAGCAACACCAGCCCTCGCCAACCAGGCTGTAGCGTTTCCCGCCCATGCCCAGCTTGAATGCGGCTATGCCGCCGGTGCGTTCGTCGTCTATGCCGCCGAGATCGAAATAGCGCAGGCCTCGCGCCTTCAATCGCAGCAGGGTTTCCCACAGCAGCAGGTGATGCGCATGTAGCTTTCTTCCCTCCTCGCCGCTCCAGCCCAGCAGGTAGGTAGCAGTGTCTCCATGCGGAACGGCCCAGGTGGCTGCCAGCAATTGCTCGCCATTGCGCATTGCCAGCAACATGCCGGGCTGGCCGTCGCGCTCCAATTGCTGGCGCAAGTCGCGGTATAGGGCGACGGGGAAGTGTACGCCGCGCTCCCGCATCATGTCGACGCAATTTTCCAGCAGCGGCTCGAACACGCTTTCATCGTCCAGATCATCGATCCGTACCCCGGGCTGCAGCAGCTTGCGCTGCGCCACATTCAGCATGTTGCGCCAGTTGCCCGAGAGGCCAGAACGCAGGATCGCTTCTTCCTGGCCGAGGTCGATCATGGATGAACTCCAACCTCGCGGAGACAGCAGGCGAAAGCCTACTGCATCGAGTTGCAGCAGTTTTTCGCCCGTCAGCCTGGCTTCGGGCGCCCAAGAAAGCACCCGGCCGCGCGTCAGGCGGCCCAGTTCTGCGGCCAGGCGCCTAAAGCATGCTTGCTGCTGGCCTGCATCGGCCGCCGGCAGGAACAGCGGGCCGCGGTTGATGCGTGAGATGCTCAGCACGCCGCCCAGTTTCTTTTGCAACACCTGGGCAATCGCCAACGGCCGTCCGGCTTGTGACAGTACCAGCCTCTGCACATGCCAGCTGCCCGTATTCGCCTTGCTTTGTCCGTAACTCCAGGATTGAAGCAGGTTGGAGCCACTTGCAACTTGCAGCAGTTGCTGCCACTGCGCCCCATCACGCACCGGGCTGATGTCGATGTTTTCGCTTGCATGTGCCTCGGCTCGGCTTTCTGCAAAGCCTGACTGCAATTGCGGCAGGCGCAAGGATTGGTGAATCGGCAGGAAGAGATGCGAAGCGCGCAGCGCCAGCGCGGTCGCATGCGCCTGCGGCTGAGTCAGCACTTCCGGCGCGAGGTCGGGCCAGGTGGTGGCTGGCACGCCGCGGCCGCGCAGTCTGGAAAATGCAGCTTCGGCCACTGGAGAGCGGTAGGTCGCCATGTAGGGAATCCACAGACTCTCGCCTGGGCGCCAGGCCGGCTCAAGCTGGTCTTGGGGCGAGACTTGCGCCAGTTCATCCAGCACCAGTTGGTTGCGCCGCCTCCAGGTTGCCGCCGCAGGCAGTTCCTGCACCGCCTGGGCCAGCAGCCGCTGGGCCAAAGCCGACATTTTCGGGGCCGGCAGGCGCGCGGGAGATGAGTCGTCTCCGAAAGCCAGCACAGGTAGGCGTGCGCGCGCGCCCAGTTTCTGCAGCAGGCGCTTGCCCAACCATTTCATGGACCCGGCCCCGCTGGCTGCAAGCCCTGCAGCCAGCGCTTGAAGCTGCAAGGGCCACGAAGAGGACGGTCCCAGCTTCGCCAATCCCTCTTCCCCCAGCTTGCTCGCGCCTTTGCCCCGCGCCACCAGCAAGGAGCCCTCAGGCAGCGCCAGCAGCTTGTGTGGACTGTACAGGATGAAATCAGCTTCCGTTCCCATGCCGGGCAGTGGTTGCAGCACATGGGCAGCATCTTCCACGAGCCAGGCGCCGGTGCGTTTGCAGAATTCACGCGCTTCCGATGCGGGCGAGGGCATGCCAAAGTAATGCACCAGCAGGAAGATGTCAGGCAATGGCGCTTCTACCTGCCGCAAAACCTTGTAGTCTGGCCGAAGTTGCTCCGTCACCGGGTAGAAATGCAGCCGGGCCGGGACTTGGCGCAAGGCCGCAAGCGAGGCATTGCAGAAATAATCAGGCACCCAGACGCAAGGCAGGTTGCCATCGCCTTCGTCCCTGTCAGCCTGGCGACGCCACATCGCCACCAGCGCCAGCGACCACGCTGAGCGCGACAGCCAGCCGGTGACTTCTTGCTCACCACGCATCCAGGGCTGGGCCAGCGCCTGAGCCTGCAGGCGCTTGCCCCAGGTGGCACGCGCCAGGGCGCGCCAGGAAGGAAGCGGCGCGAGCATCATGCCACTGCGCTCCCGCCAGCGCCCGCATCCCTGGCCCACCGGTCCAGCACGCCATTGTTGCGCCGGTAGCGCGCGTCACTCGCGCCCTCCAAGAATGCACCCAGCAAGCCATGGCTGTCCAGTGGCGTTTGCGAATCGCGCCGCAGGGCATGGCGTTGCGGGTGCGGCAGGTTGTCGCCGCGCAGGCCAGAATAGACATAATCAAAGCGCCGCGCCGCCAGCGCCATGGCTTGCTGGCTGAAGCTGGCTAAATCGCCAAAGGGATAGGCAAAATGGCGAACCGGGCAGCCAAGCCTGGCTTGCAGGCGGTCGGCATCGGCAATGATTTCCTGTTCCATTACCTGCGGTGCCAGGGTGCTTGTCAGACGCTCATGTGATGCCGTGTGCGCGCCTATGGTGTGGCCGAGCTGGCGCAAAGCTTGCAGGTCATCCCAGGACATATTGGTCCAGTGCGCAGGCAGCGCTTCTGGCGAACGGCCCGCTTTCAGCCGTTCGAAGATGAAGCGGCGCGACGCGGCGGCGTCAGGCTGGTCGATGAATTCGCTCACCACAAAGAAAATCGCCTGTATGTCCAGAGGCTTGAGGACTTTCTCGGCCAGCACGCGGTTGGAAGCAAAGCCATCGTCGAAACTGAGCAGGAGCGAATCCTCGCGTGCCTTTTCGCTGCCATCGACTATGGCTTCAAACTGGGTAGGCGTAAGGAAGTGCCAACGCTTTTGCAGCCATTGCAACTGTCGCGAGAAGGTATTGAGCTGAGTGGGTGCGACATCGTGGTAAAGCAGCACGCGCAAGGCCGGCGTGCCAGATGGCGCAAGTAAGCGGCGCATCATCTTCCCCGCCCTCAGAGCAGGATAGGCAAAGGGCAAAAGCGAGCGCAATAGCGGCATGGCTTACTTCCTTTCCTGTGGGGATGCAGGCTGGCGCGCACAGCCGGGCAGCTTGCTGGAATCGAACTCCATTAGCCAGGCGTCATAGGATGTGCTTTGGTTAAAGGGATTGCGCGAGGCCATCCTCCCCGGGCCAGGGCCAGCAAACTTCGGTCCGAAGCAGCCGGAAAGGGGCAGATCTTGGGCTGCGCGGTCAGGCAGCAGCACATGCGTAACTTTCTTCGCTTTCAATTGATCGAGGTAGAGGGCGGCTTCAGGGCTGGCGGGATCGACATAGTTGGTCCACCCGTAATCAAGCGCCTGCCTAGGGGCCAGCGCCATAGAACGATGGCCATTGAGCAGTACCGCCTCCTGTGGCAGGACGCGGTCCACCCAGTGCATCAGGGCATGGCCATTTGCCGACCTATCCATAATGCGTTCGCGCCAGCTAGCTGCCAGGGCCCCGGGAAATAGGCTGATCGCGCCAAACCAACATGCGACGCAAAAGGCGGTTGCTTGCGCCAGCGTAATCCAGCGCAGTGGCGCGGGGAAAGCCAGCCGGTTGCCTGCTACCTGCAACGAGCACAGGTAAAGGCCCCAGAAGTACGGTTCCATGTACATGCGTGCCGCAGGCGGTGCCGCAACCGCGGTGGCTAGTATCGATGCCAGCACCACAGCCAGGGCAGCGTGTCCACGCACGCTGGGTCCAGGCCGCGCCCAAAGCAAAAGTAGGGAGCCCAGGCCCAGCACCGTGGTCAGGCCGCCGGGCTGGCTGGGCAGCAGGATGGATAGCGGAAAGGGTAGGCTGTTGGGGAAATCCGGATTGTTGCGCGCATGGGCAATCATCCTGTCCGTCCCTGGCAGGTGGCCAGGCATGGGATTAAATAACGCGTCTAGCGGACTTGCTCCATAGGTGTGCATCTTCCATGCGAGCGGCGGCAGCATCACCAACGTAGCAGCCAATACCCCCAGCAAGAACGCGGCAGGCAGTTCACGCCGCCGCACCATGGAAAAGACCGCGAGGCAGCCGATCATGCCGCCACCCAGCAGAAAATTGAACTTAGCCTGTGTGGCACTCATGCACAAGAGGCAAACTAGCAGATAGCGCATGAGCAGGGCGTGGCGGTCCAGGGTTTCAACGGAGTGATGCACCAGAAGGGCAAAGCCAAGCGTGGTCATGGCGATCGGCCAAAGTTGCGGCTTGGGACCACTGATCAAAAACAGTAATACCGGACTAGAGAGCACGGCCAGCAGCAGGATTTCACCCGACTTACGGTCTTCGCCGGCCCTCAGCGCCGGCCACAGTAGCGAAGCCACTGCCATCAGACTGGCAAATTGCAGCAGGGAGCCAAATTGTTCGGCTCCTACTGCCAGCCCAAGCGCATTGAGCACTTCCCCATTGCCGGCGAAACGGCTGTTGAACCATTCCGGATTGGCTGGCATGCCGCCGTTATTAAGTATTGCGATGGCGGCACCCATGTGATAGTCCAGCGCATCTGCATTGGTGACTGGCCCAAGTGCCAGTAGCAGAGTGCCTAGCAGCATGGCAAGCACGAGTCCGCACGCTATCGGCGATGCCTTGATCCATTGCGCAAGCATCTGCCAGCCGTCCCGCGTCCCGGCCGGTCGGCGCATCAGACAGGCGGCCACATGCAGTGCGCCGGCCAGCAGCAAACTGCCCGCCGCCAGGCGCATCAGCATACGGCTGGCCAGGCCCAGCAATACCAGCGGATAGAGCAAGAGGGCCAGTAGCATGGCACCCACGATCACGGCCTGCCAGCGCAGGCTGGCTTCCCGGTCCAATTGCATCAGCCCTGTCTTGCGCATGGCGAGCAGGCCTAGGCAGTCCAGCCCGCACAACAGCAGGATGGAAGCCAGCGCAGACAGCGGAGGTGGAGCCACTAGTTGCTCGAGGCTGAACATCGGAGATTAACGCAACGGGTATTGTGGGCGGTCTTGGAACACCCAGAACTTGTTGATAAGGAAGGAAGGAACGGATCCAATCAGCGCAGCGATGGCAAAGCCCAGGCTCTCACCAAGGCCGGCCTGCCAGGTCCAGTCGAGCAGGCTGCGGCATACAAGCGCCAGCAGGCTGACAAAGGCCATCATTAAGAGCTGGGCCAGCAGGAAACGTAGAAAAGGACCGTTCTGCTTGAAGATCAGCTGGCGCTGTATGACGCTGTTCAGCACTATCACTGGCACGCAGGCCAAGGCGGAAGCCAGGCCATAATCGAGCTGGCTTCCGGAGTCTATCAGCCGGTATATGCCCAGCTGCAGGGCCCAGGTCAGTAATCCGAGCATGCCACCATTGAACAGAAACAAAACGTACTGCCGCACACTGGCAGCGTCAGGTTTTTTCATCACTGCCTGCGCACCCGGGATGTCACTGTTGGCCGGCATGCAGGGCGCCCGCTTCGGTGTTCACCTGCTTTCCCGAATCGGTCCCGGGCAGCTGTCCTCGCACCCTTGCTTGAACTTCGCTACTCACGCGCAGCAATTCCCTTTCAAACACCCGCTTGTCGAGATGGACGATGGAATCGAGTATTAGGCCGATGGCAATCATCAGCACGGCAATTACTTCTATGCCGGTGCTCAGTATGGCCAACGGCACATGCGTGATATAGCCGGTGAGCACAAATTCCGCGAGCACCGGCGCCCCTAGTAGCAGGCCCAGTAGCAGGAATACAATTGCTAGGCCTCCAAAGAAGGTTAGCGGCCGGTAGTGGCGCAGGATGTTGGCCAGGGTGCTCAATACCTTGATGCCATCGCGGAAGGTACTTAGCTTGGAGTCGCTGCCCTCGGGCCGGTCTCGGTACTCTACCGGCAGCTCCACAATGGGCATGCGCTTGTCCAGCGCATGCAGCGTGACATCGGTCTCGATCTCAAAGCCTTCCACCAGGACCGGATAAGTCTTGACGAAGCGCCGGCTGAAGACCCGGTAGCCACTTAGTATGTCGGAAAGCTTGGCGTGGAATAGGCGGTTGACTAGGTCTCGCACCAGGCGGTTGCCAAAACCATGGAAAGCGCGCTTGTTTTCGCTAGCATAGTGGCCCCCCACATGGCGGTCGCCCACCACCATGTCGGCATCGCCGGCCAGCACCGGCGCCATCAGCTTGGGCAAGTCATCGGCCGGATAGGTGCTGTCGGCATCGGCCAGCACGTAGATGTCGGCGTCCACGCTGGTGAAGCCGCGCCGCACCGCATTGCCCTTGCCCGGGCGAAATTCGTTCAACACCCCGCCACGGCAGTGCAGCCGAGCCAGCATCGCGCGCGCCCTCTCCTCCGTTGCGTCGGAAGATCGGTTGTTGATTATCCAGATGGCCGCATCCGGCATGATCCGGTGGAAGTCTTCTATGGTCGGGCCAATTGTCAGTTCTTCGTTGTAGGCTGGCAGAATGATCGCGATGTCTTGCATATTTTTTGTTTCTCAGACGGACAGGCGCAGGGTATTGAGCAACATTCCTGCCCAAGTCTGGACCCGCCCCGGATAGTGACGCAAGGCTTTCCAGTAATACTCGCTGGCCTGGCTGAATAGTCCGGCCTGGTGCAGGGTGCGGGCGCCGCCGTAGTAGATGAGGCCGCGGCGCCGGGTGACGCGGCTTTCGTCCTGCGCTTCCTTCCCCAGGCCTTGCAGGTGATGCTCAAAAACTGCCATCACCGCATTCATATTGCGCAGGTGCGAGCGGCTATGGTTGGCATCATGCAGTAGGTACTCTCCCAGCACTTCTGGCAGGAATTCCATGCTCGCGCCATTCCGGGCTAGCTTCAGCCAAAGATCATAGTCCTCAGCGGTATTGAAGGCTGCCTCGGTGCTGAAGCAGCCCGCATCCAGCAGGCACTGGCGCCGGACCACCACGGCCGAGGTGGAGATGCAATTGCCTTCAAACAGCAGGCTGTCATACGTGGAGCGCTCGCGAGGGCCATAGCTCACCTCGCGCCGGCGGGGGCCGGGACCGACCCAGGTCTCGGCATGGCAGCTCAGGTCCGCGCCTTGCTCCAGCTTTGCGACCGACAGGGCCAGCTTGTCGGTCTGCCACCAGTCATCCGAATCCAGGAAAGCCACATAAGGCGCCGTGGTAAGGGAAATGCCGTGGTTGCGGGAGGCGGCAATCACACCGTGGTTGGCGAACAGCACATGGCGGATACGCGGGTCAGCATGATTTTGCATCACCTGCATCGTGTCATCAGTGGAGAAATTGTCGATGACGACGGCCTCCCACTCGCTCATGGTCTGGTCCAGCACGGCTTGCAGGGCCCGGCCCAGGAAGCGCGCATGGTTGTACGTGGGGATGATGATGGAGACCCGGGGCGCAGACATCAGCCTTGCCCTCCGAACGCTCGCATGCACAGCTGCAGCGTGGCATCGATTTCTTCATCGAAGCGCGAAGCGGGGGAAAAGCCGGTGCCCCGGATCTTGTCGCTCACGTAATCGAGCGGTGCGCCGGGCGCGCCTGCTTCGGGCCTGTGGATCGGCACTTCGCGGCCGAGCAGTATCTGTGCCCTGTTCGCTACCCTTTGCGCCATCTCCAGTATGGATGCGCTGCGGTCGCCTAGGTTGAACAGGCCATCGGAAAGGCTCGCGCGCTCCAGCGCCACCAGATGCCCCACGCCGCGCGCCACGTCTTCGAGGGTGATGAAGTCGCGCAACTGGGTGCCAGCCGATTGCAGCTTCATTTCGCCGCTCGTTACCGCCTGGCGGCACAGGTCATTCACCAGCAAGGTCCAGCGGTCGACATCGGCGCTCATTGGCGCGCCAAAGCCATTGGACAGACGCAGCACCACACCTTCGATCCGGCCGGTGTCATGGGCGCCTAGCACGAAGTCTTCCGTCACCCGATGAGTGATTGCATAGGGATGCTGGGGGCGTGCAAGGGTGGTTTCCGTGATGCGTCCCACGAGCGGCGCGCCGTACACGTGGGCAGTCGAGAAATAGATGAAGCGCTTCACCCCTGCTGCCTGCGCAGCCTGCAGTAACTGCAGGCTGGCCACGCCGTTGGCGCGCAGAGCGCCAACCGGGTCACGCGCCGAATAAACTTCATTCATCGCAGCCAGGTGCACGATGCAGTCCACTCCGGCGCAAGCCCCGCTCAGTGCCTGAGCATCCTCCCAGTCCGGAGCCAGCACGCGCATGTGTGGCAGCCAGGCCGGCGAATGGGTAGCGGCGCGGCGGCTGGTAGCGGTGACGGTATGGCCGCTCCCGGCCAGATGGGCCGCAATACGACCGCCGAGGTAACCCAGGCCACCAGTAACAAGTATGTAAGCCATCAGCGGTGCTTTATTGCCCAGTCGTAGGGTATGGCGGGATCAAAGGGATCCATGCGGTCTATCTCTGCCGGGTCATGGCCTATGCTGGCGCAGTTGGCCACGATGGCAGTTTCCATACCGACGCCCTTGAAGCCATTCCATACCAGGGGCGGCACGGTGACCAGGCAGTAATTGTCCGGACCCATGAAAATTTCCTGGATCTCGCCGCGTGTGCGGCTACCCTCGCGGTCGTCATACAGCACGAATTTGATGTGCCCGTGCGGCACCGCGTAATTGAGCACCATCTTCTTGTGTATATGCCAGCCCTTGATGGCACCGGGATGCACAGCTGAAAAATAGATCTCACCGAAACCCTGGAAATGCGGGGCATCGGATTTGAGCATATGCATCACTTTGCCGCGCTCATCAACTATCTGTTTGAGCGGGGAGATGATCACGCCATCTATCAAAATTCGCCTCCGAAATATTCCTTTACTTGGGCCAGGCTGACCTCGGTCGCGCTGCGTCCAACGAGCAGCACATTGCGGTACCAGGAGCCGGTGGCTTCCAGTGTTTTTTCAAAATCCCAGCGCGTACTCCATTGCATCAACTGGCGCGCCTTGTCGCTGTTGAGTTGCAGTAGCCGGGCTTCATGGGGGTTGTGGCCGCTGCCGTCGGCGATCACGCGGCCGTCATCGAACTGGCTGGCTAGGATATTCGCAACGTCCAGCACTGTGCGGGCGTCGCCTACAGGGGGACCGAAATTCCATGAGCCTTCGAATTTATGCGGGGCTTCATACAGGCGGGCGGCCAGCTCAAGGTAGCCCGAGAGCGGTTCCAGCACATGCTGCCAGGGCCGGGTGGCGGTAGGATTGCGCAGTGTGACCGGCTGGCCTACCACTAGGGCGCGTATGCAGTCCGGCACGATACGGTCCGCTGCCCAGTCGCCGCCGCCTATTACATTGCCAGCGCGAGCCGAAGCGGCCCCAAACTGGGGCCGCTCGGAGAAATAGGAGCGCAGGTAGGAAGAAAACACGATCTCTGCCGCGCCCTTGGAGGCGCTGTAGGGATCGCGTCCGCCCATCATGTCGTTTTCGCGGTAGCCCCAGATCCATTCCACATTCTCGTAGCATTTGTCGGAGGTGACGAATACCAGAGAACGCACGCTGTCGCAGGCACGCACGGCTTCCAGCAGGTTTACTCCGCCACCGACATTGATATCGAAAGTGCTCTTCGGATCCGCATAGGATTCACGCACCAGTGCCTGGGCCGCCAGGTGGAATACGATCTCGGGCTGGAATTGCCGCACCGCCTTGTCCAGCGCGTGGAAATCACGCACATCCCCCAGCACGTGGTGTATGTACCGGTCCAGGCCAAGCAATTCAAAATGGCTGCCGGCATAAGCAGGTGCGAGTGCATAGCCCATCACCTCGGCGCCCAGGGCGTGCAGGATCAGGGCCAGCCAGGAACCCTTGAAGCCCGTGTGCCCGGTCAGCAGTACGCGTTTGCCCTTAAAGACTTGCAGGCGCTGCCCTGAAGTTGCGCTTACCACCGTACCCATGGCGCCTTTCCTTTTTCATACAGAGAATTGAGCAACTGGTATTCGCGGTGGGTATCCATCGGTTGCCAGAAGCCGTCGTGCTCATACACCATCAGTTGCCGGTCACTGACCAGCTGGCGCATGGGCTGCTGCTCGAAAACCAGGGAATCATCGCCATCCAGGTAATCGAAGATCTTGCGGTTGGCGACGAAAAAGCCGCCCGAGATCCGGCCTGCGGTGGCCTGCGGCTTTTCATTGAATTCGGTAATGACGCCATTGGCATGCACCAGCTCGCCGAAGCGGCCAGGCGGACGCACGCCGGTCAGGGTCAGCACCCTGTCTTGCTGGCGGTGATAGCTCACCAGCTTGTCGAGGTCGACATCGCCCAGGCCATCGCCATAGGTCAGCATGAATTCATCGCCGTCTATGTATTTTTCAATAGCCTTGATGCGGGCGCCGGTCATGGCATCGAGCCCGGTTTCGGCCAGGGTCACTCGCCAGGGCGAATCTTCCTGCTCGGTATGGAAATGGATGCTGCCCCTCCTGCCCAGCTCAATAGTAAAGTCCTTGGTGTGGGCGTCATAGTTGAGGAAGAAATCCTTGATGACATGGCTCTTGTAACCCAGGCAGAGCACGAAGTCGGTGTGGCCGAAGCTGGCGTAGTACTTCATGATGTGCCAGAGGATGGGAAAGCGCCCCACCGGTATCATCGGTTTGGGCAACTGGTCCGATACATCCCTGATGCGGGTGCCGTAGCCGCCGCAAAGTATTACTGTTTTCATCGCTTATGCCTGTATGTTCAATTCAGATACGGTTGGTGCCAGCATTCAATCCAGCAGGGCGGCATATTCCCCCGCCATGCGCTCGGCAGTAAAGCATTTTTTCAGTCGCGCATTGCCAGCCTCGCCCATGCGCTTGCGTAGCGCCGGGTCGCCTAGCAACCTGCTGATGGCCGCGGCGAGGGCCTTGGCATCGCCGGCCGGCACGACGAGTCCCGTTTCGCCGTCGACCACGATTTCCTTCATGCCCCCGAAGTCACTGCAGATGACCGGCTTGGAATATTGCATGGCTTCCAGGACCACCATGCCGAAGGCTTCGAAGCGGATGGAAGGCACCACCAGCACATCCACGTTTGCCAGGAAAGCGTCCACATCGTCCAGTTCGCCAGCAAAGGAAATATCGTGCATGGCGTTGGCGGGATGCTGGCGCAACTGGGCCGTGTAAGCGGCATCGCCAGGGCCGGCCAGGGCCAGCCGGCAGCCTGCTTGCAGTTGCAGCGCTGCGTCCAGCAAGACATGCGCGCCCTTGTTGGGAACGAAGGCGCCAAGAAAGCCGACCAGTGGCTGCGCCTGGCCAGCAGGCGCAGCTTCCTGCGCAACCGGATGCGTCTCCATGCCGTTATGTATCACCTTCACGGGCTTGCCGAAATTGCGCTGGGCCAGGGCGGCCGCTGCCGCGTGGGAGACTGTCACTATCTCGTCGGCGCAACTGCCGATTGCCCTTTCCTCAAGGCGCTGCAGGGGACGCAGCAGGCGGGAATATGGGGCGGGAAAACTGTGTATAACCAGTATCGATTTACCGATACCGGCAAGCGGAGAGACCAGCAGCGCCCAGCGCACGAAAGCGCCTCCCGGCCAGCCTCCGTGATGGCAAACCATGCGGCTGATGCGGCGCCTTTTCACCAGCAGCACCAGCCATGTAGCGAAGAGGGGTGCAAACAGCAGGTTGAGCAGGTTGCGACTAGCAAAGCGCAGCACTCCCGCCACGCGGTTGTTCCCCAGCAGGCCTGCCGCACGGGCGGCCAGCGTTTGCGGCATGGACAAGGGAAACACATGCAGGCGGTCTACGCCGTCGAGGGTGGACGGTGGTGAGTCATTGAGCCAATGCTCGCGATTGACCAGCAAGTCGGTTGCAGTATCCCGCCCGCCGTGCGCGCGCTGCAGGCACAAGAGGCTCCAGACCCGGAACAGGCCCTTGGTCAGCTTGCCATACTCTTCGGTGACCACCAGGGTATTCATGCCGCTTGCGCTTCCACTTCACGGGCCGGACGTGCGGCCAGCAACAGCTTGCGCAATTCGCGCACCGGCTCATGGCTTTGCCTTGCATAGCGGCGGGAGAAGTTTTCACGCGCTGCTTTCACTTGCGCACTGTCCCACCAGCCGCGTATATCGGCCCAGTGCTTCGCTATACAGGTGGCGGCAGATTCCGGGTCCAGATGGACCAGGCCGGCTTCTACCAACGGCAGGTAGGCGTCGCGCGCCTCTGGCAGCAAGTGGTCCAGTCCGCCGTACCACATGCTCATGGCCGGCCGGTCGAGGGCAAAGAATTCGAGCATGCCCGTGGAGTCATAGGCAAACAGCGCAAGGCGCACCTGGTCCAGCTGCTTTTCCAGTGGCGCCATGCCGGTGTCCACCGGTACGCCAGGCACTGCGTCCTGCCACCTTTGCACATCCAGCCAGGTTTTTTGCGCTGCGCCGTGATGCAGTCGCACCACCACCTGGCTGCGGATTTCTCCAGGCAAGGCCTGCACCATGCGGAACTGGAATTGCTGGTTGCAGCCGAATTCATGCACGCTGTCCCAGTGCGTGATCTGGTTCGGCACTACTGGCGCCACCAGCAGCAGGCGGCTCGCCCCAGAAGCCGGTGGCGGCAGCGGCTTCATGCCAGCGGTCTTGAGCAGGAAAGCCGGTACATTGCGTGGGTCTTCATTGCTCCAGCCCCAGGTGAGGAAGCGATCGCTTGCTGCATGCTCGGGCGCGTAGTGGGTCTGGAAGTAGTGGTGGGTGCCATAGCCGGCCCCATGCTGGCCCACGACATAGGGTGTACCGGCTGCCACTTTCCCGGCGGTCCAGGCCTTGAACAATTCGTCGGAATCGAAATTGTTGGAAGTGAAGATGAAGCGCGGGCGACTGGGCCAGGGCAGGCTTGCTGCCATGGACTGCAAATCGGCATAGCCCTCCAGGAAACAGCGCGGCAGATAGTCCGGCAAATAGTGTCGCGCCAGGCGCTCGAATTCATCGTCGGCGCTGCCCAGTTGCTGCCTGAGTGCGCCGCGCTTGTACTGGTCCACCATCCAGTCAGGCAAGGGACGAGGTTTCCATTTCTGCGGCAGCTGGCCCAGAGCCAGGAAGAGCTTCGTTTGCTGACTGCTAGGCAGGTAGGAGTTGAGTATCAATGCGTCGGTGTCGCGGCTGAAGCACCCCGAGGTCATATCGAGCACCTCCTGGGCCAGGCGGCGCAGGCGGCTGGCGGGCTTGGCTGGTGGCGCTGTCGATTGCGGCGACTGACTATCCTGCACCGGCAGCAGCGCAATGCTCGAGATATCGCCAAGCAGCCTCGCATACAGGAAGTGGTTCCAGCGCGGATTGTTGGCCGCGGCCACAAATCCACCCGAATCCCTCGTCGAGGGATGAAAGCCTGTGCTATCCAGCACGAGGCTGTGGGATGGCGCGTATTGCTGCAAAGCCTGCTTCAGGCTGCCGTGGCGGTTAAAGAGCGTGCTCAGGAAACGCTGCAGCCAATGCCCAAGCAGGATATTCCAGTAGCGCCGTCCATGGCGCTTGCCATGCATCTGGTTCAGCGCAAGGGTCAGCTCATCCAGCAAGACCGTGGCTAGCTGCTGTATGTGTACGAACTGCGCAAGCCGCTCGCTAGGCTCCATGCAGAAGGGAGCACACAGCAAGCCTTGCAAGGCTTGCCAGGCTGGCCGCCGTTCGTAAAGCTGCGTCCATTCGCCAAGGAAGATGTTGGGACGCGAGGTGTCCCAAGTGTTTTCCAGCGCCGTGGTTACCAAGCAAGCTTCAGGCATGGGAGACCGGCTCGCCGGAGTTTGTCGCGCGCGAAAGCAGGCGCTTCATGAAACTGCTGGGTTTGTGCAGCAAACCGTTGTAATGGTATTGGCGCAGCACCGCGAAAGGCATTTTCCGGCGGCCAAAGGAAACCGACTGGATCAGCCGCAGGATGTCTATGACCAGGCGCGCCAGCGGAGCGAAGCTGCTGTAGCGGCGGGAAAAGCCGGACAGCTGGCTTTGTTCGCGCGCGATCACATCCGCCACATCCACTACCGGATCGGGGTGCCTGCCAAGGGAATAGAAGGCGTCCAGATACTTGTCCAGCTCCGCCGAGCGCTGGGGCTCCAAATCCGGCTGCAGACAAAGCCGCACCGCTTCCGCCACGCTGGGCGGCAGGTGGGCGGCTTCGCTCAGGCGGTCCAGGCTTTCGTAAATCTCCCGGTCCCGGTAGCTGTAGCGCTGCATGCGGTGCAGCGACACAATGGGTATGCCTGCGATATAGGCTTCGGTATAGGCTGAGGAAACCGGGCCGGCCACCACATCCACCCCAGCCAGGAACTCGCAGATATCCTTGCTGGAATCGATCATCAGGTTGGGACCGAACTCGTTCTCCAGCAGCTGGTAGGAATCCTTGAATTCATTCGGGTGCGGCCGTATGGCGACCTTCTTCCCCTGGGCCAGCAATTGCCGGATCAGCTTGCTGGTCAGCGAAAATGCTTCGGCATCAATCAGCTTCTTTTCAAAGTAATAGCGGGTATCGACATTCGTGGTGTCCTCCGCGTCTATGCCCATCAAGTCCATGAAGGGATGCCGGCAGTCCCAGGTATTGAGGCTCTCAAAGCGGCTTAGCACGCCGATGACGCCAGTCTTGTTGCGCTGGGGCAGGCGCTTCAATACGCTGTTCCTGATCGAGCCCACGCAATGCACCCGACTGGCGGCCAGCCTGGTGTTCTTGACTACCCAGTCGCGCGCCCATTCACTCCACACGAAGACGCCGTCGAAGTTTTCCACCTCAACATCGGGCCGGTACATGATGCCCATGTAGGTTTCATCTTCCATCACCTCTTCCACGATGTTGACGTAGATGCGGGTGCCGCGCGCGCGCGCCTGCCGCTTCACTTCATTGGGCAGGGTAAAGGTATGGGTCAGTACCACCACGTCCGGCACGATGCATTTGAGTAGCAGGCCGGTGGAGAGGCGCGAAGTGAGCAAGACCCGGTAGCCGCGCGCGCCCAGTTCTTGCGCCAGCAGCCAGGCCGAGGTGTATTCGCGCCGCAAGGTGTCGACATGCACCAGCGCCAGCGGCCTGGAAGCGGAGTGGGAATCTTGTGAAGGCATATAAAGGATGTGAGGGCCGGCCAGTGCTACTGGTCGACGAAATGCTTTTGCAGCTGGATGTCCCAGAACTGCGGGGATTGCAGGACTTCGTGGAAGCGTGCCGCGCTGTCGCCCTGTCCAAACAGCTGTTCGGGCGGATGACGGGTATTGCCGGCTACCTGTATCGCCGCGCTTATGGCTTCGCTTTCGATCGGCGCATTGACGATGGATTTCGCTACCGCGCGCCGCTTTTGCCGGCTGCCGAGGTTGATGGTGGGCGTGCCGAAATGCGGTGCCTCGCGTATGCCGGCGCTGGAGTTGCCGATGATGAAGCGGGCATGCTTCAGGAGTCTGAGGAAATACTCAAAGCGCATGGAAGGGAAGACGCGGAAACGCGCATTGCCGTCCAGGCGCCTGTACTCGTTGAAGATGATGTCCGAGCCGGTGTCATTGTTGGGATAGACGACCACATAGTTCAAGCCGCTGGACAGCAGTTCATCCACCAGGGTGCTGGCCTGGCGCGCCAGGTCTTCGGTCTCGGTCGTGACTGGATGGAACAGCACCACCGAGTAATCATCAAAGCCGATCTGGTATTGCTGGCGTACCTCGTCCAGGGTGGGCAGCTCGGAAGATTCCATCACGTCTATGTCCGGCGATCCGATCACATGGACCGTGTTTTCCAGTTCGCCCAGCTGTATCAGCCGGCGCTTGGCGTCGTCGTTGGCGACGAAATGCACATGCGAGAGCTTGGTGACGGCGTGGCGTACCGATTCATCTATCGTGCCCGACACTTCACCGCCTTCTATGTGGGCAGTGAGTATGTTGTTGAACGCGCCTACCGATGCTGCGGCGAGGGCTTCCACCCGGTCGCCATGGATCACCATCAGCTCTGGCTTGACCTCGCGCACATAGTCCGACAGGCCTGAGATGGTCTTGGCCAGCACATGGTCCATGGCGTCATTGAGGTTCTGGTTGATGTACTTGTGCAGGTTCCTGAAGCCCGACTTTTCCACCTCCAGGCAGGTATAGCCGTAGCGCGTCAACATATGCATGCCCGTGATGAAGACATGCACATCGAATTCCGGGTCGGCGTTGAGTACGCGGATGAGTGGCTTGAGCTTGCCAAAATCGGCGCGCGTACCGGTCAGGAACATTACCCGCCTGGCCGTCTTTGCAGTCATGACCTGCGCATTCAACGCACGTCTTCCTTCTTGATCTGCGCGCCCTTTTTTATGCTGCGGGCGCAGGTGCGGCCGATCAGGGCGTCATAGTCGGAAGGACCGAAGTCACCGGTGCCGGGGCGGCGCAGCCAGAGGTTGTCTTCTGTGAAGCGCTCGCCTTCCTTGATTTCACGGTAGGCAATCACGGAGGCAAAGGCAAAGGCAATGGTCGGTGCTTCAGCATCGACCGGTCCCTTGCCGCCACCAAGCGCCCTGAATATGGTGGCCGAGCCCTGCACAAGGCCCGACAAGGCAGCCGGGTCCATCGAACAGACGATGTCTGGCCCCGGGCGGTCCATGCGGTCGGTGAAATGCCTTTCCAGTATTGAAGCGCCGAGAGCGACGGCGCCCAGGCAGACATCGTTGGAAACCGTGTGGTCGGACAAGCCGATGACGGCGTCCGGATACGCCTCTTTCAATTCCTGCATGGCATTCAGGCGCACCAGCTCGGGTGGCGTCGGATAGACATTGGTGCAGTGGAGCAGGGCGAAAGGCACACCGGCGCGACGCAGGATTTCCACGCTGGGACGTACAGAATCCAGGGTATTCATCCCGGTGCTGACAATGACCGGTTTGCCGAACCTGGCGATATGCCGGATCAATGGATAGTTGTTGCACTCGCCTGAGCCCACCTTGAAAGCCGGGACATCGAAGCGTCCGAGGCGGTCGGCCGCGGCGCGCGAAAAAGGCGTGCTGATGAAGATCGCACCGCGCGCATGCACGTGGTCCATCAGCTTGCGCTCATCGTCTTCAGACAGGGCGCAGCGCTCCATGATTTCGTAGATGGAGACGTCGGCGTTGCCGGGAATGACGCTCTTGGCTTCCTCCGACATTTCATCTTCCACTACATGCGTCTGGTGCTTGATCACTTCGCCGCCGGCATCTATGGCGGCATCGGCCATCGCAATGGCGAGGTCGAGCGAGCCTTCGTGATTGATGCCGATTTCAGAAATAACCAGCGGCACATGCTTGTCGCCGACTATGCGTTTTCCGATTGCGAATTCTGCCATTTCAGTGCCTTGATTGAAGTAGGAGTTCAGCCAGTTGCCAGTCCCCCGGAGAATCGAGGTCGATGGAGCGCTCGGCCGGCATGATATAGCCGGTGGTTTCCGATGTGACGAAGGTGTTATTGGCTGCCAGCCAGTTTTTTTCCGCCCAGTACAGCGCGCCATTGGCTGCATAGATGGCGGGCATGTCCTGGCGACGGTGCATCGTCTGCGCGCCCATGATGGGCTGCAGCCGGGCCGAATCGCCCAGGGTGTACATCCAGTAGGGATTCTTGGGCGTCGGATAGACCGAGGTCATGCTCTGCGGTTTTTCATCCATTGCCTTTTCGATAAACGCATCGATGTCAGCCGTGGTGCGCAGCGGGGAAGTGGGTTGCAGCAGCAGCACTACGTCGTAGCCAGGCAGAACCTGCAAGGCATGGATGGCGGGCGCGGCGCCCGGCGTGTCATCCTGGGCCAGTTCGGCTGGGCGCATGAAGGGCAGGCTGGCGCCCCATTGCTTCGCCACGTCCGCGATCTCGGCATCCTCCGTGCTCACCACGACTTCATCCAAGTAGCATGATTTCAAGGCTTCGGTGATGCTCCAGGCGATCAGGGGCTTGCCGGCCAGCGGTTTGATGTTCTTGCGCGGAATGCCCTTGCTGCCGCCGCGAGCGGGTATCAATGCCAGTATTTTCACTTTCTCTTAGCCTCGTCCTGTGCTGCCAGTGCTTGCGCAGAGCAGCCCTTTCCTACCGTGATATAGCCTTGCAAGCCATCTGTCTCCATGCTGTTGTTGGCGGAGAAGCCGGCATCGACGTGTGCCGTATCGCTACCGGCATCCTGCTGCAGGCTGCTCCAGCCGCGGAAATGCCAGGTGCCTGGTTCGTCTTCCTGCCAGAAGCGACGGTTGCGGTGCTGGTCCAGTATGAATTGCAGGCCGCGCTCAGTGACGCCCAGCCAGTCACAGAAATATTGCAGGTAGTTGAGCGGCGCCTGCTCATGCCTTCGCACCAGCGCCAGGCCTTCTTCACGGCTCAGGCGGCCATGGCGGATTTCGCGGGTGGCGTGGTCGGTCACGCGCGAGTAGCCATGCTTGTACAGCTTGATGCGGTCGTGCAGGTCCATGTAGTTGAAGCAATCCACATGGTCATAGCAATCAAAGCTGCGGGCATAGCTGGCCGTGCCATAGCCGTGGCTTGCCATCATCTGTTCATGCTGGGCCTTGGGGTCCCAACGCACATAATTGCCAAGGTAGATGCCGCGCACGCCGACTGCTTCCAGCGAGGCATCGTCCGGATAGCGGTACTGCCAGATATCGGATTCGGCCAGGTCGTCGAAGATGGACAGCAGGTCATCCGCTTCATGGCCCATCAGGTCATGGTCCTTGCGGTAGCGGCGCGTCATTTCCACTTCATGTTCATGCGAGAACATGCCCACCTGTTCCAGGCCCTGGTGGGCGCCCCAGATAATGAGCGGTATGCGGTAACGCACCGCCGTCTGCACCGGGAAAACGGTGTGACCGGCCAGGATGTGCCAGTAGATGCTGCCAAATCGCCGCAGCGTAGTACGCACGATCTTCTTGACCGAATGCGGGTTGACGTTCTGGCTCAGGATGTCGCAGTTGAACCGTATGCGCAGGTTGGCCAGGTTGCGGATGCCCAGCGGCGTGTTGAAGTACTTGTTGTAGGAAACCAGCAGCGGGTTCAGGCCCAGCTTTTCCTTTACCACATGGACGATGTAATACGAATCCTGCGCGCCTGTCACAGGCACGATGCAATCGTAATTGCGGCCTGACGTGTCGCGGTAGGGTTCTACCAGGGCGCGCAGTTTTTCAAAGCGCGCGGCCCAGTCCAGGCTGTCCTTTTCTTCGTGCACCCGGCAGCCCGAGCAGATACCTTCCTCATCGATGGTGAGACCGAGGGGATGGGCCGTGCTGTACAGGCAGCGCTTGCAGAAAACGGGGGCAGTCATGAGGCGGTATGAGGATGATCGCAGGCGTACAGGGCGGGGCGCAGTTCCTCACTGGCCAGGGCTTGCTTGAATTGCTGTATCGCGAGTTCTCGGTAACTGAGGAAATTGCCGACGCCCACTGCCGCCACGGCGGGGCGCGCCAGCAATGCTTGCATCTGTTCCACCCTGCTGATGCCGCCAAAGGCGAGGAGGGGCATGTTCCAGTTGTTCAGGGCGGCCAGCGCATCGATCAGCCGGGGATCAAAGCTGTCGTCCTGGCCTTCGTGCTCGCAATCCATGACCAGGATCTCCGAGGCCAGCCCGCCTTCCAGCACACGCGCCAGAGCCGACAGGGGCAGGTCGCGTCGGCTGCGGTAGTCGTGCCAGTGCACTGTGTCCTGCATCATGCGCAGCGGGACAGATGCCACCAAGGCTTGCAAGCCGAGCTGCTGGCCGAGTTCAGTAAGGACGGCGGGTGCGTCGTGCAGGAGGCTATCCAGTGCAATGCGGTCGGCACCGGCCTGGATGACTTTGACGCCATCTTCAGCATTCGCTATTCCGCCACCGTAGATCAGCGGCGTGCCCAGGCCCATGGAGCCGAGCTTTTGCAGCAGCGCGAAATCAGGACCGGCCTGGCGCGACGAACGGTCAATGCATTGCACAAGGATTTCGTCCGCGCCCCAGCGGTCGAGATTTTCGACCAACCATTCCGGCTTGCCCAGCGGCAGGTAACGGCGATAGCCAAAGGACTGGACCGCCCGACCATCCTTGACGGTGACCACGCCAATGAGTCGTTTCTTAAGCATCAGTCAGCCCGGTGATGAGGCCCTGGAGCAGCACGCGGCCGCTGGCCTGGCTTTTCTCGGGATGGAATTGCATGCCGACCACCTTGCCGCTCCTAATGATGGCGGCACAGGGGCGAGGTTCACCGGCGCGCGCCAGCTGGAACTGGTCCGGCCCCTGATAGTGGAAGGAATGGTTGAAGTAGAACGCCTGGCCGTCTACGCGCTTGACCAGGGGGGCGTCGCTGCAGCTGATCGTGTTCCAGCCGATGTGCCAGCCCCCGTTGTGGAAGGGGACGAACTCGCCCTGTATCAGGCCCAGGCCATGCGTATAGCCGTGTTCATGCGAAGCCTCGGCCAGCAATTGCATGCCCAAGCAGATGCCGAGGATGGGGCGGCCTGCATGCGCCTGCTGTCGCAGGTAATCGACCAGCCCGCGCTCGGTCAGGGCTTGCATGGCGGCCGGGAAGGCGCCTACGCCGGGCAGCACCAGAACCTGTGCGTCGTCCAGCCCTTCGGCGGAGGCCGCCAGCTTGACCCGGTGGCCCAGGCTGCGCAGGGTGTGGACCACCGAGGCCTGGTTGCCCATGCCGTAATCGACGATGGCGATCGAGGTCACAGCCCGACTCCCACCTTGAACCTGCGCCTGATGCGGCCCTGGGTATCGAGGTCAAACAGCTCGCGATTGAGCGCGGTATGGACCTTGTCCCAGAAATGCTGCTCGCTGATCCCGATGTACTGGCAAAAGCTTTCGATGTACCCGTCGCCACAGGCGTCGTCATGCTGTTCCACCAGTTCGATGCCGCGCTCTCGACTCATGCGTCCGAGGCGGATTTCCTCGTTCACGTAATCGGTGACGCGGCCAAAGCCGAACTTGTAGTACTTGATCATCTGGTTCAATGTCACCCAGTCTTCGTCCAGCGAAGTCACGCCCCACAGGTCGCCGGTATTGGCAACCGTGTCTTCGCGGATCTGCAAGCCGTTGGTGGCTGAGTACATGCCATTGTTGGCCAATGACCAGTCGCCCAGGAACCAGCCGAGGTAGACGATCTGCAGGTTGTGCTGGTCGAACTCTTCGGACGTTGGGTACTGGTAGGGGATCAGGTCGTGCAACGCGAGGCCCGACTCCAGCATCCAGTCCAGCGCTGCTCCTGAAAGCGTATTCATGTAACGCAGGTTGTTGCCGTCGTAACCTGTACGGCCCAGGGTCTTGAGGTCGCCCAGCTGCAGGCCGGGATTCTCCCCCCACAGGATGAGCGGTATGCCATAGCGGATCGCTAGTTGTGGCACCGAGCTGAACAGGGCAAGCTCCGTTGAGCGGGCCCAGTTGGTATAGCGCTCGAAGCTTTCACGCATGAGGGATTGCCAGGTGCCGGGCGCAGGGGCGGAGATGACGACGTCGAAGCCGAGCTCGATCAGGTTGGATATGTTTTCCACCCCGCGCTGCGTGACCTGTTGCGGCGGATAGGTGAGGCAAGCCAGGAGCGGGCGCAGCTCGAGCTTGTCTCGCACCCATAGCGCCTGCCGGGTGCTGTCCTTGCCGCCAGAGACGCCGATGATGCAATCGAATTGCTGGCCTGGCTTGCGGGGGAACTTCGCCAGCAAGTCCTGCAGGATGTCGAACCTTTCCTGCCAGTCGACATGGGCAAGGCGGCCAAAATAATCGCAGGCCGGGCACAAGCCCTGTTCAGTGAAGCGCGTGTTCGGCCGTGTGTCAGGCTGCAGGCAGTGTGTGCAGTATTTCATCTCTTATTGGTCCAGCGCCGCCAGGTGAACTAGGCCGACTTGCGGCAAGCGGCAGCGCGGCGCCCAGGGCGGCAGGGTGCAGAACACTCGGCGGCCAGAGGCCAAGGCAAGCGCCAGTCCATAGGACTCACAACCGGCAACCCAGCTAGCGCGCCCAAGGGCGTCGGCCATTGTGGCTGAACGGTCCAGTTCCAGTGCCAGTTCGGCATGCGCCTGCATCCATGCTTCGTATTTGCCCGGCGCGTCGGAAGGGTGCGGCCGCAAGCGGATCACCAAGCCGTGCGGCAAGCCCAGCTGAGGCAGCTTGCTTGCAAAATACTCCAGTGCCTGAAACTCCCCTGGCGTGCCGCGCCCCCAGTCGCTGCGGGCAGGTTCGGCAAGGTACAGCAGTTCCGGTTGGGCGTCGATGTCCGGCTTGGTAAGCATTGCCAGCTGTTGTTTCAGATACCAGTTATCGACCTGGCGCAGCGGCAGACCGGGGAATTTTTCCTGCGCCAGACGCATGGCGTCTTCATCGGTGACCCAGATTTCATCGGGCAGGACGAGCTCGCCTGCGCGCTCGAAACGTTGCGGGTAATTCACCCAGTGGTCGAGGAGGGCAATGCTTCTGATGCCAGCCGCCCGCGCCAGTGCCCGTGCTTCATGTTCCAGCGCGCTGGCCCAGCCGGTGCCTGACAGCAGCAGCGCGGCGCCATCCAGCGCGGCCTGCGGCGTCGGGCACGGTGCCGCGCTGCCGAAGGCTTGTTCCCAGATGCGTGCCGCCGGGCCATGCATACAGGCTTGCACAGTCTGCGCGCCCGCCTGTTGCAAGCCGGCGATGACGATGTTCGCCGCGCCCGCATCGTGGCAAACGACGGCTGTGCCCGGCGGCAGGGCAGCGAAAGCGTCGCGGGGCAGCACTTCAGGCATGGCTGGCAAAACGCGCGTAATACACAAGGTCCACCGGCTCGCCGGCGATGATTTCCTGCGCGTGCCGCACCGCTTCCAGCTGCATACCGGAGCGCTCCATGATGCGCACCATCGCGACATTCGGGCGGGCGGCGCCGGCAGTCAGCTTGCGCAGCCCCACTTCGGCACCGAGCAGCCAGTTGCACAGCGTGTTCCAGGCGTCCTGGCCGATACCGCGGCCCCAGGCGCTGCGCTCACCCACCATCAGGCCGACATCCACCGTGCCGTGGTGACGCGACGCGTAAGCAGTCATGGTGCCGAGCAGCTGACCGCTCGCCTTGTCCTCGATAGCGACGAACAAGTTGTCGCTGCCCGCGAAACTCACCAGGTATTGCTCGCTGCTGGCCTTATCGTGCCTGCGGAAGCGCTGGTTGGAATAGCGCACCACCTCTGGGTCGTTCAACCAGGCCAGGTAGCTCGCGCCGATGTCAGCCGCGCTGAACGGACGCAGGTGCACCTTCTGACCTTCCAGCGCGGACAGGGCGGGCGGCAGATTCCAGGCTTGGCTCATGCGCGCAGCTGGTCCAGGTTTTCCCATACTTTGTGGAAGGCCGCGGCGACATCGTCGAGGTCAGCGCGCTGCATGCCCGGACGCATCATCTCGTGCGTGATGACTCGGGAGAAGTGGGCTCTTTCCACAGCCGGGCACATGCCGTCGGCATATCTCACTTGGCCAGCGGCATGGGCCCGAGCGATGGGCGAGTTCGGGCCAGCTACAGCAGCGGGTTGGCGGAACAGCGGCAACATGTAGAGCGGGCGCACATAGCCCATGCCCATCAGCGGGCCTTCGCCTTCGCGCAATTCAGTACAGGGTAGCTCAGCCTTGAGCGCTTGCACCAGTTTTTCCCGCGACACGCCGGTTTGCTGCTCGTCATAGTCCATCACGTGCACGTAGTAGACGTGGTCATCCGCCGGACCGACGACGGGCATCGAGAGACCCGGCAAGCCTTGGAGTTTGCTTTCGAGGTAGCGCACGTTGGCCTTGCGCTCTTCAATCAAGCGCGGCCCCTTGCGCAATTGCTCGATGCCGATAGCCGCTTCGATTTCGCCTAAGCGGAAATTGAAGCCAATCATGTTGGTCAGGTCGGTCACCCCTTTCTTTTCCACCACCGCTTCGGCATGGTTGCGGATCAGTTGCACGCGCTCTGCGAGACGGTCGTCATTGGTGGTAACCATGCCGCCTTCGCCAGTGTGGACGTGCTTGTGGTAATTCAGCGAGAACACGCCCATATGGCCCAGGCTGCCGGCTGGCCTCCCCTTGTAGGTGGAAAAGGGTGCCTGTGCGCAGTCCTCGATCACAACGAGCTTGTGTTCGCGTGCTAGTTCCATGATCGGGTCCATGTCGGCACATTGGCCAAAGATGTGGACCACGATGATCGCGCGCGTGCGCTCGGTAATACAGGGACGGATGGTTTCGGCCGACAGGCAATAGGTTTTGGGATCGATGTCGGCAAATACCGGCACGCCACTGAAGATTAACGCCGCCGTGGCCGAGGCGGCCATGGTGTAGGGCGAGACGATGACTTCATCACCCGGCTGCACGCCGGCCGCGCCCACGGCCGCATAGAGACCGCTGGTATTGGAGTTGACCGAAATGCCGTGCTTGACTTGGCAGATTCCGGCCCAAGTATTTTCGAAAGTCTGCACCTCCGGGCCGCCAAAAAAGTCTGGATGCCAAGCCCCCAGGAAGCGCGACAAGATACCGCTTTCAAGTACCCTGGCAGCGGCCGATTTTTCTTCTTCGCCCATCACTCGATAGGCGGGGAAGAGACGGGAGCGTACCGGCGCTCCACCGTGAAGGGCAAGGGTCGTGGAATTGCTCATCGTCATTGTTTGTCAGGAGTTTTTTCGGGATGCCGCACGAATTGCTTCGCACAGTTTTTGTACGGCCACGGCTTCGTCTGGGCCACAGGAAGGGGTTCCGCCTTTGGTCACGATAGTCGCGATTTCGTGTACGGCGGCAAGGGCCGCGCCGCCCAACGTGCCATTCTGATGCTCGGGCGCACTCAATGCCTGGTAGCCTGCAAAGGTGGGGCTGGGTTCGGCACGCCTGAACTGCCAGTCGAGCCCGCCGTTTTCCATTTTCACCGTACCACGCTCGGTGACCAGTTCGAGTTCAAACAGTGAATAATCCGCCGCGTGCCCGCAGTTGAGCGTGACCGGCACCCCATCGGCAGACAACAGCAGGGCAGGAATGCTGGGATCGGCGTCCCACATGTCCGTCCGCCCTGGGCCCGCTGCTACAACAGTCAGCGGACCTAGCAACAGTGTAAGCAGGTCCAACATGTGCGAGCCATTGTTGTACAAGCCTTTGTTGTAGACGCCGCTGGCTGAGCGCATGCGGCCCCACTCGCCACTCGCCAGTTGCTCCGCCAGCGCACGCACCTGCTGGTCCCAGCGACGGGTGTAATTCACCATCAGCGGTATGCTGGTCTCACGGTAGTGCTTGGCCAACTCTAGGCTTTGCTCAAGGCTGGCGGTCAGCGGCTTTTCAGCAAACACCAGAGCCGGTTTCATTGCGAGCGCGGCGCGCAGATAGTCAGCATGGTAAGGCGTAGGCGAGCAGATGCTGACTACGTCATAGCGGGCGCCGTTTGCACAGGCCTCTTCCAGGCGCGCATAAGCGCGCTCCACGCCCCAGCGTTGCTGAAAGGCAAACCTGCGGTCTGTATCGGGTTCGACACAGGCAGCCAGCCGGTATCCGCCGTGCGCGGTGTAAGCGCCGGCATGGGTGTAGGGCGTGACGCTGCCTGGCCGCCCGGCATCAAATCCACCGGCGATATTGCCGCAACCGATGATGAGGACATCCAGCACGGTCAGGACACCAGCGACCAGTCCAGCGCCGTGCCGCGGACGATAGCGTGGCGCGCCTGGCGACCGAGGACCTGGGGCAGAAATTTCGGCGGCAGACCAAAGCCCGGACGTATTGCGCGCACGTTGTCGGCAGTGAACACTTCGCCGGCTGCCACATCTTTGGTCACGTAGAGCGAGCGGCGGAAGGTCATGGACTTGCCTTCGGCAGCGGATTGCACCCCATATTGCACACTTCCCAAGGCCTGCCATGCACGCTCAGTCTCAATGACCAGTTGCTGCATTTCGGCCGGTTCCATCGAAAACGCCGAATCGACACCGCCATCGGCACGCGACACCGTGAAGTGCTTTTCAATCACGGTGGCACCGAGGGCGACCGCAGCCACCGCAGCACCGCAGCCCATGGTGTGGTCTGACAGACCAACTTCGCAATTGAACAACTCGCGCAGGTGTGGAATGGTACGTACGTTGGTGTTTGAGGAAGCGGCGGGATAGGTGCTGGTGCACTTGAGCAGGACCAAATCGCGGCAGCCGGCATCGCGCGCTGTTCGTACCGCTTCGTCCAGCTCCGCTACCGTGGCCATGCCGGTTGAAATGATCAGTGGCTTGCCGGTGGATGCGGCTTTGCGTATCAGCGGAAGATCTGTGTTTTCGAATGAGGCGATCTTGTAGCAGGGAACGCCCAGTTCTTCGAGGAAGTCGACCGCTGTTTCATCGAAAGGCGTAGAAAATGGGATCATGCCGTGGGCGCGGACCCGCTCGAACAGCCGATGATGCCACTCCCAAGGAGTATGCGCCTCTTCATACAGTGAATGCAGGTTGCGACCGGCCCAAAGACTGCTCGAATCACTGATAAGAAACTCGCCCTTGTCCAAGTCCAGCGTCATGGTGTCCGCCGTATAGGTCTGAAACTTGACCGCGTGTGCGCCTGCACTGGCGGCGGCGTCAATGATTTCCAGTGCGCGTTCGATGGACTGGTTGTGATTGCCTGACATTTCGGCGATAACAAATGGCGGATGGCCCAAGCCGATGGCACGCTTGTGTATCAGAAATTCATTCATCTCGGTCTGCCTTCTGTATCGTTGCCTTGCGTATCGTGATTTCGTAGCGATGCCCGCGCAATTCGAAGTAGGCTGGATATCGCACCGGGTCGGCCACGCGCAGCAGGTCGAACTGGGAAGCCAAGGGCAACTGAGGGTCGAGTCGACTGTCTTGCGGATGCCGGCGCGGATACCAGCTAGCCTGTTGGCTGTCTTGGGCTTGTGCCTGAATTACCTCGCACTCCGCAATGGCAAAGTCCATCAGTTCGAGTTCGGTCTGGAAAAGGACCTGGTTGATTTCATCAAACAGCTCGTGCCCTTCGAAGCGTAGCCAGCGCTTGGACCAGATTTTTCCGCTGTCCACCGGTTCGTCGGCTTCCAGCAGGGTGACAGCAATCTCTGCGCGGCCCTCCAGCAACTGCCAAACTAGGGGCGACCAGCCACGGCCTTTCGGCAGGTCGCTGGCATGCACAACCAGTGAATGACGGAAGCGTCGCCGTAGCTCGGACCGGACGATCTGACTACATGAGATCAGGAACATCAGGTCCCCTCCCGTCAACTCGTCGAGCGAGGTGGCGAGAATCACTTCATGTTCCTTCCGTTTTTGCTCGCACCAGCGTGCCAAGTGCGTAAAAACGGGATGTGTGCTGTCAGTGCAGACGACCGCGATTTCCAATCATTTTCTCCACGACTTTGGCCGTTCCCAGTCCATCCACCAGATCCATGCCACGGGCGCTCTGGGACTGCAGAGCCTGTGGACTTGAGCAGGCCCACCTCAGTGCAGCCAACCATGCGTCTTCGTTCACCTGCCCAGCGTCGCCCAGCCAGCACAGTATTCCGAGCTGGTCTGCATAGCGGGCTATGTCGTGCTGGTTGTTGGCAACACTCACGGCCAGCGTCGGCAGGCCGACAGCGGCTCTCTCCCACGTTGCAACGCCGGTGGCGCCGATGGACAGGTCGGCGCGCGCCATTCTTGCCGCCATGTCATCCACCTGCGTCAGCAACTGCGCGCCTGCCTGCTCGCATAGCTGCGTCACTTCCGTGAGATGCGGATTGGCTTTGCCGACGATCACCTCGATCTCGAGCGAGCGGTCTTTCAGTCTGGCCAGGGCGCGCAGCACGCTGGAGGTGACATTCCCGCTATCGCTGCCGCCCATGAAAACCATGAGGCTGCGCACTTCACCCGTGCGACGCTTTGCGCTGGGGCGTTCAGCGTGAAATTCAGGCCTGAGCAGCGCATAGCCGGGGCCGAGCAGGAATTCGGCCCCGGCAGCCAGGGCGCTGTAGCGCTGCTCGGGCTGCGGATAGTAATTCTGGTCCAGCAAGAGCTGGCAGGAGTGGGGCCGGTTTGCCATGTCGTCGATCACCATGAGGCACGAGGCTGCCGGCTGCACTGCGCTTTCCCATCGGCTGTCCAGAGCATAGTGATCGACCACGATCCAGTCGGCAGCCGGCATCGCCTTCAGGGCCGCCTTGCATTCAGCGATCTCGGTCTCCATGGGAACGCCCAGCCAGTACAGGTACTCGTCCTCGCCCGGGGGCAAAGGCCTAGAGGGGGCAGGAAGCAGGCACACTTGATGTCCTTGAGCGCGTAGCCACCCGGCGTAATTGCCCGGCAGGTCCCGACAGATGAACGATACGTCCGCCCCGGCTGTGCCCAGCGCCGTTGCCAGTGCCAAGCAGCGCATCACGTGCCCGCTGCCTATGGCAGACGAGGCATCGACGCGAAACATGACACTCGGGACGCTTGAATCCATTGATTTAACCGTATTAGCCTTTTTCGGGTGGTGCAGTTTCAAGCAGTTGCGCCAGCAATTCGGCGCGCGTCCAGTCGTCGGGCGTATCGATATCCTGCACGCGCCAGCGCGGAATCACGAGCGGCTTGGAATGCTTGTCGAATAGACGCAGTCCTTGTTCCCAGGCGTGCATCCTTCCCCAGTAGAACTGGCCGGCATCATGAAACGCCATAGGCAGATCCTGTGATCGGGTGGTGAAGTATTCCGGGAAAAACATCTCGACCGCGCCAGCCTCATCCAAGTGAAATGAACGGAAGATGGGCGCGCCAAAATCGGTCACCGGGAAAGAGTAGGCCCAGTCGCCGGATTCCAGGATGTTCCAAGCAGCGCGGATATCGTCGGCCTTCACGAAAGGGGCAGCCGCATAGATGCAACAGACAGTGTCCGGCCTCGACCAGTGCTGCTCCACCCACTTTGCCGCATGAGCGACCACTTCGATGGTGCCGGCAAAATCATTGGCCAGTTCGGGCGGGCGTACAAAGGGCACATCGGCACCAGCTATCCGCGCCACCTCTGCGATTTCGGGGTCGTCGGTAGTAACAATGATGCGGTCGAACAAACCCGCTTCACGCGCAGCATCGATCGACCAGCAAATAGCGGGCTTGCCAAGAAAGGGTTTGATGTTCTTGCGTGGAATGCGCTTGCTGCCGCCTCGTGCGGGAATGACAGCCAGTTTCATGTTTTCAACACGTCGGCCAGGTTTTCGATGGTGCGATCCTGTGCTTGCTGCGTAAGGCCAGGGTAGATCGGGATACTGAGCGCTTCTTTGAAGTAGTGCTCAGCCTGGGGACAGTAGCCGCGCACGAAGCCCAGCTTTTGATAGAAGGGCTGCAGATGGACAGGGATGTAATGCAAGTTAACCATAATGCCACGTGCGTGTAGTTCACGGAACAATTCTTTTTGCGTTTTTCCAATCTGCTGCAGCGACAGACGAACCACGTACAGGTGATAGCTTGAATAAGCCTCCGGCGATTGCCGGGGGATGGTAAGCGGCAGTGCCGGCAGCAATTCGTCGTAGCGCCGGGCCACGGCATGGCGCGCGGTCACAAATTCATCCAGTCGCCGCAGCTGCGACAGACCGAGTGCGGCATGGATATCGGTAATGCGGTAATTAAAACCCAGCTCCACTTGCTGATAATTCCAGAGTTCGGCTTGCGGGCGTGGATCCATTTCTGCCGGATTCCCGCTGATGCCGTGGCTACGCAAGCGACGCAGCGAGGTGGCCAGGCGCCCGTTATTGGTCAGTGCCATGCCGCCTTCGCCCGAAGTGATGATCTTGACTGGGTGAAAGCTGAATACGGTAATGTCGCTGTAGCGGCAGCAGCCAACAGGCTCGCCGCGATAGCGCGCGCCCACGGCATGTGAGGCATCTTCGATGACGGCAAAGCCAAACTCCTGACTCAGTGCGTGGATAGCGACCATGTCACAGGATTGACCGGTCATGTGCACCGGGATCACCACCTTGGGCAGCTTGCCATCCTTCCTGGCCACCTCCAGCTTTTCTTGCAAGCTTGGCACGCTCATGTTGTAGCTAACCGGGTCGATATCCACGAAGTCGACTGTTGCTCCGCAATAGATGGCGCAATTGGCGGTAGCCACAAAAGTAATCGGCGTGGTCCAGACTACATCACCTGTGCCTACTCCCAATGCCAAGCAGGCAATGTGCAGTGCGCTGGTGGCGCTGTTGACTGCCACCGCATGCTGCGCACCACAGTAAGCGGCGACGGCTTGCTCGAACTGGGGTACCACTGGGCCTTGTGTCAGGAGTTCTGCTCTCAACACCGCCACTACCGCATCGATGTCTTGCTGGTTTATATCTTGGCGACCGTAAGGGATTGGCGCTGCCGTCAAGTTATTTGCGAGATTTAATTTGCTCATCGTGCCACCAGTTCTTGATACGAGCCAGACCAAGCCAGCCGCCCCCCCCTAAGCTCGAAGATATGGTCGCAGCTGCGAAGGGTATTGGTTCGGTGAGCGATGATGAGAATGGTCAGGTCTGGCCCCAGTGTCTCAATGGCCTGCATCAAAGCGAGTTCCGTTTCGTTGTCAAGTGCGCTTGTCGCTTCGTCCAAGATTATGACGTCAGCCCTCTTATACAGCGCGCGCGCGATGCCGATGCGCTGCCGTTGACCTCCAGACAGGCGGACGCCGCGCTCGCCAGTCATGGTCTGGTATTGCTCGGGCAGAGCTTCGATGGTACTGGCGATTTGGGCTTGGCGCGCAACTTTGCGCACGCGTTCATGGTCAATCTGATTCCTGGGAACGCCAAAAGCAATGTTTTCCTCGATGCTCGCGTCGGCCAGAAACACCGACTGCGGCACGTGAGCCAAGTGAGCTTGCCAGGCGCGGCGGTTTTCTTCCCGAACAGATTGGCCATCTATCTTTAGCTGGCCCGCACTCGGCGACAGCAGTCCCATAATGATGTCCAGCAATGTGCTCTTGCCGCTGCCGGAAGGTCCGATGAAGCCAATGCGCGCGCCACGCGGAATGACGAAGTCGACCTCGTCCAGCACCATTGGGGCCTCCTCACCGTATCGAAAAGAAATGCGCTCTACATGTATCTCGCGGACAAAGGGGACGGGTGTCGGTAACGGGCTGCCGGCCCAGTCAGGAAGCGGCTGCTCCAGGAGGTCTAGAGCGTCACCCAAAGACGCTTGGTTGGACTTGATACTAGCCCAAGAGGCAAAGGCCTGTTGCATGATGGGTAGCATGCGCTGGGCACCCAACGCCAGCGCGCCCAGCACCGGAATTGCCCGCACGATGCCGCCAGGCTCGCGAGCGATGAAGTAGGCTAGGCCAGCAATAAAGAGCAGGGCCAGCGCCTCCACAGCAAAGCGCGGGGCACCAGCCAGAAAGCCGCTATTACCTTGAGCGACACGGGCACGGGTATCCGACTGTCGATAAATTTCGCAGTACAGGGCTTGGCTGCTGTCCAGGAGTACATCGCGAATGCCCCCCAAACCCTCCTGTAGCGACTTAATTACCAAGTCAGTCTGGCGCGCCACTTGCTCACTGTTTTCTAGCAGCGAGCGGCGCGTGATGCGGATCACTCCAGCATATATACAGCCGAGGCCAACCATAGCCGCTAATGCTACCTTGGTATCCACGGCAAGCAGCGCCAGCAGGATCGCGATCAGAATCACCACCGAGCTAAGCATATTCAACATCATCAGCAACACATGAATGGTGACTCCGGTCTTGGTCGCAATGGTGTTGATGATCTCGCTGCTGTTTCGCGAAATATGGATCGCATAAGGCTGATAAAGAGTGCGTCGGTATATGTCAATACTTAGATCAGTCCCGATCAGCACCGATAACCGGGTTGTAGACCACAAGAGCACCAAGCGCATGACACCATTGAACAAAGCGGCACCCGCGAACGCGACAGAAAGTGGCAGCAGCAACTGGTCAGGCTGCGCTATACCAAGCATATGAATCACCGGCTGTAGCGCTGGGTGCAGAAACATTTTCTCGGGCGATGTCAGAACACCAAGAAAAGGCACCACCGCACCTAGACTCGCAACTTCAGCGAAGGATGCGATAACCATCAACGCAAGCAAACCGGCGAACTGGGCGCGTCGACGTTGGTCTATACGATGCCACAAGCGACTTAACAACAAATTAAGTTGCGTGGTTTTATCGGAAAGAAGCATGCTTACTAAAAACCGAAAGCACTACAACAGGCTAGGGGTGTCTTATCTAAACGACGCAGGACTTCGAACTGGATTTCCTCTTGGAAACCAGCCAATTTCTGAAGTGGGGATACGAGGCTCCAGGTGGTTTTGGCACGCTACCGCCATGCCGTTTCACGATCAGCAAGCGCGGTCAGCGGGTTTTAACAGGGGGTCCGGAGCAATAAAGTGCAGCAAAAGGGGCTGCTGCAAGTTCGACGGACGAACGGAATTATGCCACACCGTCATGACTTTGAGAAAGGTTTTTTGCCAAACAGGCAATCAACGGGGATGGTTTATCAACTCGCCTTGCGCAAACTGGCCGGAGCGACACGCACAGTCACCGGCTTGCTAAGGATCTCGATCAGCACCATGACCCGACGCTCGCCATCGGCCATTTGATATATGCCTTCGATGCCCGCGAACGGTACCTCTGTGAGGCGCACGCGCTCGCCCGGTTTGAACAGCCGCGCCGGCTCGGTCTGCACCGATGCCTCCTGTGTTCGCAACAGTTCGATCAGGCCATCATCCACCCGCGCGGGTTCGATCCCGAAACTGACCAGACGACTGACGCCCTTGGTAGACCGGATTGGCGCCCAGCTCTTGGCCGAATCCCCCTGCCCCAAGCGAATGAACAGGTAACGGGGGAACAGCGGCTCATCCGCAACAGTTAGCAACCCTTGGC
>JACCDU010861973.1_pt1 | contig 43503 bp, 38 predicted proteins | sample 7446081 | NCBI WGS metagenome assembly JACCDU01 (sample SAMN15323447, study PRJNA562643) | freshwater metagenome | isolation source: river surface water | place: USA:Blue River Watershed | collected 2017-08-17
CCTTGACCATCAACCAGCATGTGACGCATTGAGAAATCTTGCGCCATGCGAACAATGGTGTCATACACAGATTGGTCGCCGTGAGGGGGGTATTTACCAATCACATCACCCACAATACGGGCCGATTTTTTGTACGCGCGATTCCAGACGTTGTTCAGCTCATGCATGGCAAACAAGACCCGGCGGTGAACCGGTTTGAGGCCGTCTCGCGCGTCGGGCAAAGCGCGTCCAACAATCACGCTCATGGCGTAGTCGAGGTAACTGCGGCGCATTTCCTCTTCTAGACTAATGGGGAGGGTTTCTTTAGCAAACTGGGTCATGAGGGGTCAGGCGCACTGGGTGAAAGACTGTCATTTTAGGTCTAAAGACTGTCGTTGATTTGCAACACATTGGTCGGATTGCCAAGTTGGCGGCTAAGGGCTTTTCCCCAAATTGGGGATTTGACTCAGAGCTATGGCACAATGAATTCAACGTTTTGGGTGATGGTCATTCAAATCGTCTCTTTTCTCGCAGGATGTCTGCGGTATTAATCCCCATGAGGAGAACCATGAAAAAATTCAATAAAGTGGCAATGGTGTTGGCTTCAGCTGCCTTTGCAAGCGCCGCAGGCGCTCAAACCGTAGACAACTGGCGCGACAGTGCAGGCACAGCCTGGAAAAATGGTACAGCTGATCTCTGCTGGAGAGACGCCACCTGGACACCTGCTACAGCTGCTGCTGGTTGCGATGGCGCTATTGTTCCGCCTAAAGCTGCTCCAGCTCCAGCTCCAGCTCCTAGAGCTGCCGCGCCTGCTCCAGCACCAGCTCCAAGAGCTGCTGCACCTGCACCCGCAGCAAGACCAGCCCCCCCACCAGCTGCAGCCACCAAAGTGACTTACGCTGCTGACACCTTCTTTGACTTTGACAAATCAGCTTTGAAAGCTGACGGCAAAGCCAAGTTGGATGATTTGGTTGGCAAGGTCAAAGCCATCAACCTCGAAGTGATCATTGCTGTGGGTCACACCGACGCTACTGGCTCTGACGCTTACAACCAAAAGCTGTCTGTCAAGCGTGCTGACGCTGTCAAGGCTTACTTGGTGACCAAAGGCATCGAGAAAAACCGCGTTTACACAGAAGGTAAAGGCGAGAAGCAACCCGTTGCTGACAACAAGACAGACGCAGGCCGTTCTAAGAACCGCCGTGTGGAAATCGAAGTTGTGGGCACACGCCCCAACTGATCAAGCCCAAGCTTGAATTCAATCAAGCTTGTTTGATCTGAAAAAGCCTCCTTTGGGAGGCTTTTTTACTTTCGGAGACAATGGGGCCTATGACTTCACAAACTTCGCATACCCATTTTTCTTCATCCAATGTTGATCCCGCCGAACTGGCCAAGTTTTCTGACTTGGCGCATCGTTGGTGGGATACTGAAAGTGAATTCAGGCCCTTGCACCAAATCAATCCTTTGCGATTGAACTGGATTCAGACACTGGTGCCATTGGACGGCAAAAAAGTCCTCGATGTTGGATGCGGCGGCGGCATTTTGTCAGATGCGATGGCCAGACAAGGCGCCCAAGTGCTGGGCATCGATTTGGCCGTCAAGTCACTCAAAGTTGCCCAGTTGCATGCTTTGGAAGCTGGCACGCAGGGTGTTCAGTACCAAGAAATCAGCGCGGAAAATTTAGCAGCACAACAAGCCGGTCAGTTTGATGTGGTCACATGCATGGAAATGTTGGAGCACGTGCCCGACCCCGCAGCGGTTGTGAAGGCTTGCGCTCAATTGGTGAAGCCTGGTGGCTGGGTGTTCTTCTCCACTTTGAACCGAAATCCAAAATCATTTTTGTTTGCCATTGTTGGCGCAGAGTATGTGCTCAATTTGTTGCCCAAGGGCACTCACGAGTATGCGCGCATGATCAAGCCCAGTGAGTTGGCCGATTGGGTGCGGGCTGAAGGCCTTTCATTGCATCAAATGAAGGGAATGGGCTACAACCCTTTCACTCGAATTTACGCCATGAACGCCGACACGGACGTGAATTACTTGATGGCTACTCAAAAGCCGTCAGATCTCTGAAGTTTCAAAGACCCCATATGAAGTTTCAAAGTATTCAAGCGGTCCTGTTTGACCTTGATGGGACCCTGATCGACAGCGCCCCAGACTTGGGGGCAGCGGTCGACAAGATGCGCGTCGACCGTGGCTTGGCTTCCTTGCCCCTTTCGCATTACAGGCATATGGCTGGTGCAGGCGCACGGGGCATGATTGGTTTGGCTTTTGGCTTCACGCCAGAGCATCCCGAATATGACGCCATGAAAGAAGAATTTTTTGTCAATTACGAAGCCTGCATGACAGAAAGAACCTTTGCATTTGAAGGCGTATCGCAAATGATTGAGGCCTTGGTGGCGGCCAAATTGCCTTGGGGTGTTGTGACCAACAAGTCCAAGCGTTTTGCAGAACCGCTCACCCAGGCCATGCCACTTTTTAAATCGGCTGCCGTGGTCATCAGTGGTGACACCACGCCATACGCCAAACCGCATCCGGAGCCTTTGTTGGAGGCGGCTAGGCGTTTAGGTATGCCAGCCAGTGCTTGCGTGTATGTGGGCGATGACGAGCGCGACATCGTGGCGGGCCATGCCGCAGACATGAAAACAGTAGCAGCCACCTATGGCTACTTAGGCTTGCAAAGCGATGTGCAAAAGTGGCGTGCTCATGCCCAAATTCATTCGCCTTCTGAGTTATTGAGTTTGATTTCAATCTGAACCAGATCAGTTGAATTTGAAAGGCCGTCGCTGGCGTGGAAAATTTTTCACGCTACACCACACTTTCTTGCACGAAAAGTTGGCCCCTTGTCCCTCTCTTGGGGTTTTGGAGGCTGTTAAATTAGACGACCCCCGTTATGCTACGGGCTACTGATTTTTGATGATTTTGCAACAGGAGTTTTCATGAGCAACGTGACTTGGTCTGGTGGTGTAGAACATTGGACAAAAAAGGGTGATATCAATCTGTTTCTTTGGCAGAAAAAAGCATCTCCCAATGTGCCCTACGCTGGCACCATCTTCTTTGTGCATGGCTCCTCCATGGCCTCACAACCCACCTTCGATTTGTCGGTACCTGGCCGGCCTTACTCTTCAGTGATGGACTGGTTTACAGAGCGTGGCTTCGATACGTGGACCATGGACAACGAGGGCTATGGCCGCTCTGACAAACACCGCCCCATCAATTCTGACATCGCCAATGGCGCAGAAGATTTGGAAGCAGGCAGTGCGTACATTTTGAAGCATTCAGTGTCACAAAAGCTTTACCTGTATGGCATTTCCTCGGGTGCTTTGAAGGCTGCTTTGTTTGCACAAAATCACCCAGAGCGAATTGCCAAATTGGCCCTTGATGCATTTGTCTGGACGGGTGAGGGCAGTCACACCTTGGAGCAGCGCCGCAAAAAATTACCTGAGTTTTTGGCTAAAAATCGCAGACCCATCGATCGCGCTTTTGTTCACAGCATTTTTGATCGCGACCATCCAGACACAGCGGACCAAGCCACCGTCAGCGCATTTGCGGATGCCATTTTGACTTTGGATGATTCCATGCCAACAGGCACTTATGTGGACATGTGCTCCAAGTTGCCAGTGGTCGATCCTCTCAAAATTTCGGTCCCCACACTTGTGATGCGTGGCGAGTACGATGGCATTGCAGGTCTTGATGACCTCATCGATTTCTACAAACTGCTGCCCAACACAGACAAGCAGTTCAGTGTGATGGCCGGTATTTCGCATGCCAGTTTCCAGCAAAAAAACTACATGATGGCCTATCATATTCTGCACAGCTACTACACCATGCCTACACCAATTTACAGGGGATAAACCATGCGTCACATCGTTCGAAATATCTGCCGAGTTGCGCTGCTCAGTTTTGTGTTGGGGGGCACTGCCACCGCCGCTTTGGCGCAGGCGTATCCCAACAAACCCATTAAATTGATCGTGCCATTTGCGCCCGGAGGTTTTACGGACGTGGTGGCGCGAATACTGGGGCAGAAGCTTTCGGTGTCGCTGGGGCAACCCTTTGTGATTGAAAACAAAGCGGGTGCGGGTTCAACCATTGGCACCGACTTTGTGGCCAAAGCCGCGCCTGATGGTTACACATTGGTGATGGTTTCTACCACGCACGTGATCAGCCCAGCCATTTATCCAAAATTACCCTACGACCCCATCAAGAGTTTCACGCCTGTGGGCAAGTTGGTTGATTCTGCGTATGTTTTGTTGGTCAATCCCAAGGTGCCCGCCAACAATGTGGCTGAATTCATTGCTTTGGCCAAAGCCTCGCCTGACAAAATTCACTATGCATCGTCTGGCAACGGCAGTGCTCAGCATTTGATGGGCGGCATGTTTGCGGCCATGACAGGCGTCAAGATGAAGCATGTGCCCTACAAAGGCAGCGGTGGTGCCGCCAATGACTTGGTGGCAGGTGTGGTGGAGAGCAGTTTTGCCGGTGTGCCCAATGCCATGGCGCAGGTGCCAGCTGGCAGGCTCAAGGCTTTGGCGGTGACCACTTCCAAGCGCATTCCACAGCTGCCTGATGTGCCTACCATGCAGGAAGCAGGCGTGCCAGGCTATAACGCCAGTGTTTGGTTGGGTCTGTTGGCCCCCGCTGGCACACCTAGAGACGTGGTTATGAAACTCAACTCTGAAATTGCGAAGGTGTTGAATGCAGCAGATACCAAGAAGGAGTTGTATGCGGCTGGTGTAGAAGCTGATATCTCTTCACCTGAAGCATTGAACACCTTGATGGTTCAAGAATTGGATCGTTGGGGCAAAGTCATCAAAGACGCAGGCATCACCATGCAATAAGGCTTTAATTTCATGTCCAATTGCGGCATGACATTTCAGCAAATTAGCGAGATTCGAAACCAATTGCGTTGCTTGGGGGCACGGCCTGCCCATGAGCAACGCATTTTGCGTTTGTGGTCTCAAGCCAAACCGCAAAACAGTGGCAGTCGGCCTCTAGAAAGCTTCATGCCCTTGGCGCTGCGTCAAGCATTGCCTCAGTTGTCCGAAAGCCTTTCGAGTTTGCTTCGGCTGCAATCGAGTCATCCCGCAGAAGATGGCTCAGTTCGTTGGCTTCTTTCCATGCAAGATGGACAAACTGTCGAAACAGTGGGTTTGCCTCGCGATGGGGTGTGCGTGTCTTCGCAAGTGGGTTGCGCTGTGGGTTGTGTCTTTTGCATGACAGGCAAAGAGGGCTTGATCCGCCAAGTAGGCAGTGCCGAAATTGTGGCGCAAGTGGCTTTTGCCAGGCTGCATCGTCCCGTCAAAAAAGTGGTGTTCATGGGAATGGGTGAGCCTGCACACAATTTAGACAATGTGTTGGAGGCCATCGAACTACTGGGCACGGTGGGCAACATTGCACACAAATCATTGGTTTTTTCCACGGTGGGTGACGCGCGAGTTTTTGAGCGATTGCCACTCGGTTTGGTCAAGCCAGCCTTGGCTCTTTCTTTGCATTCCACCCGCACCGATCTTCGCGCGCAATTGCTGCCGCGCGCGCCCAAGATGAGCCCAGAGGAGTTGGTGGAGGCTGCAGAAATTTATGCCCAACAAACCGGCTATCCCATCCAATACCAGTGGACACTTATCCAAGGCGTCAATGACACGGAGGAAGAAATAGAGGGCATCTCTCGTCTGCTCAAGGGCAAATACGCACTCATGAACATGATCCCTTACAACGCCGTAGACGATTTACCCTTCAAGCGCCCCTCTTGGGAGCGAGCCGCTGAAATTGCCCGTTCGCTTCACAAGCGGGGTATTTTGACCAAGCTCAGAAATTCAGCGGGGCAAGACGTGGAAGGCGGGTGCGGGCAATTGAGGGCGCGTCAAATCAAGGCCGAAGCGGGCGAGTCTCAACATTCAATTTCAGAAACGCCCATTCACTTTGTCAAAGCGAAGCCGGCCACTGTTTTGTAATTGTCAGAAATTTGGCGCAATTCGTCTTGGCTAATCAGATCATCGATGTGCCTGAAAGGCTTGCCGCCGCTGAGTTCTTGCGCCTTCATGATGATGAAGTCGGGCGGCACGTTGCGGTTGGTCTCGACCACCTTGGCCGTGGGCGCCAAACGCAATGCTTCGTAAGCCTTGAGTGCATCCTGTGGGTTGCTGTGCAGGCTGAGTTGTTCTGCCAAAGTGCGGGCATCTATGAGCGCTTGAGCTGACCCATTGGAGCCTCGGGGGTACATGGGGTGGGCTGCATCGCCCATGAGCGTCACTCGGCCTTGCGTCCAATAGGGCAAAGCGTCTTTGTCGACCATGGGGTATTCAAAAACTTTCTCAGCTTTCAAAATAAGTTCTGGCACATTCAAGAAATCAAAGGTCCAGTCTTTGAAGATTTCTGCGCACACAGCAGGATCGCCGGGGCGATTCCAGTCGTTCATGACGGCATTGGGTTTTTGGAGTTCGGCCACCCAATTGATGAGTTGATTGCCTTTGCCGTCGACGTTGTCAATGATGGGATAGATCACCATCTTGCCCACTTCGACGGTGCCAATTCGCAAATAGCTTTTGCCCGTCAAAATCGGGGGGTGAACAGTGACGCCGCGCCATGTATTGATACCCGCAAAACAAATTGCATCTTGGGGATGCATTTGCTTTCGAATGACGGAGTTCACGCCATCGCACGCCACTGCAATTTGAGCATTGACTGAAACTGGCTGACCCGTGTGAGTGTTTGCGAAATCAATTTGAACACCATCGGCATTTTGGGAAAAACCTGTGCAACGCATGCCAGTGTGCACTTTGTCGGCTCCCAGACGGCTAACCGTTGCATCAAACAAAATGCGATGCAACTTGCCTCGGTGAATGCCGATTTCGGGCAGCGCGTAGCCTGCATGACGGCCGCGCGCTTCTCGGTAAACGTATTGACCGTGCTGTGTGTAAAAAACGCTTTCAAGATTTTCAATGCCAACTGCCTCAAGCGCATCTTGCACGCCCAATGCAGCAAGCTCGCGCATGCCGTGCGGCAGCAAGGTGATGCCAACGCCAATTTCTTTGATGTCGGTCACACTTTCAAAAACATCGCAGTCAATGCCTCGCTGGTGGAGACCCAAAGCAAAACTAAGGCCGGCAATGCCGCCTCCCACAATGGCGATGTTCATGCTCATTCCGCTTTGATGTTTTGAATTTTGATCAGTTCGGCCCAGCGGTTGGCGTCGCGTTCGACCAATTTGCCAAACTCCTCAGGGGTGCTGTTGGCAGGATCCATGCCTTGCGGCTGGAATGCTTTTTGAACATCTTCACTGGCCAAGATGGCTTTGATTTCTTTGTTGAAGGCTTGAACGATGTCGTTGGGTGTGTTTTTGGGCGCGAAGATGCCGTACCACATGTCAACATTCACTTTGCCTGCTTTGGCTTCACTCAAGGTGGGCACATTGGGCAGCAGTGGGTGGCGTTGATCACTGCCTATGCCCAAGGCCACAAGTTTGCCCGCTTTGATTTGTGGCAAGGCCACATGGATGGGCAGGAACATGGCGTCAACTTGGCCACCCAGCAAGTCGGTCACTGCTGGCGCAGTGCCCCGGTAAGGGATGTGCGTTAAGAACACTTGAGCCGTGCTTTTGAACAATTCCATCGACAGGTGGTGGGGTGTGCCAACGCCTGGCGATGCGTAGTTGATGCGGCCTGGATTGGATTTGGCATGCGCCACCAATTCGGCTGCCGTTTTAAAGTTGGATTTGGGGTGTGTGACCAAGAGCAGTTGGCCCCAGCTGGTCAAGATAACAGGCGCCAGATCTTTCACGGGATCAAAACTCAGGCCTGCATAAAGGCTTCTGTTCATCACCAAGGTGTTGACGCTGACCAACAAGGTTTGCCCGTCGGGTGCCGCCTTAACCACTGCTTCCGTGCCAATGTTGCCAGAAGCACCCACTCTGTTTTCAACGACCACGGGGCGACCCAGGCGCTGAGAAAGTTTGGGACCCACTGTGCGTGCAATCAGGTCAATGCCAGTGCCAGGGGTGAAAGGGACAATCAGCTTGATGGGCGCTTGAGTGCCCGTGAGCACACTGGGTGGCGTGCCTTGTGCTAGGACGTTGGCGCCAAGCAAAATACCTGCAAGCAGGCTGAAAGTCATTTGAAGAGTGAGGTTGCGTCGTTTCATCGCTCGATTATTTCATTTTTGGAAAAACACCACTGGACATGGCGGTACCTAAAACCACGACCATGCCCAAGAAGACCATGCTGAGTGTCACTGTTTCATTTAAAAAGGCAACACCGTAGATCAATGCAAACACTGGAATTAAAAAAGTCACCGTCAGCGCTCTGGCAGGCCCTGCGCGATTGACCAGTCGGAAGTAAAGGATATAGGCAATACCCGTACAAACGACACCCAAGATGATAAGAGATGCCCAAGCTTGGGTGCTTGGCAGCGCCTCTGGCATGAACCAAAGCGCTGGTAAGGCAAGCGCTAGACTGGCGCCCAATTGGCTGCCCGTGGCAGAGACCAAGGGGGGCAAATTGGGCATGTACTTTTTTGTGAAACTACCCGAGATGGCGTAGCACAACGTGGCCAAAAGGCATGCTGCGATGGCGGTGTATTGCCCCCAAGCGCTGGCGTCGGGGTTGGCCTCGCTGTGAAAACTGGTTTGGTCCCCCGCCAAAAGTGTGACGCCCAAAAAACCAATGAACAAGCCCGCAATTCGCCAAGCGTTGAGCCGGTCGCCCAGCCAAATCCAAGCCACCACAGCCGCAAACAAGGGCACTGAGGCATTCAAAATGGCTGACAGCCCTGTTGAGATGTGCATCACCGCATAAGCAAACAAAGCAAACGGCAAAGCAGAATTGAAAACGCCGAAAGCCAAAATGAGTTTCCAATTGGACTTGAACAAGGCCCAATGACCTTGCCAAAGCATCAAAGGAAATAAAAAAAGTGTGGCGACCCAAACGCGTGTCCAAGCTGTGGCCATAGGGCCAAACTCTGCTGCGCCCATGCGCATGAATAAAAACGACGCGCCCCACAAAGCGGCCAAAGTCAAGTAATCAAATCGCCAGTCTGGCGAATCGCCTGCTTGCTGCTGGCTCATAAGGACTCGCTCATGGGTGCTTGTCTTTTTCGCTCAAAAATTGGACGTCTTCAAGCCTGAGCAAAGCTTGCTTGCGCCAAACTCCGCCGGCATAGCCTGTGAGTTGGCCTAGCGTGCCTAAAACGCGGTGACACGGAATGAGGATGCTGATGGGATTGCGGCCTATGGCAGTCCCAACGGCTCTGAAAGCACCAGGACGGCCAATGGCCGCTGCAAGCTCGCCATAGCTGCATGTCTGCCCCATGGGGATGCGCATGAGAGCTTGCCAAACAGCTTGCTGAAAAGTGGTACCACCACTCAAATCCAAGGGAAGCTTTTTGAGAGCCATGTGCGCTGAGCAACCTGCTTGCCAATTTTGTTGGAAAAATTGTGCCAAGATTTCCTCAGCTTGAAGCAACAGGGGATGACGCTGATCTACCGTCCAAGAGTGTGTGTCAGGAAAGTGTTTTTGATTTTCAAACCAAACACCACAAAGACCATTGGGGTTGGCTGCCAAGGTGAGCAAGCCCAATGGACTTTGGGTGGTTTTGCGGCAGGTTTCAGGGTGAAATTGCATGTTTTGATGGTAGTCGATTTGAGCCTGTCGGACCTACAATAGCGGTTAATCGCACTGGATTTTGGCGTTACCCACTAGCTTTTGCGCATTCATTCTAAGGATTTATTGATGCAAGTTACAGCCTCCATTTTCAAGGCCTACGACATTCGCGGCACTTATTTGCGCAACCTGGATGCGCCCTTGGCACAAGCTTTGGGCCGTGCCTTTGGCAGCTTGGCTTTAAAAGAAGGACGTCGCACTGTGGCGGTGGGTCGTGATGGCCGTTTGAGTGGCCCCGAGCTGTCAGCTGCGCTCATGCGTGGACTTGTGGATGTCGGCATTGAGGTCATAGACCTTGGTTTCACCACCACGCCACAACTCTACTTTGCAGCCAATACTGTGTGTGACAGTGGTATTCAAGTCACGGGCAGCCACAACCCAAAAGATGACAACGGCTTCAAAATGGTTTTGGGTGGTCGGGCCATCTATGGCGATGAAATCAAGGCGCTGCAACACATCATTGAAAACGAATCATGGCAACTCAATGCGGGTGGTTCTATTCGTGCCATGGATGTTTTGCCAGCCTACATTGAGCGCATTGTGTCCAGTATTCAACTCACGCGGCCCCTCAAAATTGTCATCGATTCTGGCAATGGCATTGCAGGTGCCAGTGCGCCAGGTATTTTCCGAGCCTTGGGTTGCGAGGTCATTGAGTTGTTCAGTGAGGTCGACGGCAATTTCCCCAATCACCATCCCGACCCCAGCAAGCCTGAAAACTTGAAAGACCTGATCGCCACATTGCAAAGTTCAGGTGCAGAGCTGGGTTTGGCCTTTGATGGGGATGGCGATCGTTTGGGCATCGTGACCCAAGATGGTGAAACCATTTATCCAGACCGACAGATGCAGTTGTTTGCGCAAGATGTTCTCAGCCGCGTACCCGGCGGCACTATTTTGTTTGATGTGAAGTGCTCTCAACGTTTGGCGCCTGCCATCCGCGCAGCGGGTGGTCAAGCCTTGATGTTCAAAACGGGTCATTCCCTGATCAAAGCCAAGATGAAACAAATAGAGGCCGAAGGAGGGCAAGCGCCATTGGGTGGTGAAATGAGCGGCCACATCTTTTTCAAAGAACGCTGGTACGGTTTTGATGATGGCACCTATGCGGGTTGCCGCTTGTTGGAAATATTGAGTCGCAGCCCCAACGCCAATGCTGTTCTCAAAGCGTTGCCCACAAGCTTCAGCACGCCAGAGTTGAACGTGCTTTGCAAAGAGGGAGAGCCCCACGTGCTCACGGCCCAGTTGTTGAAAGTGGCCAGCCAACATTTTGCGGCGCCTGCCGAAATTTCTGACATTGATGGCTTGCGTGTCGATTGGCCGGATGGCTTTGGTTTGATTCGTGCATCCAACACCACGCCCGTGCTGGTTTTGCGTTTTGAAGGCCACACAGAATCGGCACTTCACCGCATCGAACATGACATGCTGACCTTGCTAAAAACGGTCAAGCCGGATGCCAGTTTGCAAAGCGCTGCTCATTGAGACTTGCATCCGACCTTTCCGGATGAACAGAGTAATGCCAGGCTTTTCACTTTGGCTTTATGGCGTGTTCATGCGCTTGGCGCAACCACTGTTGCGCCGAAAGCTGCGCAAGCGTGCGCAAGCCGAGCCGCTCTATGGTCAATTCATAGAAGAACGATTTGGTCATTACAAGCAGAGTGCTTGTAACGATTGGATTTGGATTCATGCAGTTTCTTTGGGCGAAACACGCACAGCGGCCATCTTGCTTCAAGGCTTGAGACAAGCCATTCCCCACATGAAGTTATTGCTCACCCATGGCACAGCAACGGGGCGCGAGGAAGGGCGCAAGTTGCTGCAAGACGGCGATGTGCAAGTTTGGCAAGCTTGGGATTCACCCGAAGTGGTCGAGCGCTTTTTGACTTCATTCAAGCCTCAAATTGGCTTGCTGCTTGAGACGGAAGTGTGGCCCCAATTGATTCACAGCGCCCAAGAGAAGGGCATTCCTATCATGCTCATCAATGCCCGCATGAGCGAAAAGTCATTGCGTCAGGCGCAGCGATGGACGTCATTGATGAAACCTGCTTTTGCGGGGCTGAGCGCTGTCTGTGCTCAGGCACCAGACGATGCCATGCGTTTGAAATCTTTGGGGGCATCTGTCAAGGGTGTTTTTGGCAATTTGAAGTTTGATGCCGAACCTGATGCATCACAAGTGGCCATGGGACGCGCATGGCGTGAACAATTGAGCGCACCTGTGGTCATGTTGGCCAGCTCGCGCGAGGGCGAGGAAAGTTTGTGGCTGGCTGCCTGGCAGACATTCACCAAGCAGCATCCAGATGTGAAAATTCACTGGTTGATTGTGCCAAGGCATCCACAACGTGTGCGCGAAGTTGAGAGCTTGATCGCGGCGAGTGGCTTGACGGTTTCTAGGCGTTCAACCTGGGGCCAAGATCCTGCGTTATCGGCATTTCAGTTGAAAGAAGCGGCTCAAGACAGCGCTGTCATTTTGTTGGGGGATTCCCTTGGTGAAATGGCGCTTTATTACAGCCTCTGCGATGCCGCCTTGTTGGGCGGTAGTTTTGAAAAACTAGGGGGTCAAAATCTGATTGAGGCGGCAGCTTGCGCTTGTCCCATCGTGATGGGCCCGCATACATTCAATTTTGCAGAGGCCTCTCAGGCTGCCGAATCTGCCGGTGCTGCACAACGTGTTTCGGACATGGCTGCGGCTTTGAAGTTGGTTGTAGACACCGTTCAGAACAGAACCCTGCAAAAGCAAAAGTCAGTCAATGCCTTTCAATTTGCACAGCAACATGGCGGCGCAACACAACTCACCGTTCAAGCTGTGCTGGCACAGATACAAGCCAGCCAGGATTGAATCAAGGATTTAAAAGCGCATTGATCGAAGCCAAGTCGGCATCGGTCAAAACGCCGGCAGCTTGTCGCAATTTGAGTTGACCCAGCAAAACATCGTAACGTGCCTTGGCCAAATCGCGTTTGGTTTGGAACAGCTGGCTTTGGCTGTTGAGCACGTCAATGTTGATGCGTACACCTACTTGGTAACCCAGCTTGTTGGCATCCAAAGCACTTTGGCTTGAGGCTTCAGCAGCTTGCAAGGCATTGACTTGACCAATGCCTGACAGCAATCCAAAAAATGCAGTGCGCGTGGCCTGCGCCACATTGCGTTCTGCGGCATCCAGATCTGAGCGCGCTTTTTCTTCCAAAGCCAGGGCCTCCTTGATGCGATTTTGAGTGGCGTAGCCAGCAAACAAAGGCATGTTGAATGACAAGGAGATGGAGGTTAAATTGTTATCAACTTGTGCTGCGTTGATGCCTGTTCCATTTTTATAGCGTGTGGGGGTAATGCCTGCTACCAAGTCCAAGGTGGGTTTGTGGCCAGCTTCTGCCTTGGTGGTTTCGAGTTTGGCAATGTCGAGCGCCGCGCGATTTTGGAGAACAACGGGATTGAACTCAGAGGACTGGCGGACCCATTGATCGATGGACGATAACTCAGGGGTCGTCAACTTGGCTTTGCTTGACAGCGATTTGGGTTCGATGTTGTTCAATCCCACCAGTTGATTCAAAGCCATGCGCTTGATTCGCAAATCGTTGTCAGCTGCGATTTCTTGGGACAACACCAAGTCATAACGCGCTTGGGCTTCGCGGCTGTCGGTGATGGTGGATGTGCCAACTTCAAAATTGCGCTTGGCAGCGGCCAATTGCTCGGCAACTGCCATTTTCTGTGCCCGCACAAATTCCAAACTTTCACGAGAAATGAGCACATCAAAGTAAGCTTGGCTCAAACGCACCATGAGATCTTGTTCTGCAGCCTTGAGTTGGATGCTTGCCAATTCCAATTGGCGCATGCCTTGTTGGTAACTTGCAGAATTGGCGGGGCGGTACAGGGGGTGAGAGGCATTGAGAGTCAGTGCCGCGCTTTGTGCAGAGAATGTTCCCATCGGGGGTGTCAATCTGTCAAAGTTGGTGTTGTTCACATTGGCAGTTAGGCCCACTGTGGGCAACAACAGCGCTTTGGCTTGCTCACCCTTTGACAAATTGGCCGTGTACTGTGACTGCGCAGCTTTGTAGGTGGCATCGTAGCCTCGAGCTGTCTCGAACAAAGACATTAAGTTTTGCGCTTGCGCTGAGCCAGCAAAAGCAGCAGAAATGGCCAACGTGATGGGAAGAAAGCGCAAATTCATAAAGTTCTTTCGAGGCAAAAGCCAATAGAAATAGAAGTTAATTCATCGAAGTTCAAATCAGTAAACAGGCACACTGGCATCGACCTGCTCAGACCAAGCTTGGATGCCGCCACTGATGTTGGTGATGTTTGTAAAGCCATGGTGCTCCAAAAACGTTGCCACTTGCATGCTGCGTCCGCCGTGATGACACAGGCACGCAATGGCTCTGTTTTTGTCCAGTTCGTCAATTCGAGCAGGAATCGTTTGCATGGGCATGATCTGAACATCACAACCTTCGGGTGCAATGCTTGCCAGCTGGCACTCCCAAGTTTCACGCACATCCAAGATCAAGGGCTGACCTTGCGCAGACGATTGGGAAATCCATTCTTTGAATTGGGCGGGGCTGACTTGTTGCATTTCTGAAAAGTTCTGATCGAAGATTTGTGTATCAAGCGTTTTAGAAAGAAAAACGATTGTGCTCGGGAAAGCCTTGAAGGCGTGGCGCCATGGTGTCCCAAGGCTCTGAGGTTTGCCACTGTTGATCGGCTGTGCGCGTAATCACGCTGGCGCGCATGACAGGGTCTTCGCCTACAACAGCCAACAAACGACCGCCAATGCTCAATTGGTTTAGCAACACTTGTGGCACGTGCGGCACAGAGCCACTCAGCATGATGACGTCAAAAGGACCCTCCGAAGGAGCGCCTTGGCTGCCATCGGCTTGTCGAACTTCAACGTTGTGAACGCCTGCTGCTTGCAGATTGGTGCGTGCTTGCTGGGCCAAAGCGGCGTCGAGTTCAAAACTTAAAACACTGGCAGCTTGATGAGCCAAAAGTGCGGCCATGTAGCCAGATCCTGTGCCAACTTCCAACACTTTGTCGGTGCGCTTGACATCGGCATCTTGCAAGAAACGGGCTTCAACGCGGGGAGCCAACATGACTTGGCCAGTTTCATTGCCGTCTTTGAGGGGGATTTCCATGTCCACAAAAGCCAAAGCTTTGTGCGCCAAGGGCGCGAAGTTTTCGCGCTTCACCACAGATAACAGTGACAAAACTGCGCCATCCAAGACTTCCCAAGGACGGATTTGCTGTTCAATCATGTTGAAACGGGCGATATCGTTGTTCATTTCTACTCCAGGGGGTATCTAATTCTAGCAATCTATATTTTAGCTTCTACAGGCGCATCAGGCGGTGAATTTCGCTTGCCAGACCAGAGCCTTTTCAAAAACTCACTTAAATCGTCCATGTAGCAATACATCACGGGTACCACCACCAGCGTCAGCAGGGAAGATGTGATGACCCCACCGATCACAGCCTGGCCCATAGGGGCTCTTTGTTCTGAGCCTTCCGTGAGGGCGAATGCCAGGGGGATCATGCCGAAAATCATGGCCAAAGTGGTCATCAAAATGGGACGAAGCCGGACTTTGGCCGCCATCAACAGGGCGTCATGTCGGCTCAAGCCTGCGATGGGCTGACCAGAATCAGACACACTGCCTTCGCGCGCCCTGATTGCAAAATCGACCAACAAAATGGCGTTTTTGGTCACCAAACCCATCAGCATCACGACGCCGATGACGGAGAACATGGACAGTGCCGACCCAAACGCCATGAGGGCCAACACCACGCCGATCAATGTCAGGGGCAGGGCCGTCATGAGGGCAATGGGTTGTAAGAAGCTCTTGAACTGACTGGCCAAAATCATGTAAATAAAGATCACGGCCATGATGAGCGCTGTGATGGCATATTGAAATGATTCATTCATGCTTTTGGTTGAGCCACCAAATTGATAGCGATAACCAGGCGGCCAGGCCACCGTGTCTAGAATTTTGCGAATGTCGTTCGAAATCTCGCCTGCTGATCTTTTGGATGAGTTGGCGTTGATGGAAACCTCGCGCATCAAATCGCGCCGGTTGATTTGATTGGAACCCGTTGTTTCTTGAATCTGCGCAATTTGACCCAATCGAACAGTGCGAGAAGAGCCATCAGCCGCAGGCAGGCTGAAGGACAGACGCTCTAAATCCTGAGGGCTGTTGCGATATTCAGGCGCAAGCCGCACTTTGACGTCGTAGGTTTGATCGTCGGGGGCACGCCAATTGCCCACAGTTTGTCCGGCAATCAGGGTTCGCAGTGCATTAGAGATGGGTGCAACGCTAAGGCCAAGATCGGCTGCCGACTCTGGCAGCACCTTGATGGCGATGGAAGGCTTGTTGGGTTTGACGCTGGAGTCCAAATCGACAAGGCCTGGAATGTTGCGGACCTTATCCAGAATCTGCAAGGTCAGTCTTTCTAGCTCACGTTGGTCTGGACCTTGAAGAGAGAACTCTATTTGTTTGCTACCACCCACAGCATCGAGGGTTCCGACGTGAGTGACGGTGATGCCAGCGACTTTGCTCAGGCGCTCTCGCAGCTGGGTGGCAATTTCTTCCACGCTGCGCTGCCGCAGTTTTCGGTCTACCAAACGGATGTAAATGCTGGCGTTGTTCTTGCCTTGTGCATTGGGGGTGTTCATGCCCGTGAGGGTGTACTTCACCTCCGGAAATTCACGCACTATTTTTTCAACTTGTTGGGCCTTCAAAGCAGTGCTTTCGAGCGAAGTGCCCACGGGGGTTTGAAAGGTGAGTGTGGTTTCTGAGTAGTCGCCCTTGGGTACAAATTCTGTGCCTAGAAAGCGCACCATGAACACGCTGGCCACAAAGATGAGCAAGGCCGCCAACAAGGTGCTGCGCTTGTGCTTAAGAGCCCATGCCAGCATGTTTTGATATTGGTCTGAAATGCGATCGGTCTGAACTTCAAACCAATGTGTGACCCGGCCTATCGATTTGTCATACCCGTTTGCAGGCGCTTTGTTTTGACCGGCGTGGTGAATGCTGGGGTCATGCCAAACACTTGACAACATGGGGTCGAGCGTGAAGCTCACAAACATCGAAATCAAGACGGCCGCCACAATGGTGATGCCAAACTCGTGGAAGAACTTACCAATGATGCCTTCCATGAAACCAATGGGCAGGAACACCGCAACGATGGACAAGGTGGTGGCCAAGACAGCAAGACCAATTTCTTGGGTGCCAATCAAGGCGGCGTTGTAAGCGTTCTTGCCCATTTGCACATGCCGCACGATATTTTCACGCACCACAATGGCATCGTCTATCAGGAGGCCCACACACAAAGACAGCGCCATGAGTGTGATCATGTTGACGGTGAAGCCAAACATGCTCATGAACCAAAAAGTTCCGATCAATGAAATGGGCAGCGTCAAGCCAGTGATCACTGTTGAGCGCCAAGAGTTCAAAAACAAAAACACAATGAGAACGGTGAGCACGGCACCTTCAATCAGGGTTCTGCGAACGTTGTCTACCGAAACGCGAATTTGGCGTGAGCCATCAGAGACTGGTTCTAAACGAATGCCAGCAGGCATTTGTGCTCGGAGTCCTTCAAGGGTGCTCATCAAGCCATCAACCACTTCGATGGTATTGGCATCTTGGGATTTTTGAACTGTCAGAATCAATGTGCGCTCACCGTTGTAAAGCGCCATGTTTTCTATTTCTTGGGCGCCATCATTCACATGGGCAACTTGCGAGAGGCGAATGGGGGTGCTGCCTTTTCTGGCCACAATGATGTTGGCGAAATCTTCGGGTCTTTTGACGCGTGACTGAACTTGAATGACACGCTCTTGTGAAAAGGAGCGCAAGGCGCCCACCGGCAAGTCCTGGTTCTCATTGCGCACGGCTGAGGCAATTTGCTCGGCCGACACACCCAAGGCCTCCATGGCGTCTGGCCGCAGATAGATATTGATTTCTCTTCGGCTGCCCCCCAGAACATTGACCGCGCCAACGCCTCGCACGTTTTCAAGACGTTTTTTAATGGATTGTTCCGCGTAGTTGGTCAGCTCAACCAAGTTGGTGGCCTTTGCGTCTTTTTGGGTGTCAGGAATGACAGCCAAGGACCAAATAGATTTGCTGGTTGGGTCAAAGCGAATGATGCGCGGCTCTTTCACTTCATCACGCAAAGTGGCGCGAATGCCTGCTACTTTTTCACGCACATCATCGGCCGCTTTGCGGCCATCCATGTTGAGCTGAAACTCAATCACCACCACCGATTGATTTTCATAACTGCGCGAAGTGAGCGCGTTGATGCCTGCAATGGCGTTGACGCCTTCTTCAATTTTTTTTGAAACTTCGCTCTCGACAATTTCGGGTGAGGCGCCGGGGTATTCCGTAAGCACCACCACCACTGGAAAATCAATGTTGGGAAATTGATCAACCTTCAGGCGTTGAAAAGAAAACAAGCCCATGACCACAAACACGAGCATGATCATGGTCGCGAAGACCGGATTTTGAAGGCTGACTTTGGTGAACCACATGCTCTGTGCTCACGGTTTTGTGATTGCAGGCAAAACAGCCGTTTTCACAGACTGGGTGACCAAAGTGCCATCCCTCACGGCACCTGCGCTGGGCGCCAACAACCTTGTGCCTTCTTTGATTTCTTTCAAAGCCATGACGGCTTTGCCATCGGCTTCCCCCTTGGCGCCCAGTTCTACTTGCAGGTGAACGACTTGATTGTCTTGCAGGGTTTGAACATAAGGCTTGGTTTTGTCTGATCGCACGCTTTCAAGGGGCACAACCACGGCTTGAACTTTTTGGGTGCCCAAGCTGCCTTGCACAAACACGCCTTGGCGCAGGAGAGGGTGCGATTGGAGTCCCAAATAGACCAAGACACTGCGGCTGCCTGTTTGAGTGCTTGGATTGATTCTCAAGACCTTGGCTGAGACTTCTTGCGACGTGCCCTCCACATTCAGTTTGGCAATTTGACCCACTTTGACATTCATGGCCTCTGCCGATGTGAGTGTGGCTTCAAGTTCCAATTGGGAAAGATCAACAATTTCAATAATGCGAGCTTCTGGGGCAACCCGCTCACCCGGTTGAACAAAGCGCTGACTCACGAAGCCGTGGAGCGGGGCTTTCAAAACACTGTCGTCCAAGGCCTTGGTACTGACATCGAGTGCTGACAAAGCCGCTTGATAGCTTGCTTTGGCGCCATTGAGGTTGGCCATTGAAGTGTCTAAAGCTGTTTTAGAAATAAAACCTTGATTCACCAGGGCACTGTTGTTGTCAAATTGACGCTGAGCCACGTCGACTTGCGCACGCGCAGCTTCTGCTTGCTGCTGCGCTTGGCGCTGCCGTGCCAAGTATTCGGTGTTGTCGACTCGCGCCACAATTTGGCCCATTTTCACAGGGTCGCCCTCGCGCACTTCCAGCATCACAAGTTCACCCGCAACACGGGCTTTGACCATGGCAGTTCGAACCGCTTTGAGTGTGCCTGTGACGGGAACGCCTTGCGTCATGGTCATGGTTTGGGCCACGGCGATGTCAGTTTCCGATAACTCGATGCTCACAGGGCCATTGCTTTTGACCATCTCAGTGGGTGTGGCGCGTTTGCCAATCCAGCCTTTTTGAAGGCCTACAGCAATAAGGCCAGCCACTGCCAGAACGAGAATGCTCAAGCTCAGTTTTTTTGAAATCATTGTGTTTTTGGGTTGGTGCAGAGTCCACGCACGATCAAATCAGCGTGTTGTGCAATGAGATCTTCAGGGGTGGTTTCACCAGAGCCCGACAGACAAATTCCGTAAGTGTTTTTTGACATGATCAGAAACAGCATGGGCGCAATCACCACCGTGGCAGTGTGTGCCGTGTCGAAGTGATGAAACTCTCCCGTTGCGCGGCCACGCTCCAAAATGTCTTGGAGCAAACGGGTGGCAGGGTCGATCACTTCCTCTTGGTAAAAGGCTGCCAAGTCTGGAAAGTGATGGGCCTCATTGCTGATCAATTTGGTGATGCCCGATGCCTTGGTGGCGCCGTATCTGCGCCACCATTCCATCATCAATGTTTTGAGCAATTCAGAGCAAGAGCCTTTGAAATTGGCAACTTCCAAAGCACCTTCATTGACCGTTTTGACGACGTTTTCACGCACTACAGCTTTGAACAATTCTTCTTTGCTAGGAAAGTACAAGAAAAGGGTGCCTTTTGAAACGCCTGCCTTGGCTGCAACCTCTTCCGACTTGGTGGCAGCAAAGCCTTTTTCCACAAACAAATCGAGTGCTGCCTCCAGCAGTTCACCGGGGCGGTGCTGCTTGCGGCGCTCTCTTTTGGGGGTATGGAGGGATTCAGACACGTTTAATGACTCAGTGGTTAGTAATGTAAAGCGCTAGCAACTGGCAGTCAAGATGCAAGGCGATTTGGAACGAAAAAAAAAGACCGCATGAAGCGGTCTTTTGCAGTGAGTTTGCTTTGAATCAAAGATCAATAAAAAGCCTGCAAACCTGTTTGAGCGCGACCCAAAATGAGGGCGTGCACGTCATGTGTGCCTTCATAGGTGTTGACTGTTTCCAAGTTGATCATGTGGCGAATGACATGGTATTCGTCATGAATGCCATTGCCGCCATGCATGTCGCGAGCCATGCGAGCCACATCCAAGGCCTTGCCGCAGCTGTTGCGTTTGATCAGGCTGATCATCTCTGGCACAGATTGACCTTCGTCCATCAAACGGCCGACTCGCAAGCAGCCCTGCAAACCCAAGCTGATTTCAGTTTGCATGTCGGCCAATTTCTTTTGGATCAATTGGTTTTGGGCCAAGGGGCGGCCAAATTGAACGCGGTCCATGGTGTATTGGCGAGCGCGGTGCCAGCAGTCTTCTGCTGCGCCCAATGCACCCCATGCAATGCCATAGCGGGCTTTGTTCAAGCAGCCAAACGGACCCTTCAAACCAGATACGTTGGGCAACATATTGCCTTCGGGCACAAACACATCGTCCATGACAATTTCGCCTGTGATGCTGGCGCGCAAGCTCATCTTGCCTTCAATTTTGGGGGCCGTGAGACCCTTCATGCCCTTTTCCAAAATGAAGCCGCGAATAGCAGATTGGCCATCGCCTTCGCCTTCCAACTTGGCCCACACCACAAACACATCGGCAATCGGGGCGTTGGTGATCCACATCTTGGCGCCCTTCATGATGAAGCCGCCATCCACAGGTTTGGCGCGAGTGATCATGCTGGCAGGGTCGGAGCCGTGGTTGGGTTCAGTAAGGCCAAAGCAACCCACCCATTCGCCGGTGGCCAATTTGGGCAAGTATTTTTGACGTTGGGCTTCTGAGCCGTATTCGTTGATGGGGTGCATAACCAAAGAGCTTTGCACGCTCATGGCGCTGCGATAGCCGCTGTCAACGCGCTCCACTTCGCGAGCCACCAAGCCATAACTGACGTAGTTCAAACCGGCACAGCCGTAACCCTCAATGGTGGAACCCAAGAAGCCCATGCTGCCAAACTCGTTCATGATTTCGCGGTCAAACTTTTCGTGACGCGCCGCCATCAAAACGCGGGTCTGCAATTTTTCTTGGCAAAAGTCATGGGCGGCATCAACGATGGCTCTTTCGTCATCGCTCAGTTGTGAGTTAAGGAGAAAGGGGTCTTGCCATTGAAAGGAGGGCTTCATGATTTGAATCCGTGAAAGATAAAAGATGGCGTATTTTATCGCTATGCGAAATGTCCCATGCAGATGTCCTGTTAATAGGACCACTTGGCGCAGTGCTTCGCAAGCCAATTGCAAGCACGAAGAGATCAATGGAGCTGAATTTAAGAGACAATCACCTTATGACAATTCCTTCACATTCTGAAACCTTGGTTCTTGGCGGCGGGTGCTTTTGGTGCACTGAGGCTGTCTATGTTCAAGTCAAAGGTGTTTTGGATGTCGAGTCGGGTTATTGCAACGGTCGAACCATCAACCCCACATATGAGCAGGTCTGTGGGGGCGATACTGGCCACAACGAGGTGGTGAAGTTGACCTACGACCCAGAAGTTATCAGCACGCGGGTTTTGCTTGAAATTTTCTTTGTCATTCACGATCCCACCACCCTCAATCGGCAGGGAAATGACCGAGGAACTCAATACAGAAGCGGTATTTATGTCACGTCGCCGGCGCAAGCTGAGGTGGCCAAAGCACTCATTGCAGAGATAGAAGCTGAAAACGTGTTCGACACGGCCGTTGTCACTGAAGTGTTGCCTTTGCAAAATTACAGCGCCGCTGAGGAATACCATCAGGACTTCTTTGAACGCAACCCAACCCAGGGCTACTGCTTGGCAGTGGCTGCACCCAAGGTCTGGAAGTTCAAGAAAACATTTTCTGACTGGGTCAAGCCCAAATGAAGTTCAAGTGAAGTTCAAGTGAAACGACAGTCTATTTTTGTTCGTGTACTTGAAGCGCTGCTGATCAGCGCTGTTTTGGTGGCGCCTGCCGTAGGTCGGGTTCACCAAGTTTTGCATGCTCATGATTGTCATCAAGACGTTCAAACAGTCTTGTTCAGTGACCATGAAGAGGGCTCACTGTCGTGCGTGGCACTTGACCACTTGGGCTCTGGTGAAGCACCTGTTGGCCATCACATCTTGGTGGCTGCCTCTCAAGCTGTTTCTTCTTATCAATGGGTTTTGTTTGAGAAAAGCACTCAATCACCAGCCCATTGTTTCTCTGCACGCGCACCACCTTATTTTCTTTGAACATTTGTCATTTGGGTCTCTTTCCTAAGCGGAAAGGGCACTTTTGTTTTTCAAAGGATTTCCATGTCATTCATTTCTTCCCTCAATAGTGGGCGGCGCACGCCTTTTCCATTTCTCACATCGTTCTCCGTGTTGGCTTTGATGGCCATCACCTCTTCTGTCTTTGCAACTCAAGCCATCGCTCAAGCAGTGAACGAGGTGATCATCACGGGCAACCCACTTTCCAGATCCGAAAATGCCAACAATGTCAGCAGTTTGTCGGGCATGACCTTAACCCAGCAGGGACAAAGTACTTTGGGCGAAACGCTCAACAACTTGCCTGGTGTGAGCAGCACCTACTTTGGACCGAACGCCAGCCGCCCCATCGTGCGAGGTCTGGATGGTGATCGCATTCGCGTGTTGAGCAACAGTGGCGCTAGCTTAGACGCCTCTTCGCTCAGCTATGACCATGCAGTGCCTCTCGATGTGTTGTCGGTTGAACGCATTGAGGTTTTGAGAGGCCCAGCCGCTTTGCAATATGGCGGCAGTGCCATTGGCGGCGTGGTCAATGTCATTGACAACCGCATTCCTCGCAAACCAATGCAAGGTGTTTTAGGAAAGGTTCAATTGCAAGGTGCTTCAGGCAATCAGGAAGTGTCTAAAGGCGCTTTGCTTGAAACTGGTTTTGGCTCTTGGGTCCTGCACGCGGATGCGTTTGATCGCAATTCAAAAGATGTCAAAGTGCCGCAGGCATTGGCTTGCACCAAACCCGGCTCCCCCGAACTCTCCAAGCGCATTTGCAATTCGGCCAACAACGCCAATGGCGGTGCCCTTGGTGCCAGTGTGTTCTTTGATCAAGGCTTTGTGGGCTTGTCTTTGCAAACCTACAAAAGCCAATACGGCACAGTGGCTGAGGATGAGGTCACCATTGGCATGAAATCAGACCGCGCAGCCTTAGAGGGTGCGTGGCGCCCAACAAGTGGCATCTTCAAAAGTGTAGATTGGCAAGCCAGCCAGACCCGTTATCAGCACACCGAATTTGAAGGTGCTGAAGCGGGTACTGTGTTTGCCAACAAAGGCCATGATGGACGTGTTCAACTTAGGCACAAGCCATGGAAAACAGATGCTGGTACTTGGGAAGGCGTTTGGGGGTGGCAGTCTGAGCAAGCCCGTTTCTCGGCCGACGGAGCGGAGGCGTTTGTCCCTTTCAGTCACAACCGAACACAAGCTTTTTTTGCCATTGAAGAGTTTTCGTTTGGCAAGGCAAGTCTCAATGTGGGAGTTCGCCGAGAGCAGGTTTCTGTTCAGTCTCTTGGCAATCCAGATCCCAGTGTCGTTCGATTTGAATTGGGAACACGCAAATTCTCACCCCAAAGCTATGCCATGTCATCTGCTTGGCATTGGCGGCCCAATTGGCGCTTGAGTGCCAACGTGTCACGCACTGAAAGAGCGCCTAAAGATTACGAACTCTTTGCCAATGGCCCGCACATTGCGACTGCTGCTTGGGAGCGGGGTCAATCAGGGCTGGGTTTAGAAAAAGCCAATAGCATGGATATTTCGGCTCAGTGGCAAAAGGGTGCGCATCAATTCAAGTTGACCGCATTCCAAAGTCGCTTTGGAAACTTCATTGGGCTTCTAGGTTCTTTGGAAGTGGAAGACAATTTACCCGTGCAGGTTTATCAAGGTGTGCGCGCCAAGTTCTCAGGCTTTGAAACGTCAGGCCAATGGCGCTTGGCGCAATCAGCTGGTACTTTGGATTTGACTTGGCGAGCTGATGCGGTGCGAGCGATCAACCTCAACACCAACGAAGCCATGCCGCGAATTGCCCCGCTGCGCTTGGGAGCCGGTTTGGTTCATGCATCAGGCGCTTGGAGCTCACACCTTGGGTTTGATTGGCATGCTGCTCAAAATAGGGTGCCAGAGGGAAGTTTTACAACGCCTGCTTTCACACTCTGGCATGGCCACGTGGCATACAAGCAAAAAGTGTCTGGCAGTGTGCTCAATTGGTTTGCAAGGGTCGACAACCTGAGCAATCAATGGGCTTACAGTGCCACCTCCATCTTGACCTCAACAGCGCCTGGCAAAGCGCCTTTGCCAGGGCGAAGTGTCAAGTTGGGCGTGTTGGCTTCTTTTTAAAAATGAGCGTCAGCTTAAGGCGCCAAGCGTTCGCGAAGCCAATTGCCTTCGTTCAAGCGATAGCGCAAGCGATCGTGCAATCTGCTTTTGCGGCCTTGCCAAAATTGCCATTCATCGGGTACCAAACGATAGCCACCCCAATGCGGTGGGCGTGGCGGGTTAAGCATGAATTGAGCTGCATACTTGGCGGCGTTCGTGACCAACACGCCTCGGCCATCAATGACCTGACTTTGGGGGGAAGCCCATGCGCCAATGCGCGAATCAAGGGGGCGGCTGTGAAAGTAGGCGTCGCTTTCTGCGTCGCTGATTTTTTCCATGCGGCCTTCAATGCGCACCACTCGCTCTAATTCGACCCAGTGAAATTGCAAGGCAGCAAAGGGGTTGCCAGCAAGCTCTTTGCCTTTGCGGCTGTCGTAGTTGGTGTACCAAACAATACCGCGTTCGTCATAGCCCTTGATGAGCACCACGCGCGTGCTTGGGCGCATGTTGCTGGCCACTGTGGCCACGGTCATGGCATTGGGTTCGGGGACTTCAGATTGAATGGCTTCATTGAGCCAACGCTCAAATTGCTTCAGCGGATCGGCAGCCGAGGCGTCTTCACTCAGCTCTGCTTTTTCATAACTCTTGCGCAAATCGGCGATGTTCATGGTCTGTCCTTGGCAAATTGCAACAAAGCTTCGAGGGCCTTGTCATGAATGCCGTGTTGTTTCAAGCTGTTCAATGTTTCTTGCGCGTAGTCTAAGGTAGTGCCGTAGCGCCCTGTGGCATTTTGAAAGATATGTTGATATTGCGCAGGGGATAAGGTGCCCGTGTAACTGGGGCTGCTTCTGGGCAAGGTAAAGGCCAGCGCGTTGACTGGTCCATGAGGGGTAGGGCATTGCAACCACCGAGTGGTGTAAACATTGTTGGGCATTTCACGAAACCAGAGTTGTTCGATGGTTTGTGCCACTTTTTCGGCCGGCGTTCTAAAAACCATGCCTTGGCAGCTGCCGCCAGACAACAAGGCAAAAACCAAACCTGGACACTCGGGCGTTCCGCGGTTCAAGCGACTCCACATTTTGAGGGCGCGATGCCAGCCTTGTACCTTTGTCTTGTGTTGCTCCAGAATCTCAAACTCGGGTCGCCAAATAAGCGACGCATACCCAAAGACCCATAAATCTTGAGAACGCGGCCAATGCTTGATCAAGGCCTCTTGGGTAGGCTCGCAAAAGGCTTGGTCAGAGCGATTGTCAGGGGCGGAAAGGCTTGGAATCAAGGGCATCTTTGAAATGAATGCTTTCAATTTTGAGGGCAAACATGTGCTTTTTGAAACTGAGCTTTGATATTTTGTAACCAATCTGTAACTTGAAGTGCCCCAAAGCCGAGCATGTCGAGTTACCATTCGCCATGTAACAAAGTTACATAACCCATTTCACCTCAAATCAGATTGCCCATGACCTTGAATGCAACCGTTGCCAAAGTGACAGCCCGCATTGCGCAGCGCAGCCAATCGCTGCGGGCTGCTTACCTTGAGCAGGTCAACGCGGCAGCCGCTCGCCAGCCTGGCGCTGACCGCCTGGGCTGTGCCAATGTGGCGCATGCCTTTGCAGCAATGCCAGATGCCGACAAATCGCGGGCAACTGGTTTGGCCAGCATTCCTGTGGTGAGTGCTGCAGCACGTGGCCCCAACATTGGCGTGGTCAATGCCTACAACGACATGCTATCGGCGCATGCACCCTTTCAACATTACCCTAACTTGATCAAAGACGAGGCCCGCAAGTGGGGCGCAACCGCGCAAGTGGCAGGCGGTGTGCCGGCCATGTGCGATGGTGTGACGCAGGGCACGCCTGGCATGGAGCTGAGTTTGTTCAGCCGGGATGTGATTGCCATGTCGACCGCTGTTTCTTTGAGTCACGATGTTTTTGATGCGGCACTCATGCTGGGCGTGTGCGACAAAATTGTGCCGGGCCTGTTGATTGGTGCTTTGCATTTTGGCCATTTGCCCACGGTGTTTGTCCCTGCCGGGCCCATGGGCAGTGGTTTGTCCAACAACGAAAAATCCAAGGTGCGTGAACTGGCCGCACAAGGGTTGGTAGACCGTACAGAATTGTTGAAAGCAGAGTCTGCGGCTTACCATGGCGAAGGCACTTGCACTTTTTACGGTACCGCCAACAGCAATCAAATGCTGCTTGAAGCCATGGGCTTGCATGTACCCGGAACCGCCTTTGTGAATCCTGGAGACGGCCTGCGCAGCGAGCTCACACGGGAGTCAGTGCGCACCGTGTTGCAGTTGGTGAAAGCCAAAAACTTCACGCCCATCGGCCAATTGGTGGACGAGCGTTGTATCGTCAATGCCATGGTGGCTTTGCTGGCCACCGGTGGCTCGACCAATCACTTGATTCACTGGGTGGCTGTGGCCCGCGCTGCGGGTTTGATCATTGACTGGGATGATTTTTCTGTCTTGTCGGATGTGGTGCCCTTGCTCACGCGCATCTATCCCAACGGCAGTGCGGACGTCAATCAATTTCAAGCAGCGGGTGGGCCAGGGTATGTCATTCGGGAGTTATTGGATGCAGGCTTCATGCATTCAGATGTACTGACAGTTCGCGCAGGTGGTATTCGGGAGTTCACGCAGAGGCCTGTGAGTGTCAATGGCCAACTGGGCTGGGAAAAGCTGGGTGCATCAAAAGATGAGACCGTGCTTCGACCTGCTGCATCGCCTTTCAGTGTGACGGGCGGTTTGCGCTTGTTGCAAGGCAATCTGGGTCGCAGTGTGATCAAAGTATCGGCTGTGCCTGAAGCGTGTCATGTCATTGAAGCGCCTGCTCAAGTGTTTAATTCTCAAGAAGAATTGTTGGACGCTTTCAAAGCTGGTCGCATGAACAAAGACGTGGTGTGTGTGGTGCGCTGGCAGGGACCGCAAGCCAACGGCATGCCTGAGTTGCACAAACTCACGCCGCCGCTGGCCGTGCTGCAAGGACAGGGTTTCAAAGTGGCGCTGGTCACAGATGGCCGAATGAGTGGTGCCTCTGGGAAAGTGCCTGCAGCCATTCACGTCTCACCTGAAGCGGCTTCTGGTGGTGCCTTGGCGCGAGTGCTAAATGGCGATGTGATTCGCTTGGACGCAGTGGCCGGCACCTTGCAAGTGTTGATCGATGAAGAAACTTGGAATGCCCGAATACCCGCTACCATGCCTCCTGATCTGCAAGCGGCTAACAGCCGCGGCATGGGAAGAGAGTTGTTTTCCAACTTGCGCAAGCATGCGCTGAAAGCTGAAGAGGGAGCCTGCACATGGCTGTGAACACCACAAAGACGCCACTATTCTCTGCCTTGCAAGTCATGCAAGATGCACCTGTGATTCCCGTGATCGTGTTGAACGATGTGGCCCATGCAGTGCCCATGGCGCGTGCTTTGGTGGCCGGCGGCATTCGAATGTTGGAGGTCACCTTGCGCACGTCGCAAGCTTTGGCTTGCATTGAAGCCATTGCCAAAGAAGTGCCGGAAGCCATCGTTGGCGCCGGTACCGTGCGCAACGCAGCGGATGCCAAAGCGTCTGCCAATGCGGGCGCCAAGTTTGCAGTGAGCCCGGGGTACACCCCATCTGTGGGTCAAGCTTGTCGCGATGAGGGGCTGTCATTGTTGCCGGGAGTGGCCACTGGCAGCGAAATCATGATGGCGCAAGAGGATGGGTACACCGAGTTAAAGTTTTTCCCAGCCATGCAGGCGGGTGGCCCTGCCATGTTGAAAGCCTGGAGCGGCCCATTCTTTGATGTGCGCTTTTGCCCAACGGGTGGTGTGACTGCTCAAAATGCTTCAGAGTTTTTGAGCTTGTCCAATGTGGCCTGCGTGGGTGGTTCTTGGTTGGTCCCTGCAGAGGCATTGGCCAAAGGCGATTGGGCCCGCATTGAAATGCTGGCCCGCGAGGCCTGTCAGCTAAAGTTGCGCTGAATCAGTTCTACTTTGTAGCCATCGGGGTCGGTGATGAAGGCAATGACTGTGGTGCCGCCTTTAACTGGCCCCGCCTCACGCGTCACCTTGCCACCTGCATGCCGAATTTTTTCACAGGCTTCATAGGCATCGGGTACGGCAATGGCCAAATGACCATAAGCGGTGCCCATCTCATAATTTTCAACGCCCCAGTTGTAGGTGAGTTCAAGTTCTGCATGGTCTGGGTTGCTGCCGTAACCCACAAATGCCAATGAGTACTTGTACTCTGGGTTTTCTGTTGTTTTGAGCAGTGTCATGCCCATCACCTTGGTATAAAAATCGATCGAGCGTTGAAGGTTGCCAACGCGAAGCATGGTGTGTAGAAGTCTCATGATAGAAGTCTCTTAATTGAAGTCTTTGTTGATGCCTTTGATTAGGCCATTTTCCAGGCTTGAACAAAGGCTGATGCAGATTCGCTGACAGCTTCAGCAGATTTACCTGGCGCAAACAATGCCGAACCAATGCCAAAGCCAGAAGCGCCGCTTGCGCGATAGTCTGACATATTGTGCAAGCCAATGCCGCCCACAGGAATCAGCTTTACATCTTTGGGCAATACTGCCCGAATTGACTTGACAACCGCAGGGCTGATCATTTCAGACGGAAATAGCTTCAAGCCATTGGCACCCAATGCCAAAGCGCGAAAAGCTTCGGAGGGTGTGGCCACGCCTGGCAGTGAAATCAAGCCCAAATTGACGGCTTCACACACAACGTTGTCGTCGAGGTGCGGCGAGATGATCAGTTGTCCGCCTGCTGCTTTGATGTCTCTGACTTGCTGTGCGGTGGTGACGGTGCCTGCGCCAATCAGTGCACTGGGGAATGCCTTTGACAAAATCTGGATGCTGCGAAGTGGGTCGGGTGAATTGAGGGGCACTTCTAAAATGTGAAAACCGGAATTCACAATGGCCTGTCCAATGGCCAAGGCTTCTTCAGGTTTCAGGCCCCGCAAAATTGCAATCAGCGGCAAGCGCTGCATGTGAGATTGAAATTGATCAAGCAGAGCAGTCATTGGCTTAGCTTACACTGAAATCAATTGGAAACAGATGGTGCGCCAAGGACCACAATCCACTCCAAGTGATTTCGTCTGTGAGAGATTGGGCTTGAATTTCAAGGGCTGCGAGCGCGCAGGCATAGCGCTGAGTCAGTTGGCTGTTGCCCAAGATGAACAGGGGTGTGTTCATGCCAGTTTGTGACGAGCGGGCAGACTTGATTTCTTCGCCAATGAGCAAGCCAGAAATATAACTGCTAGATTGCGCTGGGTTTAGTTTTTCAAACAAGGCCAAGCTTCTGGCTGAAAAAGCGTGGTGCAACAAGCCCCCCAACTTTTGACTTTGCATCACACCTTCCAGAAAAACGTCCTTTTTCCATGGGGCATCGGGCAAGCATGTTTTGGCCAAGATGGAATGCTGACTCAGCAGGGCGTAAAACTCACCCGTCATGAAAGTTTTGAACGATTGAATGTGGCCACCCGCGACCAAGGCCCACTTGCTGTGGGTGCCGGGCAAAATAAATTCAGCGTCTGCTATTTGCAGATTGCTCAGAGCACCAAAGATTTGAATCTCTTCGCCGCGCATCACATCGGGTGTCTGGTCATTGAAAGCGGACAAGCCCGGCACAATGCCAATGCGGTCTTTTTCAATCCACTGAAGGTGCTGTGCAATATCTTCAAAGCCGCTGGGGCAAGGGCAGTAGGGGGCTTCTCGCCAGCCTTGTCGGCTGCCCGCCATGCCTGAAATCAGGCAGAGCGTATTGCCATCTATCCAGTCGCCAAAGCGTTGCTCAAAAACATGTTGAAACTGACCATGGGCCACTTGCATGATGCCCTGAGGGAAAGCCCGTTTGTCGAGCACCACGCCATCGCTGCTGATGAGTGCACCCCTTAAGGAGGAGGTGCCCCAATCAACAGCCAGAAGCTTGCGGCTCATGCTTACTTCTTCAAGCCATCCAGCGCATGTGATGGGTAGTAGGGCAGCTTGCAATCTTCAATGTATTGCTTGATGACTTCTTTGAACGATGCATCGGGCTTCAAACCCAAAGCCGCTGCACGTTGCGCTGAGCCCGCTTTGGCCCAATTGGCCACAATGCCTGCAATGTGTTCATCGCGGACAAATGTCACATGCTTGCGAACGGCGGGACCCGCCACATCCTCCAAAGCTTGCAACATTTCTTTGACGGTGACGTTGAGGCCAGGCAGATTCAGTGCCATGCGACCTTGCATGGCTTCACGGCTGGCTTCAAAGACAGTGATCAAGCCCTTGATGGTGTTGCTAGGCGAAGAAACGGAGTGAGAAACGCTTTCGTCTACAGGGCAAACAGACGGCATGCCTGCCAAGGGTTCGCGAATGATGCCGCTGAAGAAAGAAGACGCTGCGCCATTGGGTTTGCCTGGCCGGATGGTGACGGTCATCAAGCGCGCTGCACGGCCATCAACGTAGCCCTTGCGTGTGAAATCGGCCAGCAAATACTCGAGCATGAGTTTGTGGGTGCCGTAAGACGTTTGGGGCGAGGGCAGTGTGTTGTCTGCCACGATGTCGGGCATGGGGTTGCTGGGGTCTGGACCAAACACAGCCACCGAGCTTGCAAACACCATGCGCGGTACATTGCCGGCTTTGCGCAAACCCTCTAGCAGCAAGCGCGTGCTGTCGAGGTTAGAGCGCATACCCAAGTCAAAGTCCTGCTCGCACTCGCCAGAAACCGCAGAAGCCAAATGAAACACGCCATCAAAACCGCTTTGAAACAAAGCGCCTTGCTCCAGCAAAGGGCCGGCGTGCCCTTTGACTCGAGGGTTTGCCAACAAATCGGCAGGGGCTGGAAACAAATCGGCAATGTGAATTTCGGTCACTTGACGGCCGTTGAGTTCTCCTTTTTTGAGAATTTCACGAGCCAAGCGTGCGCCCAAAAATCCTGCGCCACCGGTAATGAGTAATTTCATGATGTGTACTTTTTAAAAATGTGAACAGATGGAGATCAGTGATTGTCTTTGGGAACAAATGAGCCGCGCTGGCCCACCAAGAAATCAAAGTCGCAGCCTTCGTCGGCTTGGAGCACCGTATCGACATACAGCTTCCAATAGCCAGACTTCAAAGGTGGCTCTGGGCGAACCCATTTGGCCAATCGGGCTTTCATTTCTTCATCGCTGATGAGCAGTTGCATTCTGCGCTCGGGCACATTGAGTTCAATCATGTCGCCATTTTGAACCACTGCCAAAGGTCCACCATCGGCCGCTTCAGGTGTGGTGTGCAACACCACGGTGCCATAAGCGGTACCACTCATGCGCGCATCGCTGATGCGAACCATATCGGTAATGCCTTTGCGCAAAACTTTGGGGGGGAGTGGCATGTTGCCCACTTCGGCCATGCCGGGGTAGCCCTTGGGGCCGCAGTTCTTTAAAACCAAAATACAGGTTTCATCCACATCCAAAGACTCATCGTCAATGCGTTTGTGGAAATCGTCGCTGTCTTCAAACACCACAGCGCGTCCTGTGTGCACCATCAGCGCAGGCATGGCTGCACGGGGTTTGATGACGGCCCCACGAGGCGCCAAGTTGCCACGCAAGATGGCGATGCCTGCTTTTTCTTTGAAAGGTGCAGCCACAGTTTTAATCACGCGGGGATCGTAGTTCTCGGCGCTGGCCACATTCTCGGCCACCGTCTTGCCACTCACAGTCACAATGTCATTGTGCAAATACTGCTGAATTTCTTTCATCACGACGGGCAAGCCGCCGGCATAACAAAAGTCTTCCATGAGGTGATCGCCCGACGGTTGCAGGTTCAAAATATTGGGCAATTCGCTACCCAATTTTTCGAAGTCGTCAACGGTCAGGTTGATGTTCAAGCGGCGTGCGATGGCTATCAAGTGAATGACGGCATTGGTAGAGCCACCAATGGCTGCCAAAGTGCAGATGGCGTTTTCGAATGCTTTGCGTGTGAGAATTTGTGAAATCCTCACATCTTGGTGAACCATCTCGACAATGCGTCGGCCAGATTCACGCGCCAACACGTTGCGCCTGCCATCGACAGCAGGATAGGCTGCATTGCCAGGCAAGCCAATGCCCAAAGACTCCACCATGCTGGCCATGGTGCTGGCGGTGCCCATGGTCATGCAGTGGCCATGGCTGCGGTGCATGCAGCTTTCGGCTTCAAAGAAGTCTTGCAGCTTGAGGGTGCCGGCTCTAACTTGCTCGCTCATGCTCCATAAGCCTGTGCCTGAGCCCAGCTCTTGGCCGCGCCATTTGCCATTCAACATCGGACCGCCCGAGATGCCGATGGTGGGCAAGTCGACGCTGGATGCACCCATCAGCAAGGAGGGCGTGGTTTTGTCGCAGCCCATCAAGAGCACTACGCCATCGATGGGGTTGCCGCGAATGCTTTCTTCGACGTCCATGGAGGCCAAATTGCGGTACAGCATGGCTGTGGGGCGCAACAGTGTTTCGCCCAAAGACATGACTGGAAACTCAAGTGGAAAACCACCGGCTTCATAAACGCCAATTTTCACTTGCTCGGCCAAGGTGCGAAAGTGCGAGTTGCAAGGCGTGAGTTCGCTGAAGGTGTTGCAAATACCAATGACAGGGCGACCGTCAAATTGGTCGTGTGGCACGCCTTTGCCTTTGACCCAGCTTCGATAAGCGAAGCCATCACGGTCTTGGCGGCCAAACCATTTTTGGCTGCGCAGGTCTTCAGGTTTTTTCTTAGGGCTTTGTGTCATGTTGATTTTCTGTGGTGAAGAGGTTGTCGGCGATTGTTTGTCATCAATATTATCGTATGATGATAAGGTAATCGAGGCGCTTTTGAAATCCTTTTGGCAAACATTGGCACTCGTGCAAACCCTCAATTCAATCGCCAAAGCGGCGATCTACTTGTGACTCGGAGACTTTCATCATGAGCATTCACCACCCAGAAATCGTTGTGACTTCCCGCATCCCGCCCTTTTTAACCACTGGTTTACAAGAGAAGTATGTGGTTCATGAGCGCGATCACATTCGGGATCGTCAGGTTTTTGGTCGGGTACGTGCCCTGGTTGGCGGTGGCGAATCCAAAATTGATGCAAGTTACATGGCGCTTTTTCCGGCACTGGAAATGATTTCTGTGTGCGGTGTGGGTTACGACGGCATTGACGTGGCCGCTGCCAAAAAGCGCGGCATCATGGTTTCGCACACCCCTGAAGTGCTCAACGATGATGTGGCTGATCTGGCCTTGGGCTTGCTGTTGGCGGTTGCTCGCAAAATTCCGGCAGCCGATCGCTTTACCCGCAATGCCGACTGGCTAGACGGACCTTTCCCCCTCACCCGCAAACTCACTGGCGCCAAATTGGGCATTGTGGGCATGGGCCGCATTGGCCAAGCCATTGCCAAGCGAGCGGCTGCATTTGACATGGATATCAGCTACAACACACGCCATCAGCGATCTGATGTGCCTTACAAGTATGTGGCCAATGTCACGGCGCTGGCGGCGGCGGTCGATTTCTTGGTCGTGATCACGCCTGGCGGTGCGGCTACTCGCAACCTCATCAATGCAGAAGTTTTGAAGGCTTTGGGACCCCAAGGTTTCTTGGTCAATGTGGCGCGTGGTTCGGTGGTCGATCAAGTGGCCCTCATAGAAGCCTTGCAGAAAAAAATCATTGCAGGCGCTGGCTTGGATGTGTATGTGGACGAACCCAATGTGCCTGCCGAGCTGAGAAAGCTCGACAACGTGGTGCTCACGCCTCACGTTGCCAGCGGCACCGTTGAAACGCGCAAGGCCATGTCGGCATTGGCTTTGGCCAATTTGGATGCACACATGTCTGGTCAGCCCGTGATCACACCTGTTCCAGAATGCCGGTCCTAAACTTGACTTCGAATGATAAAAAACGTTCACGGCAACACGGTTGACTTTTTGGGGGAGGCCATTGTCAGCGGCAAGTATTCCGTTGGCGGCAGCTTGCCGCCAGAACCTGTTTTGTGCGAGCAGTTGGGCGTGAGTCGCACCGTCATTCGCGAGTCTGTCAAATCGTTGGTGGCCAAGGGCCTGATCGTAACTGGCCCCAAAGTGGGCACGCGAGTGTTGCCGGAAGAACAATGGAATTGGTTTGATCCCGATGTGATTGCATGGCAAGCCAAAGCAGGGCTGACAGCCGAATTTTTACGCGACCTTCAAGAGCTGCGAAAGGTGGTTGAACCGGCTGCTGTTCGCTTGGCTGCAGAACGTGCTACGGCAGCCGATATTCAGGGTGTATTGGCTGCTTATGCCGGCATGAAAAAAGCCATCGAGGAGGGCGGTGACTACGTCACGCACGACATGCACTTTCACACCGGCATGTTGGTGGCATCGCACAACCGAATGATTGTTCAAATGAGCAAGGCCTTGGGCGCATTACTGCGAACCAGCTTTGAAATTTCGACTACGCGCAAAGATGCACCCAAAGCAGCTTTGCCTTTGCACAAAGCCGTGTTGGATGCAGTGATTGCCAAGAACCCCGACAAGGCAGAAAAAGCCATTCGCGTGTTAATTGAAGGCGCGCACCAAGACATGGAGCATGTTTTAACTTCGCGACGCAAATTGCCCACCCTGTCGGGTCCTGCCAAACTCATCAAAGCGCAGTGACCCTGCATTGGCTTTCAACACCATTTTTTCAGAAAATTATCATGACAAATTTCACCAAAGTGGTGTTGTTCACAGACACCGATGGCAAAGCCCGATTCAAAGAGGAAAGCTTGACCATGGGGGAAGGCAGCCCGCAAAGTCAATTGACTGAAATATTCAAAGCAGAGGGCTACCAACTTCGTTACAGCCCTGTTGGATTCAGAAGTCAATTTCATACCACCGGCAAAGCGCAGTGGGTGTTTATTTTGTCAGGGCAGATGGAAATTGGATTGCAAGATGGCAGCTCACGCGTGTTCAGCGCAGGTGAACATTTTTATTCGGCCGATACATTGCCTGAAGGGGCTACATTTGACCCCAAGGTGCATGGCCACTGGAGTCGGCAGGTAGGCGATGAGCCTTTGAGAACGTTGTTTCTCAAGGATTGAACAGCGTTGCAGCGTTTGATTAGTTTGCTGGTCGATACAACTTAAACAGTTGCTCAGGTCCGATGCTGAAGTAGTCGGCTGGACCGCCGCCTCGCATCACGTGCTGGGCATTGGCGGTGTCATAAATGCCATTGCTGATTAAGCGTTCTTCAATGTGAACACCAATCACTTCGCCAAAAATCATCCAAGTTTCAATCGACTCCCCTTGCAAATTTTTCATTTGCAAAATTTGGGTGCATCGGCATTCAAAACTCACAGGGCTCTCTGCCACTCTGGGCACGCTGACCAAGCGAGAGGGGGCTGTAGACAAGCCTGCGATGTCAAACTCGCTCACATCGGGTGGCACTGCTTTGCAGGTTTGATTCATGGCTTCAACTTGGGGTTGCGTGACCAAGTTCCAGACGAACTCGCCTGTGGCTTCAATGTTGTTGAGCGAGTCTTTGCGCCCAATGCTGGAAAACCCAATGAGCGGTGGCACGTAATTGAAGGCGTTGAAAAAACTATAAGGCGCAAGATTCAAAACACCGTCTGCACTTTGGCTTGAAATCCAACCAATAGGGCGCGGTCCCACAATGGCGTTGAAGGGATCGTGTTTCAGTTGATGGCCCAGCTTGGGTTCGTAAAAATGAGTCATGATTTAAAGATGAGGGTTCATCAAGGATTTTGCTTGCTCAGCAATCGCCTGACGGTCTTGTGTAGACAGGCGGTTGAGGTTTTTCAATTGCATCATCATGCGTGGATTTTTGGCCAACATATCAACATGTCGGTTCAGGAAATCCCAATACAGCGTGGTGAAGGGGCAGGCGGTTTCGCCAGTGGACAAGGCCGGGTTGTAGCGACAGCTTTTGCAATGATTGCTCATGCGATCGATGTATTTGCCACTGGCCACATAGGGCTTGCTGGCCATCACGCCACCATCGGCAAACTGGCTCATACCCAAGGTGTTGGGCAGCTCTACCCACTCCACCGCATCCACATAAACGCCCAAGTACCAAGCATGCACTTCTTTGGGGGCCACGCCCAGCAACAGCGCATAAAGCCCTGTGACCATGAGTCGCTGAATGTGGTGGGCATAACCGTGGTTCAGGGTTTGCGTAATAGCGTCACGCAAACATGCCATGTCGGTTTCGCCCGTCCAATAAAACGCAGGCAAATGTGCCGAGGCTTGTAATTGATTGCGCTCCAAATACTCAGGCATTTGCGTCCAGTAAATGCCGCGCACGTATTCCCGCCACCCTAAAATTTGACGCACAAAACCTTCTACGGCAGGCAGGGGTGCATGGCCTTGCTCGTAGGCCCCTTCTGCTGCTTTGACCACTTCCTTGGGATGAAGCAGTTTCAAGTTCAAGGCACTGGCAATGTGCGAGTGATAAAGCCAAACTTCACCCTCCCACATGGCATCTTGATAAAGCCCAAAGAAGGGCAAGCGATGCTGTATGAAACTGTCCAGCGCTTCTAGCGCTTGCTCGCGTGTCACAGGCCAGCCAAAGCTGTTTAAGTGGCCAGGATTGGAAGCCAGCTTCGCATTCACCAATTTCATCACATCTTGCGTGACAGGGTCGGGTTCAAACCGCAATGCTTGTGGCAGCAAGCCAGGACCTGCTTTGCCAAAGCTGCCGCGGTTGTCTTCGTCAAAGTTCCATTGGCCACCCACCGGTTTTTTGCCATCCATCAAGATGCCTGTTTTTTGGCGCAACTCGCGGTAAAAAAATTCTTGCCGCAATTGCTTGCGTCCTTTGGCATGTTCTGCAAACTCTCGCACCGTGCTGAAAAAATAGGTGTCGTCTCGAACGTCTAGGGTTAAATTGTTTTTCTTGGCAACGCTGCGCAAACTTTGCAAGACACGCCATTCGCCTGGCGCGGTCATGACAAGTTGTTGGGGTTGGTTGGCCTGAATGGCTTTGTCGAGTTCTCCGGCCAGGGTGCCTGCATTGCCTGCATCGTCAAGCTTCGTGTAGTAGAGGGGCCAAGCTTTGTCTTGAATGGCTTGTGCAAAGTGGCGCATGGCACTCAAAAACAAGGTGCTGCGCTGCTTGGAAGACTGAACGTGGGTTGATTCCTGCATCACTTCAGCCATCCAAATAGCATCCTGTGAGGGGTCAAAGTCTGACAGGGCACTGGCATCCAAGTTCAACTGGTCACCCAATATCACAACCAAATGGCGCAAAGATTTAGCCATCAAGGCCACCTTGTTGAGTCAAGCTTGATTTTTTCTTTCTGCATGCATCTGAGCAATACAAAACCTGGTCCCAATTTTTGGCCCAAGCTTTGCGCCAAGTCATGTCCCGCCCGCACACCGCGCAGGGTTTGCTAGGTAGACTTTGCTTATTGCCTTTGAATGAAGACTTCATGGGGGTTATTGTGAGTGGAAGGTGCAGACCCTTGCAGGCCTGCTAGATAATGATGGTATAGCATAGACCCATGTCCATTTTTTAGCCGCCATGACCCAATTACCTGAATCTCCACCCCACCTCAGCCTAGGCGATGTTTCTGCGGTGATTCAAATGGCTTGGGAAGATCGCACCACGTTCGAAACCATCTTTGAAAGAACGGGTGTGACAGAAGCTGGGGTGATCAAAATCATGCGCGCCGAACTCAGCTCGCGCTCTTTCAAAATGTGGCGCGCCAGAATGCGGGGCAGGGTAACCAAGCACCGTGAGCTTCGCAGCCCGGACATGAAGTTCGATGATCGGCGCATTGCCGATCACCGACGTGCCAATTGCTGATGGCTGTTTGATCAGCGGCCGAACGAACGACCGCCACCATTGCCGCCGCCATAGCCGCCGCCACCGCCGCCGCGGCGACCACCACCTCCGCCACCAAATCCTCCGCCACCGCCGCCACCGCCATTGCGGCGTGGACCGCCACGGCCACCGCCAGCCAAGCTGTCAATGCTGGTGCGAGTGGGGTCAGGCTGACCGCTACCACCACCGCGGTTGCGACGTGGCGCACCTTGGCGTGCAAATTGATTGGTCATGAGCGGGTCAATGTGACGTGGTAACTCATCGCCACGTGGGCCATGATCGCCACCCCGGTCCATGTTTCGATCCGTGTTCCGATCCATGCCTCGGTCATTTGGCCTTTCGCTGCGGCGTTCATTGAATCGATCGGATGGCGCACCCTCAAAACTTCTTTCGCCGCGACCTTGACGATCGCCTCTAGGTCCTTGTGCAGGACCACCGCGGCGAGATGGGGGAGGACCGTTGCGCGAGCGACCTCCGCGTCCACCGTCTTCACCCGCTGGGCCTTTCGATTCACGAATGCGCTGCATCATGTCAGAACGTGCTGCCTTGGCAGCAGCTTGCATGACATCTCGGCTTGGAGGACGTCCAGCGCCACCCCATAAAGTTTGACGACCCATGGCGATGGGCTCTGCCTTCTCGCCAGGCTCTGGGCCAAAGCCTTCCAGCAATTGAACAGGAATTTCTTGCTTGGTGAAGCGTTCAATTTCCATCATGAAACCTTCTTCGTCCAAGCACACCAAGCTCACTGCTTCACCGCTGGCGCCTGCACGGCCTGTGCGGCCAATGCGGTGCACATAGTCTTCAGACACATTGGGGATTTCGTAGTTGACCACGTGTGGCAAGTCTTCAATGTCAATGCCGCGTGCGGCAATGTCGGTTGCAACCAAAACACGAATGTCACCACTCTTGAAACCTGCTAAAGCTTGGGTGCGAGCTGTCTGGCTTTTGTTGCCATGCAAAGCCATTGACTTGATGCCGTTTTTGGTCAGGTAATCGGCTACATTGTTGGCGCCAAATTTGGTGCGCGTGAACACCAACACCTGACTCCAGTTGTGAAGGTTGATGATGTGCACAAGCACTTCTTTTTTCTTGCCGCGGCCCACAGGATGGATGACCTGAGAAATGCGTTGCACAGTGGTATTGCTGGGCGTGACTTGAATGCTTTGGGGATTCTTCAAGAGTGTGGCAGCCAGGTCGCGAATTTCATCGCTGAAAGTGGCTGAGAAGAGCAAGCTTTGCTTTTCTTTGGGCACCAAGGCCAGGACTTTTTTCACGTCGTGAATGAAGCCCATGTCGAGCATGCGGTCGGCTTCGTCCAAAACCAAAATTTCGATGCTGGACAAGTCGAGCAAGCCTTGGCCTTGCAAGTCGAGCAAGCGACCTGGGGTGGCCACCAGCACGTCGACGCCGCGCTTCACGCGATCGACCTGGGGCTTCATGCCCACGCCGCCAAACACGACAGTGGATTGGAGGCTGAGGTATTTGCCGTAGTCTTTCACAGACTCTTCAACTTGGGCTGCCAACTCCCGAGTTGGGGTGAGAACCAAGGCGCGAATGGCTTTGCCGCCAAATTTATTGCGGCCAGCCTCCGACAAGCTGAGCTTGTGCAGGATGGGCAGGGTGAAGGCGGCTGTTTTACCGGTGCCGGTTTGAGCACCGGCCAGCAAGTCGTGCCCGGCCAAGACGATGGGAATCGCTTGAGCCTGAACCGGTGTAGGAGTGTCGTAGCCTTGTTCTTGAACGGCCTGCAGAATGGCCGGAGCCAAATTCAATTCTTCAAATTTCATGATGGCGCGCCAAAAACGGCGCATGGCATCGGTTTGTCAGGCTGTTTGGAAACAGCCGCCAGTCAAAGACCGATGGGATTCACAGGTGGGCATGGAAACCACAGGCGATAGCCTGGGTCAAACCCCAGCAGAAGTGCTGATGTTGCGGCAACTGGAGGCGGCAACAGGCAGATTGTCGCATGTTTCTGTAAACTCTCAAATTAATTCTAAAGAATGAATTTTTTAAAAATATAGAATTTTTTGGTGTTTAATTTAAAGTTAATACAAAAACTATTGAATTCTTCTACATGAAATACTTTCAAGCTTTGTGCTTCGGCGTCTTTAATCACCCTATGCAGCGGCAAGCTGTGAAAGTTGTTTTTCATGGCACGGTGGTGGCACTGGGTGTCTTCTTTTCTTGGCAAGCATTGGCAAACACCTCTCGCTTAGAGCGTGTCTTGGCCGCCAAGGAATTGCGCGCCTGCATCTGGACTGAGTACTACAGCATCAGCTATCGCAACCCCAAAACACGAGAGCTCAGTGGTATCGACATTGCCATTACCCAAGAACTGGCCCGAGAACTCGGTGTGAAAATAAAGTACGTCGAGAGTAACTTTGCGCAACTGTATGAGTCCCTTGAGCAGGATCGATGTGACATCGCAACCCATGCAATTGGCATCACGCCCGAGCGCCAAGCGCGCTTGCAGTTTTCTCAGCCCTACCTCAAAAGCGGCTTGTTTGCCATTACCTTGAAAAACAAGGAAGGTCTGCAAAACTGGAACAGTTTGGATCAACCGGGTCGGGTGATTGCAGTGGCGGCAGGCACCGTCATGGAAGGCGTGATGGTCAAGTCCTTGAAAAACGCCAAGCTACTCAAGGTTCAGCCGCCTGGCACCCGCGAACAAGAGGTTTTATCGGGCAGAGCAGATGCCTTCATGACGGATTATCCTTATAGCTTGCGCATGAAAGACCTCACCGATTGGGCTGCTGTGATTCCTGCGCCCAGCAACATGCCCGCGACTGACTACGCCTACGCCTTTGCCAAGGGCGATGACAGTTTGCCAATGAGAGTCAACTCATTTTTAAGCGTCATCAAGAAAGACGGCCGATTGCTGCGGTATGCCAAACAAAACAAACTTGAGCCCATTGTCTTGTTGAAACCATAGGCGTTCTGCAGTGAAAAAAACACCAAGTCCCAAAGTGCCATGCGCGATGCATTCAGCATCCCTTGGTGTTTACCGGTTTGGGGCTGCCGTGGCGTTGTTCATTGTTTTGGTGGCGGGCATTTATCTTTGGAAAGACAGGCAGCACACCCTAGAACGGGAAGAAGCGCGTGGTGCTCTCCTCACGCGCATCTTGTTCAATCATGTCAGCCGAACATTGGAGTCATCTGTCGCCATCATGACGGTTGCCAATCAGTGGTCAGATTCAAATTTACCCACCCAAGTCAACTTGAATTCGGCCATTGAAAACTCCAGCTTCATTCGATCCTTGTCTATGTTGAATGAAGAAGGTTGGGTACTCGCAAGTTCTGAAGATGGCTTGGTGAATCAGTCTGTGAGTTGGTCGCAACTGGGCTTGGAGCGAGATGTTGGCGAAGATTTAGCGGCAGGGCGTTGGCAGCCTGTTCGGAACTTGTATGACCTAAATCGAACAGACATCCACTTGAACGACATCGCCATCTTGCCGCTTTCAATGCGCATGAAACGCGCCAATGGGCAAGTGGTTAGATGGTTGGTCTTGATCAATCCTCAAGATTTGATAGCAGGCTTTGCTGAATCTGTCGACGAAAAATGTGATGCTGTATTTGTATTCGATTACGCAGGTCGAATTTTGGCAAGCAGCTCGGAAAGATGGTTTCCGCACGACAAAGTTTTTACCGAAATGCCAGCCGTTAAGAAAGTGGCCAATAACCAAGATTTTGGAACTTACTTTCAAACTCAAACAGACGACACTACCTTCACTGAAAAGTTGGAGGTTCACTACCGAACCTCAGCCCAGTTGCCATTGACTGTTGCGGTGGCTATTTCACGCAGCAGGGTAGAATGGCAGTGGTGGCTAGACTCAAAGGGCATCATTGGCTTGTCTGCCCTCATGCTATTGGCCACGTTTTTGTTAACCCGACATGTGGCTGCTATTTGGGTTCGGCGTGAGGAAGATCGACTTGCCATGTCAAGTGCTTTGGTAGCGGCAGAAGCGGCCAACCAAGCTAAATCAGCTTTCTTGGCGCAGATGAGTCACGAAATAAGGACTCCCATCAATAGCATGGTGGGCATGACAGAATTGGCCTTGAGCACGCCTCTCAACCCAGAGCAGAAAGACTATCTGGAATTGTCTCGCACAGCTTCGCAAAGCTTGCTCCGACTCATTGACGACATTTTGGACTTTACGCGTTTGGGTGCGAATCGACTCACGCTAGATCAAACGCTTTTTGATTTACACACGGCCTGTCAGCAAGCCATGAAAGGGTTCGCATTTCAGGCAGAACAGAAAAAAATTGATTTGTATTTAAACATTGAGCCCGATGTGCCGCAATGGCTGGTGGGAGATCCATTGAGGCTTGGCCAGGTCCTGCAAAATTTATTGGGCAACGCGTTGAAATTTAGCGATGAGGGCTGGGTCAAATTGAGTGTCCGTAAGTCAGTTGCCACAGCGCAGGAAGTGACTTGCACATTCGATGTGATTGACACTGGGATTGGTATTTCGTCCGAAAAAATGCAAATGATTTTTTCGCCCTTCAGTCAGGCAGATACTTCCGTGAATCGCAAGTATGGTGGAAGCGGCTTGGGACTTTCAATCGCCAAAAATTTGGTGAAATTGATGCATGGTCAGATTCATGTTCAATCTCGAGACGGGGGTGGGAGTCAATTTACATTTTCAGCCCAGTTCCAAGTGCCTTTGCCAGAGTTGCTTGAAGATCAATCTTCTTTGCAACGAGTCAATGCCATGGGCTTTACGGCCTTGTCGCATCGCGTGGATGTGGCCCTGGTTGAATCGAATCCATTTGCCAGAGAAATTCTGCGCAATCTTTTGGCGGCTCAACAAATCACTGCCCAAGAAATTGTCACACCCACTGCCTTGCAGACCTACCTGGAAGATTGGCTCAAGCAGGGTGTCAATCGACAAACACTTTGGGTCATTGATCACAGCATGCTGGCATACCTAGAACCTGCTTATTTGCTGGCGCAGCAAAGTACAAAATGGCGCAACTTGTCTTGGTTGGTATTGTCTGATTTTGGTTTGAATCATGACGTTCAAAATCTGTGCGCTTTAGCCCGCACCTTGGGCGTTCGTGTTTCAAATTTGTACAAACCTGTGACTGTTCTTGAGCTTCACAATGCCTTGGCAGCGCTGACAAAAATGGACGTGACAGGTGAGGAAATTGAAAAAGCAGTCATTCGTCAAAACCAACACGTTGGCAAAATTTTGGTAGTTGAAGACACCCCGATGAACCAACAGCTGGCCATTTGGACCTTGGAGAAGCTGGGTTGTTCGGTTGACATTGCCGAGAACGGTGAAGTGGCTCTGAAAAAAATACGAAACGATGTCTATGATTTGATTTTGATGGATTTGCAAATGCCTGGCATGGATGGCCTTACCGCTGCCCATGAAATCAGACGC